>Ga0068859_100001810_pt1 | contig 21764 bp, 19 predicted proteins | sample KBSSwiS22_FD_66585 | JGI IMG/M metagenome (GOLD analysis project Ga0068859, IMG submission 66585) | Switchgrass rhizosphere microbial communities from Kellogg Biological Station, Michigan, USA - KBS Switchgrass S2-2 | ecosystem: Host-associated > Plants > Roots > Rhizosphere > Soil ...
CTGCGACACGTCGACGAAGATCTGCGGAACGAATGCGCCCTGCACGGCCGGAGCTCCCCACTCGGTCGAAGACGGCGTTTCGAATGCGAGGACCTCGCGGACGTTGGGGGCGCTGTAGGGCCGGGTGGCAACCTGCACCGCCTGGAACAACACCCCGTGATCGTGGTTCACGTCTCCGCCGAAGTGCGTGTACACGATCTGCGGGTCGATCGCGCGGACGACCTCTTCGATCTTCGCCGCCACCTCGACCCGGGGCAGCGTGTCCAGCCGCTGGTCGGGCAGCTCGCCGAAGAGCACGTCGGCGACACCCAAGATCTTCCCCGCCTCGCGGGCTTGGGCCACGACCCGCTGATGGTGCTCCTCCTCGTAGCGCATCGAAACGCCCTCGCATGCGATGAGCAGCCGCACGTCGTCGCCCGCGAGGACGTGCTTTCTGACCGTTCCCCCGACACCGAGAATCTCGTCGTCCGGATGAGCGGCGACTACGAGCACCTTCATGGGACCTCCCCGTGAGCCACGACGCCTTCAGCCGGAAGCCAGCGGCTCCCGAATTCGACTCCGTCGATCTCGAGCTCGCCTTCGATCTGCACGCGCTCCAGGACAAGATCGCCGTCAGCGGTTCCCGAGACAAGTCGCGCCGGCTGTCCTTCGATCCGCCACCAGCCCGGACGGGGCGCCGACGTCCCGTTCGGCCCGCCCGGCCGCGCACGCCAGACGAACACGCGCCGCCCGCCGACGAACGTGAACGCTCCGGGGTACGGATGGGTCAAGGCCCGGACCCAGTCGTGGAGCTGTCGCCGGGTTTGGCGCCAATCGATGATCCCGTCTGCGGGGCGCCGTCGGGGCATGACCGTGGCCTTCGTGTGGTCCTGCCGGGTTCGTGGGAAGTACCCCTGCCGGATCAAGGGAAGCACCTCCCGGATCATCTCGTCCTCGCTCCGCGCGACCTTGTCGTAGACCGTGGCGCACGTGTCGTGGTCCTCGATCGGGAACCGGCGCTGGGCGAGGATGTCGCCGGTGTCGACGCCTTCGTCCAAGAGCATCATCGTGTTCCCGGTCTCTTTCTCGCCGTTGATGATCGCCCAATTCACCGGCGCGCGTCCCCGGTACGCAGGCAGCGCGGAGGCGTGGAACCCGACGCAGCCCAGGCGCGGGATCTGGAGAACCTCCCGGCGCAGAAGCTGCGTCCAGCCGACGCAGAAGACGACGTCGGGACGCATGGCGTGCAGGGTCTCGACCGCCTCGGGCTCGTTGATGTTGGCGACGTAGTGGAGCGGGATCCCGTTTTCGCTCGTAATGCGCTCCCACGCGACGGCCCCCGACACTTTCACGGCGAGCTCAGGTCGCAGCGTGAATACGGCGACGACGTCCGCCTTCATGTCGAGGAGGGTCTCGAGGCTGCGGCGCCCTTCCTCGACGCAGCCTACGAACACGATGCGCGGCTCGTCGTGCGGGGGTGGTTTCTTGCGCCACCGGCGGCGGCCGCGATCGCGGCCGATGACCCGGCCGAGAAGAGCGTGCCACTGTCCGAGGCCGTACGAAACGTGCAGCGTGAAGAACACGAAGGGAAGGGCGGGGAAATAATTCAAGCCCTCGCGCAGCGCGATGTAGAACGACGTGATCACCGACACGACAAGATAGGTGGCGAGCAACGCGCCCAAGGCCACGCGCGCGAACTTGAACATCGGCGCGTCGAGGTAGAACAGCACGAGCATTCCGACGAACGCCATCGGCGCCAAGTGCCTGAGGCTGACGCCCCCGTGGTCGCGGATCGCATGGCGCATGCGGCCCCAGCCGTAGTGCTCGTACTGCCGGAACAGCTCGACCAGCGTGCTCCTCGGCCGGTAGGAGCACTGAATCGAAGGGTCGAAGTAGACCCTCCCGCCGCTCTTGCGGACCCGGTGGGTGTACTCGTTGTCCTCCGCGTACTCGAGATCCTCGTCGAACGGACCGATCTTTTCGAACAGGGAGCGGCGAAACGCCCCGAAGGCCACGGTGTCCACGTCCGCCGGCCGGCTGGACGCCCGGAAGTGCGCGCCGACCCCGAAGCGCGTGGACATGGCGAGCCCGATCGCTTCGCCCCAATAGCCGACTCCGCGGTTGTTCGGCCGGCCGCCGATGTAGTCGGCCCCGGAGGACAAGAGCACCTCGACGTTCCGGCGCACGTAGTTTTTCGGGGCCACCGAGTGCGCGTCGAGCCGGACGATGATCTCCCCGCTGGCCAGCGCGATCCCGATGTTCAGACCCGAAGCCGTGTTGCGCTTCGGGTTGGCGACGAGGGTCAGCTTGGGGAGCGTCTGGATGGCCGCTCGCTCGAGGAGCTTCTGGCTCGTGCCGTCGGTGGAAAAGCCCTCGGCGACGACGACCTCGATACGGTCGAGCGGGTAGTCCTGGTTCGCGAGGGACTCCAGGCACGCGTCGATCGTGCCCTTCGAGTTGAATACCGGCACGATGACCGAGACGAAAGGCAGGTCGCTCATCGCCCCCCTCGCGCGCGGCGCCATCGCGTCATCAGGCGCTCGATCATCCATCGCCGCTCGATCTTGCGCCGTTCGCGGCGCGGGATGACCCCTCCGCCGCCGTTGGATCTCAGAAAGTCCAGGATCGTGGAGGCGGGCGCGAACCAGCCCGGGCGCTTGGCCAGCGAGCGCATGCGGCGCTGCCATTCGCCGCCGGCTTCGACGTCGGCGGCGAACCGCTTGCCGAGGTGCGTATACACCAGGCAGCAACCGCCGTCGCGCTCCAGCCGGTCCTGGGCCTCGTCTCCGATCAGGTCGATGAAACGGGGCACGTCTTCTCCGTCCGCGGCCGAGTACCAGAAGTTCACGAACGGCCGCTTCGGATCGTGGTACGGCATCGACGGATTGGAGCGCAGGAGGTCGATGTCCTTGAGAATGAAGCCGCGAACGTAGGTCGTCCGGGCGCGGCAGACGTCCCCCCAGAAGTAGGGGCTTCCCTCGACGTGCCCGTCGAAGGCGTAACGCCCCGCCGTCCTGTCGTACAGCGATCGCGCCAGCCGGCCGTCCAGGCGATGGCGACCCCAGTACAGGTTCTCGCGGTTCATCGAATGGTTGACGTTCATGACCGGATCGGCTCCGAACAGGTCGCGGAACCGGTCGTACGCCGCGATGGTCTCCGGCCGCCGGCTGCTCCCTGGCGCCGTCGTGTGCATCGCGAGCTCGAAGCCGTCGTCACGAAGAGCGCGGACGAACTCGAGATACCCGGGGACCTCGAGCGTCTCGGAGTTCGTGTCGAACTGGTCGGGCTCGGCCGACCGGCGGACCCAGACCGTCTTCGTCGTCCGCAGGCCGAGCTCCCGAAAGAGCGCATAGACCGGCGCGAGCGTAGCCACGGTGCCGCAGTCCGTGTCGTCCACGACGGAGAACGCGAAGCGTTTTCCACCCGGATACACGAGGCGGCGCGCCGCCATGGTCAGATCTTCCTCGGCGCCGGCTTTGTGTCGGCGGGTGGGGGCGCGACGGCGGCGGTCAGGTGCGGCAGGCACGCCGCCATGATCCAGAACTGACCAACCCCCTGCAGGAGGAAGAACGGGTTCACGAAGACGTGCGCCGTGCAGTGGGCGGCCCACCACCCCATCAGCGACAGAGCGGTGTCCGAGCGGAAGGTGCCGTTCGAGCGGACGTACATGCCGTAGAGGTACACGAGCACGGTGCCGATGAGCACGAGAAGGGCGAACAAGCCCTGAAAGCCGTACTCGGTCAACAGCTGAAGGTACACGTTGTGCGCGTTCATCGGACGCTTCCAGTACGGCTCGACGAGCGTCGGGAAGGTGCCGGTCCCCAACCCCATCGGGCGCGCCTTGAAGTTCTCCCACGCGATGGACCAAAACAGGAGGCGGGCCTCGGTGCTGACGTCGAGCTCCGTGTCTCCTTCGACTTGCCCCGCTTCGTTGTGGAACGTGGAGTTCACGCGGTCGACGACGCTCTGCGGGATGAGCACGACGGCGTTCGCGAGCATGACGGCCATGAGCACCACGAAGAGCAGCTTGCTGCCGCCGCGGCCCTTTCCCTTGACGACGAAGACGCCGAACGTCAGCACGGTCGCCGCCGTCGCGGCCACCATCGCGCCGCGTGACAACGAGTTCAGCATGCCCACGAGGCAGATGATCCACGCGGCGGCGTATGCCAGCTTCAGCTTGCCCCGGCTGGTGAGAAACCGCGCGAGCATGAAGGTCGCTCCCGCCGCGAAGTACGCCCCCGCGCGATTGGCCTCTTCGAGATGGGCGGTCGCGCGCCCGACGCCCATGCCGCGCTCGTAGATCGTGATGCTCGCCTCACCCACGATGCACAGCTCGCAGCAGCGGACGACGCGCCAGGCGACGGTCTCGTCGGTCGCAAGCCGCCACACCAGCGCATAGATGATGAACGGTGTGATCCAGTACCAGGTGACCGTCGGCTGCGCGGACAGCTCGTTCAGGAAGACCGCGCCTCCCTGCTCGCGCACCGTCCGGATCAAAAGACCCAGAACGATCATCGCCCCCATGAAGATCAGGGACTTCTTCAGCGGGAGCGACCCGATGGTCTTCGGGCGCTTCGCGGCGCCCATGGCGACGGAGCCGACCAGGCCGATCAAGAGCAGATTCGTCGGCGCCGAGATCGTGCCGACGGGCGTCGGCATCACCTGGAAGAGCGGAACGAGCAACGCCGCCATGTAGAGGATGAGGGGGCTGCCCAAAGCCCCGCCCAGGATGCACGATCCGACGAAGCAGAGGTACAGGACCGTGTTCATGCCGGCCGCTCCAGCTCCAAGAACAGCTCGGTGTAGCGATCGACGATCGTGTCGAGGGCGAACCGGGCCAGCGCCAGACTCCGGCTGGCCTCGCCCATCGCCCGCCGTTTCTCGGGCGACGCCAACAGCTCGGCCAGCGCGGACGCGAGCGCCGCGACGTCCCCCTCCGGAACGAGCACCCCGTTCACGCGATCGTCCACGGTGTCCTCGGCGCCGCCGACGCGTGTGGCCACAAGGGGAAGCCCGCTCGCCAGCGCCTCCAGGAGCGCGTTGGACATCCCTTCGGTGCGGGACGACGACACGTACACGTCGGAGCGGCGCAGGATCTCCGGGACGTCGCGGCGCGTCCCCAAGAACCTGACGGACTCCGCCAGCCCGAGGCTCGCGACCGCCGCTTCGCACTCCTGCCGAAGCGGCCCATCACCGACGATCACGAGGGTCGCGTCCGGGGCGGCTGCGACCGCGCTCCGCCACGCGTGGAACAGGAGGTCCAGCCCCTTCGCGGGAACCAGGCGACCGACGGTGACGGCGATCGTCCCCCGCTTCGGCCACTCGGGAGGGGGGCTCCAGGGTCCGTCCGCGGAGGCCAGCGGGCGAAAACGCTCCGTGTCCACGCCGTTCGGAATGAACCGCACGCGAGCCGTGTCGAACCCCGCCGCGGCGAGATTGCGGGCGGTCGCCGTGGACAGCGAGACGACCGAGGGCTGCCGGCGTGCGATCCACCGAGCGATGCGATTGCGCCATCCCGGGCCGAACGGCCCAATCCCCGGCGCGGCGCTCCCCCAGATGACAAGCGTCCGGCCGACCCCGAGCATCGCCAAGAGCGGCGCCGCGGCGATCATTCCCGTTCCCAGATGATTGAGCTGCGCGACCCGCGCGCGACGCCCGAGCCGCCAGGACAGCCGCGCGATGCGCGCGTGATAGGCCATGGACCGCACGACCGGGGCACGTGGCGTCCTGACGCGGTGGACGACGATCCCGCCGTCGTCTTCGACCGCCGCGCCGCCGTGCCGCGGGGTCAGGTCGATCACGTGGACGCGGCTTCCCCGGCGCACCATCCGAAGCAGCTGCTCCCGCGTCTGCATCTCGCCGCCGCCGACTCCGGGCGGAAACGACGAGAGCACGAGAACGTCGACGCGCTCCCCGTCACGCTCGCCGGTCATGCGGCGCTCCGCTCGTGCATGGCTTCGGCGATCTCGCGCAGCGTCGCGAAGCGAACCCCCGGCGTGGCGAGCGCCGACTCCACGATGGCGCGAAGCCGCGCCAGGAAGAGCGCAAGACCCGCGCTGTCCTGCACGTAAGGCGAGGCGCCGGGCATCAGCTCGCTGGAGTGGAACATCACGTTGATGACCGGGTGGCCGTCGGCGAGGCAACGCCGGGTCGCTCGTCGCAGATAGTCCGGCTCGCCCCACGACGGCCGGAGCCAGCAACGTCCGCACGCGTCGAGGATGCGTCCGAGCCCGGGGAAGGGTCGGAGGCGGCGGCCGACGAACCCGGCCGCCGGGCCGAGCGCCCCGGTCATGACGACCGAAGCCGGCACCTCGAGGATGCGTGCGCGTCCGGGCTTGACCGGGTCTTCGGGATCGGGACGGTACGGAACCAACGGGGCGCGCAACGACGACGGGCCGCCGTTGCCGTACTCCCAGTGGAGCGGGACGACCGAGCTGTCGACCGTGTACCCCAGGCTCTCCAGAGACGCGAGCGTGGTGGCGGAGATCCCCCAGCGTCCGGCGCGGTAGGAGACGGGGCGCTCCCCGAACGACCGGTGAAGCGTCTCGGTCAAGCCGGCGAGCTTGGCGCGAAGAAGCTCGGGGGGGAGATTCCCGGCGTAGGTGACGGAGCGGTCGATCTCGTCGTACGGCGGGGTGCACCACGGGTGGAGATGGGCCCCGATCTCCGAGCGCTCCGCCGCGACGTGCGCGGCGAGCCGGTCCTTGGCCTCAGGGTCGTTCGCCACGGGGTCGGTGACGAGGTAGGTCGCGCGAAGGCCGTACTCGTCGCGGAGCGGCTGCAGCGCGTCGAGCCAGCGGATGTTCGCGCACGTGTTTCCGTCGCGGGGATACGCGCCCCCCCAGCGCCCCTCTTCTTCGGTGTCGATGGTGATCGCAAGGAAGCGCGCCGCCGGTTTTGTCATGACGCCGTCTTCGCGAGCCGCTTCGCGCCTTCCACGATCCGATGGAGGACCGGACGCAGCACCCGCTCGTGGCACGGGACGAACGCGACGGCGTTCTTCGAAAATCGCGTCTTGAAGAAGTTGATGCTTTGCGCCGGCGTGCGCGCCCCCTCTTCGCCGACGCCCGCCGAGAACCCGCCCAGGTCGTAGACCGTGCACCCGAGGGAGCGCGCCTCGACCATCGCTTCGTATTGGACGAGGTACATCTTGGGGACGCCGTCGTCGGCTTCCTTCGAAGCGCCGAACGTGTACAGGGCGCGGGGACCGTACCGGGTGACGATGATCGAGCCGACGACCTCTCCCGCCAGGCGCGAGACCTGAATGAACCCGCGCGAGGGGTCGGCCGCGAGGAAGCCCGCGATGGCCTGGAAGAAGCCGGGAGGACGCGGCGTCGCGCCCTTGCGCGTCACCATCGCGGCGTACAGCGCTTCGAGCGCGGCGATCTCCGGCTCGCCCACGTTTCGGTCGGTGACGACCCCCGCCTTCGACCCCTGGCGGATCGAATAGCGCGTGCCTTTCGGAAAGCTCGCGAGCAAGCCGTCACGATCGAAGTCGATCGGAACCTCGAGGGTGACGTTGTAGTCGTCGTCTTCGACCGCGGAAAACCCCGCTTCCCGCAAGACGTCCGGGACACCCCCGTCCTCGTCCTTCCGCAGCAGAGGGTTCAGCCGCACCGCCGCGACACCTTCCTTGCGAAGGTGCTCGCTGAACGCGTCGAGCAAGGGCGCGAGCGCGTCGAGGTGCGCGACCACCGGCCCGCGGTCGATCCGGGCGATCCAGGGCCCGACGCCGCGCATGCGACGCAGCCGCGCGACCGCGGTCGCGCCGATCACACCCGAGCGCTCGGCCCACGCGCAGAGCATGCGCACCCGCGGCCCGTCCTCGATCCGGTCGAGGAGCGGGTATTGGTAGAGGTGGCCCGCCGCCTGACCGGCAACGAGCTCGGTGATCCGCGCCGCATCGGACGGGGACGGTGTCGCGGCGATGTGGATCTGCCAGGTCACGATGCGGACCCCGTCGGCAGCGCGTGCTCCGGCCACGAAGACTCGTCCCAGGGAAGGTCTTCGCTCCAGTCGAACGAGCCCACGGGCTCGGAGCGGATCACGAGCACGCGCGTCGTCTGTTGCGCCAGCACCGCGACGGCAGCCGCGCGATGATGGCCGTCGAAGATCTCCCAGTCGAGCGGGACGTAACCCGGCACGGGCGGATGGATGGGGCGCTCGAACACCGCGATCGGATAACGCCGGTACCCGCGCGCCAGGTACCCCTTGTCGCGGATCGAAACGAAGGTCTTGATCAGGGAGTCCACCTTGCGCCGGAGGAAGTCTTCGCCGCGCTTCCGCCCTTGGAGCCGCGCCCGCGCCACGATCAGCCGCGTGTAGTCGTTGTCGTAGTCGACCCGGCCCGTCGCGACGTAATGCGTGAGCAGCGCCGCGTGCGGCGTATGGCCGATGCGGCGGTCCTGGCGACCGTCCACCATCGGGAAAAATCTCTCGATCGGGTTCACGGCCTTGATCGTATCCGCCTGGTAAAGCCGGTCCAGGTCGCCGGGCCGTTTCGGGATGAGAAGCGGCTCGCGCCGCACCCTCAGCTCGGAAGTTTCGACCTCGGCCCAACGGAGCGGACGGTACCGGTAGCCGTGGCGCACCTCGCGAAAGGCCCGCCGTAGCGCGGGCTCGACCGACGCCCAGAGCATGAGGGTCGCAACGCGGCTCACTGAGCCGCTCCGATCCGCGGCGTGAGGCGCCGCACGAGCCCGACGGCGCCCGTCACCGCGTGAGCGACGGGATTGCCGAAGTGACGCGCGAGCACGAGCCGCTGCGAAAGCAGCGACGCCGCGGTCCCCCGGGACTCGCCGAAGAGGCCGTAGCCGCTCCCGCACCGGTAAACGCGGTGGGGCCCGTCGGAAACGCGTGCCGCGCGGCTGCCCGCGCGCGACGGCATCGTCCACATCGTGTAGCCGGCCTCCTGGGCCAGCCGCTCGCACGTTGCGTCCATGCCGCCCTGCGGGAAGCTGAGGAAGTCGACGGGGTGGCCGAGCTTCGCGGTCAACAGGCTGCGGCTGTCCGTCAGCTCGCCGCGCACGCGGTCCAGCCGCTCGCCTTCGGTCTCGTACGCGCCGGTTGGCCGGCCGTCGGAGCGAAGGCGGGCGATCGCCGCGTCGAGTGTCGCCCGCCAATCGGGACGGGCGAAAAACGCCGCGCCGCCCTCGCGTGCGACGAGCTCTACGGCGGCTTCGGCCTCCCGCACGGCGGGCACGAACCTCCGCGCGACCAGCGCGGGCGCGAACTCGTAGACGGGTGTTCCCCAGGCCACCGCGCCGTCGTGAAGCTCCGAGAGCGCGAACGGCTTGGCCGCCTCGTGCGCGTTGAGCCACAGGAAGCGCAGCCTCGACCGGGGCCCCGTGAGGGCGTTTCCCGGCCGGTAGTAGTCGACGATGACGTCCGAGGTGAAGTACCAGGTATGCGACTTCGCGTGGGACTGGATCGAGACGGCACCCTTGGATTCCGCGCGCCGCATTTCGTCCCACGACAGGTACCCCTTCCACGTGATCGCCTCGCCGCCCGCCTCCCCGGCGCGCGGCCGCACGACCGGCCGCGGGTCGGCGAAGTCGGTCGACATGAAGACGATCGCGTGGAAGCCGTACGCTTCCAGGAGCGGCGTAAGCGAGACCCAGTTGTCGAGGTAGCCGTCATCCAGGGTCAAAACCACCGAGCGCCCGGGGGCGGTCTCACGCCCGGCGAGGAACGCCCGCAGCTCTTCGGATCGCAGGGTGCGCACGCCGCGACGCCGCCAGCTCGCGAACGTGCCTTCGAGAAGCTCGGGAGGCGTCGCCAGCCGCTGCAGCCAGCGGTGGGGAGCCAGGGTCTCGGGCGGCGCGACGCTGTGGAGCATCAGCACCGGAATCGCCGCAGCACCGGAGCGACGGGCGGTCACGAGCGCCCCGCGGGGGCGGCCGCGTCCGGGAGCGCGACAACGAAGCGGTGCTTTCCCGATGCCAGCGGGTCGAGCCGGTCGTGCTCGACGATGGCGACGTCCAGGGACGGACCGAGCGCCGTGGCGATCTCCGCGCGGATCTTCGCCTTGGCCTCCGGTGTGAGCACGCCCTTCGGGGTGACGCGGATCTCCAGACGATCCGGCGCGTGCTGCACGACTTGCCAGTTTTCGATCCCGGAAACGGCCGTTCGCAGGAGGAGCGACCAGAACGTCCCCCCGACCGCGCGACCGCTCGCCGAGCGGATCACGTCGAACGCCCGTCCGGCGACGGTTGCGAGCTTTCGCAAAGTCCGTCCGCAGGGACAGGGTGTCTCGTCCAGCGTCCCGAGGTCGCCGATCTCGTATCGGATGAAGGGAAAGCCGAGGTTGTCGAGGTCGGTCACGATCAAGCGCCCCGGCTCGCCTTCGGCGGCAGGAGCCACGTCGACGAGCAGGCGCTCCTCCATGAGATGCATCCCACCGGCTTCCGCACACTCGAGCGCGACGATCCCGACCTCGCGACACCCGTAGAGGTTGATCACGCGGGCCGACAGGGCTTCCTCGATGTTGCGGCGTTGCTCGGGGAAGAGCGCCTCCGCGGAGCTGACGACCGTCAGCCCGGGAGGAAGCGGCCAGCGAAGCTTCCCCTCGGCGACGCGCGTGGCGATCAGGTCCAGGACCGAGGCATACCCGAACAGCACGCGCGGCTTCAAGCGGTCGAGCCGCGTCAGGAGCGATCGCAGGGCGTCGTCGCCGATACGGTAGGCCGAGTACATGCGCTTGTTGTCCAGCACGAAGCGCACGCGCTGCCGCAGCTTGCCGGCCGCCTGCTGGTCCATCGGGGAACCCCACACGTAGGCGCTGGGCGCGCCCTGGCCGGCGCCGATCATGTCCCAGAGGCGGAGATCGATCGCATCGCGCCAGCGCCAGCAGTCCATGTCGACCCAGAAGTGGAGGTTCGCGCCCGTCGAGCCTCCCGTGGAGTTCGGCAGGACTTTCAAGCCGTCGCCCTCGGGGGTCCGGATGCGATCGCGGTTCGCGCGGGCGAGATCCTTCGTCAGCGCCGGCAGCCGGCTGATGTCGGCGGCGGAATTCAACGCCGCCGGGTCGAATCGCTCCTTCGCGAACAGCTCGCGATAGTAGGCGGAGCGGGCCGCGGCGTGGGCGACGAGGCGGCGGGCCTTGTCCAGCTGCAGCGCCTCGATGCGCTCGCGCGGCCAGCGCTGCGAATCGCGGAGGAGCCCGTAGGTCTTCCAGACTCCGCGGCCGCGGAGCATGTCGTCGCCGCGGTGAAAGGCGCGACTCAGGCTCTGGGGGAGGTACATCGTTGTCGCCGCTCGCGTCGGGGGGTGGCGGTCGGCCTCACCTATGGTTTCCGGGAGAGCGCCTGCTTCACCGAGGCGACGACGTACTCCGCGTCGTCGTCGGTCATCGCGGGGTACAGCGGCAGGCTGACCGCGCGCTCGAACGCTTCTTCCGCGGCCGGGAAGTCCCCGCGCCGGTGCCCCAGATGCGCCGCGTAGTACGGGTGCAGGTGGACCGGGATGAAATGCACGCTCGTCCCGACGCCCTGCTCGGTCAGGCTCTCGATGAACGTCGCGCGGTCGACCCCCGCGGCCTTCGCGTCGAGGTCGACGATGAACAGATGCCACGCGTGGTGGACGTCGCTCGGCAGCGGGGGGAGGCCGATGCCGCGGATCCCGGAGAGACGCTCGCGGAAGAAATTCGCGAGCTCCTGCCGCCTGCGGTCGAACGCGTCGAGCTTTTCGAGCTGGACGAGGCCGATCGCGGAGGCCACGTCGGTCAGGTTGTACTTGTAGCCGAGGTCGACGACTTCGTAGAACCACTTGCCGCCCAGGCGGTAACGCTTCCAGCCGTCGGACGTGATCCCGTGGAGCGACATGCGGCGGTAACGGCGCGCGAGCTCGGGGTCTTCCGTCGTGAGCATGCCGCCTTCGGCGGTCGTCAGGTTCTTCGTCGCGTAGAAGCTGAACGCGGTCGCGCGGGAGAGGGCGCCGATCCTGCGTCCGCGGTAGGACGCGGGGAGGCTGTGGGCCGCGTCTTCGATGACCACCAGGCCGTGCCGCTTGGCGACGTCGAGGATCGGGTCCATGTCGCAGGGAAGTCCCGCGATGTGCACGGGCACGATGGCGCGGGTGCGCGGGGTGATCTTGGCTTCGATCAAGGCCGGGTCGATGTTGCGCGTGGCCGGGTCGATGTCCACGAGCACGGGCTTGGCACCGCCGTAGCAGATCGTCTCGACGGTGGCGACGAAGGTGTAGGGCGTCGTGATCACCTCGTCGCCCGGTCCGATGCCTTCCGCGGCCAGCGCGATGTGAAGCGCTGCGGTGCACGAGTTCAGCGCGACCGCGTGCGAGGCTCCGACGTACTCGGCGAACCGCTTCTCGAACTCGGCGGTCCGCTCGCCGGTCGTGATCCAGCCGGACCTCAAGACGTCGGCGACCGCGGAGATCTCTCTTTCGTCGAACATGGGCCGGTGGAACGGAATGCTCCTGGCGCCCACGCTCGAAACGATCGACGGCTCTTTCACGTTCACGCCCCTTTCCGCGCCGCGCGCGCCGTCAGATCCGGTTGTTGTCGAGCCATCGCAAGAGCTCCGACCTCTTGTAGCGGAGCCCGGACGTCCGGCCCTCGCCGACACGGTAGGCGGGGATCATGTTGCGCTTCGTCAGATCCCACAGCTTCGTGCGCCCGATCTTCAGGAGCCGGCGGGCTTCCTCGCTGGTGAGGATCTCGTCGGCATCCCGTGTGCGCCGTTCGATGAATTCCCCGGAGTCGAGCATCGCGCGTCCCGTCGTCTGCTGCCTCATCGCTCACCCCCAACGGCGACGGGAGGCTCATACGCGTCGACGTGTTGAGAGAATTCCGGAACCAACGACTTCAATCCCGCACGGATCCCTGCGAAGTCCATTCGGAGAGCCCGATCGGTCAAATGCTTGATCTCGGCGAGCAAGCGCACCGGCTCGACGCCGTCCCCTCGCACGCAGGTGATCTTGGCGTGCGACGTGCGCTCTTGCACCTCGGTGTGGAACGACAGCTCTTCGTCGAGCTTTTCGCCCGGCCGCAATCCGACGTCGCGCAGCTCGACGTCGCGCCCGGGCTCGAGCCCGGCGAGCCGGATCATGTTCGTCGCCAGATCCCAGATCTTCACGGGCTCGCCCATGTCCAGGACGAAGATCTCGCCCCCGGAGCCCATGGCCCCCGCCTGAATGACGAGACCGGCTGCTTCGGGAATCGTCATGAAGTAGCGCTTGATGTCGCGATGCGTGACCGTGATGGGACCGCCCAGCTCGATCTGCCGCTGGAAGTGAGGGATGACCGAGCCGCGGCTCCCCAGCACGTTCCCGAAGCGGACGGCGCACGCGCAGGTGTTCGTGTACAGGTTGCTCCGCACCAGAAGCTCGGCGACGCGCTTGCAGCAGCCCATCACGCTCGTGGGGTTGACCGCTTTGTCGGTCGAGATGCACACGACCCGCTCGACGCGGTAGGCGTTCGAGACCTCGAGCACGTTCTTCGTCCCGACGATGTTGTTGAAGACCGCCTCGTCGGGGTTGATCTCCATCAAGGGGACGTGCTTGTCCGCCCCCGCGTGGAAGACGATCTGCGGCCGGAACATGGCGAAGATGCCTTCGAGCTTCTTCTTGTTGATCACGTCGCCGATGATCTGCACGAGGCGCGTGAAACCCGCGGTCCGCGAGAGCTCGCTGTGGATCTCGTAGATGCTGTTCTCGCCGCGGCCGAGCAGGTGGATTTCGGCCGGCGCGAACCGCAGGATCTGGCGGCACAGCTCGGAGCCGATCGACCCGCCGGCGCCGGTCACGAGCACGCGCTTGCCGCGCAGATAGGACGAGATCAGGTTGAGGTCGAGCTCCGCCGGCTCGCGCCCCAGCAGGTCTTCGACCTGCACCTGTCGCAGGTCGGACACGTGCACCTTGCCGTCCTGGAGCCGCGTGAGGTCGGGAAGGATCTTCAGGCCGGCCGGGGTGTTCTTGCAGACCTGCACGATCTCGCGGACGGTCTTGCCGCGGGCGGACGGGATCGCGATCAGGATGTCCTTGATCCCCAGCTGCGTGACCAGACGCGGGATCTCGGTCCGGCCGCCGAGCACCGGCACGCCGTGGATCATCGAGCCGTATTTGACCGGATCGTCGTCCACGAATGCGACGGGCGCGTAGTCCATCGTCGCCGACCGCATCATCTCGCGGACCATCATCTCGCCCGCGTCGCCCGCGCCGACGATCAGCGCGCGCCGCGCGTTTCCGGCGCTACGGCCGGACAGGAGCCTCATCGGGATCGAGCGCCCGGCACGCCGCGTCCCGGAGGATTCGTGCAGCACACGCACGAGCATCCGCATCCCACCGGTGAGCAGGAGGGCCAGTGCCATGTCGATGAACGGCACCGATCGCGGGAGATTGCAGCCTTCGGGAAGCAGGAAGCCCACTCCGACCACGCCGATCACGCAAGCCAGGGTGGCCCGCGTCAGCTCTTCGAGGTCGGTGAGGCTCGAGTACCGCCAGATGCTCCGGTAGCTCCCCATGAGGTGGTAGACGGCGATCTTCATGAGAACGACCGGGATGACGGTCAGGCCGATCGTCTCCAAGTCCGCCGGGCCCATCCGGTCGAGTCGAAGCCGGAACGCCAGCACGTAAGCCAGCGCGAAGAGAAGCCCGTCCACCGCCATCTTCGGCAGCACGGGGCGCAGGCTGGCAAGTCTTCGGATGAGTCTCATCGGGCGAGCGAACCTCCTGAGGGAGAAATCGTCGAAGCGTGGGGGGGCGTCACGGCCGTTTCCGCCGATTCCGCGGCGCAGCGCAGCAAGACGTTCGCCAGACGCGCCGGATCGTGTCGGATCTTGCCAGAGGCGTTGACGAGCGAGGCTTCCCGGATTTGCTCCGGTCGATCGGACAGCCCGTCGCGCGAGACCAGCTCGGCCTGCTGGGCGGCATACGGCGCAAGGCGGTGCGGGGCGATCGGGGACGCGTTCAAAAGGACGGTGTCGACGAGCCCGCTTCCGGCATGACGCTCGATCGCTTCGAGGTGGTCGCACATCGTCATGCCGACGGTCTCCCCGGGCTGCGTCATCAGGTTGCCGACCAGGACACGGGCGCCGCGTGAGCGGCGCACCGCTTCGGGAACTCCGCGAACCAAGAGCACCGGGAGGATGCTCGTGAACAAGCTTCCCGGACCGAGCACCACGAGATCGGCGGACATCAGCGATTCGACGACGCCCTCGCCGGGGTCGGGAGCCTCGGGCTCGAGCCACACGCGGCGGATGGCCGCAGGCGCCGCGCCGATGCGCGATTCCCCGGAGATGCGCTCACCCGCGACGGTTTCGCCCTCCAGACGCAACGCGAGAGCGCTCGCCGGCAACACGCGACCGCGCGTCTGCAGCATGCGTCCCGCCGCCTCGACGGCCTTCAGATAGCAGCCTTCCTGTTCGGCGAGAGCCATCAGCAGGAGGTTTCCGAGCGAGTGGCCCGCGAGGTCGCCCGCGCCCGCGTATCGATGCGAGAAGAGCCGCCCGACGTCGCCGCCGGCGTCGTCCGCCAGCGCGAGGAGGCAGTTTCGAAGGTCTCCCGGCGGGAGGCCTCCGCGCTGGCTGCGGATGCGGCCCGAGCTTCCGCCGTCGTCCGCTGTCGCCACGATCGCGGTGACGGACAGAGCGCGCCCCTGGCGCACGAGGTTCGCCAAGCCGCGTAAAACGTTCGGGATGCCGTTGCCACCGCCGATGACGGCGATGCGCAAGGGCGTGGAGGGGCTTTTCACCGAGTCGGATCCTTTCGCTGGGCGGCTTCGTCGCCCTTGTCCTGCGTGGCGTACCGCCGCGGGTTGTAGTCGTCGTAGCGGTAGTAGTAGCGATCGACGGGAGTGAAGGCGACGTCGTTCAGCACGACGCCGAGAAGCGAGCTGTGCGCCAGCGACGCCCGGGCGCGCCCGATCAGCGTCCCCGTGGTCTTTCGCGCGCGAACGACCAGAAGCGAGCCGTCGGAGACCGAGCTGAGCACCGCGGCGTCCGTGAAGGGCACCGTGGGCGGGGTGTCGATGATGATCCGGTCGAACCGGCGCCGCAGCTCCGCGAAAACGCTTACGACGTAGTCCGACTGGAGAAGCTCCAGCGGGTTGTACGAGACCGCCCCCGCGGGCAGGACCGTCAGGTGCGAGGACTTCAGCTCGATCAGCGCGTGGTCGAGCGAAGCCTCTCCCGACAGGATGTCCGAAAGGCCGAGGGTGGGCGCCGGCGCGATGTAGCGCGTGAGCGCGGGGCGCCGCAGGTCGGCGTCGACGAGCAAGGTGCCGCGATCCCGGTCCTCCGCGAACGCAAGCGCCAGATTGATGGCGGTGGTCGTCTTGCCTTCCTCGGGGACCGCGCTCGTGACGAGCAACACCTGTCGCGGCGCGCCGTCGGGCCCCGGCTGGTCCAGCTTCAATCGCAGCCTGCGGTAGCGCTCCGCGATCGGGGACCCGGGCCGGTTCGCGAGGACGAGGTGGGGGTCGTCCGCGAACTTTCGAGGGATGATCCCGCCGAGCGGGACGCCGGCGACCAGCGGCACGCGCTTGTCGCCTTGCGGCTTGGAGCCGCGGGGCGTCGACGCGCCTTCACCCGAGAACATTCCGAAGCGCTTCATGCGGAAGCACCTTTCGACCGGAGCGAGCGGCCCGTCGGCGCGGGCAGCCCGGTGTCGGCATCCAAGTTGGGAATCGAGCCGAGGATCGGCAGGTCGGGATAGCGGTTCGCGAACTCGTCTTCGTTCCGGACGGTGTGGTCGATGAACTCCATGAGGGCGGCGAGCCCCACCCCGAGGCCCAAGCCTCCCAGCAGACCGAGGATGATGATCTGCGGCACGTTCGGGGATGCCGGCGTGAACGGCGGCCGCGCGCGGTCCTGGATCTGGAACTGCTCACCCTTCTTCGCCGCCTCGATATCCGCCGCCCGGTCGGCCTGCTCCTTCTGGGCGGAAGCGGCGTCGTATTGGGCCTTGAGCCCCTCGTAGTCGCGTGTCAGCCCGGCAAGCTCCTGCTGACGCAACGGCATGGCCTCGATGCGCTTCCTCAACGTGTCGGCGTTTCGCTGCTCGCGGTCCCGGTCGGCCTCGAGGGTCCGGATCTCTCCTTCCAATCGCGCGATCTCAGGTGACCCGAGCGGTACCTTGGCGGGCGTGCCGTCCGGCGGAGCCGTGACCTCGGGATGCGCCGCTGCAAATTGGGCGATCTGATCGCGCTTCCGCCGCACGAGGGGGTTCTCGTCGGTGTAGTTGACCAGGAGGTCCTGAAGCTCTCGCTGGAGCTGCGCATAAGTGCGCTGGTCGGGATCGTCGATCAGGGTCGGGGACACGAGACCCGGCTGGGCGCGACGGGCCTTGTCTTCGGCCTTCGCGGTCGCGAGCCGCTCGGAACGCAGCTGAATGTCTGAAATCAGCTGGGTGATCCGAGACTGCGAAGCGCTGAGCAGCTGCAGCGTCGCCGGCTGCTGGTCCGGAAGCTCGTAGAGGTTTTGGGCTCTGTACCGGGCCAGATCCGAGTCGCGTTTCTTGAGCTCGTTTTGTAGGCGCTCGCGCCACCCTTCGACCGTTTCGACGGTGCCTTTGGCCTGAGCTTCCCGCAGCGCGGAGTTTTGCTCGATGAACAGCTCGGCGAGGCGGTTGGCGATGTCGGCGGCGCGCTTGGCGCTGCTGTCGTCGACCGTGATGTTGAACCAGGACAGCCCCTGCTTGTCCCAGTCGAGACCCACCTTCGACGAGAGCTTCCGGCAGGCTTTCTCGACCTCGGCTTCGCTGGCGTTTTGCGGCACCATGCCGAGCTCGCGCACGATCGCCTCGGAGTAGCGGCGGCTCTTCACTTGGATCTTCAGGCTGCGGATCCGCTCTTCGACGCGCGTCGTGACGGTCGTGTGCACGATGTCTTCGGGAATGCTCTGGCGCATGACCAGAATGGTCGTTGACGCGCGGAAGACTTTGGGAAGCGTGGTGGCCAGGAAGATGCTCACCGCCAGTCCCGCCACGGCCGGGATGACGATCCACCACCTCCGCCGCCACGCGATGTCGATGATCAGCTTCGCTTGCGTTCGTTGGTCCACGGGCATCAACTCCTAACGGCCTCGAATGGCCCAATGCAGGAAGACTCCGTACGAGCTGTAGCTCGTGTCGAGAGACGACGGTTCCTTGGTGCTCTGATCGACGAATGCGTAGTTGCCGGTCAGAGTGATGAATCGATTGAATTTCCACCCGATGTTGCCGGTGACGTTGATGGAGTGGCTCGCGGCGCCCGTTGACGACGTCCCGAAGTCGACCACTTCGCGTACCCAATAGCCGCCGAGCACGGCGCCCGAGAGCCCGCGCGCGGTCGGCGAGTGGGAATACGAAAACCAAAGACCGCGATCCTGACTCGTCGTGCTGATGCCGACGGCACCGGGGGTCGTGGTCGGGACGCCCGTGCCGGGTGAGAACACCTGACGGGCTCCGCCGGAGAACAGCGACTCTTGCATCGCGGTGTACTCGACGGTCAGATCGAACGAGAAGCCGGAGACCTCGGCATCGCCGCTTTCCGCCCGCGATCCCCCGACGAGGTACGAAAGCTGCCAGTACTCTCCCGGCTGGCTCGTCCCCACGATCGCGAGCGTCTCGACGAGGACGCTCTCAGGCGAGACGACGATGCTGCCCAACGGCGGCAGCTGAACGAGAACGTCGTCTTCGTAGTCGAAGTAGCTTCCTTCGACCGTCACGCCGATCGTGTTGCGCGGATTGATTTCCGAGCGCCACCCGACGCGCGCGGTCCCGGCCGTGGTGTCGACGAAGTCGACCTGGTCGCCGACGATTTCGGTTGCCGGGTTGTCGTCGAGGTCCTTGTAGAGCTCGACGTATCCGCGCGCTTCGAGGTCCACGAAGCCGCGCTTGCCGGCAGGGATGTTCCCTCCGATCCTCGCATCGCCTCTCGTCAGCGTCGTACGGGGAACGAAGGTCGTCGCGACGTCCGGCTTGAGCGGCGTCGCGCCCTGATAGTCCGTTCGGGCGGCGTAGCCGTCGACGTAGAACTTCGAAGCGCGCGTGCCCTCGTGCGAATAACCCAGCGCGATCGTGTTCGAGAAGTAGTCGAGATCTTTCGACTCCCGGTAAGCCTCGTAGGCAGGTCGATAATCGAACGAGAAGACGCTCGTCGCCGTCCTGCGCTCGACTCTCAGGTCGAGGCCGAGGATTGCGCCATCATCGCCGGGTCCCTTGCCCGTCACGGACAGATTCCCGTTGTGGAAGACACCGAACGACAAGCTCGGTCGAAAGTCCACCTCGGCCGCGCTGATGGCGCCGTGGGCGAGGAGGACGAGGCCCGCGCCGTAGATCCCGGTGCGCCGCAGTTGTGCACGGTCAGTTGACAATGATCGTGTCTCCCGGCTTCAAGAAAACGTTCAGCTCCGATTTCTCGCCGGACACGACCTTTCGATAGTCGATCCGGGTGCGCGTCTCCTTGCCGTCTTCGAATCGGAGGAGCAGCACGTCCGACTTGTCGGCGAATTTCGAAACCCCGCCCGCGAGGGCGATGGCTTCGAGCAGCCGTGTGCGCCGGCGCAGGTTGAGAGCTCCTTGGAGCGTCACTTCACCCAGAACGAACACTTTGAAGTTGTTGATCTCTTCGACGACGACGGTGACGACGGGCTCCTTGATGAAGCGTCCCAAAAGCTTCGTGAGGTCTTCGGTCAGCTGCCGGGGCGCCCGACCTGCCGCCTGCACGTCGCCGACCAGTGGGAATGTGATCTTGCCGTCGGGGCGGACGCTCACCGTCTTGGTGAGATCCGGCTCCTTCCAAACCGAGATGGTGAGCTTGTCTTCGACCCCGAGGACGAACTCCTCGAACACGGGGGCGGCTGCAGTTTGGGCATGACTGGGTAGGGCCTGAAAAGAGGCGGCGGTCAGGAGCGCGATCGCGGGAAAACTGAATCGGCGACCCCGGTTGTCCACGGTGGGGCATCTCCATGCCGACGAGGAAAATCTCGCGGCGTTCAAGCATTAATTATGCAGACCGTGCCGAACGCCACTACTGATACCGGGAGGGGATTGACCTGTCAAGATATAAAACGAACAAGTTCGTTGAAGAATGAAGAATATAAAAACGTAAAAGCCACGAGATGCCGGACGCGCGCGGCGCCGATGACGGTTCAGGAATGTACGAGCGGACGGAGTTTCGCGATCAGGCGCTGGCGGCGTGCCCGCGAGACGCTTCGTTGAGGAGCCGCAGGACTTCCAAGCGGAAGTGCTCGAACTGGATCGGCTTCATCAGACAAAGGTCGGCGCCGGCGTCGTACATTTTGCGAATGGCGTCATGCTCCGGAAAGGCCGTGATCGCGAGCACCTTGATCGAGCGCGTATCGGGATTCTCCCGGATCGACCGGCACAACGACAGCCCGTCAACCCGCGGCATCATCACGTCCATGATGACGAGATCGGGTTGCATGGAGCCGATCTTGATTCCCGCTTCGTAGCCGTCGCTCGCTTCTTCGATTCGGAGGTTGGGCTCGAGCTCCTTCAGAACGCGCCGGACGATCTCGCGGATGTCCGCCTCGTCGTCCACCACCAGCACCGATCGGGCCTTCGCGGCCCCCGAGAAGAAAGCCTCGTCGATCGGGATGTCGTACTTTTGCAGGAATTCTTTAAAATCTTCTGAGCTCACCCGGTAATGCCCGCCAGGCGTTGAGAACGCGCGCAGCTTCCCGGATTTGATCCACTTGAGAACGCCGTCATTGGTGACGGCGCAGTAACGAGCAACTTCAGAGGTAGTAAAGAACCGGCGTCCCGCTTCAGACTGACCAGTCATGGCTCGACCCCCTGCCTTACGTCTTTCCGCTTTTTCGGCCCTGTCGTGGGATCAATATAGGTACGTTTCTGGGTCGCGCAACCGACCTCGTGCATGGTCCGGAATGTCGAATCGTTGACGCTTCAAACGCCCGGGTGCTAGTATCCGCGCTCAATTTTTCGGGCAGAAATTCGGCACTACTCTCGTCGAAGCAGCGGACGGACCGTAGCTCAGTTGGATAGAGCGACTGGCTACGAACCAGTAGGTCGGGGGTTCGAATCCCTCCGGTCCGACCATTGCTCCCCCGAGGCGGTGTCCTCGCACGCGAGGCGGCCGGGGCCCGCCGTCGAGGTCGTCGATGGACGAGAACGAGCGGTTCATGAGGGTCGCTCTCGAGGAAGCCTTGCTCGCCCGACAGGCGGGCGAGGTTCCCGTCGGAGCGGTGCTCGTCCTCGACGGTGAGATCGTCGGCCGCGGCCACAACGCTTCCCTGGCGCTGCACGATCCTTCCGCGCATGCCGAAGTCCTGGCGATGCGCGGAGCGGCGCGGAGCTTGGGAAACTACCGGCTGGTCGGGACGACGCTCTATTGCACGGTCGAGCCCTGTCTGATGTGCCTGGGAACGGCAATCCACGGGCGCGTTTCGCGGTTGGTGTTCGGGGCGACCGACTACAAAGTCGGGGCGGTGGGACGGCTCGAGACGCTCCGCGCGCTCGGGGCCGAATTCAATCATCGGGTCGATGCCAAGGGCGGCGTCCTCGCCGACGAGGCGTCGGCGCTCCTCCTCGCATTCTTCAGGGGGCGCCGGGACGCGGCACGCACGGAGCCGGAGGAGATTTTCGCGGAGAGGTACCGAAGTGGCCGTAACGGGGGCGCCTCGAAAGCGCTTTGTCTGGGTGACCAGGCACGTGGGTTCGAATCCCACCCTCTCCGCCATCATTCGGGGGTCTCTGGCCGTCCTTGACGGAGAAGCCACGGAGAGATGACCGAGTGGCTGAAGGTGCACGCTTGGAAAGCGTGTGTACGGGAAACCGTACCGAGGGTTCGAATCCCTCTCTCTCCGCCA
>Ga0068859_100001811_pt1 | contig 21762 bp, 24 predicted proteins | sample KBSSwiS22_FD_66585 | JGI IMG/M metagenome (GOLD analysis project Ga0068859, IMG submission 66585) | Switchgrass rhizosphere microbial communities from Kellogg Biological Station, Michigan, USA - KBS Switchgrass S2-2 | ecosystem: Host-associated > Plants > Roots > Rhizosphere > Soil ...
AAAAAGGGGGACACTCCTGGTTCATCTCTTTGAAACATGCCATTTTGTTTAGGCCCGCGTAGCTCAGTGGATTAGAGCGTTCGCCTCCGGAGCGAAAGGTCGCAGGTTCGACCCCTGCCGCGGGTAATCAGTTTTCTCTCTCGTGTCCGCTTTTATATCCTCATTGAGCCTTGCCGCACGCAAATCGCCGATCGAGGTAAGATAGAACTCTACAGCGTCAGGCGTCCTTAAGAGTTCTCAAAAAATTAATAACCTCATATCGTCTCAACGAAAGTAGCAACGGCTTCAGCCGGCGTTCCCGTCCCACTCTGCATTGCGGATGCGAGCGTGACGTACACGTTACTCCAGGCTGCTTCAACGGCGGGTGTGAAGGTCTCACCCAAGCCTTTCCGCAGTGTCCACAGAAGCGCCTGACCCACTGTGTCGTAATCCTTATCTCGAACCCCATAAATGAGATGACGTGTGCCCAGCGATCGCACCGCTGGCAGAAGTTGCTCCATCCGATCGAGACTGTTGACCGCCAGTCCGAGCATTTGCATTAGTTTGCGGCCTTGCTCGGTAAGGTTTCCTTTGAAGAGCAATTCCAGATCGGGGTCAAGCTCGAAGAGCCTGGCGTAGAAGAGTTGGGCCGCGGTCTCAGCGATCGGCGCGACCTGCCTGAAACTGTCCTGCACTAATTTGATCTGTTCATTGGTCATGATGACCCCTCCTGATTTATTCCAGCCGGCCGTGCCTCGCGTTAATCCTTTGCCCTTGTGGTAAGCCGGACCGTATGCCACGTTTATTAAGGCGCAAATCAGTCGCAATTTGGCTCATCCCAGGCTGTGAAAAACCGAAAATTCCACGCCCGAACAGTTTCGGTCTTCCGGTGCGTTCACTTATCTCTCCATAGTAAGAACCATTCAGGTGAAACATCACACGTTCAAGTCATTCCCCAAACTGCGGTTTTTTGCTAGGCTTAGGCACCCAGGGTCCCCCGCTAATCTCAGGAATTAGTATGAGCATGGCGACCAACACCCCGCGAACAGTTCTTGTAGTCGATGATTTTGATGATACTCGTCTGCTGTTGCGCACGTGGTTCGAGCGGCGCGGGTTTCGCGTAGTCGAAGCTGAGAACGGACTTCAGGCGATCGATCAGGCAGAGACTGAAGCTCCGGACCTGATCATCATGGACATGCAGATGCCGCAACTCGACGGGCTCTCCGCGACACGACGGATCCGCAATCTGCAATCTCTGAATTCAGTGCCGATCGTCGCCGTATCTGCCTATGGCGCCGATCAGTTTCGCGAGCAGGCCCTCGCGGCCGGTTGTGATGAGTACGTTTCCACGCCGTTCGAACCGGGCGCGCTCGAGGGAATCATTCGGTCACTGGTCCAGAGTTAGGTATACTCTCACGCATGTTGCGATTAGCCCTGTTCCCACTCTTGCTCCTCCTTCTGGCCCAATCTGCGCCGGCTCAGTGTACGAAGAAGATGAGCGACTTACCGGCCGCGCCTGAGCTACTGGGATTTCGTCTGGGAATGACGAGAGATCAGGTCAAAGCCAGAGTTCCGCAAACCGTTTTTGGAAGAGCCGATTCGTTTGGAGTCGTTAAGACGACTATTAATCCTTACTTCGATCCAACAATCGACAAGACGAAGTTTGAAGGAGTGAGAAGCATCTCGCTCGACCTGCTCGACGATCGACTCACGTCACTCTGGATCGGCTTCGACGAAACGTTCAAAGCTCACAATGTCGATGAATTCGTGAAGTTGATCTCGCAGTCATTACAGGTTGATGGAAACTGGTCGTCGTGGAAGTCGAGAGGTCAACAACTACGTTGCGCCGACTTTCAGTTGGTCGTGACGACTGTTGCGAATGGACCAAGCTTCCGGCTGATCGATACGGCGGCGGATGATCTCGTCGCAGAACGAAGACGGGCCAAAGAAGAGCAGGACGCGCTCGCTGAAGGCGGCGGCAACTCGGGCGAAAGCGCTGACCCAGAGATAGTCGCCGACAAGCATTCCAGAACTTATTACCCGGCCGGATGCGAGCCTGCGAAAGAGATCGCAGAAGCGAACAAGGTTGCGTTCAAAACTGCCGCAGAAGCAGAGAAAGCCGGATTCAAAGCAGCTAAGAACTGTCACTGACAAACAACAGGAGGACACAACCATGTGGAAGGAATTCAAAGAGTTCATCGCTCGTGGAAACGTGATCGACCTGGCAGTTGCAGTAGTAATCGGTGCGGCGTTTGGAAAGATCGTTACGTCTCTGGTGGAAGGCGTCATCATGCCACCAATCGGCATGGCTTTAGGCAAAGCAGATTTTTCCAATCTCTTCATCGATCTTTCCGGACAGCGCCCGGCGTCACTCGCTGATGCTCAGTTGCGAGGTCTGCCGGTCATTGCTTACGGAGTGCTCATTAACGACATCGTGAACTTTCTGATCATCGCGTTTGTGGTGTTCCTGGTGGTCAAAGCTGTGAATCGCCTGCGCGCGGCGCCGCCACCACCGCCGAACACAAAAGACTGCCCTCACTGTCTAACCGCAATTCCCTTAGCGGCAACGCGCTGCGCGGCGTGTTGTTCGGAAGTATCAGCGGCGTGAGAGCTGTTTCACGCAAAGGCGCAAAGGTTACGCAAAGGCGCAAAGAGATCATTTATTACTTTGCGTAACCTTTGCGTCTTTGCGTGAGAAATTCTTCTGCTAGAATCCTTCCCTATGCGTGAGTGTCCACGTTGCGAGGTTTGCTACGACGACAACGTTGAGATCTGTCCGCAGGATCAGGCAAACACGAAGAACACGTTGCCCGGTCCGCGGCTGCTCGCCTCGCGATACCTGCTCGAAAAACGTCTCGGGCGCGGGGCGATGGGCCAGGTTTATCTCGCGCGCGATCAAAACCTGCTCACGCGACAAGTCGCCGTAAAAACGGTTCGCCCCGACATACTCAACGACGAAGATCTACAGGAAGGCGAAGCGATCGCTCGCTTCGAACGCGAAGCGCGCTCAGCCGCATCGATCCGTCACCCGAATGTCGTTGACGTCAACGACTTCGGCAAAAGTGCGGAAGGAGTCTTCTTTCTGGTGATGGAATACGTGCAAGGTGAAACTCTCTATCACCTGCTGCGTCGCGAAGGCACCGTCAATCCACAACGAGCGGCAACGATCATGCAGCAGGTGGTGGCGGGAGTCGAAGCAGCTCATGACGCCGGCATACTTCACCGCGACCTCAAGCCCGCGAACATCTTTCTGATGCAACAGAAGCGGAAGACCGGCGGTGAGGATGGCTTCGTAAAGGTCGGTGACTTCGGTCTCGCAAAGATCGTCGATGCCGATCGCGCTGACGTCACTTCCGCCAGTGGTCCAGCATCGAGAGGGATCATCGGCACACCTGAATACATGGCGCCCGAGCAGATGCAGCCCGGTGAACCACTCGATGCGCGCGCCGACATCTACGCGCTCGGCACGATCGCGTATCACATGCTCGGCGGTCGCCCACCGTTCACCGGCAACATCACGCAATTGATCGCGCAGAAGTTAACGCAGGCACCGCCCGCGTTGTCGAGTCTTCGTTCCGATATCAGCGCGGAACTCGAAGCTTCGATCATGAAAGCACTCGCGCAAGAACCAAAAGATCGTCCCGCAACTGCGACTGAATGGTTCGAAAGTTTTTCAAACGCGGTCTCGGCAAGTTCAGACACAGCAAAACGAGGAGATTCGCGACTCGTGGTCATGGCCCCCTCAGGGGCAGAGGTCTACGTTGATGACGAACGTTACGGCAGCATCGGCAGATCAGGTCGTGTAATCCTGACTTCGCTTGCGCCGGGCCAACACGTGCTGCGCGTGTCGAAATCCGGTGAACCCGACGACGAACGCGTGATCGAGATTCGCAGTGACGTCGCCGAACAGATCATCGAAGCACAACTCAAGATCGGAGCTTCCAGTAATCAACTGAGTCCATCGCGTGGCGGCAGTCTCGACAGCAAACACGGCGTACACTCGACCACCTTAGTCGTGGTGATGTGCACGAAATGTCATTCGCGTTTTGCGGAGGGAGTGAAGTTTTGCGGTCGCTGCGGCAACACGACGTTTCAACCCGTCTCGGGCGAACTGCACTCACCGCCACCTATTACTGTCACTTGCGGACGATGCCGGCAAACTTATGCTGCGGGAACAAAGTTTTGCGGCCGTTGCGGCATTCCCATCGGAACTGCTTCGCTTGACTGGCGGCCACCGAAGCCGGTCGAAGTCTTCTGTCGCGGCTGCAACAGCAGCTATCCAGCGGGCACCAAGTTCTGCGGACGCTGCGGAAAGCCGATTAGAGCTTGAGGTAGTTTGAACTTTTCCTATAATCTGTGCGGCTACAAATGAAGCGCTGCCCCACTTGTGACCGGACTTACACCGATCCCTCCCTGAATTTTTGTTTGGAGGACGGCACTCCGCTGGCGACCGATGCGCCCGCCTTCGATCCGAATGCGACCGTCAGGTATCCGTCAGCGAGGGACACGGCCGAACCGCCGCCGACGGAGATCTATCGTCCGGAACCTGCGGTAACCACTCCGAGACGAACGACGCCAGTACCAACGCCACGACCGCCGGCTCCAGCGCCAGCTCCGCCACCGCAGTGGACGCCCGGACCAACCGCTGCGCCGCCACCGCGAAAGAAATCAAACGCGATCTGGTGGATAGTCGGTGGACTCATTACGCTGATCGTTGTCGGCGCCGGTTTCGTGGTGCTGCTCATCGCGCTGGCCAGTCTGTCAACTAACACGAACAAGGCGAATGCAAACAATCGTAACGACAATCGCAACGCGAACGTCACGACAAACGCAAACACCAACAACGCAAACACAAACGCAAATACCAACACTAACGCGACCGTGCCGGCCTCGTTCACGGATGACTTCAGCGAACAAAAATGGAGCACGGGACAATCACCGTACGGCAAGATCTGGTACTCGAACGGCGAATATCACATGACTTCGTTCGAGGAAAAGTTCGTTGTCATGTATGCGCCTACAAACGACTACAGCACGGAGAACGCGACCGTGAAAGTCACGGCGCGAAGCGTTAACGGCGAGGCGCCTTCGGCAGGGTTCGGGCTGATGGTCCATTGCCTGCAAACGCGAGACAAAAAACTTGAAGACTACGCGTTGCTCATCTTTCCATCAGACGAGCCTGCGTATGAAATCATCATGCACAAGGCCGGCGTTCAATCAGCACTGGTGCAAAAAACGACGTCGAGCGCCATTCGTTCAGGCAGTAGTCCCAATCAGTTGGAGGTTAGAATTCGTGGGGCTGAATTGTCGTTTTATGCGAATGGGCAGTTGTTGACGAAAGTTACTGACACCGCAAATTTCCGGCGTGGTCGCGCCGGCTTTTACACCAGTGGTCCCCACGAAGTTGCCTTTGACGATCTCACTATCAATCGCCAACCCTGATGCAAGTTAATCTGAAAGTCACATCCGGCCCATACAAAGGCCGCATTTTTTCCTTTACTCAACACGACAGTTTTCTGATCGGGCGCAGTCCTGATGCCCATCTTTATTTGCCCGAGGATCGATATTTCTCACGTAATCATTGTTTGCTCGAGATGAATCCGCCGCACTCTTACCTGCGCGATCTCGGTTCGACCAATGGAACGTTTCTCAACGGCCAACGCGTCAAAGATGCGTCTCTGAATAATGGCGATCGAATTCAGTGTGGTGAAACGATCCTGGTTGTTGAAGTAACGACTGCTGCTCCGGTTGATCTCTCCGAAACTACACAAGACGCAGGGATACCAAAACGACCGGTCGTCGTGATGGTTGAATGTCTCAACTGTGGCCGGCGAGAACAGGCGCAGGCGTCAGCCCCCGACGAGCACATGACGTTTCTCTGCGAAGACTGTCGCATCGAGCTGAAGCGTTCGCCGCAGGCGATTCCCGGTTACGACACTGTGAAGCTGTTGGGACGTGGCGGCATGGGTTGCGTGATGCTGGGACGCGAGCAACGCAGCGGTCGCGCGGTCGCGATAAAAACACTGTTACCGGAATTCGCGGTCAGCGACAAAGCGATGCGACGTTTCATGCGCGAGATCGACGTCGCAGCCGCACTCAAGCATCGAAACATCGTCGAGTTTATCGATCGCGGCACACACAACGGCGTGGTCTATCTCGTTACGGAGTTTGTCGATGGTTCAGACGCATCGAAGCTCGCGGAGAATCAGGGCGGGCGTCTTTCGTTTGACGACGGAATCTCGATCATCGCGCAAGCGCTCGACGCACTCTCGTTCGCTCATGCGCAGAGCTACATTCATCGCGACTTCAAGGACCAGAACATCCTCGTTGCGGGTAGTTCACCAAACCTCGTCGCCAAGTTAACTGATTTCGGTCTGGCCAAGAGCTTTACTCAATCGGGCTTGAGTGGCGTGACGATGGCGGGCGAAATGGCTGGAACCCTCGCCTACATGCCGCCCGAGCAGTTGCGCAACTTTCGCGACGTCAAACCACAGTCAGACATCTACGCTGTCGGTATGACAGCGTACAGTTTGTTGACCGGCTGTCTGGCCCTCGATCTCAGTAAAAACAGCAGTGTTAACGACACTATTCGCGCCATTTTCGAGCAACCGGCGGTGCCGCTGCATCAGCGTGCTCCTCACATCCCGCGCCCGGTCTGCGAAATCATCGATCGCGCCCTTGCAAAGGATCCTGCACGGCGCTGGCAATCCGCCGGAGCCATGCGCAACGCCCTCCTGCACTCAATATAATCGGTGAAATTCTGTGTAATCCGTGGCATAATCCCGCGTTGAAGGTGAGGGTCCTATGAGATCTATCTGGAAAGGTCATATCCGTTTTTTGCTGGTCGCCATTCCCGTTCGTATCTACAACGCGATTGAGACTGGGGAGAAGATTCAATTCAACCAGCTGCACCGCGACGACTTTGGTCCAATCGGCTACGACAAGCGCTGCAAGAAGTGCAACGAGGTCGTAACCAACGATCAGATCACGAAGGGCTATCAGTATGAGCCCGATCGGTATGCGATCGTCGAGCCCGACGACATCGCGAAGATCAAGATTAAGACGACCAGGGCTGTCGATATCGTGGGCTTCGTCGATCGCGAAGAAATTCCGACCACGTTCTACGATGCGCCTTACTTCGCGGGACCGGATGGTGCAGCTTCAGAAAAGCCTTACGCGCTGTTGCGCGAAGTGATGAAGCAAACGGGCAAGGTCGCCGTCGGCAAAGTGGTGCTGCGCGATCGGGAAGATCTGGTGGCAGTGTTTCCGCATGACGATGGTCTGGTGTTGCAGAAGCTTCATTACCCGCACGAGTTGCGCAAGATAGAAGACGTGCCGGATCTTGAAAGCGTTGGGAAGCTCGATGCGCAAAAGTTGAACAAGAACGAATTGAAACTGGCCACGACGCTGGTCCAGGAGATGACCACCAGCCTTTCCGAAATCGATACTGAAGACAACTATCACACCGCGCTGCGCACGTTGATTGATTCGAAGATCAAAGGTCGCGAGGTGACGGAATTTGAAGAAGTTGAAGAAGTACCCAGACTTGATATTATGAGCGCGCTCAAGAAGAGTTTGCAGGCGTCGAATCGTAAACCGATGGTGAAGGCGCCGGCAACGACGGACAAGAAGAAGCCGCAGATCACACTCGTGAAACCGCGTGCGGCAAAGAAGCGAAAAGTTGGTTAGGGCCACAATAAGGCACATAAAACACATAAACCATCATTTCAGGAAAATCAATTTTGTGACTTTTGTGCTTTTTGTGGCTAAGAAGTATTAGGTGCTAATGAAAGAACACAGCACTAAAGTAATCTCATTTCCCTCACCTGTCCCATCGAAGGCGGATTACCAACGTGTCAAATCATCCTATTCCGTTAAAGAGATCAAACAACTGTTTGGTCTGAGCGAAAAGACCATTCGCCGTTGGACTGAACAAGGCATCATCGAGGCGGCAGCCTCTTCCGAAGCGCCGGATTACGTTTACGACTTCAATTCGTTGACACAGTTTCGACGCGTGCGCGAACTGCGCGCACAGGGTCACAGCATCCGGCAGATCGAAGCCGAGTTGCAGGGGCAGTTAAATCTGTTTCGCGTGGAAACGCCGCGTCTTGCGCGACTGCTCACGCCGTTCGAGGAAGCGTTGCTTTTACACGAGCAGGGGGATCCAAAAGCCGCCGAGCACTATCTCGAAGCAATCGGCGAGGGCGATAACGTAGCTGAAGCTTATTGCAATCTCGGCATCATCAATCTCGAACGCGGGCAGATCTCGAACGCGCTCGACAATTTCACTCTTTCACTCAAAAACGATCCGCGCCACGTCGAAGCACATTACAATCTCGCGAATCTTTATTACGACGCAGGCGATGTACAGTTGGCGAAGCTTCATTACGAAGCGGCGGCGCAAATCGAGCCTGGTTTCTCGCTCGTTTATTTCAACCTGTCGCTCGTGTATCACAAGCTCGGCGATCTGAGTACCGCGTCGACGACGTTGGAAAAGTACCTGCAATTGGAGCCGGAGGATGAGGACCTCGAAGTCTTGAATCGTCTTCTGAAAGCAATGAAGGATCCTCGTTGATGTGTTGGTGGTGGGCAGGAGGGCTGCCCACCTGGTCTGGTACTGGATCGCAAGAAAGGGTGAACGATCCGAAGTACCCTTGTATTAAGGAAAACGCGAATTGCGCGGCGGTTCCAGATTGCCTATAATTCGCCTTCCCACTGCTTCTCCTGCTTTCGGTGGTTAGCTAAACAAACTGTGCCTGACCGAGGAGGTTTCGCCTGTGGCAAGTCCCAAGTGCCGTGTGCTGTGTGTGGACGATCATCGCGACACATCTGAGATGTTGCAGATGCTACTGTCTGAAGAAAACTACGCAGTTCACACTGCGGCCACAATGAAAGAGGCCTGCGACAAGGCAAGCACCTACCAGTATGATCTCTACGTGCTGGACAAAAGATTGCCTGACGGCACCGGTGTGGAGTTATGTGGGACGTTGTCGAAGCTCACGCCGGATGTGCCGTGCATCTTCTACACTGGTGATGCTTACGAGATTCACCGTCACGAGGCCTTGGCCGCCGGCGCCGCCGCATACGTCGCGAAGCCGGATATCGAAGGTCTCATCAACGCCGTCCACCAACTTCTCGCGAATAGTGAGTGCGCGACGGCGTAGCAAGCTGCCCTTGCTTGACACTCAAAACTTCGCACGTATAATTTTCCGCGCGTCACATAAGGGCCGATAGCTCAGTTGGTAGAGCAGCTGACTCTTAATCAGCGGGTCGCAGGTTCGAGCCCTGCTCGGCTCACCAGTTTTTGTTAAAGATTCTGAAGATCTTGCAAAACGTCGACACTAACCGGAGGTCAAATTCCCTCTAAGGTTACCTCTACTGTACCGGAAAGCGCCTCACAAGACGTGAATTCCCTCTACCTCGGTGACAACAACCTTTCGATCCTGCGAAATGATATTCGATACGAGTGTGTCGAGCTCGTGTACCTCGATTCGCCGTTCAACTACCTAAAGACTGGATCACGTAAGGCATGAATATTCCTGTTTCCGTAAGAATGCCAGATTTGTGGGGCGATGAAGAATTCTTAAAGACTGAGTGGGGTGGGTTGAATTACCTTGTTGGTCCGAATGGAAGCGGTAAGACGCGATTTGCCGTAAAGCTCAAGGCCTGCCTCTCTCAAGCAGGGATGAAGCCCCGCTATCTGAGCGCAGAGCGACTCAGCGGTCTAGAGAAATCTCGCGATACGCTCGGTCACACGGGCGCATTGCACCGCGGGTTCGATATTGGACAGTTCTCAAATTATCGATCTTGGAGCTTGGAACAAGGTTTAGCGGCGGACGCGTTCGTCATCTTGAAGCAAAAGATTGATGTACGCATACGGGTCGAAGCGTTCCTTTCAGGTATTTTTGGACGGAGGATTAGATTCGTCGAAGAAGGGGGATTTCTAAAACCAAAGATACAGAGAATTCTGGGAGGCGGTGAGTATTCTATGAAAGAGGATGAATGCCACGGTCTCAAGGAGCTGATTACATTACTCGCATTTCTCTACGACGATGAGTTCAATGCACTGATCATTGACGAACCTGAGTTACATCTTCACCCGCAGTTCGAAACATTTCTTCTTGCTGAAATGCGAAAGATTGCGGGAGATCCGCAGGCACGGACAGCCGCCAAGGTGTTCTTCCTGATAACGCATTCACCCTACCTGCTAGACTTCAGGACGCTAGATGATCTGCGTCAATGCGTAGTTTTTCATGGGAATGAAGCTCCTACGTTTATCGGGAATCTCAGTTCACAAGACGAATACCGTCTCAGCCGCCTTTTGCCTCGATTAAATACTCACCACAAACAGTTCTTCTTCGCGCATAGACCAATCTTCGTTGAGGGATACACGGATCAACAACTATTCACGCTGATCCAGGATACTCGAGGTAAGTTATTAGGGGCGAGCGGGGCCTGTTTTATTGATGTGAACGGTAAGGACGAACAGGATTTCTTTTTCAGGTTGTGTTTACACCTTAAGATTGATGCGCAGTTTGTTACAGATTTAGACGGCATCACACGTGGGAACTTGCGCAATTCGATATCTGATGATCCAAGGTCCAGACAGTTCATTTCGGCGCAGGGAATCGGCGCCGATTTGATGCACGCCCTTCGTGAGTTATATCAAAGAGTAGACACGGTGAGTGTCGCCATAGAGGCTTCAACCGCCGCTAACCTCGAAGAAGTTAAGGTTGCTCTTCAACAAGCTAGCGATACGGAAACGAGACGTTATAGCAGTCTAATTGCGATGCTCCATAAAAAAGATATTCTCGTAAGGGAGTTACCGCAGCGCGCCGCCGACATAGACTTCGTCATCGGAAGAGTTGAACGCATTGCTGAAGCAGCAAAACAAGCCGGTGTATTTTTGCTTTGGCAAGGGAGTGTTGAGAACTATCTTGCCAGCTATACTGGTTCCATCTATAACATCCCGTCTAACGCAAAAGCCTCAACGTTTGAGCTTGAAAGAGATTTTATTCTCTCAAATCCAGGATCAACGGGAATCGAATCTAGGTATCAAAACCTTATTCCAATTTTGGATGAAGCCGTAGGAGTACGTGAGGTCAACTTAAGTCAATACCTCGGATATGCTATAGGTGCATTTATCGGCAAAGTTCAGCTCGCGTTTGAACGAAAAGAAATAGAGTCTCTCGATTCTCTAAAGCAACATGGTTCTGTCGATTGGCCCACGTATGAAAGAATCTTAAATGTTGTTTCATTCGAAGTAACAGGCGAAGAGTTTGTCTGCCGGGTGAAACTAACACCCATTATCGATCCTGATGAAGAAGAATTTGAATTCACAGACAAAACTATACACTCTAAATTCAAACTCGCCTGAATCGATTGAGATACTTGAGGGGCGAGTAAGTAAATGAACGAGCAACAATCAGGTTTGTTCAAAGAAATAGATCGAGAGCTCAAGCATCGTCCTTTATGGATAGGACGATTGGACATTTATGCGCGTAGAGCGTATCTCGATAAGTCGTGAAACGTGAAGTTGGTAATGCCCGCTTCCCTACACGTTGCGGAAAAAGACTTCTTAACATCGGTGTACCGCGTTCCAGTGCAAGATTCGTAAAAACATATTTGGCATCACCGCTTTGATGACTCAATCCAAAGAGAACTTCTCGCACAATCAACTCTTAAAAATCTAAGGTTGACTGATTCTCGATCAGTGAAACGACGACTATCCTGCCGCTCAATTAGAGTCGACTCTAAGATCGAATGTACCTCGGCCTGGAGCGTCAGATGATACATAGCAAAGTGTCCTCAATCAGAAACAGATCTGAACAGAGGTGAGTACAGTTATAGACAACCAGGAAAGCTGAAGTTGTTATTGCTGAGTCCTTCATCTGGAATGGCTATTGCTGTTGATACTGCCGGTCCACATCTTCAAAGGAGCAATTAATGTTGTACCTCCCACGACTCTCCGTAAGCGCCGGAAATGAATGCGTTCCTCGCGCCAGACTGTGACAACTCTCATAAACCTATAGCTCACTATCGATCGATGGCCCTTTCTGCCGATTAATGGGGCGCTCTCATTGCCCTCTACTCTAAACGACCCGGCCCTTCTGGCCGTCTTCATGAAAGGAAAAATGATGATATATCGACGCAACAAATGCAGATTCTCACTATTCGCGTTACTGCTGGTGGCGGCATTGTTCGGAAATTTGTCCTTTAGCTCAGCTCGCCCCGATCTTCAACCATTACCGACGACAAGCTTCGTCGGAGGGTGGGGCACCAACGCCGATCTGCAGTTGAGTATTCCGACGGATCTCAGCAATGCGACGGCGATTGCTGCCGGTTGGTCTTACAGTCTGGCGCTGAAGCCTGACGGTACTGTCGTTGGCTGGGGTCATGGTTTTGGCGCAGAGACACCACCTCCCGGCTTAAGCGATGTTGTTGCGATTTCGGCGGGAGGGCAGAACTTTCTCTTTACGGGTGCTCATGCTCTCGCTCTGAAATCTGACGGCACGATCGTGGGTTGGGGCGCTGATGGTTTCGGGCAAGCAAGCGGTGGAGCGCTTCTAAGCGGCGTGATTGCTATTGCGGCCGGGGGCACTCACAGCCTGGCATTGAAGTCTGATGGCACGGTGGTGGGCTGGGGCAATAACGACTTTGGCCAGGCTACGCCTCCGGCCGATCTTAGTGGTGTGATCGCGATTGCCGCTCGGTTGGACCGTAGTGTCGCCCTAAAGTCAGATGGGACCGTAGTGGAATGGGGCAATGTTGAAAATGACCAGGTGGATATGCCTGCCGGACTAAACGGGGTGATGGCGATTGATGCGGGTCGCTCTTACACACTGGCGCTGAAGTCTGACGGTACAGTGGTCGCTTGGGGCACTGATCTTTTTGGCTCTGGTGTTTTGAATGTTCCTGCTGGTCTCAGCGGGGTTGTTGCCATTGCCGCTGGGTTCAATCACAACCTCGCGCTCAAGTTTGACGGCACAATCACCGGTTGGGGTACTAATGCCTTTTGCGAGTCAACGCCTCCGAGTTGTATCAACGGTGTAAAGGCGATTTCCGCAGGCTTGCTTCACAACCTTGTATTACAGGGTCAACCATGTGTTCAAGACGGATGCTCGCCACAGCAGTGCGACCAGATCGGTTGTTCACCCGCGACGCGTGCTGTTCAACTTATTAATCAGGTACAGAACCTTAGGTTTGTTGGAGTGCTGACGCCCGATCAGTCAAACGCCATCATCAATAAGCTCTTTGAGGTTCTTAGCAAGCTCAATCAAGGGCAGAACGGCGCCGCATGTAATCAGATGGGCGCCGTCATCCACCAACTCGACAGCTTCATAAAATCTGGAGCTCTCACTCCTTCACAAGGGCAGACGCTTATTGATTCCGCGCTTTCTGTAAAAACCAGCATAGGTTGTTAATAGTTGGCGCACGACTGCTGAGCGTGGAGCATCGCGCCTCCACGCCCGGCATGCCTGACACTTTGAGAACGGGCCTTGAGCATCTGTTTCAAAAATCTTTTCGCAACTTTCCTGCCACAGTCGATATTTCGACCGTTGCGGGCCAGTCCGTTTTAGTCTGTTACAACCCCGTGACGTTGGTTTCTTTGCTCGCAGGAAGCATTCGGAGCTAGTGCTCAGGCAAGCCTTGCCTTCGTGCAAGTGCTACTTTAGTATCACTCCATGCGAACTGAACTCGTTACCACACTCAAGCGCCAAGCCACAGAGATCCTCAACCAGCTCGAGAAGGATCGAGAACCGATCCTAATTACGCAACATGGCGTTCCATCAGCATATCTCGTCGATGTTGAAACGTTCGAGACTCTACAGCGTCGCATGACGTTGCTCGAAGGCATTGCTCGTGGGGAAAAGGCAATTGAAGAGGGCCGGTCACTCACTCAGAAGCAGGCAAAGCAACGGCTGTCCAGATGGCTGAAGTAGTCTGGGCCGAATCCGCACTCAACGATCTTGACGCAATTGCGGATTACATTGCACTAGACAATCCCGAGGCGGCACGCCGGCTGGTGCAGAAGATCTTCGAGCATGTTGATCATCTCGAAAGCCACCCTAGACTTGGCTCAAAGCCGCAAGAGCTCAGGGGCTGGCGTTATCGCCAGATTGTCGAGCCGCCATGTCGCATCTTCTACCGTGAAGATTCCGGACGAGTCTTGATACTTCATGTCATGCGATCAGAGCGAGTGCTCAAGTCCGAACTACTTAGCGCTCGAGATCAAAGTGCCGGCGACACCTAATTGAAAACGATAACCCTCAGCCAGAAAACACTGTAGCCAGTTAACTCTCAGATTGACGGAATCTGGCCCGCTGACCGGTTTCCAACTGACCGTAGTCGGCAAAATCAATTACTAACGACGGGAGCTTATATTGTTTGCGAGGTTCTATTCCTTAGTGACTCCAGATTGAATCCCACGGACTCATTCCCAAAACGTTGGACCATGAGATCTTTGCTTCGCTGCTGATCGATGGTATAAATCTCCGGCATTCCTCGCACGTAAAACTTTCTCGACGTCATAAACGACTCACGCTCACGTTTCAAACTTGAAAGGGACTGCTCTCATGAAATTCGCATTCGGACTCTTACTGACTGCCACTATCGCCGTCACAGTCACCGGACAAACACGACCGCGCGGCCGTGAACTGGGAATTCCCTTTCCCGGTACAACCGGGGCGTTGAATGCCATCACGGATGTACCCGGTGTGGCGGTTGGGCATGTCACGCTCATCGAGGGTGAAGGCAAACTTGTGCCCGGCAAAGGACCGGTTCGCACCGGCGTCACAGCGATTCTCCCACGCCCGCGCGGCAACTGGGATCCCGTCTTCGCAGCCACGTTCAATCAGAACGGCAACGGCGACATGACGGGTATCAACTGGATTAAGGAATCAGGATTTCTCGAGGGACCGATTCTGCTGACAGGCACGCACAGTGTTGGAACAGTGCGCGATGCCGCGATTCAATGGCAATTGAAGAACGGACGCGAGTTTGTATTCACTTATCCGATTGTCGCTGAGACGTTTGATTTTCTAAACGATGCGAACGGCGAACATGTAAAAGCGAACCATGCGTTTCAAGCCCTCGATCGTGCCAAACCAGGTCCCGTTGAAGAAGGCGCAGTGGGCGGTGGCACCGGGATGGGTTGCAACGGATTTAAGGGTGGGATTGGTACCTCGTCCCGCGTGCTTACCGCTGAACAGGGCGGGTACACAATCGGAGTGCTTGTGCAGTGTAACTATGGTGGAGATCTGCGCATCCTGGGCGTTCCGATTCGTTCCGAGATTACTGACCTGCGCACTTGTACGGTACTCCCGCCCCCGCTAAGCAGACCATGGACGGCGGGCATTCCTCCTTGTTCCGCCACCGGCGGTGGAGCGCGGGACGACGGTAGCGCTGCTGAACACGAAGGTCGTGGCTCGATCATCGTTGTCGTGGCGACGAACGCACCGCTGCTGCCACATCAACTGGAAAGGATCGCACGCCGTGTCAGTCTTGGGCTTGGGCGACTGGGAAGTTTTGCGGGCAATTCATCCGGTGACTTGTTTCTTGCGTTTTCTACTGCGAACGCCGGGGCAGCACAGTCTCAAGGTACGCCGTCGCTGACCATGCTTCCCAATGAACGAATTGACCCCCTGTTTCGAGCGACGATCGAAGCGACTGAAGAAGCTGTAGTTAATGCAATGCTGGCAGCGCAAACGATGACAGGCGCTGATGGGATCCGCGTCTTTGGTTTGCCTGGCGATCGAGTAGTTCAGGTGCTGCGAAAGTACAATCGAATGAAGTAACCGCGAGAAGTCTCAGAAATAATTGCGGTTCAGCATCAAACCTAAAGGCGTCCACCCTCGGGCCAGTTTCGCCAATGAGTGTTTGGCGGTAGCGATGGTTGGTACAGACTCACATCTCCAGTGGCCAGCACCTGAGCAAGTTGCTGGAATGTCTCTGAACCGCTGGGCCGCTCCTCATCATCCACCACATTCGGGTGATGCCATTCTTCCAATTGCAGAATCTGATCCATGTCAGGACGGATGCTGACACGCCGTTCCTCCGCCGTCGCCAACACCTTTTCACGCGCGATGTCAGCGAGGAACCGGCAAAGTTCAAATACCTGCACCCCAGGGTTCTCTTCAAGTTCGATACCGTGGCGCGCGTAGTCGGCGATGGAGGGCAGCGCGATGACCTCGTCGCGCACGACAATCTCATTCGCGTCCGGATCCAGGAACTCCGTGTCTTCGGCATCTTGCCAGGGTCCTTCGTGAACAGGGTAGACGGTGCGATAGTCGTTGTGTGGGTTGCCGGCGAGGTATATCTCATAGGCATCTCGGCTGGCATAGCGCTCCGGAGGATTGCGGTCGTGAAGCCGGCTCGCGAAAGTCTCGATGCTGGTATCGGGTAAACCTGCTCGAGGCGAGAACCCAAACACCTCAATCGCTAGTCCCCAGTCCGTAGGCGAACGGTAGAGGGACAGCCGGGTCGCCGCAAGATAAATATACCCGTTGTCGAGCATCGGAAACGAGTACGCATCGCAACAGCGATCCAGAATGGACAGGATCTCTTCAGCGTCGAACATCAATACATTCCATTGTGAAGCGATCGTTTTGGATCCGAAACGCGCGAGCTTCGAGAGGTTAGGAATTTCATCCGGGTACGCTCCGCCAGAGGATTGAGTCAGCACTGGTATTATCTCAAAATTCTCGGGAATTTAAAGGCTTCTGTTTACGGTTTCAAGTGTTTATCGAACCAGGCGATGACGCGTTTCTGGACGTCGAGTTGATGTCCGTACTCCTGTAAGCTGTGTCCCTCTCGCGGATAAACCACCATCTCGGTTTCCACTCCAACATCTTTCAGACCAGTATAAAATTCATAGGCCTGGCCCACGGGCACACCGCCATCGTTGATACCATGTATCAAGAGGGTGGGCGTCCGGCAGTTTCGAACAAATGTAATTGGTGAAGCGGCGTCATACTTTTGACGGTTGTAATACGGGCTATTAGGAGTAAAGGCGCGCATGCCGGCGCGAATAGAGGATGTTCCATACAAACTGAAAAAGTCTGAATGTCCGGCCTGGGCTACCGCAGCCTTGAACCGTGTGGTGCGAGTGATTGCATATTCCGTCATGAACCCGCCATTGCTCCAACCGCCAATGCCGAGCCGATTTGGATCAGCTATTTTTTGCTGAACGAGATAATCTACGCCGTCCATCAAGTCTTGAAAGGCCATCCCGCCCCAGTTCGCTATGGTTGCGTGCAGTCGCGGGCCTTCTCCGTTCACGCCTCGAGTGTTTGGCAGGAAAACAACGTAACCTCTCGATGCCAATACATGTCCCCACGCCCACCATTTGGCATGCAAGCCGATCCACCAGGCGGTATCGCCGGGATGAGTATTAACGATTGTTGGATAAGGCGTGCCTGCCTTGTAGCCGGGCGGGGTAATGATCACACCGCGACGCGTTAGACCATCCCTGGTGTTTTTCCATTCCACTTCGCGGACTCGTCCCAGCGGCCAGGATCTCGTTTGCGGATTGAAGTCAGTAATCTTCCGCGGCTGTGCGTCTTTGGTCCATACCCAAATATCACTCGGCGATTCAGTCGTTTGGGCCGTGTAAGCTATCGAGTCTCCATTGGTGCTAAAACTGTACTCCCAGATTGTCTGGATAACGTCAGCCAGTTTGCGCTCGACTCCGGTGGCAATATCAATACTCAAAAGAGCTTCTCGCGTGCCTTCGATACTTTGGGCCAACAGACGTTTGGAATCAGGCGTCCATTCAGCAGCGAGCACGGTACCGGAGTAGTTTTTTGTTAGCGGGCGAACTGGGCCGCCATTTGCAGGCACAACCGCCAGCCATGAAGCAAAGTCTTTTGTCGGCGGACCTTCCAAAAAAGTGACGAGTGCCCCGTCGGGTGACCATCTAAGCAATCCTGAAATCGGCGCCGCGTTTTTGCTCAGCGTTCTCAGAACAACGCCCGTTAATCGACTTACTACCACTAACGAAAACAGAAGTGAGTCTTCCGGCCTTTGACTCCGAGCGACCACAAGCGCGATTTCGTCACCTCTGGGCGACCACGCAAATTCTTTGATTTCAAAATCCTGCTTTGTGACTTGTACTGCCCTGCGATCCGAAAGATTCACGACCCACAACTTCGAATTTTTAAAGTCATGATCAACTTCAATCGCGTCATCACCTGCCGATTGTTTCTCAAGCTCTTGAACCGTCGGCTGATCACGTGCAACGAAGGCGATCATCATGCCGTCCGGTGACCATGCGAAGTCCTCTACACCACCTGGAACTGAGGTGAGTCGTTCAGTCTGCCCACTATCCATCCGCCGCAAATAGATTTGATTGGTCACTGGACCATCAACGTCCGAGTTTCCGTGGTCGGAAAGAAATGCCAGGCAGCGCCCGTCAGGTGACCAACGTGGAGTATCGGCGTTCTTAAGATCAGGCATCAACGGATGCGCAGGCTGCTTCCCGTCGGTCGACACAACCCAGATATTTGTCACGCGCGGCGCTTGAGGCAGCTTAGGGTCCGTGGGCTCCCTGACCCTGAAGGCTACTTGTTTGCCATCAGGAGAGAGTTGGAGCTGTCTGAGCTCTCGAATAGAGAGGACGTCCTCAGGAGTTATGAGGTGGGTTTGGGCCGGCGCCGTGCCGGCAAACAGAAATATCACCAACATTATAGAAATCAGATCTGTACTGATCATGATCGACATGTCCTTGCATCAATTAGTAACTCTCTGACTACATAACACCGAAGACACTTTCTTTAGGACACTGTGGATGAAGCAGAAAGTTTTTTCCCCACTTAACTTATTGTCGCCCTTAATATAAGGTAGCCCGTATGAGCGAAGATCTAGAGCGAAAACCCGTCACGTCAAATCGTGGAATGCAACGCATCCTTATCTATGCCGGCGTACTGCTTGTCGTCTTCCTGCTTGGTTTTGTGCCTATGTGGCTCAAGGCTCGGACGGCAACCAATACTCTCATGGAAACTGAGCATCAATTATTCCTCGCCAGGACGCAAAACGATCTTGCCTTGGCAGTAATCGATGCGAGGCGAGGCGACTATGAGCCAGCTCGTCAAGCAGTCAGTAGATTCTTCACGTCGTTACATAACGATATTGATAAAGCAAGTGGTTCGAGCTATACGCAGGCACAAAGACAAGCGCTGCAGCCGCTATTTGCCGGCCGCGATGAGCTAATCACCTTGCTTGCTCGAAGCGATCCTGCCTCCGCGGATCGGCTGTCCGATTTGTTTGTGGCTTATCGCAAGGTTATGACCAGTTGAGACATGGAGCTGCAAGCTATTTATTTGCTGGCCGATAGTCAGCTTTTATTCTGGCGGCAGGACGGTAAGCTCTTCATCGATAACATCCGCTCTTCGATTGGGCACGACTCGCCGAAAGCTGCCTACGTCGGGGCCTCAAACGGTGATAACCCGGACTACTATTCCCTCTTCGTGGCAGCAATGCATGGCATTGGAATTCGTCAGTGCCGCATGATTCCCAGTTCGCTCTCAACAGACGATCTCACATTTATCAACGAAGCAGACATCATTCTTCTTGCCGGCGGCGACGTCGAGAGAGGTTTGAATGCGTTTGAGCAAAACGGCTTGAAAGAGTTGATCTTCAGACGGTATTTCGAGGGTGTGATACTGATCGGCATTTCAGCCGGAGCGGTACAGTTAGGACTCTTCGGCTGGAAAGAGGAAGAAGGGCTCGCCTCAATGAATCTGATTCAAACTCTCAGACTGGTCCCCTTCATCGTCAGCGCTCATGATGAAAAACGAGATTGGGCGTCGCTAAAAAAAGCCGTGCAAATGGCTGGGGTGAATGTACGCGGCATCGGCATTCCACACGGCGGGGGCGCAATCTTCCGCATGGACCAGTCTCTCGAACCGATTCGATTTTCGATCCGTGAATTCATCATGAGAGAAAACGAGATTGAAGATAATGTGCTGATCCCCGGCATACCCTCGCAGGGTGTAAGCAACAGTTAGGAATTCATAGGTCGATTCTCTGACTTACCGAATACAGAGCGTCGATTAACAAGACCATGATCCACGGATAAAGCAGCAACTCGGGACGAATCGACGGGTCGAAGAACATCGGCATTGCACTCAACAACGACTCGCTGAGAGACATACCGATCAAAGTTCCGAGCAGCCCGCACCCGATTGCGGCGAGCACGATAATGAGAATGGCCTGGCGTCTACTCCACCGCTTTACCACCATTCGATCATCATCCGTATGCAACTTGATGGCGGCCCAAATCTTCGAGACGGTATGCCATACGCCTATGCTGACCAGGACTAATATCACGGCACGTCCGAGCCAGCCGGAGCTACGCCACAAGTGAGGACGGATCAACGGCACAAAGAACGCGGCGAAAAGAAACGCCACGATTGGAAACACAGCTTGTCGTAGTGCGCGCGCCTCTTCCCGTTCAATCACCAAAAACTTTTCGAGGTTCTTCTTGATGCGAGCATCGGATCGCGCGCGTCGCAGATAAGTTTCCACAGTGGGATTCACGACTGGAGCATAAGCGCCCTTGGCGATATAAGCATTGCGCTGTGCGTCATACGCAGCGCGGCGCTGTGGATCGAGCAATATATCTCGGGCACGCGAAATCTGAACGAATGCCTGGGTGGCCTCGGGCGAGCCGCCGTTGAGATCCGGGTGTTGCAGGCGCGCGAGCCGCTTGTATGCAGCCTTGATCTCTTTTACTGAGGCAGTGCTCTTGACCCCAAGAACCTGATAATAATCCAACATACCGTTTTCGGCCGCAGTATGCCTTAACCCGGAGCAAAAAGTACATCTCGCGTAAATGTCGCTAACGTAAATTGACGCGCCGCAATACTCGCGACTTCCGAAAGACCGGCGTCAAGACGCTAAATCCGTTTGAGTGATCACGAATTGTCGTACGAGCGTTTGGCCTTCACGTTGACGAACTCATCGGATTCGATGATGTAAGCCGTGAGGTTGTAGCCGTAGACACAACCCGTATCCAGCCCAATCGCTTTTCTGCCGCGGCGTGGTTCGGGAGCGGGCCAATGTCCGAACAGCACGATCTTTTCACCGTGATAGACGTGATACCACGGCGTGCCGTCTTCGCTCTCACGGTCCGCACCGAGGGTTCGTATCAGCGTCATGTCGTCGGTGGTTTGTGAGTAGAGTTCCACGTTTGGACGCAAACCCGCATGGACCACGAGGTGAGTGTCGAGATCGATCGTGAACGGCAAGCGGTTGAAGAAACTGGCGTAAGCGTCTTTCTCGCCTCGCAACTCTTTGTGCGTCTCTTTTTGCGCCGACTTTAATTCAATGTCCTCGCCATTCCACTTGCGACGCAGCGCCAGATCGTGATTACCGATCACGGCACTGAGACGCGCATCAGTCATGAACAGCTCCAGCACTTCCTTGTTCTTGGGACCTTTGGTGATCAAATCCCCCACTGAAAACACTTGATCGTCGTCGCCAACACCGATCTTTTCCAGCAACTCCATCAACTCGTCGTAACAACCGTGAATGTCCCCGACTACTATTCTGCGACCCGTCATCCAGCCCTCCGCACCTTAATAACGTATGAACTGGAGTCTATTGCATCGGGGTGATTCAATCAATGCGACACTCCGAATAATAACGCCGCAGGCGTTCGCCAATTTCAGCCCAGAAACTATGAAGCCGGGTCTCCCGAAGTCGGTTTGAAAGTTGGAGAATATCCAACGACACGAGTTTGACCCTTGCGGGCTGACTCAAAACCTGACGATGAAGGGAGTA
>Ga0068859_100001812_pt1 | contig 21759 bp, 20 predicted proteins | sample KBSSwiS22_FD_66585 | JGI IMG/M metagenome (GOLD analysis project Ga0068859, IMG submission 66585) | Switchgrass rhizosphere microbial communities from Kellogg Biological Station, Michigan, USA - KBS Switchgrass S2-2 | ecosystem: Host-associated > Plants > Roots > Rhizosphere > Soil ...
CCGGCCGTCGCACCTTCGTCCCGGACGCGCCGGCAGCAGACCTGTTCCTGGTCACCGCCGCCACCGACGACGGGCCCGGAGTGTTCGCTGTGGACGCGACCGCCTCGGGAGTGGAGCGCACCGCACTGTCGACGCTCGATGAGACCCGCAAGCAGGGCACCGTCGAGTTCACCGGTTCTCCGGCCCGTCTCATCGGCCGCGCCGGCGAGGGCTGGACGATCCTGGAACGAGCCTTGGTCCTGAGTTCGGCCGCCCTCGCCGCCGAACACGTCGGCGGCGCCCGCCGGGCGCTGGAGATGGCCGTCGAGTACGCCAAGGTCCGGGAACAGTTCGGCCGGGTGATCGGCTCATTCCAGGCGATCAAGCACCGGTGTGCGGACATCCTGCTGGCGGTCGAGGCGGCGACGTCGACGGTCGTCGCGGCGGGCGAGGCGATCGATGCAGGCAACGCCGAGTACGACCAACTCGCCCACCTCGCGCTCGCGCTGGCCTCGGACGCGTACCTGTTCGCGGTCACCGAGAACATCGAGATCCACGGCGGCATCGGGTTCACCTGGGAGTCTGCGGCCCACCTGTACTACAAGCGCGGCGTGACCGGGACGGTGACCCTCGGCTCCCCGGCGGCGAACCGTGCCGCACTGCTGACGTCGATGGGACGGTGACGGGATGAGCATCGACAAGGACCTGCTCGAGCTCGCCGAGAGCCAGGAAGAACGCGCGTTCGCCGCGGACGCCTTGCAGTTCCTGGCCGCGAACGCACCGCGCCGGTCCGAGCAGACGGTGCAGTGGGGCGAGGGCGAGGAGCGCCTCGCGCTGTTCCACGAGAGCTCCGGCGCGGACGAACTGGCCGAGGCACAGGCCGCCCGGTCCTGGCAGCGCAAACGCTGGAGCGCCGGCTTCGGTTGGATCACCGGCCCGGTCGAGCACGGCGGTCGCGGGCTCCCGGATTCGTTCGACCGGCTCTACCGCATGCTCGAGGGGGCCTTCGACATCGTCGACATGAGCCCCCTGCGCATCGGCCTGGGCACGGTCCAGTCGGCGATCCGGTATCACGGAAGCGCCGAGCAGATCGGCGAGTACGCCGCCTCGCTGATGCGCGGCGACCGCATCGCCTGCCAGCTGTTCTCCGAACCAGAGGCCGGGTCCGATCTCGCCGGGGTACGCACCCGCGCGGTTCGCGTGGAGGGTGGCTGGCGCCTGGACGGGCAGAAGGTCTGGACGTCGAACGGCAACTTCGCCGACATCGGCCTGGCGCTCGTCCGCACCGACCCCGAGGTGGCCAAGCACAAGGGCCTGACGATGTTCATCGTGCCGATGGACACGCCGGGCATCTTGGTGCGGCCGCTACGACAGATGACCGGCGGCGCCTCCTTCTGCGAGGTCTTCCTCGACGGCGTGGTCATCCCGGACTCGCTGCGGGTGGGCCTGGCCGGGAGCGGGTGGAAGGTCGCCACCGACACACTCGCGCACGAGCGCCGCGCCACCGGCGACCGCTCGCACGAGATCGTCGCGCGGGCGACAGAGCTGCTGTGGCAGCTGGCGGTCCGGTCGGGACGCGACCATGATCCGCTGATCCGCGATGCCTGGGCGAAGCTGTACACGAACGTACGCGCCGCCCGGTTCCAACAGCAGCGGATGCAGGCCACGCCTGAGGAGGTCCTCACCGGCGCGGAGCGGGCGATGGACAAGCTGCTGCTCGTCAACAACATGCGCGCCATCGGACAGCTCGCGCTGGACCTGCTCGGCCCGCGGTTCACCACGGACACCGGCGAGTGGGGCACCTTCAACTGGAACAAGTGGCTCATGGGGGCCCTCGGATACCGCATCGCCGGCGGCACGGACGAGGTGCTGCGCGGCATGCTCGGCGAGCGGGTCCTCGGCCTGCCCCGCGAGCCGAAATGAACCGCGTCCTGTGCGTGACGGGTGCGTCGTAGGGCGTCGGCCTCGAGACGGCCCTCGCCTTCTTCCGGGCGGGCGACACGGTCGTCGCGACCTCGCGCGATGCCACGGGTGCGCGACCCGCCCTGTCCCCATACGACGTCGAGTGCATCCGCTCGATGTGACCGACCAGGATTCGGTCGAGGCGCTGCGCACCTATGTCCAGCAGCGGTACGCGATCTCGAGCATCGGCGGCGCAATCGGCCAGCCGTTCTGTGACGCCTACTGCGCGGCGGAGTTCGCCCTGGTGGCCTCTACGAATCCCTGCACCCTGTCGCGGGGTAGGTCGGCGTACGGGTCTGCCTCGTCAAACCGGGCAAGATCGACTCCGACCCCGACGCAAGGGCGGCGCAGCTCACCGCGACCGATGAGCCGGAACTCGCCGCCGTCGAGGAGCGCTATCTGGCCGCGGCCTCGACAGCACGCCCCCATCCACCGTCGGAGACCGCAGCCGTCGTGCTCGCCTGCGCCGACGACCCCGAGCCGCTCTGCGCCGTCAGACGTGCAAGCTGTCCGCACGCCTGGTCGCGATGAAGCTCGGAGCTGCCGGCAGCAGCGCACGCCTGGTGAGCTCGGCGATTGGCCCGATCGGCTCGCGTCGGGGTAACAGCGGTTCGCCGTTCCACGCTCGTTGCATGGTGCGAACAGACTCGAACACCTACGTTCCTTGTCACCGCGGCAGATGCTGCGCGGGCTACGGTTAGCCGCCGTCGCACATTGGACAGTTACGCTCCTCACGGCCCTACTAGTGACCGGGAGCGTGCAAAATGACTATGGCCCCTCGGGTCACGAGCAAGGACGTAGCGCGAGAGGCTGGCGTCTCTCGGGCGACCGTGAGCTACGTCCTCAATCGGAAGTCGACTCAGTCGATTCCTGAACCGACCCGTCGGCGGGTTCTGGATGCTGCCGCGCGATTGAACTACTCCCCGTCAACGGCGGCACGTCTTCTTCGCGGTGCCCGGAGCCACGTGGTTCTCTTGGATCTTTCGGACTGGCCGTTCAGTCACAACACGCTGTCAATGGTCGAAGCGCTGAGAGAGGTCCTGGGCGGCCACGGGTACACGCTTGTCTTGCACACGCGGGGTCGTAGCCCTGCTGACACGGACGTGTGGCGGACGATCACACCGGCAGCGGCAATCTCCTTGGCCGACTTCGACTCGGCCACTGCGGAGGCAATCCGGTCTGCCGGAACCGATGTCATCATTTCCATGTTCGGCCGACGCGCGACATTGGGAAACACGTTCGCCGGCAATGAACGCCGGATCGCCTCAATGCAGATCGAACACTTGGCTTCCCGTGGCTATCGGAAACTGATCTACGCTGCCGCCGATGAGGACCGGTTCCGACAGAGATCGAACGCGCGCATGGCGGGCGCGCGTAGTGTTTGCCGCCGCCTCGGCATCCAGGAGCCCACCGTCGCCAAGATCCCGACGGATATCGAGGGCGCTACGTCCGCCGTCAGAGACATTCTGCGATCCGACTCCGCGCTTACGGCGGCCTTCTGCACCAACGATGACGTCGGCTTGGCCGTACTCGCGGGCTTACGGGCCAATGACGCAACAGCCCCCTCTGCGCTCGGCGTCATTGGCGTAGGCGACATCCCCGCCGCGCAGCTGATCACTCCTTCGCTCACCACCGTTCGCGTGGACACCACCTGGGTCGCCACCCACATGGGCCAAGCCATCCTGGCAGCCCTGAACGGCGAACCCAGCCGTCTCAAGTCTGAAAAGCTGCCCCTGACGCTCATCGAGCGGGAAACGACCTGATCGTTTTCGCTGCAGTCCACGCAGGATCAGCAGATGCTCGAGCGGAACTGTCGAGGGGAGGCTGCCGCTCGTATGTCGCACGTCGTTCGGCACCGCTGAGCCGCGATGGTGATCAGGACAACCTCGCAGCATGGGCACGGACCCTCGCGACATGACCGCACCTCATATTCTCGACCCCTGCCGCATGCTGGGCTAAGCACTGTCCGACGCGTCGCCGATCTGAAGCGCACGCTGCTCATCGAACGCGAGACAAACCACCGCGGCACCTTCCACTCCGTCTGCGACCTGATCGCCAAGATCTGCGCATCGACGGCTGAGACGACAGCGCCTACCCGTCGACTTGGCGGACCAGTCGGTCCGCAGCAGAGAGTCGCCTGGGCCTTGAACAGCCGGTATTGACACGTGTAAGTATCCCTGCAATGGTTCTCGCCTACTCATTAGAAAGGACAAGGATCGATGCGTATTGAGCCAATTCCGTACGACAAAGTAGACCCCCAACTCCGCGCCCGGTACGACGCCGGGGCTGCGGAGGGGCGCTATAGCACGACCGTGCCGTTGCAGATCTTCGCCTATGCTAAAACCTACGCTGAGGCAGCAGACGAGACCTACCGGCGCACGTTCCGTCAGGGTCTTCTCGGACCTCGAGTGGAGGAGCTGCTGCGGATCCGCAGTGCACAGCTGAATGGATGTGGCCCCTGCTCAGCGTCCCGCAAGGACCCGTCGATCACTGCCGAGGTCGTCCAGTGCATGATCGTGAGCGTGGAGGATCCCTCCTTCACCGAGCGGGAGCGGGCTACGCTGCGCTTTCTTGAGAAGTTCAATCTTGATCATCACGCGATCAGCGATGCGGATTTCCTCGCTCTGGCGGAAGTCCTCACCATCGCAGAGATCGTTGAGCTCGGCCAGATCTGCGCCACCTTCATCGGCGCCCACCGTTGGACGCATGCCTTGGACATTCTCGGTGACGGAGAGCCCGTGCTGCACTACGAACCGGCCCAGGTGAATGCCAGCAGTTCCCTTCAAGCGACCTGAATGAGCGACCAACCGCTGGCAGGTCAGGTAGCGCTCGTCACCGGCGGCGGTCGAGGGATAGGACGCGAGCATGCCCTCGCCCTGGCCGCGGCCGGCGCCCGGGTGGTCGTCAATGACCTCGGGGTCGCCTTTGACGGTAGCGGAAGTAGCGATGGTCCTGGAGGCGAGGTGGTTCAGGAGATCCTGCGCCGTGGCGGCGAGGCTGTGGCCGACTTCGGATCCGTCGCCGATTTCGAGCAGGCGGGCGACCTGGTGCATCGCGCTGTCGCAGAGTTCGGCCGTCTCGACCTGGTGGTGAACAACGCCAGCGTGTTCAAAGATGGCCCGTTCGAGACCATGACCGCCGATGACTTCGACGCGGATATGGCGGTGCATGTGCGTGGCTCGTTCAACATGTGCAAGCATGCCCTGCCGATCATGCTTTGGCAGGGCCGGGGCCGGATCGTGAACACCACCTCGAACTCGGCATACGAGGGAGTCGGCTACGCGGCCTACGCTGCGGCGAAGGGTGCGATCACGAGTCTGACACTCGCGCTAGCGGCCGAGTACGCCCAGTCGGGAGTTACCGTGAACGCGATTGCTCCTGGCGCGATGACGCAGATGCGGGCTAAGCATGGCGAGGAATGGCTCGCCCGCATCGCGGCAGCAGGTATCCGGCAACCGGTCTTGGCACCGGCTCCTCCAGCGCTCAGCGCCGACTATGTGCCCCCAATGGTGGTGTTCCTCGCCTCTGACGCGGCCTCAGATATCAGTGGACAAGTCTTCGAGACTATCGGCGGGTCGATCGGGCTGTACGCCAAGCCGCAGGTAGTCCGTCGTATCGCGAAAGACCCCGATGACGGGCCATGGACGTTCTCCCAGCTGAGAAAGACGATCGGTCAGCTCGGGATCGGATGGTAGAGCCGGCCGGCGCGGCGGACACGCATCAAATATGTCTGCTGTCTCCGCCGTTGACCGGGATCGACTGCCCTGTAATGAATCGAGCTCGCTCGGAGCATAGGAAGCTCACCAGGGCCGCCATCTCTACTGGCTCGCCTTGGCGCCCTGCTGGGATGGCGCGATCAACCGCGGAGATGACATCTCCAACGGTCTGCCCTCGTTCAGCGGCCAGCCAGCGCCAATAGGACCTGTTGCGCTCGGTCAGGATTGCTCCGGTGAGGATGTTGTTGACGGTGATGCCGTGTTCTGCCTCCCGGTCGGCCATCATCCGGTGAAAGCCGGCCACGGCCGGACGGACGACGTTCGGGAGGACGTGCGGCAAGTGCGTGGCAGGCTCGCGAGCGACCATTGAGCCGATGTTGCATATACGTCCCCAGCGCTGCGCGCGCATGTCGGGCAGACACGCTGCAGCCAATGCCCAAGCGGAGACGAAGAGTTGCTTGAACTCGGCACGATAGTCATCCGGCGGGATGGTAGCGAAGGTTCCCGCTCCGGGTCCGGTTCCCTCCTTCTGTGCGTCGATGACATGACCGATGACGTTGCTGACTGCGATGCTAATCGGTCCGAAACGCTCTCGCGCTTCGCTCACCGCATTCTGGACGCTGGCAGGGTCTGTCATGTCGGCGCTGATCGCATGTACCCGTCCGGGGGCCACCGCGTTCAGGCGCTCAGCGGCTGCGCCAAGATCGGATTGAGTTCGCGAGGCAACGGCAACGTGGGCGCCCTCGCCGAGGAGCGCGGTAGCGATGGCATAACCGATTCCGCGGCTCCCGCCAGAGACTAGGGCGACTCGTTCGTCAATCCCGTAGTCCATCAGAACATCGCCGATCCCGTGCCGCCGTCGACGGTGACGGTCACTCCGGTGAGATAGCCGGCGCCGACGGAGCAAAGAAAGGCGACGGCCGAAGCCGTGGCCTCTGGCGGGACAGCTCGTGAGTACAGAATCGCGTTGGCGGTGATGCCGGCGGCAGCGTTCTCCCCCGAGATGACCTTGTGCAGACCGAGCATGCCTAGCGTGACTGCCGCATCCATCTCGCCGCCTTCGGTGTCAAGTGACTTCGCCCGGGCCGGGCCGAGCCAGATATAGCGTCCCCACCGGTTGTCCAGCATGTTAGGTAGCGCTTGTTGATAAATGTCAACCGTGTCTACGAAAACGCCCCAGTCGGCGAACAACTCTTCTTCAACGGCATCGAGGATTGGAACGTCCGCGCACGCAGCCGCAGCGACGACGATGTCTGCGGTGGACGCGGCTTCTGGCACTACGATGCTCACCCCTTCGGCTTCAAGCACGGTTCGACAGGCATGCAGCAGTTCAGGATTCGAGACGAGCAACAGTGCACGTCTTCCCAATATCTCCAGGTTCATCGACTTCCCCGTTCGACGGTCGAGATGCTTGCGTCTCGTGATGCCTTCACCCGCGGATCACCGAGGTTGTCTTGGGCCTGCGAGGCGCGTAGCGCTGCGTAGGTTGGTCCCCCTGCGTCCGCGCGGTCCGGAGACTCAGCCACCAAAACCGCCAGCCTTGTTGCGATATCTGACTCCGACCACGGGCCATCTGAATCCAGCCCGTCGCCGAGCGTCCAGCCACGAAAGCGCGCAATCGTGCCACCCCGCACGTGAAACACCTCTCCAGTGAAAGGGCACTGTGCCGATGCCAAATAGGCAACTAACGGGGAGATATTCCGCGGGTGCCAGCGATCAAACTCCCGCGGATCTGCTGGCGCCGCCATGAAGCGCGCCACGGCCGAGTCGCCGTCTTCGCCTGACATCGAAGTGCGAGCCGCCGGCCCGATGGCGTTGAGTCTGATGCCTGTTCCTGCAAGTTCGACTGCGGCAATCGTCGTCATCGCCGCCACGCCCGCTTTGGCGGCACCGTAGTGCATCTGGCCGGGGTTGCCGAGCAAGCCAGCGCCCGACGTCGTGCTGACGACACAGACATCCTCGCCGGCCGACCGAGTCCCTGCCCGCAGCCACCAGGCAACAGCAGCTCGCGTCGGAGCGAACGTGCCCTTCAGATTGACGCGCGTGACGTGGTCGAACTCCTCTTCACTCATGTCGGCCAGGAGTGTCTCGGCGAGAACGCCGGCATTGTTGACGAGCACATGTAGCGAGCCGAACGTGGCCACAGCGTGCTGGACGACGGACTCGGCGAACGTCCAGTCGGCGATGTCGCCCACCGCTGCGCTGGCCTCTCCACCGGCTTGGCGGATCTCCTCGACCACGCTGCTTGGGTCGTTGCGGTCCTGAACCACGACGAGGGCTCCGAGCTGAGCCAGTCGTTTGGCATGCTCACGACCGATGCCCCGACCCGCACCAGTGATGATCGCTACTCTGCCTCGCAGCAGGTCGCGATCACGAGGATCCAGCGGCCACGCCGCCAGCTCGCCGTTTGCCATGAAATCTCCTGTCCACGGTCAGCCAGGGAGCGCTTCGGCCGACGAATGCAGCTTGACCAAGCAACGAAACATCAGGAAACTTACACGAGTCAGTACCGCAAAGACATCCAGCACCCGTGCACCCCGGTAAACGCATCTTGATTTGACGGCGCACGCGCGGTTCTCGCCAACTGAGTCTCGGGCCAACGACGGGAGGGTGAAACCGCGCTGTCGCCGCTTAGAACCACGACGAGAGGAGAAGACATGACGTCGTTGCGAGTCGGGATCATCGGTACTGGTTGGGGCACCCTCGTGCACGGCCCGGCGTTTCAGCTGGTGCCGGAGTACGAGCTTGCCGCTATCTGCGCGCGCAATCCTGAGAAGGTCGACAAGTCCGCTGCGAAGCTCGACGTCGAGGGCACCACACAGTCATGGGAGTCCTTTGTCCAGCGTCCCGACCTAGATGTCATCTCCATCGCCTCGCCGGCCGCCCTGCACCATCCGATGACCATCGCCGCTTTGAACGCCGGCAAGCACGTCCTATGTGAGAAGCCGCTGGCGATCACCGCCGCGCAGGCCGAGGAGATGGTCACCGCGGCTGAACAGAGTGGACTGGCCACCGCCTGTTGCTTCGAGCTGCGCTGGGGACCTGAACGCCTGCCCATCTGGGATTTTGTACGCGACGGCAGACTCGGAACTCCTTATTGCAGCCGGCTTGTGCAGAGCGGTAGCATGTGGCACCCCACGCACAAGCCACAGTCGGCGTGGATGTACGACCTGAAAGCAGGCGGTGGATACCTCGCTGGGATGCTCTCGCACGACATCGACTGGATCTGCGCCATGTTCGGCGACCCGGTTGCCGTGTGTGCCGACGTACGCACCACCATCCCCACGGTCACCCTCGCCGACGGCACCGAGGTGCAGGTGACCGCCGACGACACCACCATCCTCATCCTGCGTTTGACCAACGGAATGAGCGCCGAAGTCAGCTGCTCTGTCGTCGGCGCCGGCGTTCCCGCCACCTTCACCTTTGAGGCCTTCGGTGCAGACGGCACCGCCACCCTCACCGGGGGGCTGCCTGCCCCCGACATCAAATTCGCCGTCGCCGGCGATGAGTCCCTAACACCGTGGCCGGGGCCGGAGCGACTGCCCCGCACCAACCCAGAACTACCCCCCAGTCGCTCACGCAACATGATCCTCGGCATGGCGCTGATGTTGGAGGACTGGCTACCCGCCTTCCAAGGCAAGCCCACTCCCAACGCCACCTTCCGCGACGGCTGGCGCGCCCAAGCCGTCATCGACGCTGCGCGCGCCTCCTCAGCCGGAGCCGGATGGGTGCAGCTACCCGCCTTCTCCTAAGTGCGCGTGCGGCAAACACGCCGCCAGAAAGACCGGCAAAGTAACAACACCGCTATTTGAATTGGTGATTTACACGTGTAAGTTCCTTACATCAGCCTAATTGACCTAGACACAGCGAGGTGGCCCGTGCGGTATCAACGCGGTTCAGTCCTGGCAATGGCGGTGGCAGGACCGCTGACCCTGGCTGCTTGTAGTTCGTCTGGACACGACACCTCCGGCACCCCTTCAGCGGAGCAATCTACCGGTGGCAGCGAGACAAGTGGCCCTGCCACCCCGGCCAGACAACCGATCAAGGTCGGCGTCGCCACCTCACTGACTGGCAATTTCGCCTCCAGTTACGCCAAGTTCGACCCGAGCACGACGAACCTCTTCGACGTCTACGGCTATGGCGACCAGGGGAACGTCAGCACGACTCTCGGCGACTATTTCAAGGAACGTAGCGTCACTAAGCTCGCCACCATCGGCTACGGCAACAGTCCGAACTCGGTACGGGGCCCCAGGAACGCTGTGGAGTCTGCCAAGGCGGTAGGCATCGAGGTCCTGTTCGTCGATACCACGCTGTCCGCCGGAAGCACCAACGTCGGACCACTGATGCAGAAGCAAAGACTCGGGTGCCGATTCAGAATGGAATGGTGGCCTCGCCGGCGCCCAGACACGCAGATGCGTATTAGAACCATTGGACTTGCTTAAGGAGGGAAGGTTTCCACTATGACCAGTGCAGTGATCTTCCACTTCGATGTCATGTGCCCGTGGGCGTACCAAGGCAGCAAGTGGATTCGCGAGGCCGCCGCCGTACGTGGTCTCAGCGTTGAGTGGCGGGTGTTCTCGCTTGAGGAACAGAATTGGCAAGAGGGCAAGAAGCACCCGTGGGAGCGACCGTGGTCCTACTCGTGGTCGCTGCTACGCATCGCCGCCTACGCGCGCAGAGAAATGGGTGGCAACATTGCCGTCGATCGCTACTACGCCGTAGCCGGTCGGCGCTATCACGAGGAAGGGTTCCCAGTGCACACACGCGATGGCGCTCGAGCCACAGTAGCCGAACTCGGTTGGGATCCAGACATGGTTGACGCGGCTGTGGCCGACCCGGCCACCACCGAGATCGTGCGCGCAGAACATCAAGCCGCAACAAACAGGGGCGCATTCGGCGTTCCCACTTTGGTGGTCAATGATCAGGTCATCTTTGGCCCTGTGCTTGTGGAGGCTCCGACCGGCGAAGCGGCCGGCCGCCTATGGGATGCCGTCATAACATGGTCCGAGACACCAGGCTTGTATGAGATGCAGCGCCCCAAGCTCGCAGCCGACCGCGACCTCATTGATCGAGCATTCGCCCCGTCGTATCAAGCCAGGCAAGCGGCGAGTTGACTAGACCGACACGCCGACGTCCAGTCCATCTCACGGACGAGCGATCTCTGCTTGAGGCATGGCTGGAATTTCATCGCGCAACCCTGCTTGTCAAATGCGAGGGGCTCAGCGATGAACAAGTGCTCCTCCGCCCGATCCCGACCTCGCTGCTCTCACTACACGGCCTTGTTCGTCACATCGCCGAGGCCGAACGCAACTGGTTCGGGCGGATCCTCGCCGGAGATCTTGACGGTCCAGACATCTGGCCTGAATCGAAAGAAGTCGGCGACACGCTGGTTGTACCCGCAGGTTCTGAATGGACTTCCGACCTGAAGACCTGGCAGCGGGAATGTGAAGTCAGCCGCGCACACGCCGCGCAGCTTTCGCTCGACTTCCAAAGCAAATGGCGTGGGCGACCAGTCACCTTAAGGTCGATCTACCACCAGATGATCCAAGAATACGCACGACACAACGGCCACGCCGACCTGTTGCGCGAACTCATCGACGGCACTACCGGTCTTTAGCAGGCTTGTAACTTGTAACGAGTTCGAGTGAGCCCACATCGCAACGCGTCATTGGACAGTGAGTCCGGGGCCGCATGATGGCGGGAGAGGACGTCAGCCCGCTGGTTCCGGCTGGCTACTGAGGTAGCGGGCCGCGCGAAGCCGGAGGCGCTGAGCCTTACCGGCGAGATCGCGCAGCGGTGCGTCTGTCCACTCCCAAGTATCCGGTACCCGTACGTCCGGGAACCACTCGGCGAGCATCCGGCGCAGGTCGGCCTCATCGACCTGCTCGCCTGCCGTGTCGACGATCGCGTGGACGCGCTCACCGTCGCCCGACGGCAGGCCGATGACGACCGCGGAACGGACGGCGGGATGGAGTTCGATCGCACCCTCGATGGGTAACGGAGCGATGAGGCCGTCGGCCCCGCGGATCATGTCCTTCGCGCGGTCGGCGAGGTAGAGATAGCCGTCCTCGTCCAGCCATCCCATGTCGCCGAAGTTCTCCCAGCCGCCCTCGATCGCCTCGGTCTCGGCGTTGAGGTAATGGAAGTTGCGGCGGCCGGTGAGATCGCGCAGGTAGACCAGGCCGATCTGCCCGGCAGCCAGCCGGTTGCCATCAGCATCGAAGATCGCGATCTCACAGCCGTCGGCCGCCCTGCCGACCGAACCCGGGTGCTGCAACCATTCCTCGCCACTGATCCAGGTGCTGCCCCGCGAGTCGGTCGCCCCATAGCTCTCGGCCACCCGCTCGGGACCGAGCCAGTCGATCAGGGCGCGCTTCGCCCAATCTGCGATCCCACCGGAGTACTGCGTGACGCAACGCAGTGCGCTCAGGTCGTATTGCTGGTGCACCCTCTCCGGCAGCTTCGCCAGTGCGACGAGGACAGGTTGGGTGGCGGCGAGCCAGTCGGCCCTGTGCTCGGCCATCAGCCGGAGCATCTGCTCGGCGTCGAAGTCACGCATCAGGATCTGGTGACATCCGATCGCGAGTGCGACCGTACTGGCGACGAACCCGGTGCCGTCGCACAGCGCCAGCGGCACGACATGCGTCCCGTCGGCGCGCAAACCGTAGTGCCACGGATGGGCGGGGTTGACGATCGCGGGCACGTCGACGGAGATCAGCTTCGACGGGCCGGTGCTTCCACCGCTCGAGCCGATGCGCAGTCTCGGCGAGACCGGTGCGGGCGGAAGCGATTCGAACCCACTCGCGCGGAACAGGTCATCGAACTCCAGGCCCTCGGTGTCGGGCCAGTGCTCCGCGTAGCCGGCCGGGAATCCCACGGCGACTCGCGCGCCAGAGGTGCGGACCAGCGCAAGGAGCTCGTCACGCCCCTTGCGTGGATGCAACGGAACGGGCACCGCGCCGAGTCGCCAGATCCCGAAGAACGTCATCAGCAGTTCGGCCGAGTTCGCCCCGCTGACGGCGACCAGGTCGCCGTACCCCACGTCCGCACGCGCCAGTCGCGCGCCGGCCACGTCGACGAGCGCATCGACATCGCCGCGGCTGAAGGTGCGTCCGGCGTCGGTGATCGCCGCGCGGTCCGGATCCTGCCGCGCGCCCTCGCGCAGAGCCTGCTCCAGCGGAACTGCGGGCATCAGCGAACCTCCTCGAGGACATCGAGAGCAACGGCCTCGCCCGCACCATCGCGGACAAGTTCGGTGAACCTGGCCAGCAGCCGCCCGGCGGAGAACAGCGCGCATCCGACGAGCGTGTCGCCGCGCAGGTACAGGACCACGCTCTTCTTCACCCCGCCGTCCTGCGGCCGGACGACCACGCTGCGGTCGGCCCGGTCCGGGCGGCCGACGATCTGGATCTTCAAGCCGAACTGGTCCGTCCAGAAGTACTCGGGCTCGGCCGGTACCGCAGCCTGCCCGACGATGTCGGCGGCGATCGCTGCGGCCTGGGCGCGGGCGCTGGTCCAGTGCTCGACGCGTTGAGGTGCGCCGGACTCCGGATCCGGCCACGCCGCCACGTCGCCCACCGCGTACGCGTTCGGAATCCCGACCGCGCGACCGCGCACATCGCATGGAACTCCAGCCGGACCGTCGAGGCCGAGCCACGCCGATTGCGGCATACTGCCGATTCCGACCACGACGGTGTCAACCCGTGCGCCGCCCCCGCCCGCGAGCTCGATGCGCACGCCGTCGCCGTCCGGCACCAGTCCGGTGACCGTCGCGCCGCCCCGGTACTCCACCCCGGCCTGTACGAGCACGTCCGACACGAGTGCCGCCGCGTCCGATCCCAGGACGCGCTGCAGCGGGAGCTCGGTCGCCTCGAACATCACGACCGAGCAGCCGACCTGGCGCGCGGACGAGGCGACCTCCGCACCGATGAAACCGCCACCGACGACCGCGACGGCGCCGCCCAGCGCCAGACGCCCGGCGAGCCACTCCGCATCATCGAGCGTTCGCAGCGTGCCGATGGACGGGTGCTCGGGCTGTCCCGGCAGGGTGCGGGGCGCGACACCGGTCGCGACGATGAGCCTGTCTCCCGTCAGCATGCTGCCGTCGGCGAGAGTCAGTACCGTTCCGTCCCACGCGATAGCAGGCAGTCCGAGATGCAGACTCACCTCGAGTTCGTCCAACAGGTCCTGGGTACGGAAGGTGATGTCCTCGCGCGTCCGGGTTCCGACGAGCAACTGCTTGGACAGCGGCGGCCGGTCATAGGGAAGGTGCTTCTCCGCGCCGACAAGGGTGATCGCGCCGCTGAAGCCGCCGGCGCGCAGCTGCTCGACCACGTGCAACCCAGATACCGAGGCCCCGACGACGATGACGGAGCCGATCTCAGCTGCCATGTGCCACTCCCCGGGAGTACCGTGCGGAAATCCAGCAACTCTGCCCGCGCGCTATCTATCTTAGTAAGATAACTCAGCCCGATGGATCGGCGCCCTGCCACCCCAGGCTACCGTTCTATTGGGTAACTGATTAAACTATTCTTAGCCTAGTTGCCACAAGTGTCAGGAGGTCCAAGTGCGTGCGATAGTCGGTCAGGCGCTCGCCAGCGTCACAGACACCACGACCGTCATCGTGGTGCGCGCCCCGGGTGAGGACGTCGAGATCACGTGCGGCGGCGCAGCCATGGTGGAGACCAAGTCGAGCGCCGCCGGCGCTGACAAGCAAGCGGCGAACCCGGCGTTCGCGAACGGCACTTTGCTGGGCAAACGGTACGAGAACACGGCCGGCACCATCGAACTGCTTTGCACCAAGGGCGGCACGAGCTCGCTGGCGATCGACGGCGAGATCCTGATCATCAAGGCGGCCAAGCCGCTGCCCGCCTCCGACTGAGCGGCCAACGACATGATGAATCTCTCGCTGCTGCTGGACATGACGCGGGACGGCTTCGCCGACCGCGTGCTGCTCGGATCGCACACCGGCGGCATCACCGCCGACGATCTGCACCGCCGCACCGTCGGCGGGGCGCGGGAGCTTCGGCGCACCGGGGCCACGGCACTCATCTATCTCGGAGTGAACGGCCCGGCGTTCCCCGTCTCCATGTTCGCCGCCGCCCGGGCCGGCATCCCGCTCGTCCCCCTCAACTATCGCCTCGGCGACGAGCAGCTCCGCGCGCTGGTGGCACACCACCCCGGGGCCCTGGCCGTCACCGACGCAGGCCAGCTGGACCGGGTGCGCGGAATCGGCGTGCGTGCGATGACGCTGGAAGAGTGGCTCGCTGTCACCGCTGAGCTCGCTGCCGACGAGATCGACGAACCGGAACTGCAGAGCGACGCCGCGGTCATCATCTACACCAGCGGCACCACCTCGGCGCCCAAGGGCGTGGTCATCCGGCACTCGAACCTGTTGTCGTACGTCTTCGGCTCCGTCGAGTTCGGTTCGGCCGCCGAGGACGAGGCCGCCCTGATCAGCGTGCCGCCGTACCACATCGCCGCCGTCGCGAACGCGGTCACGAACCTGTATGCCGCACGCCGGACGGTCGTGCTCGAGCAGTTCACCGCCGCCGAATGGCTCAATGTCGCACGCGGGGAGCGGATCACCCACGCCCTCGTCGTCCCCACCATGCTTGCGCGGATCATGACCGCCGACGGTGTCGACCTGCGCGTCCCGTCGCTGCGCACGCTGGCCTACGGCGGCGCCGCGATGCCGCTGCCGGTGATCGAGCGGGCGCTGCGCAGTTGGTCCCATGTGGACTTCGTCAACGCGTACGGTCTCACCGAGACCAGTTCGACCATCGCCGTACTCGGTCCGGAGGACCACCGAACGGCTATCGGCAGCACCGATCCCTCCATCCGTGCCAGGCTCTCCTCCGCCGGCCAGGTTGTCCCGTCGATCGAGCTGCAGATCCGTGACGAGGACGGCGCCGTGCTTCCCGCCGGCGGCCAGGGACGAATCTGGGTGCGCGGTGAGCAGGTCTCGGGCGAATACACCGGCTCGGGCTCGGTCCTGGACGCGGACGGGTTCTTCGACACCCGCGACGTCGGGCACCTGGACGCCGACGGCTACCTGTTCATCAGAGGACGGGCCGACGACACGATCATCCGTGGCGGGGAGAACATCGCACCGGCCGAGATCGAGGACAGCCTGCTCGGCCATCCCGACGTCGTGGACGCGGTCGTGGTCGGCATTCCGGACGAGGAGTGGGGCCAGCGCATCGAGGCCGCCGTGGTGCTGCGCGTCGGCGCCACGGCGAGCAGCGACTCGCTGCGTGAGCACGTCCGCTCGCGGCTGCGGGGCTCGAAGACGCCCGACCGCATCCTGATCTGGGACGAGCTCCCGCGTACCGAGACGGGCAAGCTGGTGCGCCGCGAGGCCGTCGCCCGCATCACCCGCAACGAACCTGCGAGTGTCTGACCACTGAGGAGAATCGCTATGACCACCCGGCTGGACGGACGGCGCATCATCGTCACCGGAGGCGCCAGCGGCATGGGCGCGGGGCTGGTCCGCGGACTGCCCGCGCTCGGCGCACGCGTCGTGTCACTGGATGTCGCGGCCGAGCAGGGCGCCGCGGTGGCGGATTCCGTCTCGGTTCCGTTCGTGGCGGCCGACCTCACCGAGGAGGCGGAGGTGCAGCGGGCGGTCGACGAGGCGGCCGAGCGACTCGGCGGCGTGGACGTCCTGATCCACGCGGCGGGGGTGGCTCCGGCAGCGCCGGCGGAGACCACGCCGCTTGCACTCTGGCGTCAGGTGATGGACGTCAATGCGACGAGCACCTTTCTTACCAACCAGGCGGTCTTCCCGCACCTGCGCGAGCACGGCGGAGCCATCCTCAACTTCGCTTCCGCGGCCGGCATCAAGGGCCTGCCGCGGAAGTCGGCCTACTCGGCCAGCAAGGGTGCCGTACTCGCATGGACCCGCACTGTCGCCAGGGAGTGGGGTCGGTACGGCATCACCGTCAACGCCATCGTGCCCGCCATCTGGACGCCTATGTTCGACCGCACCCGATCCGAGCTGGACGCCGAGCAGCTGGCCGACCTGGACGAGCAGTTGGCCAGGACGATCCCGATCGGCGGCCGGCTGGGCCGGATCGAGGAGGACTTCGTGCCGTTCATCGCCTTCTACGCCTCGGTGGGCGCAGGCTTCGTCACGGGTCAGGCACTCGCCGTCGACGGTGGCCAGCTCTCCGCCGGCTGAACCCCGATCCAAGCCGATGTCCCGACAGGTGCTGCCCTTCAGCCTCGACATACCGGAGGCCGAGCTCGAGGACCTGCGTCTTCGGTTGACCCACACGAGGTGGCCGGAGCCGCAGACCGTGGACGACTGGTCACAGGGCGTCCCGCTGCAGCGGGCTCGGGACCTCGTCGAGTACTGGCGTACCACTTACGACTGGCGTCGCTGCGAGCGGATGCTCAACGGGCTCGGTCAGTTCACCACCGAGATCGACGGGCTGCCGATCTATTTCCTGCACATCCGCTCCCCTCACGCCGACGCCTTGCCGCTGCTGCTCACGCACGGCTGGCCGGGCTCGGTGATCGAGTTTCACAAGGTGATCGCGCCGCTCGTCGATCCGGTAGCCCACGGTGGCGACGTCCACGACGCCTTCGACGTCGTCGTACCGGCGCTGCCGGGCTACGGCTTCTCCGGCAAGCCCGCCCGTACCGGATGGAGCGTTGCAAGGACCGCCGAGGCCTGGATCGAGCTGATGCGCCGTCTGGGTTACCGGCGATTCGTCGCCCAGGGGGGCGACTGGGGTGCGCTGGTGACGGTGGCGCTCGCCGGACTCGAGCCTCAGGAGCTCGCGGGCATCCACCTGAACATGTGCCCGATCACGCTGCCCGAACTGGACCGTGCGGCGACGCCGGATGAGCAGGACGCGATCGACGCCGCACGCCACTACGTGCGCACGCAGTCCGGTTACGGCATGCAGCAGGCCACCCGGCCGCAGACCCTCGGATACGGACTGGCCGACTCTCCCGCCGGTCAGGCGATGTGGATCTACGAGAAGTTCGCGGAGTGGGCCGACTGCGGTGGCGACCCGGAGACCGTCCTGACGAAGGACGAACTGCTCGACAACATCATGCTGTACTGGCTGCCCAACACCGGCGCCTCCTCCGCGCGGCTGTACTGGGAGAGCTTCTTCAAGCGGACCATCCCCGCGGTGAACGTCCCGGCCGGCTTCACCGCGTATCCGCGGGAGCTCTCCCGTCCGCCTCGTCACTGGCTGGAGCCGTACCTGCGCAACCTCGTGCACTGGGGCACGGCAGAGCGCGGCGGCCACTTCGCCGCCTTCGAGCAGCCTGTCTCGTTCGTCGACGAACTGCGTGCCTGTTTCGCCCTGATGCGCTAGGGAGCCCGGCCTCGTTCAGAAGTCCGTGCCACCATCGATGTTGATCACTGCGCCGCTGAGGTAGCCGGCGCGCTCCGAGAGCAGGAACGCGTACAGCTCCCCGACTTCCGCGGGCGTGCCGAGGCGGCCCAATGCGACATCCATGTGCCATTCGCGCTGCATGACGTCTTCCAGCAGACCTTCGGCAGGAATGCCGCGGTCGCGGGCGAGACGTGCGCGCAGCGCGGCGAGTTCTCCGGTCTCGACGGCGCCCGGGCAGACGCAGTTCGCGCGTACGCCGTGCCTGCCGTACTCGCGGGCGATCGTCTTGGTGAAGGCAGCCACCGCGCTCTTGAGGGCCACGTACGGCACGCGCGCCGAGTGGTACGCGTGGATCGAGTAGGCCGCCGTCGTGACGACGGTGCCGGTCCTGCTGGCTCGCAGGTGGGGCAGCGCGGCACGGACACTGCGGACGGTCCCCATCAGCACGTCCTCGAACGAGGTAGCCCACGCATCGTCGTCCGCGGCGTCGAACGACGTGTGCGCGACGCTCGCCGTACCCGTGGTGACCGCCAGGCCGTCCAGCCCGCCCAGCAGCCCGACGGCGTCGGCGAGGACGGCTTCGGCCCCGCCCGACGCGCTGACGTCACCGACCACTGCGTCGACCGTCGCGCCGTGCTCCTGTCGGAGCCGTGCGGCCGCCTCCGCCGCACGACCCGGGTCTCGACCGGCGATCACGACGCGCGCGCCCTCGGCTGCGAGGACCGATGCTGCCGCGAACCCCATGCCTGCGGTGCCGCCGACGACCAGGTACCGCCGATCACGAACGCCCAGGTCCATCAGATCAGGACCTCGGATCCGTTCGGGTTGAGCGTCCAGCCGCCCTTGCCGTCGCGGAGCCAGCCGCTGGAGGCCCAGGTACCACCGTCCACGTTGACCGTTACCCCGGTGACATAGGACGACATCGCCGAGCACAGCCAGACCACGACCCCGGCGCACTCGTCGACGAGCCCCTCCCTCCCGAGCGGCACCAGCAGACCCCAGCTTTCGTCGGTGTCCTCCCACGTCTGCGGTGTCACGGGGCCAGACATGTTCGCCCGCATGCCCGGCGTGATGGTGTGGTCGGGCGCGATGCAGTTGACCCGGATGCCGTGTTCGGAGAGTTCCAGCGCGAGGGTGCGCGTGAAGCTGATCATGCCCGCCTTGCAGGCGGCGTAGACCGCGTAGGTGGGTGCCGCCCGCATGCCCTCGATGCTGGTCACGTTGACTATCGAGCCACCGTTGCCGAATCCGATCATGAGGTTCGCTGCCTCCTGCGAGGCCGCCAGCATCGACACCAGGTTCATGTCGATGTGCTTGCGCATGCTCTTCTCGGGCTGGGTGAGGAACGAGCCGCCGCGTACTCCCCCGGCGTTGTTCACCAGCACGTCGAGGCGCCCGAACTCGTCGGCGACCCGCCGGATCGCGGCGCGCAGCGCGTCGGTGTCGAGTACGTCGCACCGGATCGCGAGCACCCTGTGTCCGTACGCCGCCAGCGCCCTCTCCGCTGCGGCGCACCGGTCGGGATCCACGTCAAGAACGGCCACATCCGCACCGAAGCGGGCGGCGGCGAGGGCGACGCCCAGACCGATGCCGCCGCCTCCGGCTGTCACCACGACCGCTCTGCCGGTCAGCAGGATGTCGTCGGGAGCGAGCTCAGTGCTGTCGACCGCGCGGGCGCGTGCCATCAGCTCGGCAGGGTTCACGTCTCCTCCGGGATACGAATGATCGTGTGTGGTCGGCGATGCGGGATCTTGCGGAACAGGGACTCCTGCGCCAGGCCCGCGACGAGCACGCCGGACTCGTCGAAGATGCGGCCGCTGTAGTGCGCCCGGCCGTGGGCCACCGACTCACCGGCGAGGTCCAGCAACAACCAGCCGGGAGTGGGTGGGCGGTAGAGCCACAGCGCGTGATCGAGGCTCGTCAGCTGCACGTTCCAGTCGAAGTCTGCGAGCTTGAACACCCCGGTGCACATGTCCGAGACGTAGGTGAGCATGCAGGCGTGCAGGTTCGGGTCGTCGTCCGGGAACGGGTCGCTCGGCCGCACCCAGACCCGGGTAGGAGAGGGGAGGTCCGACCCGGGTTCGGCGTCGCGGAACTCGACCCCGACGGCGCGCGTGAGGACGCGCTGGACTCCGGGCTCGCCCGGGCGCGGTGCGTCCGGCGACAGGCCGCGCTGGCGGTCGGGGCCGTCCTCGCGCACGTGGAACGAGCAGGACAGGTTCAGCAGGACGTCGCCGCTCTGCAGCGCGACCACCCGGCGGGCGGCGTAGGAACGGCCGTCGCGGTCATTGTGGACGCGGTAGACGATGGCCTGGTTCGGATCGCCGGGGCGGACGAAGTAGCCGTGCAGCGAGTGCGCCAGGAAGCCCGGACGCACGGTGGCCGAGGCCGCCCGCAAGGCCTGGGCCATGACCTGCCCGCCGTACAGACCCTGCGGATCGTCGAACGTGGTCACCGACCGGAAGAGGTCCACCTCGACCCGGTCGAGCTCCAGCAACTGCGCGAGTGTCGGCGCGTCGGCCGCTGCGACGGGCCTGGTCAGCTCGGTGGGCCGCATGCCTGTGCCAGTTCGACGACGTCCGCCAGCGAGCGGAGTTGATCGTTCAGATGGGTGCACGTCGACCGCCCCACGAAGCCGGCTCGCACGTCCTCGCGCACGTTCGCCAGGCTGGTGCCGCGCAGACGTTCGGCGCTCGCAGCGGCCTGGGGGCACTCCCTCCAAGGCAGGACACGGGGAGTCGCCACGATCTCCAGGACCGTCGCGGTGGCCGGATCGATGGTGGCGTCGATCTCGTACTCGTGCACGATCGTCCGCTCGCCGTCGGGCCTCTGGAACACGTCACGGAACCAGGCGTAGACCCGGACCGTACCGTCGGCAACCCGCGCCACGTCCAGCAGCCGATGACGCCGCATCGCGTTGGGCGGCAGGTCGGCAAGGTCGGGCCACGCGTCGTCTGTGACGACGGCCGGAGTCTTGGGGCCGTACACGGTCGGCACCCAGCCCTGGCGGTCGATCCATTGCATCACGCCGTCGGCCTGGTACCCCGCGCACAGGTCGATCATCTCGGCGATGCGGGCATGACCGAACCGGACAGGTCGCTGGTTGGCGACCAGTGCATATCCGGAGATCAACGCGGTCACCGGCACGTCGTCGAGCAACCGGTACAGCACGCTGCGACGTGCGAGTTCACCCGGCACTGCGGCGGCCGCAGCGCGACGGAAGCCACTGCTGGCGGCACATCCGACCAGGCCCTGCAGTGCCGGCAGATCCGGCGTCGCGCCGATCCGCGTGACGGTGCGCGCCGGTCCGCTGCCTGCCCTGACGTGCAGCGTGGCCGAACCCAGCAGCTCAGCCGAGCCCACCTGGCCGGCGCGCGTATCCCGACCGGCACCGTTCAACAACAGGTCGCCGGTGGGTCCGTCCGGGCGCAGCATGTCGACGACCGTGATCCGGCGGACGGACCCGGCGACCCGCGTGGGTGCCGTCGCGGCGGGCGCGGCCGGGCCGTCATGCTCTGCCTCGGCGATCGCGGCCTCGGTCACAGATGGAACTTCAGCAGGTCACGTGCGTTCGTCTCGACGATCCGGCGGCACTCGTCGTCGGGAACGTTGACCAGGTTCTCGGCGATCCGCTTGCGGCTGTTCGGCCAGTTCGAGTCGGAGTGCGGGTAGTCGACCTCGATGAGGATGTTCTCGATGCCGATCTCGTAGCGGTTGTTGATGCCGTGGAAGTCGTCGATGAAGCA
>Ga0068859_100001813_pt1 | contig 21758 bp, 25 predicted proteins | sample KBSSwiS22_FD_66585 | JGI IMG/M metagenome (GOLD analysis project Ga0068859, IMG submission 66585) | Switchgrass rhizosphere microbial communities from Kellogg Biological Station, Michigan, USA - KBS Switchgrass S2-2 | ecosystem: Host-associated > Plants > Roots > Rhizosphere > Soil ...
GGGGGGGGGGGGCGGGCGGGGGGGGGGGGGGGGGGGGGGGGGGGGGGGGGGCAGGGGTGTTCGAGCATAAGGGCGTGGGGTGCGGCGAGGTGGCGGCGCCGGCGGCCGGCGCGTCGGGCGGGGCCGGGTGGGGCCGGGGGGCGTCGGGGACCTCGCGCGGTGAGCGGGCGGGCTGGGGGCGGAGTGCCGGGCGGCGGGGGTGGGGAGACTACGGCGGTAAAGATTGGTACTTGACTCCTTGTTCTGGATGGGCCAGAGTCGCGCCATGGGCATGGGTATGTCGTTGGTGATGAGGCTGCGCCAGACCTTCACGTGCAGGGTCTGCCGGCAGGAGCCTGATCAGGATGCGAGGCAGGCGGCGGCCGTCGTTGCTGCCTTGTTCGGCGCGGCTCGATACGCGCTCTGCATCTGCTGCAAGTTCGAGGTTCGCGATCACGGCGATCGGAACTATCGTGCCAGGTGGCGGCGTTGGGCTTTGAGGGGGAGAGCGTCCATGACGGGCGGGGATAAGGAGACGAGCGATGCGGGGTCGTCCGACTCGTTGAATGGAGAGGTCTCGAGGTGAGCTGGTTCGAGGTGGACAAGGAGGGGTTGGCTCGCCTGCTCGAGCGGCGTGGGAAAGTCTTCGCTCTCTATGAGCTCGTCGCGAACGTTTGGGACACGAGCGCGACCAGGGTCGACGTGACCATGGTTCCGATGCCTGGGGAGCCTTACGTAAGGGTGAGTGTGGAGGACGACGATCCGACCGGATTCGTGAGGCTCGACGATTCCTTCACGCTCTTCGCGGACAGCCAGAGGAAGGGAGACGTCGAGAAGCGCGGCCGCTTCAACCTTGGGGAGAAGCTGGTCTTGGCGCTTTGTCGTCGGGCGGCGATCGAGAGCACGACGGGGACGGTGGTCTTCGAAGAGGGTGGGCGTCGAGAGGGGAGGAGGCGGCGATCGTTCGGCTCGGTGTTCTCGGGCGAGATGCGGATGACGAGGCAGGAGCTCGAGGAGGTGAGAGGGGGCTTGCGAAGGCTCCTGCCGCCTCGAGAGTGCGTCACGATGGTGGACGGTGAGAGGTTGTTGGCGGGGGATGTGGTGCGAGACTTCATGGCGCTCCTCCCCACGGAGCTCGGAGATTCCGAGGGCGTGCTCCGGAGGAAGGAGTTGCGGGCGCAGGTGACGTTGCATGAGCGGCGCGGGGGCGAGGCGGCGATGCTCTACGAGATGGGGATACCGATCGCGGAGATCGGTGGGCATCAGGGAGGTCAAGATCCGTGGCATGTGAACGTCCATCAGAAGATCCCGTTGGGGTTCGATCGTGATGCGCCGACGCCCGGCTACGTGCGTAGGGTGAGGGCTGAGGTCCTCAACGCGGCCCACGACCTGCTTCCCTTAGCTCCTGGTGGTACGGCGTGGCTCGAGGATGCTGCGTCCGATCAGCGTGCGGGTAAGGAGGGGGTGAGCGCGGCGCTCGACGTGCGCTTCGGTACCCGGCGCGTGATTGCAGATCCGTCGGACCCGGAGGGGACGAAGATTGCCTTCTCGTCCGGCTACGCGGTCATCCATGGGGGTGCCTTGACGTCGGCGGAGTGGGATAACGTTCGGTGGCACGGGGCGGCGTTGCCTGCGGGCCAGGTGACGCCGTCGCCGAAGCCTTATGTCGAGGGCGGGAGGGCGGAGAGGGTAGTCCCGGAGGCCGACTGGACGGTGGAGCAATCTCGTGTGGTCCGCTTCGTGGAGCGGTTGTCGAGGAGCCTCATTGGCGCTGACGTCGATGTAAGGATAGTGAGGGAGCCGAGCGTCTCATGGGGGGCGACGTTCGGGAAGTTGGGTAGCGGAGGTAGGATGGCGCTCAACCTGTCTCGGCTCGGGCTTGCTTGGTTCAGCTCGAGCAACATGGAGGAGATCTTGAGGCTGGTGATCCACGAGCTCGGGCACTACTACAGCTGCGATCACTTGTCGTCGGACTATCATGAGGCTCTCTGTAGGCTGGGGGCTCGGTTGGCGGCTATGGTTGCGAGAGAGGGCAGCGAGGTGATCGAGCTTTGATGACTGGTGTATCTGCGGCTAGAGTCAGTGCTCATGTTCACGGAGCCGGGGCTCGATCTCACCTACGCCTGGGTCTTAGCTGCGGGCAGTAGCTGCAACGTCAATCTTCAGATCAGGGAGGGTTGCGCGGTTAGCAAGATCGCGATTCGGGAGAGAGGTGGTGGGTTGGAGGGGGTCTTGGTGACCGACATCAAGATGGGGAGGTGGTCGGAGCTGGCATCGGCGGGCTGCTTCGAGGCTGGGCTGTTGGGTGTCGTAGGAGAGCTGGGTCTTAGGGAGTCGAGGGGCGGAGAGTTCTTGACGGTGAGTCTCTGCAACGGGTTTGATCGCGCGAGGTTGCTGGAGATCTCAGCCTCCTCGGTGCAGGTTGATGGATTGAGGGCGAGGACGGCTTTGGCGCCGTGCGAGCCGTGGTGCCGGACGCAAGTGGCCGGGCGCGTGAGGGAGGCGGTGATCGGTTTCGAACCGGAGGCCTGTTACCTTCGATCGAATCGGGGCAAGACGGCAGGTGTGAGGGAGGGAGGAAGGTGGCTATTCCGTGACGTCAGGGTAGAGGTTTCGGAGCGCTTCGGGTTGGAGGATGAGCAGGGTAGGCCCTTGAGGGGGCTCGCTGTCATATGCGTCGGGGAGTAGCTCTCAGGAGAGCGGAGCGGGTTCGGCCGTATCGGGTTTCAGCTCCCTTATGACCCTGATCTGGGCGGGCGTGAACAGGACCCCGGAGATCTGAGCGGCCATCCTGAGCCGCTCATCCTGGAGCGACCAGGCGCCCTCGTCGAGCCCGAGCACGTGCTCGAGGCCGGCGATGAGGTGGGAGAGGTTGTACGAGTCTCCCCTGGCGTGGACGTAGGGGTATCCGATCAGGTTGGCAATCCAAGATGCGAAGGCGAAGGGCTCCGATTCAGGATCCCAGTCGCTGGTGGATGGGAGTGGGCGGATGTCGATTCCTCGGGGAGAGTAGACTTCGGCGCGCTCCCTGATCACGCGGAGCAGGTTCCACGGGGAGAGGCATTCGAGCTCAGTCTTCATGGACGTGAGCTGATCCGTCAGGGGGGAGGATGATGTTCCTTGGAGGGTGTTGGTGGCTGTCGATTTCGCGAGGAGGTCCGAGACGGAGAGGTCGTGCTGTAGGCCCCTCTCCTTGAGCATCAGCTTCCCGAGCGTGTCCCTGGCGGCGCGGAGAAAGAAGGCGTACCTGTCATCCTGCTTCCACCATGGTTCGGGGGGCGTGGGAGGAGGTTCCGGTCTTGGGGGGTCGTTGAGGAGGGGCTCCCTATTCGCGATTTCCGAGGAGGCGATGGTGCTGGTCGGAGCGGCCTTCGATCTCTCGAGGGCGAGCGCCCAGCCGAGTTGGAGATGCATGTTGAGGCTGCGGAGGGTCTGTTTGGCTGAGGGCGATGGTCCCTGGGACAGGAGCCGGCCAGCCTCCTCGGCCTTCACGGTGAGCTGTTGCCTCCAGAGATCGAAAGCCGACGATGGTTGCTTCGGGAAGGTGTCCATGTCCTCTTTCTCTTCCGCGCGATTTGAGGGCTGGGTGAACTTGACGCCCACGTTCCGTGTTTTGGTTTCTCCGAAGATGAAGAGGCGATCGTCCTCGAGCCTTTTCACGTAGATCTCGGTCCTTGACGGAGAGGGATCAAGGCGGAGCACGACGTATGTGCCCACCTGATCTTCTACTAGTCCGGTGACGTCGTCGGGCGTGTGGCAGGGGCTTCCTTGGGGCCCCTGGATGCCGAAGGCTTGTCGGGCAGTCTTCTCGATTGAGAACCTGGTGCCGGGGGCGATCGGTCCTCGATACCACGAGCTGGTCGTCATGCAGCCTTCCTCGTCGGGGGCGTGAGCCTGGTCTCGAGCTCGGAGGCGGCGAGCTTCCTTGCCTTGCCGCCGTGGGTCCTGACGGCGTCGACGAGGGCGAGGAGCTCGTAGAGCTTCGTCGACGCCGCGGCGGCCTCGGGGGCGGTGGGCCAGAGGGGCACGAGCGTCTCGCCCTTCACCTTGCCGCCCTCGGTCCTCCACACGAGGGGGATGTTCCCGGCGTCGGTGATCTTTTCCACGAGCGGCGGCGCGAAGGCTCCGGTGGGCATGCCGTGTTCGACGGCTCCGCGGACGGGGAAGTATGCGGACGGGGCGCCGTGGACGATGAAGTCGATCAGTCTCGCGGAGGAGATCCGGATCTTGCCCTCGGGAGACAGCGTGCACAGCTCGGCCCAGACGAGGCGCCTGCAGGCGTTGTGAGCCTCGCCCTTGCTGATCTTCACGGCCTGGCCGAGGTCGGCGAACGACCATTCACGTTCGGCCCAAATGCCGATTTGGAGAGCGCAGCCTAGGTCGTGGGGGCGGAGCAACGTCTTCCGCCGGAAGATACACGTTCGTCCACGGACGGTGCAATAGCGAACATAGCTATGACGCCGAGAGCAGCAAGATCTCTACTCGTCTGGTAGCTGCCCGTCAATGAACGCTCCGTCAATGAACGTCGCTTTGTTGTTTCCTCGGGGTTTTCGCCACTAAGCACGTCGGAGCATCCGTCAACGTCGTCGTCGACCGCGAGAGCACGGCTCCTCTACGGTCGATCTCGTTGAAGGCTGAGCTCGCCGTCGCCACGGGTGGGGGCGGGGAGCGAGGCCGAGGAATAGAGATGGCCTCCCTCGGATCGTGATCTCGGGGCGGTCGACGACGACAAGGAGAACACGGATGGCGCTTTTGCTCACGAGGAACGGGATCTTGGGGAGGCTTCACGGTGCCGGTCACGGCATGCGCAGCTTCGCCGGCAGGACCGACTCGATGCTCCGGGGGGACGTCTCCCGGAAGGATCGGGTGGTCCGTACGGCGGCGACCGGCCTCTCGGCCTTCGCCTTCGGGGTGATCCAGGGCAAGCATCGCTCCCGAGGGGGCGCGGTGATCCTGGGCGCCGTGCCGGTGGACCTGGCGGCGGGCGCGGGGCTGCACCTGCTCACGCTGCTGCCGTTCTTCCGGAGGTACTCGGGGCTGCTGTCGGCGGCGGGGGACGGCGCGATCGCGTCCTTCCTCACCACGACGGGCTACCGGGTGGGCGAGCGGTGGGACAAGGGGGGGAGCTTGTCGTCAGGGATCGCGGGACTGTTCGGCGACTCAGCGGCCGCGCCGGTGACGGGCGGCTCGTCGATCGCGGACAGGGAGCTCTCGGCGCTCGTCCGGGACTGATCTCGATCCGCGGCTCTCGGCAGAGGGGGCGTACGGGCAAGAGGGTTCGAACGAACTGATTCAAGAACGGCCGCCTCGAGCGGCTTGAAAGGTAGAGGACCATGCACGAGGGAATGTACGGAGACCTTCTCGACGGGGACGACAGCCTCGGCTTCGAGTACACGGAGATCGTCGGCGACGACGACGCTCTCGGGGACCTGCTCGACGGCGACGACGAGTCGGGGTCGGAGTTCGTGGGCGACAGCGACCTGATCGGGGCCTTCCTGAAGTCGAAGGCCACGAAGAGGAACGCGGCTCGCAAGAGGGCGCTGGCCCAGCTCCTCGCGCGTAAGCGCGTGGCAGCGGGGGCCCTGCTCCGCAACGTGCCCCCGCGCTCGTCGCGGGAGTACGCGCTGGGCTTGGGCAGCACCAGCGTCGCCGGCAACAGCTCGGCGAACATCAACGTCCAGCCGCAGGTGATCTTCCGGCCGGAGCGGCTGGTGGTGCCGAGCAACCTGGCGGTGGACTTCCTGATCACCGACATCAAGGTCGGCAAGAACAGCCAGCTCGTCTCCACGGGCGCGCTGCCGGCGGTCATGTTCACCGAGGTCGCGTTCGGCGTGCGCCTGAAGATGGACACGGCGCAGATCTCGATGTTCGTGACCGTGTCGGTGACGAACCAGAACCCGGCGGCCCGGAACTTCCAGGGCGGCATCGTCGGTCCGGCGGTCGAGTAGTCGACGGCCGGGCGAGGTCGAGGGCGGGAGCCTCTTCCGAGGTTCTCGCCTTCCTCCCCTCCTAACCTCCAACAAAGGACAAGACGACAATGTCAGCTCTGGGATTTTCGGGACCGAACCTCGCGGTCGTGGCGTACGCCGAGGTGGACGGCACGGCGGGCGCATCGACGGCGACGAACAGCGGCGTGACCACGACGAGGACGGCCCTGGGCACGTACGTCGTGGTCCTGCCGACGAACAGCGTTCAGCCGCAGGCGCGCGACCTCATCTTCGTGCAGCCGCTCGGGACCAACCCGCGCAGCTGGGCGGTGGACGACACGCTCGACGCGACGAAGACGATCACGATCGCGAACGACCTGACCACGAAGGTGGACAACTCGTTCACGATCCTCATCCTGCGCACCACGATCACGCCGCCCTCCGGGGCGCCGGCGTAGCGCGGGGTCCGGCTTCTCGGGCGCGGCGCTCAGGTGCGCCGCGCCCGGGGCCTTCCTCTCCTCTTCACTCTCATCGCAGGAGGCAAGGTGTCGACTCTCATAGGGCAGGGACCTCTCGTCGTTGTCGCGTTCGGCGAGGTGCAGTATCTGCCGGGAGGCGTCTTTTCGGTCGCCCTCAACAGCGGTGTGGACATCAGGCACGTGGGGACGGGGATACACGACATCGTGCTCCCGGAGGGTCTGGGTCAGGAGGAGGGGTCATTCTTGTTCCTCGCGACTCCGAAGCAGGTGGGATCTGTTGCCGTGAGGGCGATTGTGGTTTCGTACTTCTACACCGAGGCGACGAGGACGATCGAGGTCTCGACCTACAACGCGCAGGCGGAGAGTTTCGACGACGTGGCCTTCGACTTCGTCGTCCTGCGGCCGACCTACCCTGACGCGGTCGAGGACTAGGGGACAGGTCCTGGTGGCCGTCAGGCTCGCGGTCAGGGCGGTGGTCCCGGCGAGGGGGACGGTGAGGGCTTCTGTCCCCGTCGGTTCCGAGCCGATGTTTCTCGATGACCTCTCGATTTCGGGTGTCGCCTCGAGGCAGCTCGTGGTGCACGCGATCGAGGTCGGTTGTCCGGTGCTTGCGGGCGGCGAGGCTGGCGCCGGGACGAGCATCTTCTCGGCAGAGGGCGGCATCCCGGCTGCGATCTTCAGTGAGGACGTCCTTCGTCCTCCGAACCTGGGTGGGGATATGAGGCTGCCGGCGGGCTCGGTGGTGGCGATGACGCTCGAGAGCCTCTCCGACGAGGTGCTCGTCGTCGAGGGGACGATCTCCGGGAGGAGGGCCTAGCAGCGATGGCGATGCCCGAGATTGTATTTCGCTTGCAGATGTTCCGGGGCGACTGGGACCAGATCTGGTCGCAGATGCGCCTGCTGTGGGCGATGGAGGGCCTCTGTCGCATCAATCAGACGCACCTGCGACAGATGGAGGCGTTCAAGAAGCGGGGCCTCGTCGAGCTCTCTTACCCGCCGCTCTATCGGTCGGGGGTGCACTACGAGACCGAGAAGGGGACGGAGATCTGGCCGGACTACCCGTCGCTGCTCTCGGGCGTCATGGGCAGGGGCGTCTACCCCGGCGTCTGGGGCGACTGCGAAGATCTCGCATGCGTGCGTGTGGCTGAGTGGCGCGAGCTGCCGTTCCACTTCGCGCGGAAGTCGAAGGCGACGCCGAAGGGCTTCGAGGTGGGAGACCCGCGTTTCCCTCAGGGGGAGGCGGAGGTGGCGGCCGCCAAGGCCGGGAAGGACTGGCCCGGCTGGCAGAGGAAGAAGGGCGGCGCGCCGGCGAAGCCGTTCGCGAAGTGGCGGCGGGGGCCCGCGGGCAACTATCACTATCACGCGCTCACGCTGCTCCCTGACGGTCGCCTCGAGGATCCGAGCCTGGTGCTCGGGATGGGGCGCGAGCGCGAGTTCCATGGGGACGGGATGGCCGAGAAGCTTCGATCGGGCGCGGCCGAGGTCAGGCTGCAGTTCGCGAAGGCGCCGGACGTGATGGTCGTCGATCCGGAGAAGCCGTCAGGGTACGCGGGCGGCAAGGGGAGCAAGCTCGACAAGAAGATCCTCGAGTTGGTCCGGAAGGGGCAGGCTCCGGAGGGGACGGACGCGTCGCTGGGAGACCTCTCGGATCCGGAGGTCGGGGCATACCTGACGAACGTCATGCCGGCGGTCGTGGACGGGGAGCTCGACATCGATGCCCTGATCGGGTGGTCGAGGCGAGAGCAGAGGTTCGCGCCGAAGACGACGACTCACGAGGTGAGGCGTCTTCTCGGGTATGGAGGTCGATGATGCTGATGCTGAGCTCGAGGAGCTTGCGCGAGGACGTCGGCAGGACGTTCGGCAAGTTGTCGTCGACGTCGGTGACCGGAGGCCTGGCGCTGGCCGTCGGGATCTCGGCGGGGAAGAGGGGTTCGGAGGTAGGGGTCGGGTTGGCGGCGACGGCGGCAGGGGCGGCCCTCTCGCTGGGCCTCGGGGCGACGTTCTTGGGGGACGGGATCCTCGCGGGGGGCATGGCGCTCCTCGGGAGGAAGGTCGCTGGCGGGGGCGGCGAGGGAGGGCGTGCGGTCGGGACGATCTCGATGCTGGTCATGAGGGCTCGCTGATGTCGAGGACGCTCTCGAGGATCTTCTCGGGGGCGTGAAGCGTGAAGGTCAACGAAAGGGAATCAACATGCTGATGCTGAGGTCGAAGAACTTGCTTCACGGGATCCATCGCCGTGCGGAGCTGCCCGGGCCGGTCAGGTCTGCGGTCCTGGGCGCGGCGGCGACGGGCGTCGGGCTCGCGGCCGGCAAGACCGGTCACAGGCACGCGGCGGCGGCGGCCGTCGTCGCCGGAGCGGCGGCGTCGCTCGGCCTCGGGCTGACGGCGATCGGTGACGGGATGCTCGGGGGCGGCCTGGCCCTGATCGGCTATCGCGTGGGGGCGAAGATGGACAGGGGGGCGGCGGTGACGTCGTTGCCCGCGGTCCCGCAGGCGGCAAGGCCGGCGCAGCGTCGAAGGGTGTGAGGGCCCCGGCGCCGGAAAGAGCGGTCGACGAGTCTCGGGCACTGACGCGGAGGAATGGCGCGATGGAGGCCAGGCAGTGGCAGATGACGAGCAGCAGGAAGAGGAGGACACGGATCCCACGGGGGGAGACCTCGCCACCGCCCGGAGATGGATCCTCAACGTCGCGGCGCACGTCAACCAAGTTGGCGTCGATATGCACCAGGTTGCGAGGCGTCTCGGAGAGGCTCCGGAAGCTCTACGGCGAGGTCTCATCCTTGGCCTCTGTCCAGAGCTTGAGGAGCTTGCTGAGCTCGCAGGAGATCTCGGAGAGTGCCTCTGGGCTCTCGCTACGGGAGTTGGAGGCGGAGGCGGAGATGGCGGTGGCGGAGGCGGGGGAGCTCAGGCGGATGGAGATCTCGACGGGAAGGTAGGTGGGGGGAAGGCGGGCGGCTAGGGGCCGAGAGAGAAAGGGATAGATGGCGATCATCGACGTGACGGATCCGGGCGTGGTGAACGTGGAGGCTCAGGCCTACCCGCCGGTGCCGGGATCCGCGCAGGCGCTGCCGACGCCCGTCCTCGTCGACGCGAGCTCGCAGGGAGCAGTGCCCCTTCGCCCGTTGCTGCAGGCGTTGCCTCTGTCTAGCGACGTCTTCGTCGAGGACGTCTCGCTCCTGCCGCTCCCCTCGTTCTCGAGGGGGACGGTCGATCCTGATGTCCGGGAGGTCGACGTTTCGGCGCAGAACCTCACGAGCGTCTCCGTCGACACGTTCCTCGTGACCGAGGTGGGGAGCGTGCGGGTAGGTCCTCCGGGGATCCCGGACTCGGTCACGCTGGCGATCGCGACCATCCTCGACGCGGACACGCTCGGACCGGTCACGTCGTCGACGACGAGGTACAGGATCACCCTGGCGTCGAGCCTGGCGAGCTACGGCGTCGGCATCGTCGGCAGGCAGGCGACGGTGGAGTCGTCGGTGACCCCGGGCAACGTTGGGCAGTCGAGGATCATCAGCTTCTGGTCGGGGAACCTGATCGTCATCCCGAGGCAGGTCGGCTCCTTGACCTTCTCCACGAATCTCCAGGTCGGGGCGACGCTGGCGATCGACGTCGGGCGCGACGGCACCGGTGCCTTCTACGAGCTCGTGGCTTCCGAGAGCGACGTGTTGGTGCAGCCGCAGCTCCTCGTCCCTCCGACTACGACGGGGACGTCGTTCAGCTCGAGGGGGAACGTGGAGGCGTCGAGCGGCGTGGTGCAGCCTTTCATAGGGTCCGGCGTCGTGGGCGGGCGCTTCCTGGGCACGTTCGAGGTGTCTCAGCAGACCGGGCTCGGTCCGGGCCTGCCGGCGCAGGTGTTCCAGTGAGGCCTGCGCCGTGTGGGTGATCGCGGCCTTCTACGTCGGGCTCCTCATCAAGGGAGCCGTGGCTCACCACCTCCTTCGAAGGGCGAGGAAGATCTGATGCGAGGAATCTGGCTCCTGCCGGCCTCGCTCGGAGGCTTCGTGCTGGGGAAGGTCTGGCAGCAGACGCGTCGCCCGTCGTCGAGGCCCGATGGCGTCGTCCTCGTGGCCTGGGAGCGCTTCGTTGCGTTGATGTGTCAGGCGCCGAAGGGCGAGGTCTCTCCGCGAGGTCACATGGGGACGTTCCAGATGGACGCTCGCAGGCTGGGAGACGTCGGGCTCATGCACGGGGCTCGGAAGGACGTGACTGGTTCATGGACGGGCGAGTGGCGTAGTCCGTTGACCAGGGAGAAGTTCCTTGGGAGCATGCCCCTGCAGTACGTCGCCTTCTCCCGCTCGATGCGGGCCATGGCGCCGAAGGTCTCCCGGCTCGTCGGCAGCGTCGTCGACGGCAAGCAGTGCACTCTCTCGGGACTCCTCGGCGTTGGACACGTGGCCGGCGAGGGGGCGGTAGAGGGGTGGGCGAGGGATGCTGCGGTCCGGAGGCGCTTCGCCCGGACGACGGAGATGTTCGACAAGACGAACGGAGTCTTCTAAAAAATGACGTTCTTTCAGGCCCTGTCGTCCGTCCTCATGGACTCGTTCCGCGGGCGAGGGTCGTCGCGTCCTCGGGGAGGTAGGAGGTCGGCGTGGTGGGCGAAGGGAGATCCGGATGCCCTGGCCAAGCCGTTGGGGAGGCCTGTGAGTCGCCCTCGAGGGGGCCCTGATGACCTCGAGCCGCCAGCGTCGATGAAGGTCGAGAAGGCGGGTCTCTCTCCGCAGGAGGCTGCGGGGAAGTGGTTGCGGAAGGGGGCGGGGGTTGGGGCGGTGGCGAGGAGGCTCATGGGAGTGCCGTGGAGGCTCTCGAGGGAGGAGGCGCTTTCAGCGATCGAGGAGGCTCAGGGCTCGATGGATGCGACGGCTTTGGGAGCGTCGCGCCGGGTTTCTCCGAAGGAGGGCGTCGCGCTCGTGATCATGCTGGCCGATCGCTCGGCGCGCGGGGGCGTGCCGACGGGGCCTCAGGTGCTGGAGGCCGAGAGGCAGGTGAGAGGAGGTCTCGGGAGGAGGGGAGTGAAGCTCTCGGCGCCGGGGAAGGTGGCGCGCGCTGCGGGGCTGATGGCGGGCGAGCTTGCTACGGCGGACGACGCGGGATCTGTCTGGGACAAGTTCAAGGATGGTGCGAGCACGGTGCTCCGGGCCGTGAGGCCGGCGCTCCCGGTCGTGGCGACCGCGCTGCCGGCGGGCGCGGCGGCGGCCGTCGCGACGACGTTGATCCAGCAGAGGAGGGCGAGGGGTCGGGTGGAGAAGGAGCGGACGCCGGTGTTGCCGAGGGGAGCTGAGGCGGTGATCGAGGAGGGGAGGAAGAGCGACGAGGCGGGGTGGTCCTCGGACGAGGAGATCGCCGGGCGGGAGTCCGGGGGGCTTCGGAGGAGGAGGCGACGGTATCGGCGTTTCAGGCCCTCGGCGTTGACGGCGTCGGGGGCGGCGGTGCCTCACGACGTCTACCGGGCAGCGATCTGGCAGAAGGCTTCGAGGCTGGCCGGGGGAGGCAGACCGCAGACCTCAGATCTGGCGAGGGCGAAGTTGGAGGTGGACGCTCGGTTGGGCAGGCGAGGGGCGCGCATCGCGATCCCGGGCGCCAAGCCTGGCAGGAGGACGGTGTAGGGGGCTCGTCATGGCGAGGGATGTGATCGACGAGCTCCTGGAGTCGCGGGACGATCATCTGATCGACACTGCGACGGTCCCTGAGGACGATGACCCGATGGTCTCGCCGGACGGGTATGCGGAGCTCTCGCCGGGGTTTGCCGAGGAGGAGATGATCGACGCCCTCGTGAGCCCGTCGGCCGACGACGCCGACCTGGCGATCCCTCCCAGGGAGGCGCTCGACGTGGAGGAGTATCAGCGCCCGTTGTCGCGAGCCGAGGCGGCGGCTCTCGAGGAGACGCCTCTCCTGGACCTCGACCGGGGGCAGGGGCTCCGGTACGTGGACGATCCGTTGCAGGAAGCGTGGATGCAGGATGCCTCTCGTCGGAAGGCGAGGGCGATGGAAGCGATCTTGGAGGATCAGATGTACGGAGAGGACGAGTTGGGCTTCTCGCTGACGAGGAAGCTGCGCAGCGGAGCGCGGGCGATCGGCCGGGGTGCTCGGAGGGCGGCGCGAGGAGCGTCGTCGGCGGCCAGGAAGGTCGCGAGCACCGCGCGCGGCTTCGTGCCGGGGAGGGATCGCCAGAAGGCGGCCCTCCTCAAGGCGACGGCGGCGAAGCTCACCAGGGGCCGTATCAACTTTCTCCGGGCGGCGGATCTCAAGCGGGGATTGCGGAGGCCTCCCGCCGCTTATGCGCAGGCGGGGAAGGTGTTCGCGAGGCAGAAGCTTGCGGCGGCGGGGCTGCCGACGACGACGGCCGGCGACGGCATCTACGGGAGCTCCTTCGTGGGCTCCTGGTACAACCCGTTCTCCTGGTTCCAGACGAGGACCCGCTACGTCCTCCAGAATGCCGCGGGCGAGATGCTCGAGATGACGCCGACGGAGTTCGAGGCGTACCGGGGTGCGCAGGCGGCGCAGCAGCCGGGGGATCCCGCGGTCGATCCCTCGATGGTCGACCCTTCGGCGGACCCTTCGATGATGGACCCCTCGATGGCGGACCCGTACGGCGGCTACCCGCCGGGAGGAGACGAGATGCCGTACGACGAGAGCATGATGGGAGACGACGGGCAGGCGTGGGACTTCGTGGTGGGCGACGACTTCGTCGGCGAGCTGGCGGCGGAGATCTTGGGAGAGGCTCCCGATCGCCTGGCGGTCCTGAAGGCGATCCTGGTCGCCGTCAAGAAGGGCCGGGCGACGAAGGGCGACGCGCGCGCGGGCGTCACGATCGCGCGGGCGATCCCTCATGAGAAGGCTGCGGCCTTCCTGCAGGCGAAGCTCTCGGAGCTGCGAGACGGGGCACCCACGGTGGAGGGAGCCGGGGCAGCGGCGGTGCGGGGAGATTCGCTCGGGGCGCTGGCGGCCGAGATCTTGGGAGCCGACGACCCTGCCGCCCGTAAGGCCAAGATGGCGAAGGTGATGAGCGCGGCCTTCGCGGCCGTGCGAGATGGCAGGGCGACGAAGGGCGACGCCCGTGCGGCGCAAGCCTTGGCGAGGAAGCTGGGAGACGGCAACCTCGCGAAGTATTTCCTCGCGAGGGAGCCCGAGCCCGATCTCAAGCCGGGGCCGCCGTCGGTCCCGGGGCTGGCTGAGGCCTCGATGATGGGCATGGATCCCTTCCTCTACAAGCTGAACCCGGCGTACTGGATCAAGAGCGGCCGCGAGAAGCGCCTCGTCGACGCCGAGAAGAAGGCGAACCAGCAGGCCGAGGATACTCGCGAGCGCCTCGAGAAGCAGCGCAAGGAGCTGACGACGGGGCGGAAGGCATTCCAGGCGGCCGCGGCAGCGAAGGCCGTCGAGAAGGAGAGCCAGGACGTCGAGGCCGAGCTCAAGGACATCGAGGCCTCGGTGGCGTCGGGGATGAGGGGCGAGGGGGATGGGGAGGTCTCCGATGATCAGAAGGCGATGGCGGCGAGGAGGGCGGAGCAGCGGGCGGGCGCCCGAGAGCTCCGCCGCAAGGCGGCCAGATGCAGGGCGGTCGCTCGGGCGGCGAGGCGCGAGGTGGAGTCGACGGGAGCGATCTCTGGGCCGACGAAGCAGGCGCTCGAGGCCTGCATCAAGGAGCACGGGGAGGTGATGGAGGGAGCGTCGCAGTTCGAGGCGATCATGGTGGGAGAGAGGGCGGCGGTATCGATGCGCGGAGCCCCGCTCGGGAAGAAGCGATGGGTGGCGATGGCCGCCCTGGCGGCCACGGACCCGTCGAAGCTGCAGCAGTGGCAGCGGAAGAACAAGGTCAAGCTCTCGGCCACGGAGCAGGCTCACCTCAAGAGCCTTGCGATGCTCACGAGGCAGGCGATGGCGAAGCAGGGCGTCGTCAAAGGGGACGACCTCGTGGGGCTGTCGTGGAAGGATCCCCTGAAGGTGGCGGCGGTGGCGGCGCTCCCGGCGGCCGCGCTGGCATACGGGGCCTATCGGGGAGCGAAGTACGTCGGGCAGAAGGCGGGGATTATCAGCAAGGGGGCGACGCCTCAGCAGGCTCGGCAGGCGAGGATCAACCAGCTCCGGGCGAGGCGTCTGGCGGCAATGAAGAAGCTCGCGGCGGCGCAGCAGCGGAGCGACGCCTCGCAGGCAGAGATGCTGGCGGCGCAGGAGGCGGCGGATGCCGAGGCGGCGGCCCAGGATGCGGACGCGGCGGCCACGGAGGACCAGTACGCGGCGGAGGACGCTGCGGCGCTGCCGGGGATGACGGACTACCAGGACGGGGACGGGGACCTCATGGGGTCGAGCGCCTTCGTGGGCGACTTTGTCGGTGAGGTCGACGATCCGAAGGCGAAGAAGATCATCCTCGCGGCCCAGAAGGATGACGCCACGGGCAGGAAGATCCGGGCAGGGGCGAAGGTGTACGCGGCCGCCCGGAAGGGTGATCCCAAGGCCAGGGTCGCGGTCAAGAAGATCGCAATCAAGGCGAGAGGGGGCGACAAGCAGGCCGCCCGAGACCTGAATGCCGTGAAGGCAGGCAGGACGGCGGTGTTGGCGCGCGGGAAGGCAAAGAGGAAGATCGCCAAGAAGGCGACGGCGGAGGCGCGCGCGCGGAAGATCAGGTCGCTGGAGAACAGGGCCGGGGACGCCCTCGCGAGGGCGTCCCGTCGGCACCAGCTCAAGGTCGCCTCGAGGCTCGAGCGGCGGGCCGCGGCAGGGGACAAGAAGGCCAAGGCGAAGGTCGCGGCGATCGCTAAGCGAGCCGCCGCCGGCGACAAGAAGGCGGCGGGAGCCGTGGCGGCGATGCAGCTCTCTCGCAGGGTGAGGGCCCGGGCGGCGAGCCCGAGGGAGCAGCGGAGCCTCAAGCAGGCGGCGAGGGTTTACCGGGCAGCGAATCGCGGGAACAAGAAGGCCATCAGGCAGGTCAGGCTCATCGAGGCTGCCGCGAAGGCAGGTCAGCCGAACGCGAAGCGAGCCGCGGAGAGGCTCAAGACCGCGGCGCTCGTCGAGCGAGCAGTGGCGAGCGGCAAGGTGACGGTGCCTCCCAAGAAGGCGTCGCCGGGGGCAGCCAAGGCGGCGGAGAGGAAGCGCTACGACCTGCTCGTGGGGCGGGTGACGTCGGGCGTCGCCTCGAAGGAGGAGGCGCTGGCGGCAGCGAAGATCGGCAAGAAGATGGGGCTGAAGGAGGAGGCCGCTGCGTTGGCCATGCAGGCCCGCTCGCTGCGGCCGGCGGCCCAACCGATCAAGGATGCTGCGGCCGTGGCGGCGGCGGCCCAGGCAGGGAACAAGGACGCCCAGAAGCTCGTGAGCAACGTGCTCGAGCGGGCGGGGTCCGGGGATCCGGAGGCCATCAACTCGGCGGGCAAGCTCGCGGCAGTGAGGGCCGTCGATGCCGTGGACAGGGGCATGCCGATGCCGGCGGAGGTCGCGGAGGCCACGGGCATCGTCGAGCGCGCGCATGCCGGGGATCCGGAGGCCAGGCGCATCGTGCAGCGGGCGGCGGAGGCCGCGAAGGGCGGCGACGCTCGGGGCGTGGAGGCTGCGGTGGCGCTCACTGCCGCTTCGGCGATCATCGCGGCGACGGCCTCTCGGCCGGGGGCCCGGAGGGAGTGGGCGGAGAAGGCCGCGGAGGCTCGTGGGACGAGGGTGACGCCGGGGGGTGAGGCCGAGCAGGCCGAGCTCGCGGAGATCAGGGGGAAGGTGGGGCGGGGCGAGGCGACCGAGGCGGAGGGCAGGAGGGGGAGGGAGCTCGCGCTCGCGCTCGGGAAGCCGAAGGTTGCGGCCGAGATCTCGGCGCTCATGCCTCCTCCGGAGGAGGGGCCGTCGCCGATGTCGTCGCTGCCCGACTCTCCGCTGCCTCCGATCGTTTCGTGGCGGGACATGCTGAGGGAGTCGGTGCGAGCGATCTTGTTCGCCACGCCGAACCCGACGGGGAATTACCTCGAGGGTGTGTCCTCGAGGGGGGCGACGCCGATGCTGGCTCCGACGGCCTCGGAGGCTCGGGCGGCTCCCGGCAGGGCGCTGAGGAAGAGGACGTAGGGAGAAGGGCTTCCTTTGTTCCCCATCCTCGTAGCGCTGGGGCTGGTCGCCGGGCTCGTGAGCTTGGCCAGCCGGCAGAAGGAGATGCGGGCCGCGGCCGAGGAGGCGCGGCTCGCGAGGCTCCGGGGCAGGGATCCGTCCGTGCTCACGCTCGACGAGGCGGAGGACGGGGTGGCCCTGGCGAGGAGGAGGGTAGACCCCGCGGCGGAGGCCTACTTCAGGAAGATTGCGGCTGCCCTCAAGGGCGGGAGGCAGGTTCGATGAGCGACAAGTTCGATAGCCTGGAAACGGAGGCCCTCTACAACCTGTCGCTCGACGGGGGCGGAGACGAGGAGTGCGGAGACGTGGACTCCTGGGAGGGTCACTTCTGCCTGCTGCGAGGGCCTTTCGAGGGGGAGGCTTTGGGAGGTCACGGCTACGTTGGGGCGATCTTGCAGACTACGACCCAGGGTTTCGTTTACGGGGAGACGTTCAGGTCGAAGAAGAAGCTCATGGAGAGGTGGAAGGAATGCGAGAGGGTCTGCGAGAGCGTCGGTGACGACGGGGAGGACTGAGACATGGCGATCACCGACGTTCATGTGAGGCGGATCGATCCGAAGCGGGCCTATCCGCTGACGGCGATGGCTCTCGCTCAAAAGTGGGGGAAGGCTGCCGGGCTGGATCCGGAGTGGGTGAGGGCCCACGAGCTCGTCGAGTCGAGCGACAGGCCTCTTGCCAGGAACGAGAGGGGGAACGCCTGGGGCATGATGCAGGTGAAGCCCGCGACCGCTGAGACGATCGTCGCCTGGATGCGGAGCTCGGGCCTGGCCAAGCATCCGAAGATCGCGAAGGTCCTCAGGCAGTGGCGCGGGCGCCCCGAGGACCTCCTCAACCCGGAGCTCAACGTGCTGCTCGGGGCGGCCTACCTGAGGCTCATCAAGGAGCGCCTCGGGACGCAGGATCACGCGACGGTGGCGGCGGCCTACAACCAGGGGCCGGGCGCCGTGCGGAAGGCTTTGGCGGCTCAGGTGCGCGCAGGCGAGGGCGGACCTGACCTCATGCCCGAGCACATGACGGAGGCGATGCGTGCCTACGTGGAGCGCATCGAGGAAGCGAAGGAGAGGGCATGAGCATCCCCGGACTCAATACCATCGTCGCGCTGCCGGTCCCGACGTCCTCGGGCGAGGGGGCGTCGGTGGACGTGTCGGCCCTCGTGGGCGAGAAGTCAGTCGAGGTGATCGGAGACTACGAGGGCACCATCGTCGTCCTCGGGTCGCACGACGGCTCCAGGTTCGTCCCGGTGCTCTTCTTCGACTCCGGGAACGGCGACCAGAGCTGGAAGCAGACCATCCCGTACGTCCTCCGCTACATGAAGGTGCGCCGGCGGGCCCGGGGCACGAGCTCGACGCCCCTCTCGATGGTCGTCGGCTCGAGGGCGACGGTCCCCGACGCCACGGTCAACAGGTTCACGACGCTGGCGACGATCGCCGTCGGCGCCGGAGTCGGCCCGGCGGGCTCCGTGGACCTCTTCTCGTCGTTCCCGACGACGGGCCTCGATCCGGGCATCTCGGTGATCTGCTCGGGGGAGTTCTCGGGGCAGGTGGTGGTGGAGGGGTCGAACGACGGCTCCTCGTTCACTCCCCTGGGCGTCGACGCCTCGGGCAGGGCGGCGGGGGGTTTCCAGCTGGGAGCCGCGGCTGACCAGCCGTCGACGGAGCAGCGGTACGAGCTCACTCCCCTCCTCATCCCGGACGTCGTGCGCTACCTGCGGGCGGGCCTGGGGGCCGGGGGCTCGGTCTCCCGGGCCGTCACCGTTACGATCGGAGGCTCGCTCAACTTCGCGCCGTCGGTCACGGGGACGGGTGGGCCTCAGGGCGCGACTGGAGCGACCGGGCCTCAAGGTTCGCAAGGTTCGCAAGGTTCGCAAGGAGTGCAAGGTGCTACTGGTCCTTCTGGAGGTGCGCAGGGCGTGACCGGAACGGCCGGGCCCCAGGGGGCGACGGGCTCGGCGGGGACGTCGGGAGCGCTGCAGTCGTTCTTCACGGAGTTCTTCTCCGGGCTCGTGTCGGCGGGCAGCTACGACCTCGGGCCGTCCACGGCGGACTCGGTCTTCGCCAGGTCCAACAACGTCCTCCTGGGCTTCTACTCCGAGATGACGGGAGGCCACGTGCGGTTCAGGGCGACCTACGGGGCGCAGTTCGGGGGGACGACGCCGACGGTCAGCTACCGCAGGAACAGCGGGTCCCCGGTGGCGCTCGGCTCGCTCGCGGCGACGTCGGTCGGCGTGGAGACGACCCTCGACTCGGGATCGCTGGTTCAGGTGAGCGCTCCCGGTGACTTCTTCGAGGTGCTGATGGACGCGTCCGGCGTGGTGTCGGCTGCGATCTACCTGACGGGCACGTTCACCCTCCTGCCCTGAGGGCCTTCTCAGATGCGTCTGCACGTCGTAGCTCCCTTCAACGTCCCCCCGAGGGCATCCTCGTCGTGGTTCCCGCACGCGACGAAGGTGCTCATGCTGCCCCGGATGCTCCGGCCGCTGGGGTGGCACGTGACGGAGTACGCCCCGGAGGGCTCGGAGTCGGCAGCGGACGAGAAGGTGGCCCTCGTTGCCGGGCGGGATGGGTCGACGGGCGAGATGCCGGTTTTCGGGAGCGACCTTCATGCGGCCTTCGGTCGGCGGCTGAGCGAGGAGCTGAGGAGGCGTTCGAGGCCGGGGGACGTGGTGGCTCACATGCTGGGGGCGGCACACCGGGATCTCGTCGGCGAGCTCCCGGACAGGGTGCACGTGGAGCCCGGGGTCGGGTACTCCGATCATCCCTTCGGCGCGATCCGAATCTTCGAGTCGCGAGCGTGGCGCGCTTACATGCTCGGGGCGGCAGACGCGAGGAGGCAGCGGAGGGAGTCGATCGCTGACCCCTCGGCGACCTGGGTGGTGCCGATGGCTTTCGATCCGGAGGACTGGCCTGCCGGCGGGGGCTCGGGCGACGCGAGGGGCCCCTACCTCGTGCACCTGGGGAGGCTGCACCCGGGGAAGGGTCCGGGGGCGCTGGCGGTGCTCCTCGGGCTCATGGCGTCGTCTTGGCCCGGGGCGCCGAGGCTCGTGGTCGCCGGGACCGGAGACTGGGCCGGGTGGGCGGCGGCGCTGCCGGAGGCGTCGAGGAGGCTCGTGGAGGTGAGGGGTCCTACGATGGGCAGGGCCAGGGCGGCCCTCCTGGGGGCGGCGGTGGCCGGGATCTACCCGTCGGTGATCCAGGAGCCTTTCGGCGCGGCGGCGGTGGAGGGGATGTTCTGCGGGACTCCGGCGATCGTCTCGGCCTGGGGAGCTCTCGAGGAGAACGTGATCCACGGCCACACGGGCTACCACTGCCGCGAGCCGGAGGAGATGCTGGCTGCGGCGAGCGCGTGCGTGGAGGGGCGGCTGAGGAGGGAGCACGTGATGAGGTGGGCCCGGGCGAGGTTCTCCCTGGAGGAGTGCGGCCCGCTGCTCGATAGGGCGCTGCGGGGCGCGGCGGCGCTCTGGCCGCGCAGGGCTGCCGAGGTCGGAGAGGCGGAGGCCGCATGAGGTCTGGTCGTCTGGATCGACTGAAGGAGGGATCATCATGAGCTGTTCTTGCGGGGGTGGGTTGAACCAGGTGGTGTCGCTGCCCGTGCCGGGGTCGGACCAGCAGGACGGCGAGCCCGTGGACGTGTCGAGCCTCGTGGCCTGCAAGTCGATCGAGATCTCAGGCACCTACGAGGGGACCTACGTCATCATGGGCTCGCACGACGGCGTCAACTTCGTCCCGGTGACGTTCTTCTCGAGCGGCGCCGGCGCGCAGGCCTGGAAGCAGACGACCAGGGTCACGCTTCGGTCGATGAGGGTGCGCCGGCGCGCCCAGAACTTCCCGGGTCAGACGATCGCGGTGTCCATCGGATCTCAGGCGGTTTGTACCTGCTGACGGGCTGACCTCGACATGGGGGCCAACAACTTCATAGCCCTGGCTCCGATCGGCAGGGGCACGGGGACCGGTCCTCAGCCGGCGGCGGACCTGTTCGTCCTCGTGTCGCCTGCGGGCCTCCAGGCGGGCATCACCGCGATCTGCGTCGGCAGCTTCTCGGGGACGATCGCTCTGGAAGGGAGCCTCGACGGGCAGGCCTTCGCTCCGCTGGCGTCGTTCACGCTGGGTCAGCCGCCGGCGTCGGGTGCCGCGCTCGAGCTCGAGCCGGCGACGACCGACGAGGTGGTGAGGTACGTCCGGGCGAGGGTCCAGCCCGGGACGGTGATCTTGTCGGACGTGCAGGTGACGGTCGCCGGCGAGGCGTCGTGCGCCTGCGGGGGCACCGGAACCGGGCCTACGGGGCCCCAGGGCCCTCAGGGCGCGACCGGGCCCTTCGGAGGCGCCCAGGGAGTGACCGGATCCATAGGCCCCACCGGGCCGCAGGGGCAGACTGGTCCGACGGGCCCCCAGGGCCAAACCGGGCCGACGGGACCGAGGGGCAGCACCGGCCCGACGGGACCACAGGGCTCGACGGGGGCAGGCGTCCAGGGCAGCACCGGGCCGACGGGCCCGGCAGGCGTCCAGGGCAGCACCGGACCGACGGGCCCCCAGGGAGCGACGGGGTCCGGAGCTCAGGGGAGCACGGGCCCCGGGGGGGCCCAGGGAGCTCAGGGCAGCACCGGGCCGACGGGCCCCCAGGGAGCGACCGGGGCGGGCAGCCAGGGCTCGCAGGGTAGCACCGGTCCGACTGGTCCTCAAGGCCAACAGGGGAGCACTGGACCGACTGGTCCGCAAGGAGCATCAGGGCCTCAAGGTGGTCAGGGACCAACAGGTCCAACTGGACCTGTTGGTGCGCAGGGTCAGCAAGGTAGCACTGGACCCACTGGACCTCAAGGTTTTCAAGGCGTTACAGGATCGACTGGTCCCCAAGGTCAGACCGGTCCGACAGGTCCTCAGGGCCAAACTGGACCTACAGGACCGCAGGGTCAGACTGGTCCAACGGGTCCCAGGGGGGCCACGGGCGCGGGGGGCTCGCCGTTCGCGGTGGTGTTCACGACGGGGACGACCTCGTGGACGGTCACGGGCAGCCAGCTGGGGGTCTTCGTGCTGGGGGGCGGAGGGGGAGGGGGATCCGGCCGGCACTCGAACACGACGGGGCCGGGGGCCGGGACCGTCTCCATGGGGAGCGGGGCCGGGGGAGGCGGCGGGGGTGCCTCCTACCTGCTGATCCAGGCGGCGGGGCTCGGATCCGTCTCGGTGACGGTGGGGGCGGGCGGCGCGGGGGCCTCGGGGACGTCGGCGACGAACGCTGCCGGGGACGCCGGCTCGGCGGGAGGAGACACGAGCTTCGGCGCCCTGCTTCGAGCTCTCGGAGGGTC
>Ga0068859_100001814_pt1 | contig 21752 bp, 26 predicted proteins | sample KBSSwiS22_FD_66585 | JGI IMG/M metagenome (GOLD analysis project Ga0068859, IMG submission 66585) | Switchgrass rhizosphere microbial communities from Kellogg Biological Station, Michigan, USA - KBS Switchgrass S2-2 | ecosystem: Host-associated > Plants > Roots > Rhizosphere > Soil ...
CAGCGCACCTTCACGATGACCCAGGACGTGATGTACGCGCACCGTCCCTTGGCGGGCATCCACTTGCCGGGCTCGCGGTCACCCTTGGAGCGGCTCTTGGTCAGGGAAACGGCGATCAACGTGTGCGAGTCGGCCAGGTCGTTCGCGTAGGCCGTCCGTCGCGCGGCGCTCCATTTCTTCGCGCCGGACGACCACGCCTCCCGCAGAGGCACCACGTGGTCGATGTCCAGCTTGGACGCGCTGGTGTAGGTCCTGCCGTCGTACGCGGACTTCCATCTGCCGGTCTTGATCGTGCACGTCCCGGTCGTCTTCGCCTTCGACTCGGACCCGAGTACCTCGGCGCGCGTGTTGCGGCAGTCGCCGTCCTGGTCGGTCCAGAGCCGGAACTTGGCGCGCTTGTAACCGCTCGGCGCCTCGGTCGCGACCTTCAGGCTGCTGATCGCCGACTTCAGGCGCTGGTGCACGAGCTTGCCGTTCGTGGCATGCGCCGGCACCGTCCGTGCTTCGGCGACGGGGGCCACGGCAAGGCCGATCGACCCGGCGAGTACGGCGAGCACGACTACAGAAATGGCGCGATGCACCTGGATCCCCCTCGGACGAATTCCCTCGCTCACGGAGCCATCGGCAGGTCGACCGCCGATCCGAAGCGAATCCCCTGCCAGACTTGCCGGGTGACGCGACTTCCCGCCGAATGCTGGTTGACCGACATGGACGGCGTCCTCGTGCACGAGGAGCACGCGATCCCCGGGGCCGCCGAGTTCCTGGCCCGCCTGGTCGAGCGTGAGAAGCGCTTCCTCGTCCTGACCAACAACTCGATCTTCACGCCGCGCGACCTGTCCGCACGCCTGGCCGCGTCCGGCCTGACGGTCCCCGAGAAGTCGATCTGGACGTCCGCCCTGGCGACCGCCACGTTCCTGGCCGACCAGCACCCGAGGGGAAGTGCCTACGTCATCGGCGAGGCGGGCCTGACCACGGCACTGTACGAGGCCGGCTACGTCCTCACCGAGCGCAACCCCGACTACGTCGTCCTCGGCGAGACGCGGACGTACTCCTTCGAGGCGATCACCAAGGCGATCCGGCTGATCACCGGCGGAGCGCGCTTCATCGCGACGAACCCGGACGTCACCGGGCCGAGTGCCGACGGTCCGCTTCCGGCAACCGGCAGTGTGGCGGCGCTGATCACGACCGCCACCGGGCGCAAACCGTATTTCGTCGGCAAGCCCAACCCGATGATGTTCCGCAGCGCGATGAATCGCATCGAGGCGCACTCCGAGAGCACGGTCATGGTCGGCGACCGCATGGACACCGACGTCGTGGCAGGCATCGAGGCAGGTCTGGACACGATCCTCGTCCTCACCGGCTCGACCAGGGTCACCGACGTCGAACGATTCCCGTTCCGTCCCGGACGGGTGCTCGATTCGATCGCCGACGCCGTCGATCTGGTCTAGGACCCGGCGGCGGCGCGGGAGGCGACGATGGCAGCTCCCAACAGACCTGCCTTGCCTCCCAGTGGGGACAGTTCGACCGGGGGCGCGTCCCGCCAGATGACCCGGCGCTCCAGTTCGGCGCGTACCGGGTCCAGCAGTGCGGCGCCGGCACCCGCGAGCCCGCCCCCGAGCACGATCACCGACGGGTCGAGCAGCATCGTGTACGTCGCCAGCGCGATGCCGAGCGCCGAGGTGGCGTCGTCCCAGACCTCCGCGGCGTCCGCGTCGGACGAGAGACGGCCGGCGATAGTCGCCGTGCTCAGCGAGGCGCCCGTGCGGTCGAGGTAGCGCCGCGCGATCGCCGCGGCCGAGGCGTACCGCTCCAGGCAGCCGCGCTGGCCGCACGGGCAGGTCTCGCCCTGCGGCCACACGGGGGTGTGCCCGATCTCGCCGGCCAGCCCCCCGGCCCCGACCGCAGGACGTCCGCCGACCGTGAGCAGTCCGGCGACGCCGGTGCCCAGTACGACCAGCAGCGAGTCGGCGACGCCGGCCGTAAGCCCGAGCGTCTGCTCGGCGATGCCGGCGGCCCGGACGTCGTGTTCCAGTCCCACCGGCAACCCGGTGTCCGCGGCGAGCACCGCTGCCAGCGGCACGTCCCGCCAGCCCAGGTTCGCTGAGTAACGCGCGATACCGGCAGCAGCATCGACCGCTCCGGGCACCACGACGCCGACCCCGTCGGCACCGGTCTTCAGAGTCAGGACGGTCGCCCGGATCGCCTGGACGACAGCCTCGGGACCCTCGGAGACCGGCGTCGGCCAGGTCGCCTCGCTCAGCAGCGTCCCGTCCGGGTCGACGACCGCCGCCTTGATCCCCGTACCGCCCACGTCGACCGCGACGTACGTGCCGCCGAACACAGCGGTCATCGGCGCGTGCTGTTGAGATTCGCCATCAGGGTGATCCTGTCACCGCGGAACCGGCTGGTGCCCCATTCGACCGGCGCGCCGTCCCGGTCGAAGCTGCGCCGTCGCACGACCAGCAGCGGCGACCCGACGTCGGCCTGCAGCAGCGCCGCCTCGCGCGGCGAGGCGGGGACCGTGTCGATCCACTCCTCGCCGGCGTAGACCTCGACACCGTACTCGGCCGCCAGGGTCGCGTGCAGTGAGACGGCAGCACGGATTCGCCTTCCCAGATAAGGGAATCGTGCCGCGGGAAGGTACGCCGTCTCGACGGCCATCGGCGTCCCGTTCGCGAGCCGGAGCCGCTCGATCTGGTGGACGTCATCGCCGATCGCGACGCTCAGCCGCTCGGCGAGTTCGGCGTCGGCGCGCACCCGATCCGCACCGAGCAGAGAGGACGACGGCGCCCAGCCGCTCTCCTCGGCCTGCTGCGTGAAGCTGGTCAGGTGCAGCGGCCAGATGATCTTGGGATCGGCGACGTAGGTGCCCGAGCCCTGCCTGCGGACGAGCCGGCCCTCGGCGACCAGCTCCGCCAGAGCCTGGCGGACGGTCGTGCGGGACGTGTTCAGCCGTTCCGACAGCTCACGCTCGGGGGGCACCGGGTTGCCGGGGTTCATGCCGTCGATGTACTGCGCCAGGTGACGCTTGACCGTGTAGTACTTCGGCTCGCGCTCGGCCACGACACCTCCCGGTTGACATCGTCCGACGGCAGCATGCACCCGCTTGAATGGTCTAGTCCAATTGGGCTAGCGGGAACGGAGGACCTCATGGCGGCCGAGAGCGTCGAACGGATGGCGGTCGACCGTGGCGGCGACCCGGACCGTTCCCCGTGGCCCGTCGAAGGTCACCGAGACCTGGTAGTCACCTTCGGTCGGTGATCTCGCGGATCGTCGGACGGACGTCGGCGAGGTAGATCGCAGAGGCGACCGTCGCGATGAGCGCGATGATGCCGACCGGGTTCGTGTCACCGTCCCGGAACGGCTGGGTGGTGAGGTATCCGAACAGCGCGCCCAGCACGAGGATCGTCAGCCACGCCGGCTTGGTCAGCTTGTCCGCCGCCGGGAAGGCGGCCGCCCGGCGCGTGCCGCAGTCGACGATGGCCCAGGCCCACAGCGCCATCTCGCCCCAGATCAGCAGGTGGTTGGTCCAGTAGTAGAGATCGTCGACAACGTCCACAGCACAAGCCTAACTGCGTCCTACGACATGGAAAACGCGTACCGCCCCGCATCCGGTGGTCCGGGGCGGGGCGGTACGGGACGTTCGGTGCGAGCCCGCTCAGACCGGGCTCGTCCCTGTGCCTACTTGGCGGCCTTGCGCGCGATGGTCCTCTTGACGGGCGCCTTGGCGGTGACCTTCTTGGCGGCCGGCGTCGGCGCGACCTTCTTGGCCACCGTCGGCTTGGGGGCCGCCTTGACGACCTTCTTGACGGGCGCGGCGTCCTTGCCGATCAGCGCGAGCGCGGGCTTGACGACCTTGGTCTCGACCGCCTCGATGACCTGCTTGACGCGCGGGTCGCCGGAGACCTGCTTGAAGAGCTCCTGGGCCATTTCGAGGTAGGGCTCGACGGCCTTCTCGGCCTGGGCGATGTATGGCTTGGCCTTGGCGCTGAGCTGGGCCACGACCGGCTCGATGGCGGTCTCGGCCTGCGACTTGAGGTCGGTGTAGGTGTCGGAGGCCTTGCTGGTCAGGCCCGCGATGTCGACCTTCTCGGTCAACTTGCCGACGAGCTGGTTCGCCTGGCCGGTCACGTCGTTGAACTGGGCCTGGGCCTGGTCGAGGACCTGCTTGCCCTGCTCGAGTGCGGTGTCGGCATAGGACTTGATGTCACTGGTGATCGACATGTCTTCCGTTCCCCTTACTTGTCCGGGACGAGACGAAGGTCGTCGTCCTGCAGTGTTTCGCTGTTACCCGCCGCGTTCTCGCGCCGGAACGACTCGTAGATGTCCACGAGCACCTGCTTCTGCCTCTCGCCGAGCCCCTCGTCGGCGAGGATGGCCGCAACGAGCTCGGGGTTGCCCGACCGTGACTCGAGGATTCCCGCGCGGACGTACAACTGCTCCGCGGAGATCCGCAACCCCTTCGCGATCTGCTGGAGGATGTCTGCGCTTGGCTTGCGCAGCCCCCGTTCGATCTGCGAGAGGTACGGGTTCGAGACGCCGGCGAGCCGCGCGAGTTGGCGAAGTGACACTTGTGCTTGTTCGCGCTGTTCCCGGATGAAGTCTCCGATCGCGACGCTCCCGCGCTTCGCCTGCTCCTTCGGCCCGTTGACCATGCGAACAGCGTGCGGGCAGGTTGCTAGCATTTGCAAGCGCTCAGCAAGCGATATGGGTCACTCTCCGATATCAGGGTCCGGTCAGGTTGATCCCTGATGTGTGATCCTCGCGCGACGATCAGGCTTGTCGGGAACCGGACGGCATGCACAACGTTGGAGTCAGGGTGAAGACGTACGCGCAGTGGATCATCAAGCACCGCTGGTGGGTCATCGCCGGCTGGGTGGCCGTACTGGTCGCGATGAACCTCATCGCCTCCGCCGCGGGTGGTGCCAAGTACAAGGACGAGTTCCGGCTCCCCAACACCGAGACCGACGCGGTCGCGAAGCTGTTCGACGCCGCGAAGCAGAACAGCCAGAACAACCTGCAGGGCACGGTCGTGATCAAGGCCGGCTCGCCGGTCACGGCCGACAAGCCGATCACGGCCCTCACCGACGCGCTCGCCACGCTCTGCGCACCGCAGTACCGGGTCGACGGGGCGACCACACCGTGGGGTGCCATCACCTGCGTCGCGGGCAAGGGCACCTTCGTGGCCAAACCCAACCCGCTCACCATCTCGACGAAGGACCCGACCATCGCGCTGGCCCAGGTCAGCTTCCAGGGTGGCGGCAAGTTCGACCAGGACGCGATCAAGAAGGGCTACGAGGTACTGCACAAGCTCGACAGCGATGCCCTGCACCTTGAGTTCACCGGTAACGCATTCCAGAGCGTTGACGTCAAGCAGAGTGGCGTCTCGCCGGAACTGCTCGGCTTCCTCGCCGCTCTGATCATCCTGAGCATCGTGTTCCGCACCTTCGGCGCGGTAGTCACCCCGCTGCTCAGCGCGATCTGCGCGCTGACGCTCGGACTCTCGCTCGTCTCGCTGCTGACGCACGTCATGAGCGTCTCGAACGTCACCGAGCAGCTGGCCATATTGATGGTGATCGGTGTCGGCGTCGACTACGCGTTGTTCATCGTCACCAGGCATCGCCGCAACCTGGCCCACGGCATGTCGATCGACGAGTCCATCGTCACCGCCCTGAACACCTCCGGACGGGCGGTGCTGTTCGCCGGCATGACCGTCTGCGTGGCGATGCTCGGCCTGATCTTCCTGGGCGTGAACTTCTTCTACGGTATGGCGATCGGCGTCGCCGTCGCGGTCAGTCTCACGATGGTCGCCTCCCTGACGCTGCTGCCGGCGGTGCTGAGTCTGCTCGGGCGTCGCATCCTGCCGCGCAGCCAGCGCGAGGCCCTGCCTTCGGACAAGACCGTCAAGATCCTGCTCTGCGTCATTCCGCCGGTCTGCTTCGTGTTCTGGATCCTCTACGGCCTGCAGTACCTGCTGAAGGGCTGGACCGCCAGGCGCGCCGCTGCGAAGGCCGCCCTCGGTCCGCGGCGCCGGATCTGGGCCCGGTGGGCCGAGTTCGTCGCCAGCCACAAGCTCGTGACCGGCGGTATCGCCGCGGTCATCATCGTCCTGCTCGCGATCCCGTTCTTCTCGATGCGCATGGGCCAGTCCGACCAGGGCAACGACCCGGCCGACACCACCACCCGCAGGGGCTACGACCTGATCGCGCAGGGCTTCGGCGTCGGCTACAACTCCGAGCTCACCCTGGTGGTGTCCGGACCCGACGCCGCAGCCACTGCGGCGAAGGCCGCTGCGGTGGTCGGCAAGACCCACGGCATCGACCCGGCCAGCGTCAGCCCGGCCGTGCCGCTCACCGATACCCTCGCGCTGGTCTCGGTGAAGTCGACAACGTCCCCGCAGGACGCCAAGACCAGTGCCCTGGTGCACACCCTGCGCGACGACGTCCTGCCCGACGTCTACAAGGGCACGGCAGACCACGTCTACGTCTACGGCGAGACCGCGGTGTTCGAGGACTTCACCGAGGTGCTCTCCAGCAAGATGCCGCTGTTCATCGGCGCCGTCGTCCTGCTGTCCTTCCTGCTGCTGATGATCGCCTTCCGCAGCCTGCTCGTCCCGGCCACCGCCGCGTTGATGAACCTCTTCGCCGCAGGTGCCTCGTTCGGCCTGATCGTCGCGATCTTCCAGTGGGGCTGGGGGGCCGAGGCGCTCGGCATCGGCAAGGGCGGTCCGATCGAGGCGTTCGCGCCGGTGCTGTTCTTCGCGATCCTGTTCGGGCTCTCGATGGACTACCAGGTGTTCCTGGTCAGCCGCATGCACGAGGAGTGGGTGCACACCAAGGACAACCGGCGGGCCATCACCGTCGGCCAGGCCGAGACGGGGGGCATCATCACCGCCGCGGCGATCATCATGATCGCAGTCTTCGGCGGGTTCCTCATCGGCGACAACCGCGTCGTCAAGCTGATCGGACTGGGCCTGGCGAGCGCGATCTTCATCGACGCATTCATCCTGCGCACCGTGCTCGTCCCGGCCGTAATGCACCTGATCGGCCCGGCCAACTGGTTCTTCCCGAAGTGGCTGGACAAGATCACCCCGAGGGTCTCCGTCGAGGGCGAGTCGGACGAGTGGCCGGAGGAGGTCGCCGGCGACGAGCCGGGCGAGCCGGACAAGGTGCTCAGCAACGCCTAGCTCAGAACAACCACCAGCCGAGGCCCGCGGCACCGATGCCCGCGGCCAGGCTGGTGGCGGCGTACGTCCCGGCAAGTAGCGCGCGGCCCCGCTGGACCAGGCGGACGGTCTCGTAGCTGAACGTCGAGAAGGTGCTGAGCGCGCCGCAGAACCCTGTGCCGACCAGCGCCAGGACCTCGTCCGACACGTGTGGCGCCGCACCGATCAGGCTCCCGAGAACGAACGACGCCACGACGTTGACGGTCCAGGTGCCCCACGGCAGCTCGCCGCGACGCCGGGACTGCACCGCCCGGTCCGTCAGGTAGCGCGCCGGAGCGCCCACCGCCGCGCCGAGCGCGACCATCAGCGCGATCACCGGCGCACCGCCCTGGCGGTCAGCTCGATCGCGGCCCAGGTCGCGACCACGCACAGCGCCAGCGACGCGGCGAGGTAGGCGGCGGCCGTGCCGGGGCAGTGCTCGCGCAGCAGTCCGACCACCTCGACCCCGAACGTCGAGAACGTCGTGAACCCGCCGAGCACCCCGACGCCCAGGAACGGACGGACGAGCCGGCGCTGCGGCATCACCTCGAGCACGATCACCATTAGCACGCCGATGAGCAGGCAGCCCACCACGTTGGTCAACAGCGTCGCCCAGGGGAACTCGGTCCCCGAGCGGGGCATCGCGCGGCTCAGCCCGTACCGCGCCTCGGCCCCGAGCACGCCACCGACGGAGATCGCCGCCAGCAGGTCCCACTGGCGTGGCACGGTCTCGGCGAGCTGCCGCGGGTCGGCGAGTTCGACGTCGGGATCGACCGGCTCGTACGGCTGCACGCTCTAAAAGATCCTCTTGTCACCACCGAACGTGTTGGTTAGGCTCGCCTTAGTGAGGGTCGCCTAACGCGATCCGGTCGAGGACCGTCCACGAGGGGGTGGCAGATGTACGCATGTATCTGCCGCGCCGTGACGGTCAACGAGGTCGAGGACGCCATCGACGCGGGCGCTGAGACCGTCGAGCAGATCGGCTGCGCGACGCGGGCCGGTACCAGCTGCACCACGTGCCACGATCACCTCGAAGAGATCATCGAGGCCAAGTGCGGCGTGTGTCCGCTGGCCTCCCGCGCTGTCGCATAGGACAGCCTGTCCTTCGATGACAGCGGGCGGTCCGACCCAATAGCCTGCTCACATGCGTGGCGACGAACGAGTCCTCGAACTCCTCAACGACCAACTGACGGCCGAGCTCACGGCGATCAACCAGTACTTCCTGCACGCCAAGATGCAGGAGAACTTCGGCTGGACGAAGCTGGCGAGCTACACCCGGCACGAGTCGATCGACGAGATGAAGCACGCCGAGACGCTCACCGACCGGATCCTGTTCCTCGAGGGCCTGCCGAACTACCAGAAGCTCGGCACGCTGCGCATCGGCCAGACCCTGCAGGAGATGTTCGAGTCCGACCTGGCCATCGAGCACGAGGCGGTCGACCGGCTGCGTCCCGGCATCGAGTACATGCGCTCGGTCGGTGACGTCACCAGCGCCCGCATCTTCGAGGAGATCCTGGCCGACGAGGAGGATCACATCGACTACCTCGAGACCCAACTGGACCTGCTCGCCAAGCTCGGCGAACCCCTTTACATGCAGACCCTGATCGAACAGCCGTCGAGCTAGTCGATCGAAGCTGAACCGCCGGCGACGGTGAGGGTGGTGTCGTCGGGGAGGGTGCGCTTGATCACGGCCAAGGCGACGGGGCCGAGTTCGTAGTGCTGGACGGCGGTGCCGACGAAGCCGACCGTCCGTCCCTCCAGCTGGACCTCGGTGCCGACGGCCGGTGGCTCGTCCGACTCACCGGACAGGTGCAGCAGGACGAGCCGGCGCGGAGGCTTGCCGAGGTTCTGCACGCGGGCGACGGTCTCCTGCCCGCGGTAGCAGCCCTTGTTCAGGTGCACGGCCGACCCGATCCAGCCGACTTCGTGGGCGAGGGTGCGGTGGTCGGTCTCGAAGCCGAACCGCGGCTCGCGCCGCTCGACGCGTCGCGCCTCGTAGGCCCACGTCCCGACCGGCTCGGCGCCGCCGGCCACGAGCCGGTCCAGGTACTCGCCCGACTCCGCCCGTGGGACGATCAGGTCGAACGTCTGCTCGTCCCGCGGCCGCACGAAGCCTGCTCCCGTGATCGACTTCGGCACCTGCGCCGCGAGTGGACCGGCGACGGTCAGTACTGCCCAGTCGGCCGAGACGTCCGCCGGCTCGACGCGCTTCATGAAGATCATCTTCTGCAGGTAGCCCAGGACCGCCGGGCCCTGTCCGGGCTCGGTGTCCAACCAGGTCGTCCCCGCCAGCTCGGTCAGCCACCAGTGCTGCTCCACATGCCCGTTGGGTGAGAGCACCAGGCCCTGCGTGCTCTGACCGTCCTTGAGATCGGTGAGGTGCTGGCTGGTGATCGAGTGCAGCCAGGGCAGCCGCTCGGGGCCGGTCACGGTCAGCACGTCCCGGTTGTCCCGGAGGATCACGCCGGCCCCGGTGGCTAGCACCCGCTGTTCACGTAACGGGTCGCCGAAGTGCCAGGTGAGTCCTGCATCCGGGCCGGACGGGACGAGCACGGCGTTCTGCGCTGTACTCAACTGTCGCTCCACAAGTGTCGCTCCGAGGTCATAAGTACCTCAGCGCTCCGGGTGCTCGTGCTGTTCCCGGCAGGTGGCGCAGGTGCCGAAGACGGTGAAGTGGCCGCGGTCCACGGCGAAGCCGCGCTCGTCCAACAGTCGTTGCGCAAGGGCGTCGACGGTGTGAATCGCGTCGTGAGGGGCATCGACCACCGAGCCGCAGGTGTGGCAGACGACATGGATGTGGTCGTCCTCGGCCGGACGGTAGGACGGGGCGCCATGGCCGAGGTGGGCGTGGGTGACCAGGCCGAGTTCCTCGAACAGCTCCAGGGTCCGGTAGACGGTGGCGACATCGACGTCCGGGACGCGCTCGCTGATCTGTTCCGGCGTCGCGTGCCCCAGCGTTCGGACGGCGGCCAGGATGTGGTCGCGCTGCGGCGTCATCCGCAGCCCTCGCGCGCGTAGTTGCGCGGCAAGATCACCCCGGGGGGCGGCCGCGGTCGGGTGTACGTGCGGATGCATCGCCATCGGCGACCATCGTAGGCGCGCCGACTAGACTGGACGGCACGATGACGACCCAGGCGGATGTGCCCGTGCCGGTCTCCCGGTTCGACCCGACGGCGTACCCCCGGCTCGTCCGCACCTCCTTCCACGCCGACCTCGCCAGCACCGGCGAGGTTGCGTTCGGATACGCGCTCGCCGGCCCCGGCGGCACGGTCGAGTTCACCGAGCGCCTCGTCCTGCCGCTTCCGGAGACGTCCGTCCCTGCCCGCGTCGCCGCCGCCACGGCCGTCCTGCACCTGGCCCACGCGGTCGCCGGCGTCAGCTACGCGAAGGCCTCCGCCGCCACGACGATCGACCTCGGCGACCTGCCGGTCACCGGCGCCGAACTGGTGCTGTTGCGCGGCGTCTACCGCGACGGACTGCACGAGTTCGCGTACACGAACGACCTGCCCGCCGTGCTGGACGCGAACGTCGTCGGCGAGACCGAACCGGATCCCGGGCACGAGTTCGTCACGTGGGACCCGCGCCGCCCGCTCGTCCCCTGCGGCGGCGGCAAGGACTCCATCGTGAGCCTCGAGGCCCTGCGCCGCAGCGGCCACTCCCCGGTGAGCTTCGTCGTGAACCCGAACGAGATCACCCGCTCGGTCGTCCAGCGCTCGAAGACACCGCTGCTGGCCGTGACCCGACGGATCGATCCGCTGCTGTTGGAGCTCAACGAATCCGGCGCGCACAACGGGCACATCCCGGTCACCGCGATCAACTCGTTGCTCGCCATCGCGGTCAGCGTGCTGCACGGACTGGGCCCGGTCGTCATGTCCAACGAGTCCTCCGCCTCGGCGCCGAACCTGACCTGGCACGGCCGCCCTGTGAACCACCAGTGGTCCAAGGGCATCGACGCGGAACGGCTGATCCGGGCGGCGGTCGCGAGCCGTCTCGGCCGGGGCGACCGGTACTTCTCGCTCCTGCGCCATCTCAACGAACTGAGCATCGGTGCCCTCTTCGCCGGCATCCCAACCTCCAGCGGTTACGACGACGTCGTGACCAGTTGCAACCGCGCGTTCACCATCACCAGGTCCGCCGGGGTGCGGTGGTGCCGTGACTGCCCCAAGTGCCGCTTCGTCTTCCTGGCGCTGGCGACCTCGCAGCCCGCCGCACGGGTCACCAGGATCTTCGGTGGCGACATGCTGCGGGACGAGGCCCAGTTGGACGGCTACCGCGAACTGCTCGGGCTGAAGGACTTCAAACCCTTCGAGTGCGTAGGCGAACTGCACGAGTCGGTCTCGGCGGCCGCCTCCTTGGCCGACCGTCCCGACTGGCAGGACGCGCAGGTGGTCGTCGCCCTGAACGCGCAGATCGCCGCGACCGGGACACCGGTGCGGCCCCTGGCCGACGTGCTCGCCGAGCATGGCCCGACGCTCGCCCCACAGGCCTACCTGGACGCCCTCCGTGCCCTCTGACGTCCTGAACGAACTCGCCGGAAAGCGCGTCGTCGTATGGGGAAACGGGCGCGAAGGGCAGGCCGCCGTCCACGCCCTCGCCAGCACCGCGGTGATGCACCTGGCGGTCATCGACGACACCCCGCAGGACGGCGTCCTCACCGGAGCCGCCGCCGCCGCCGCGCTCGGCGACGCCGACGTGATCATCAAGTCCCCCGGGGTCAGCAAGTACGACCCACGGGTAATGCGGCTGGCCGAGGGCGGGGTACGGGTCACCGGCGGCAGCGCGCTGTGGATGGCCGCCCACCACCGCCGGACGGTCGCGGTCACCGGCAGCAAGGGCAAGTCCACGACCTCTGCGTTGATCCACCACCTGCTCGCCTCGGTCGGCATCCCGAACACCTACGGCGGCAATATCGGCGTGCCGCTGCTGGACCTGGCGGACGATGAGCGGTACGTCGTCGAGCTCTCCAGCTACCAGTGCGCCGAACTGGATCACTCCCCCGACATCGCCGTCCTGACCGCGCTGTTCCCCGAGCACCTCAACTGGCACGGCTCGGCGGAGCGGTATTACGCCGACAAGCTGAACCTCGTCGCCCACTCCCCCGGCGCGGTCGTCTTCAACGCGACCGACCCGCGACTGTCCCGCGCTGTGCGCGGGCTGCGGCTCGCCGCCCCGTCCGTCCCGGTCGATCCGGGCGGCACCTACGGCGTGCACGTGGTCGAGGGCAACTTCGCCCTCAACGGCCACGCCCTGCTCCCGGTCGCGACCAGCCCGCTGCGCGGTGAGCACAACGTCACCAACGTCTGCCTCGCGTTGTCGGCCGTGCGACTGCTCACGCTGCGGCAGACCGGTACCGACCTGCACGAACTCACCCAGGACCTGACCGACGGGCTGCGCACCTTCCAGCCGCTGCCGCACCGCCTGCACGTCATCGCCGAGCAGGACGGGCTGCGCTTCGTCGACGACTCGCTCTCCATCGCCCCGCAGGCCGCGATCGCCGCGCTGGACGCCTTCGCCGACGGCCCTGTCGCGTTGCTGGTCGGCGGCCAGGACCGCGGCGTCGACTACGAGCCGCTGCGCGACCACCTGCGCGACACCGGCCGTGCGGTGCACGTGATCGGGCTGCCCTCGAGCGGCGCACGTATCCTCGCGCTGCTGCACGGGCTCCCCGCCGTCACCTCCGAACTCGCCGACGACCTGACCGACGCCGTGCGTCTGGCCCGCGCGGCGCTCCCGTCCGGTGGGACCGTCCTGCTCTCGCCGGCCGCGCCGTCCTACGGCATCTACCGCGACCACCGCGAGCGTGGTGCCGCCTTCGCCGCCGCCGTCGAGGCGAGCAGATAACTCGTTGCCGACCACGCCTGCGAGTCGTACCGTGATGGCACACGAGGAAGGAGGTGGTCCCGAGTTGATTGACACTTGGACACGTGAGGTGGCTGCCAGCTAACCGCTGACAGTGCATGACGCAACGGACCTGCCTTTGGGACGTAGCGCGCCCGACTGGGATGCCAGTGGCGAGCTAATCCATCCGCAGCTACCCGACCCCCGAGCCGCCGGGCCAGTCCACCCGGCACGCCGGTCTACAACGAGACCGGCAGGCTCGGGGGTTGTTGCGTTTTCGACGACAAGTCCGCACTGGACCTGGCCGTCTCACGGGCTGTCGCCGGCCAGATCGGCCAGCACATCCGGGCCGGACTCTCCATCCAGGGCTCACCCCAGCAGATCATCGCCGCGTCCATCACCCAGCACTTCGGCTGGATCGAGGCGCACCCCAACCTCTACCGCTTCCTGGCACGGCACGCGTACGCCGTCTGGTGGCTGGAGCACCGGGACGTGCCCCGGGACGTGCCCCGGGACGTGCCCCGCGATGCTCACCGAACAGGTCTGGCTGATCATCGATCACATCGCCCGCTCGCTGGGCCTCACCGTCGACCCGGACGTGGTGCTACCCGCGCTGTAGGCGGGCGTGCAGGTGGGCGGCGTACGGCTGCCCCTCCGGTGCCAGTTCGGTCGCATAGACCAGCTCGTCGTTCAGCAGCGCGTAAAGGCGCCGCTCGCCGTCGACGTGCTTGGCGGACGGGGTGGGGGTGACGCTCGTGGTGGCCAGTTCCCACCGCTGGTCGCCGGCCATCCCGAACAGCTGGATCGCCTGCCCGGTGTTGGTGGCCAGCACCACCTCGACGTCGTCCGGCCCCTCACCGGGTCGCCAGAAGCCCGACTCGCGCCACGCCTGCCGGACGGTGTTGCCGTCGGCATCGACCAGCCACGCCCGCGCCTCGTAGGCAAGGAACGGACGGCCGTCGTGGCTGAAGATGATCTGCTGCCCGTAGGCGAACTCGGTGCCGGACGACGCGACCACACCCGTCCCGGCGCCGTGCCAGACACCCACCAGCGGCAGCAGCGCCAGCAGGCTCTCGTGAATCTCCGCCCCGACCCGCAGGTCGGTGGTGTCCGGCTGCATTCAGGTGACCTCCCCGGCGGAGCGCGAGGCGACCATCAACGGCCGCCCGTGCTTGAATGCGGCCCTTTGTCAGCGCTGACCGGCGTACAGCTTGTACACGACGTAGGTCGACAGGATACCGATCGCGATGAACGTCGCGATGAGGATCCCGAGGAACGTGGCTTCCAGTCCATCCATACGAGGCAGGATATCGCCATGAGTGTTGACGGCATCCGGCGGCTCGTCCTGAAGTGCACGGCCGGGGCGGACGAGCCGGAGAAGTGCAACCAGGCCTTCACCGTGGCGGCCACCGCGGTGGCCGCAGGCGTCGACGTGACGCTGTGGCTGACAGGCGAGGCGGCTTGGCTCGCGGTTCCCGGACGGGCCGAGGCGTTCGTCCTGCCCGAGGCCGCACCGCTGGCGACGCTCCGCGACACCGTCAGCGAGGGCGGCACCCTGATCGTCTGCACGCAGTGCGCCGCCCGCCGCGGGATCACCGAGGGCGATCTCGTGGCGGGCGGTCGCATCATGGGCAGCGCGTCCTTCGTCGCGCAGATCCTCGAGCCCGACGTCCAGGCGCTCGTCTACTAGGACCGGCCGAACAGTGCCGTTCCGCGTGTCCAGCTGGCCGCCGTGAGCTGGTTACTGCAGGGCGAGCGGGACCTCGACGAGACCGGGGCCGGTCGCCGTCACCTCGGCGCGCACCGTGCCGTCCTTGTGCAGGACGGACAGCGTCCAGGTGCCCTCGGCGGCGAAGAACCGGAAATCGCCGGTCGCGCTGGTGACCACCTCACCGGTGAAGTCGCCGTTGCTGTCCAGCAGGCGGACGTACGCGGACGGGACGGGCTCATCGTTCAGCGTCACGACGCCGTAGATGACCGTCTCCTTCTGCAGGTCGACCGACGCCGGCAGCGTCGGGGTCTGGGAGGGCGAACCGCACATCAGGCGCTCACCTCGATCGGTACGCCCACGAGGCTGCCGTACTCGGTCCAGGACCCGTCGTAGTTCTTGACGTTGCCCAGCCCCAGCAGCTCGTGCAGCGCGAACCAGGTGTGGCTGCTGCGCTCGCCGATGCGGCAGTAGGCGATGGTTTCCTTGGACTCGTCCAGCCCGGCGTTCTTGTAGAGGGCGAGCAGTTCCTCGTCCGACTTGAAGGTGCCGTCCTCGTTCGCGGCCTTGGCCCACGGGATGTTGATCGCCGTCGGGATGTGGCCGGGACGCTGGCTCTGCTCCTGCGGCAGGTGTGCCGGGGCGAGCAGCTTGCCGCTGAACTCGTCGGGGCTGCGCACGTCGACCAGGTTCTTGGTGCCGATCGCGGCGATGGTCTCGTCACGGAAGGCGCGGATGGAGCTGTCCTGGTCCTTGGCGACGTAGTTGGTCTTGTCGCGCGTCACGGCGTCGGACGAGAGCGGCTTGCCGTCCAGTTCCCACTTCTTGCGGCCGCCGTCGATCAGCTTGACCGCCTCATGGCCGTACAGCGTGAAGTACCAGTAGGCGTAGGCGGCGAACCAGTTGTTGTTGCCGCCGTAGAGCACCACCGTGTCGTCGTTGCTGATGCCCTTGGCGGACAGCAGCGCCTCGAACTGCTCCTTGTTGACGAAGTCGCGGCGGACCGGGTCCTGCAGGTCGGTCTTCCAGTCCAGCTTGACGGCGCCGGGGACGTGGTTGGTGTCGTAGGCGGCGGTGTCCTCGTCGACCTCGACGAACACCAGACCGGGGGTGTTCAGGTTCTGCTCGGCCCAGTCGGCCGAGACGAGCGCGTCTGCACGGCTCATTTGTCTATCTCCTTGATAGGGATGGTTTCTTGCTACAGCGTACGGCCGCCGGGGCGGTCGCGAAAGTTCGGTTGCCGATGTTGTCGGTCCAGCTGCAGGGGCGACTAATTGCTGCCGCAACACAGGCAGCTGCCCACGCGGCACAGGTCGACCGCGCGGCGGGAGGTGAGCAACGGGCTCATGCTCCCCACCCTAGCCCCGCCCCGCCACCTCGATCCGCCGTCGTCCTGCCACTCCCCGGCCGGTGTGGCTCGTTTCGTGAGTGGAAGGTGGGCCACGCGGGCCGGGGAGTGGAACGTGCGGAAGGGCAGCAGGAGGAGCAGGACGGTCGCCGCGCCGGAGGCGTCGGGGGACGAGGACGATCGCGGTCAGGCGTGGACGGCCAGGCAGAGCAGCAGGGCGACCGGCGAGACGATGCACAGCGGCACCAGGATGCCCAGCGCGGGCCGCAGCCGTCGGGCTGCCGTGGATGGCCAGTGCACGGCCTCCTGCGTCGAGGCCAGGTCGCCGACCGAGGCCTCGGCGAACGCCGCTGCGACCCCGAGCAGCCCCACGAGCACCCCGACCGCGGCGCCGACCAAGACGCCCCGCCCGTCGACGAAATCCATCCGCTTGGGGGCCTGTAGCGCGAGGTAGCCGACCGAGCCGCCCAGCCCCGTCGCGGCCACGACCCCGAGCAACCCGCGCGGGATGCGCGGGTCGAACCGCGGCGCCGGGCTTATCAGATCGGCGAGCTCGGCGATCAGCAGTCCGCCGGCCGCGGCACCGGCGACGGCGGCCACGACCGTCCCGCCGGGGGTCTGACCGAGCGAGTCCATGAACTCGTGCCGCAGCTGCAGCAGCGCCGCCGGGGAGACGACGATCAGGACGAGAGCGGCGGTGCCGGCCAGGGACGCGACGATCCGGGTACGGGCGGCTCCGCGCATCAACTGATGCACGAACATCGCCGGCACCGACAGCCCGAGCACAGCCAGCAGCGTGCCGAGCCGCGAGTGCGGCCAGACAGAGACGGCGATATCGGCTGCCGCCGCGGCACACGAGGCCAGCAGCACCGCGCCCTTGCGTCCGGGCAGGTCGGTCACGACGACCCAGGCGAGGATGACCGCACCCTGGACGACCGCGACGGCGACGAGCAGCGGGGTGGCTCCGGCCAGCCCGCACAGGACCAGCGGCGCGCCGAAGACGACGGCGAGTAGGACGCTGACCGCGCGCTCGGCACGGTCGAGGGTGCCGACGGTCCCCGCGCTGGTCCCGCCGTCGGTGTCAGCCACGGCGGACATCGTTCCAGACGTCTCAGCCATCGCCGCCCCGCTCGACCGGAGGCGGCGTGCCGGTCACGCCCCGTAGCCACGCCACGAGACGGTCGAGCAGCTCGTCGCTCGTGCCCGTCTCGGCGTGCGCCATGCCCGGGTCGATCCAGACCGCTGCGTCGGGTGCGGCCTTGTGCAGCGCTTCGATGTGGCGCATCGGGAAGTAGTGGTCGGCATCGCCGTGCACGAGCAGCAGTGGCGTCGGGGCGATGGCGCCGGCGACCTCCGACGGCGCCGCCGGGACGGGGTCCCACTGCGACGCCATCCGCACGTTCCGCCCGGCCCGCAGCACGGCTCGTCCCGACCGCGTCTCACAGGCCCAGTGCACGAGGCGCATCGCGCTCGTCCCGCGCTCGAACCAGAGGCCAGGAGCGCTGACGCTCACCACGGCGTCCGCCTCTCCGCCCGTCCCGGCATAGCGCAGGACGGCCGCCCCGCCCATCGACCAGCCCAGGACCGCGACCTTCCCGTAGCCCGCCGAGCGCAGCCACGCGACTCCGGCCTCGACGTCGAAGACCTCCAGCTCGCCTGCGGTGCAGCGACCACCGGAGCGGCCGTGCCCGCGCAGGTCCGGGCTCAGGACCCCGAGGCCCGACTCGTAGATGCGCCGGGAGATCCGCACTACATGTTTATTACGGGACGAACCGGTGAAACCGTGCGCAATCACCACGCCGAGCGCCCGATCTGCAGAGTCCCAGTGCCGTGCAGCGACCCGGACGAGGTCGGCCGTGGTGTAACCGACGTTCACGGGTATTGGCACGACCGGTATTGTCTCTGGCTAATCAAGTTGGTCAGGCAACGGCGCCACCGGCAGACTCTGAATTGATCGTCTCGGACCCTTATCGGAGGCGCACGTGGAACTCACCCTGCTGACCGCAGCCCGCCAGCCCACCGCCGAAGTTCTCCCCTCGCTGGGCCTGCTGCCCCACCACGTCACGGTCCTGCCCATGGACGCGGCCGCGCTGGTGGACCGGAACCTGGGTGACGCCCTGATCATCGACGCCCGCCGCGACCTGGCCGCGGCGCGCAGCTTCACCCGCGTCCTCGGCACGGTCGGCATCACGCTGCCCGTCCTGGCCGTGCTGACCGAGGGCGGCCTGATCGCCCTGTCGGCCGAGTGGACGGTCGACGACATCCTGCTCGACACCGCCGGGCCTGCGGAACTGGACGCGCGCCTGCGCCTGGCCATCGAGCGCCGTGCGGCCGCCGAGGACCCGATCCCGGACCACGTCGACATCGGCGACCTGACGATCGACGAGACCACCTACGCCGCGAAGCTCGGTGGCGTGCCGCTCGACCTCACCTACAAGGAGTTCGAGCTGCTCAAGTTCCTCGCGCAGCACCCGGGCCGGGTGTTCACCCGCAGCCATCTGGTGCAGGAGGTCTGGGGCTACGACTACTTCGGCGGCACCCGCACCGTCGACGTCCACGTCCGTCGCCTGCGCGCCAAGCTCGGGCCCGAGCACGAGGCCATGATCGGCACGGTCCGCAACGTCGGCTACAAGTTCGTCCGCCCGACCGCCGAGATGCCCGGCCCCGTCCGTGCGTCGGCCCCGGCCACCGCCGAGGCGATCCTGGGCGAACTGGGCGCCGCGAACTGATCGCAGCGCAGGTCCGGGCGCTCGCCGCACGGATCCAGGCCGAGGTGGGGCAGCCGCCCCTCTCGGACCAGGCGCTCACCCAGCTCGACTCACCGCTCGTCCGGCACGTCCTGATCCAGGACGGGGACGAGCCGGTCGGCTACGCCCAGGTCGATCAGGGATCCGCGGAGATCGCCGCCTCGGATCCGGCCGTCATCGCCGACCTGCTCGACCGGATCGCGGCGCCCGGCCTGCTGCTCTGGTCCCATGGCAAGCACAGCCCGCTGAACGCGCTGCTCCCTGCGGCCGGGTTCGTCCCGGTGCGCACGCTGCACCAGCTGCGCCGTCCCGCCGGTGCGCCCCGTCCCGCCGACGCGGCCCCCGCTGGGGTCACGATCCGCGCCTTCGTCCCCGGCAAGGACGAGGACGAATGGCTCCGCGTCAACGCGGCCGCCTTCGCGCATCACCCGGAACAGGGTGCTTGGACGATCGCCGACCTGACCGCGCGCGAGGCTGAGGACTGGTTCGATCCCGCCGGACTGTTCCTCGCGCAACGAGGGGACGGCCTGATCGGTTTTCACTGGACGAAGACACATTCGGACGGGGCCGGCGAGGTGTATGTCCTGGCGGTCGATCCTCAGGCGCAGGGGCTGCGCCTGGGCTCGATCCTGCTCGGCCGCGGACTGCGGCATCTGGACGAGTTGGGCTGTCCGTACGTCCTGCTCTACGTCGACGAGGACAACACGACCGCGTTCGCCCTGTACGAGAAGTACGGCTTTACCCGGTTTGACCTCGACAGCCAATGGCAGCGAGCCTGATCAGCGGCCAGTTCATCTGCATTCTGCACGCTGCTTCGTTTCCCGTTACCGACCGTGGTGGTTCCGTTCGCCGTTTGTTCACCTTCGGCACCCCGATGCGCCACCTGGCTTCCCTAGCGTCCCGGACGACACCAAAGTCGTAGAACGAAGGGGAACCACTGTGAAGCTCAACCGGAAGGGACTCACCGCCGGTCTTCTGGCCTCGGCGGCGGTCGCCATGCTGCTGAGCGCCTGCTCGAGCTCGGGCAGTGACGAGCCGGCCGGCACCGACTCCTCGACCACATCGTCCACCCCCGGCAGCACTGAACCGACCTCGTCGTCAGCGCCGGCCGAGGCCGCCTGCTTCAGCGGCAACCTGACCGGTGAGGGCTCCTCCGCGCAGAAGAACGCGATGGAGACATGGATCTCGGACTACCAGGACCAGTGCAGCGGCGCCAGCATCGCGTACAACCCGAGCGGCTCCGGCGCCGGCGTCACGAACTTCACCGGTGGCCAGGTCAACTTCGCCGGCTCCGACTCGGCGCTGAACGCCGATAAGGGTGAGGTCGCCGCGGCCGAGAAGACCTGCGGTTCGCCCGCGCTGGACCTGCCGATGGTGACCGGCCCGATCGCGCTGGCCTACAACCTGCCGGGCGTCGATGACCTGACTCTGACGCCCGAGGTTGCCTTCAAGATCTTCAACGGCGACATCACGAAGTGGAACGATCCGGCGATCGCCGCCATCAACTCCGGCGTCGACCTGCCCTCGACCGACATCAAGGTCTTCGTGCGCTCAGACGAGTCCGGCACGACCAACAACGTCGAGAAGTACTTCGCCGCGACCGTCCCGAGCCTGTTCACCACCGAGCCCGACAAGGCCTGGAACCTGAAGGCCGGTGAGGGCAAGAAGGGCTCCGACGGTGTCCAGCAGGGCATCGGCGGCGTCGAAGGCGGCTTCGGCTACGTCGAGTGGTCCTTCGCGCTGGACGCCGACCTGGGCGTCGCGAAGATCGACAACGGCGGCGGCGCGGTGGAGCTGACCGGTGACACGGTCGCGAAGGCTGTCAGCACCGCCAAGATCGTCGGCACGGGCGATGACCTGTCGCTCAAGCTGGACTACGCCACCAAGGAGGCCGGTGCCTACCCGCTCATCCTGGTGACGTACGAGATCGTCTGCAGCAAGTACTCGGACCCGAAAGTCGGCACCGCGGTGAAGTCCTTCCTGACCTACGCCGCCGGGGCGGGCCAGGACGCGCTGGCCGACCTCGGCTACGCCAAGCTGCCGGCCGACCTGCTCACCAAGGTCAACGCCTCGGTCGCCAAGATCAGCTAGCAATACAGGATGGACAACGAGGTGACCCGTCCCGGCCTCCGCAAGGTCGGAGGCCGGGCGGGCAACCCGTACAATCCGCTCATCGACCCGAACACGGGGGTACCGGTGCCCGACGAGCCAGCTGACGCACTGGAACAGGAACTGGCCGCGATCGGGGCGCCGAGGCCCGTCGACACGAGGGTGATCGGCTCCACGGACCCGCGCGAGATGGAGACCGGCACGGCGGGCGAGCCGCCCATCTCCGGCGGCGGGATCCACACCACCGGATCAGGTGGCTCCGGGCCAGGCGCGGGCAAGAGGACGCCCGTGCGGTGGGGCGATCGGATCTTCGGCTGGCTGACAGCCGGCACGGGCCTGCTCGTCATTGCGCTGGTCGGGCTGGTCGCCGTCTTCCTCGTCGTCAGGGCGATCCCCGGTCTTGCCGATGACAAGGTCAACTTCCTGACCTCCCGCGAGTGGACCGTCGAGCTCGACAACCTGAGCTTCGGCATCGTCGATATGCTCTGGACAACCGTCATCGTCGCCGTCATCGCGATGGTCATCGCGGTGCCGATCGCGATCGGCATCGCGCTGTTCATCACGCAGTACGCGCCGAAGCGCTTCGCGAAGCCGGTCGCCTACATCATCGACGTCCTCGCGGCGATCCCGTCGATCATCTACGGCATCTGGGGCATCTATGTCCTGGCGCCGAAGCTGCGCCCGGTCCGAGAGTTCCTCACGAACCTGGACTTCATTCCGCTGTTCAAGGACGAGGGCATCGAGGACGGCACGGTCTTCAATGCCGGCGTCGTGCTGGCGATCATGATCCTGCCGATC
>Ga0068859_100001815_pt1 | contig 21751 bp, 20 predicted proteins | sample KBSSwiS22_FD_66585 | JGI IMG/M metagenome (GOLD analysis project Ga0068859, IMG submission 66585) | Switchgrass rhizosphere microbial communities from Kellogg Biological Station, Michigan, USA - KBS Switchgrass S2-2 | ecosystem: Host-associated > Plants > Roots > Rhizosphere > Soil ...
TGTCTGGCTTTTTCCCCTGCATCTCGACTTGGCCGTCGCGGCGTCGGTACGGCCGGCGATCGCGGGGGTGCGTTTTCCTCAGAGGAACCAATGGCCCAGAAGCACGGCGTCGCGAACGAAATTGCCTATCCTTCAGCGATCCCGTTCGTGCTGGTGCACCTCGGTTGTGTTGCGGTGCTGTGGACCGGCGTGACCTGGCCGGCAATCGCGCTTGGTGTCGGGCTCTATTGGCTACGGATGTTCGGCGTTACTGCCGGATATCATCGCTATTTTTCGCACCGTTCGTTCACCACGAGCAGGCTGTTCCAGTTCGTTCTGGCGTGGCTGGCCCAGAGCAGCGCGCAACGGGGCGTGCTGTGGTGGGCTGCCAAGCACCGCCATCATCACGTGCATTCGGACACCGCAGAAGACGTTCATTCGCCGTTGCGGACCGGGTTCGCCTATAGCCATGTCGGCTGGATCTTCGCTCGCCGTCACGATGGTTTCGACCCAGGGGCGATTCCCGATTTCGCGCGCTATCCCGAGTTGCGGCTGCTGCAGCGTTTCGAACTTGTGCCTGCGGTCGCTCTCGCCTTGCTGTGCCTGCTGCTCGCGGGATGGCCGGGACTGGTAGTCGGATTCCTATGGAGCACTGTGCTCGTCTATCATGCGACCTTCTGCATCAATTCGCTCGCGCACGTGCGCGGCAGTCGGCGCTACGTGACCGGCGACACTTCGCGGAACAACCTGGCACTCGCGATCATGACGATGGGGGAAGGCTGGCACAACAATCACCACGCCTATCCGAGCAGCACCCGCCAGGGGTTTCGCTGGTGGGAGGTCGATGCCACCTATTACCTGCTGAAGCTGCTCGCCATATTTGGCATCGTCCGCAGCGTCGACGGGCCGCCCGAACGCGTGCTGCGCAACGAGCAGGTCCTCGGAGCCCGCATCGTCGACCGCACCGCGGGGCTGCTTGCCGCGCAGTTCCTCGACACGCTGCCCGTGCTTCCGACGCGTGCGGCACTGACGGAACAAGCGAAGGCGATGATTGCCAGGACACCCTCGCTCGATGCGATCGTCGACCGCGCGCACGAGATGCTGGTGGCGGCGACTGGCACGCAGGCGGGTGCGCAGCATGGCTGATCTGCACGGCTCGACGATCGCCGCGCGGCTGCTACACTTCTGCTAACGACTCGCAACAAGCTGAAAAGAGGAACGAAAATCTCGCGGTCAGGGTTCTTTGCCCCAACGAGGAGACCTTTCGTATGGCTGACACCAAACAAGACGCAATCGCTCTGCTCAAGGCCGATCATCGCGCCGTCGAGGCATTGTTCGAACAGTTTGAAAGCGCGAGCGGCGATGGCAAGAAGCGGAAGATCGCGCTTCAGATCTGCCTGGAGCTGACCGTCCATGCCAAGATCGAGGAAGAGATTTTCTATCCCGCTTGCGAGGGCAAAATCGACGAAGACCTGCTCAAGGAGGCCTATGTCGAGCATGATGGCGCCAAGGTGCTCATCGCCGAGATCGAGGCCGGGACGCCATCCGACGAATTCTACGACGCGAAGGTCAAGGTGCTGTCCGAACAGATCGAGCACCATGTCCGTGAGGAGGAGCAGCGGCTGGAAGGCATGTTTGCCCAGGCGCGCAAGGCAGGTCTCGACATGGACGCGCTCGGCGATCGGTTGCGCGAGCGCAAGGAGCAGTTGCTCGCCGAATTCAAGGCGAGCGGTCTGCCCAAGCCCGAGCTGGCGACGCTCACCGCAACGGCGGTTTGAACTGGGCGCGGCGCCGGCGGATCGTGCCGTCGGCGCCGCGCATCACCTACGCCACCTCGCGCTAGGCGACTAAGTCCTTTGGGGGAAATAGCATGTATTGGAGCGAAGCCTGGAAGCTGGGCGCCTCGATGTGGGCGAACAGCGTGGCGCTTTCCGAGACTCTGCTCGCGGCAAACGCTGTGGTGGGGAAACGCAGCCGAACGATCGACGCGGCGATGCGCAACCCCCTAGCCGCCGACATCGGCGAGCTCGGCCGGATGCTTCCCGAGAAAATGGCCGCCTTTGGCAATGCGGGACAAGCGATCGCGCGCGATTGGGCGACGATGCACGAGGACATGCTCGCCCAGGGGCGCGACATGATGAGCCTGTACACGTCGGGCTGGCCGCCCAACATGACGACTCTCGCACGAATGACCGAGCGCAACGCGCGCCTGACGCTGCAGATGAGTATGGCGGGCGGGAGAGCGCTCGCGCCGATCCACCGCACCGCCACTGCCAACGATCGCCGGTTGAAAAAACGATCCTGATCGACTCCGCCCGCGTCGCGAGCGCGGGTCGATGCCGTCAGCCGGCGGCTTCGACCACGGGCTTGCTCGGCAATTGGGCGACCGGATTATCATCGTCGGCGGCACGATCCGCCATGCATTCGTTGAAGATCTTCCGCCAGCAGAACAGCCACTCGCCGTCAACCTTGCGCAATTCGTCCTCGTAATGGCCGTAGCCGCCGACATAGGGCCAGCGGTTGCGTGTATCATTGTCGATTTCGAACCAATAGGCGCGACCCCAGGCACGATCCCCCTCGACGCGGACAACCATATTGGTGATGAAGTGCCGCAGCCGGGCCGCGCGGGCGGGCGCATCGCCTTCCGCCCGGCCGCGAAAGAACGCGCGCATATTGTGGCACTCCGCGCGGATCGCCTCGCGCCCCTTGACGATCCCGCCCGCCCAATCGAGCACGCCGTCCTCGGTGAAGGTCGCCGCATAATCGTCCGGCACCTGCCAATCGAGCGCAAACATGTACCGCGCCTGCAGGTCCTCAATCGCGCTTCGCGCCTCGCCGTAGCTCGTCATCTCCTGTCCTCTCCCGATTGATCTATCGCGTCACCGACGTTCCACGCCCGAGCGAACCGCCTGTCGCCTTTCCGTCATCATACCACCGCGCCTCACCGCGCGAGGGCCTTGTCAGGCGCCGAAGCCACGGCCGGCGAGATCGAAATTTGGGCGGGGAACTTTCGCGATCTAGGGTTGCTCCCTCGCGCACTGCTTGCGGCTCGGAAAGCTCCAGCATTCGATCGCGAGAGACATCTCGCGATCATGCGCCAACTGAGGCCGCTCCGAGCCATAGGCGTACCAAATCTCGATCGTGCCGCGCGGAAACCGGTCGCTTGCCACAATGTAGGGGAAGTCTTCCTGCCCGTCCGCTTCCACGAAAACCACACGCTTGACCGAAGAAAGTCTGCTTCGAGTGATGGTACCCTGACGGCAGGACGACGCCAGGAGCCGACGAAACTGTTCGGCGGCCCTAGCCTTGAAGTTGGCGAGCTCCGCTTTGGACGGCACACGGCCCCTGAATTCGGGAGCGGCATTCCGAACGAACATGGGATCGAGTTCGAATACCAGCCCCGAGCCGGCACAGAGCGGCGACTCGAGCGGAGCCGGCCGGGCCTGTGCGGCTTCGACCGGGAAAAACATGACAATCGACGCCAGCGATACCAGGGAAAGAAAAATGCGCCGCATAACCCCTCCCCCAAGTCGACCGGACGGTAAATTGCTGGGGTGCGCAGTCATCGTCAAGCGGCGCGCGTTTGCGGCGGCGGGTTCTTGGCTCGCGTCACGGTCGACCATGTGCAGGGGCCGTTGCGCCCGCCCGAGCCCCGGAATGCGCGATCAGCGCGACGCCGCGAGTTCCACGCCGAACCCGATCATCAGCACGCCGCACACTCGCTCGATCGCCGCCTTCGCACGCCGATAGCCGCGCGCGAAGGGACCACTCGACAGCGCAACGCCGATCAGGCCGTACCACAGCATCGCGATCGCCAGCACCATCCCCAATGCGACCCACAAGGTCAGGGTCTTGTCGGCCGCTGGTGCCGCGGCGGAGAAAATCGACGTGTAGAATGCGATCGCCTTGGCGTTCGACAAATTGGTCGCGAGCCCGGCGCGATAGGCCCTGAGGAGTCCGGCCCCAGGCAGCGGACCGCCGGCGTCGATCGGCAGCGGAACGCGCGCGTGCCGCCACAGCTTGATCCCCGCCCAGACGAGATAGGCCGCGCCGACGATCTTGAGGATCACATGGGTCCAGGGGAACAGCTTGAATACGATCGCGAGCCCGAACAGGCTCGACGACGCCCATAGCGCGCTGACCGTGATCACGCCGGCGGCGGTTGCCAGCGCCTCTGCACGTCCGTGCACCAGCGCACGCTGCGCGACCGCGAGGAAATTGGGACCAGGACTCATCACGCCGACGGCGTAGATCAGCGCGACGGCGATCAGGGCATGGAGGTCGATCATGCGCGATCTATAGCGCGCAGGCGGCACGGAAGCGCAAGTTGCATATTCGGACGTCGGCCGATCCCCGGTCGCGCGGATAGCCCTTGCATGGGCGCCATTTCATCGCGTGAGCGCGATTTCGAATTGCTAGCAGTTCGTCGCCCAAAGTTTCCTACGGAACAGCCAGTCCGACAACTCCTTGTCGGTGATAACCGGCTGCCCTGCCGGCTTCGATCGCCGGGTGACGTGGGCGTCTTTTACGACATCGAGAATTGTCTGCTTCGAGAAGATCAGGTTGCTGCGGCATAGGATGGGCAGGCGAAGCGCTTGGTTCAGATCGCGCGCGGCGAACGAATAGGAGGAAATGAACACTGCCGCCGCTGCTCGGTCGGCCTCCGGCGGCCATAATTCAATTACATATGAGGTCGTACTGATCATTGTGGGGCGCGAGTGGGCATGCTTCCGGATCAGCACCGACCAGATGGAGAAGTCCCGCAGCGGGCCGGAATCCAGATTATTCGGACCGTCATATTCGAACTCGTCGATCGGTGATGCAGAATAGGCCAACACGACGACGCGACGCTCGCCAGCGTCGATCAACTTACGTGTCGCATTGGCGGCGCAGAGGATGGGATCGGGACATCCTATTTTCGCGAGGCGTGCCAGATCGGCAGGTGACAGCTTTACTGAAATGACCTTAATCGGGTTATAGTCGCAGTTGTGCGTGCACTCGTCCGTCGACTTCACATGCACCTTGTCGAAATGGCATGTAACCTCCAAACTAAACCCATCGCCCGTTCGTTTGAAGCCGGCTTCACTGATACCGGCGAAGTGCCGCCCGTGCGCACATTCGCGCGACACGGCCTGATTCACGGATTCCAGCGATTGATGAGAATGATCTATTTCTGGATTGCTTCCGTTCTTGTTTGCGCGTGACGGTGCCGGCAGAAGAGCAAGCGCCAGCATCACCAATGCCGAACCCATCCACCGGCCGCGACATCCTTCGCGCGTGCGAAGCTTCATGCTGCGATGCTCATCCGTTTGATTGTCCTATGCCTTCTTCGGCCAGGCTGGTTCCTGCCCTCGCCTTGCGCACGCTCGCGATATGCAATTCCCATGCGGCGAGGAACAGCCCGGCGATCGCCGGTCCGATGATCAGCCCGTTGACGCCGAACAGATGGAGCCCGCCAAGCGTCGCGACGAATACCATATAGTCGGGCATGCGGGCGTCGCGCCCGACCAGGATCGGGCGCAGGATATTGTCGACCACGCCGATCACGAACAGCCCGCAGAATATGAGCACGACGCCTTGCCATATCGATCCGGTCGCGAGCAGGTAAATCGCGGTCGGCACCCAGATGATGCCGGTGCCCACCGCGGGCAGCAGCGACATGAACGCCATCGCCACGCCCCACAGCAACGGTGCATGGATGCCGATCGCCCAGAACACCAAGCCTCCGACCATCCCCTGCGCGGCGGCGACGAGCAGGCTGCCCTTGATCGTGGCATGCACGACGCTGATGAACCGGTCGAGCAGTGCGCCGCCACGCTCCGCGTCGATCGGAGCGACGCGGCGCAGATGCGCCATGATGCGTTCGCCGTCGCGCAGGAAGAAGAACGCCAGATAGAGCAGCACGCCGAGCTGGACGATCACGCCGAACGCGCTCTGGCCGAAATCGAGAACTCGGCGCGCGACTCCCTGGGCCTGGTTCGCGAAATTGGCGGCGATCCATTGCCGCGCCGTATCGAGATCGGTGAGCGCGTTCGGCCCGATCATGTCGAGCAGCCATTGCGGCAGCGCCGAGCGCACGCGCGCGAGCACATCGGCCGCGGCGAAGTCGCCCGAGCGCAGCCCGGCGAGCATCGCCGCGAGCTCGCGCACGAGCGCGATGGCGAGCAGCACCGCGGGGACGACGAGGCAGGCGATGATCACCAGCAGCGTCAGCGTCGCCGCGAGCGACTTGCGCCGGGGCATCGCGCGTACCAGTCGGCGATAGAGCGGCGCAAACAGCATCGCCAGCACGATCGCCCAGACGACCGGGCCGGCAAGCGGCGTTACCAGCCACACGAATGCCGCCGTGGCGATCACGAGCAGCACGAGGAAGCTTTGCTGGGTGGTCCAGCCGTTCATGCGGTAGTGCTCATGCGCGGACAGAACCGCAGCGGAAGCGCGGCGTCAACCGCGCACAACGGGCTGTAATGTCAGCAGCTTGCCATCCGGCACGCGCTTCCCGCTGCGGCATTCCCGCATCCATCCGTTAACAACTCGCTAAGCATCCACGGCTAGGCTGGCCTCGGTGGGAAGTTCCACACCACGCGGAGCAGGTTCGGCGAATGACATCGCGGCTTCACACGGGCGCCGATGCGACAGGAATGCCGCACGTCCGCGGGCGGCGATGGATAGCGAACGCACGGTTCGAGACGCTGTTGATCGCGTTGCTGCTGCTCACCATCGCGGCGATCTTCTTCCAGGATCAGCTTCTCGAGCGCACCGTGCGCTTCTCACCGACGACCTCGCTGGACTATCCGCGCCGCCCGCTCGCCGACCATGACATCGGGGGCAACTCCACCGTAAGCGAACCTCGCCCGTTCCTCTGGGACTGCCAGCTGCGCGAAGGCTATGCCTTTCCCTATTGCGGATATGAACTGGCCTTCGACCGCAAGGCAGGCAGTCACGGGCTCGACCTGACCAATTTGCGCTCGATCGAGCTTGCGATGATCTATCGCGGGTCGGCATCCTCGTTCCGCGTCCATCTCAAGAATTTCGACCCGCGCTACAGCAGGAACCCGACCGACGATTCGCCCAAGTACATGCGCGTCGAATTCTCGACCGATCCGGGCAAGCTGCAGCACGTGACGTTCAAGACGGCGGATTTCGGCGTCGCCGACTGGTGGCTGCGCAAATGGAACGTGCCGCCGCAATGGAGCCATCCGGATTTCCACAACATCACGTCGATGAACTTCGAGACCGGTTCGGAGGCAAAGCCTGGCCGCCATGTGTTCGAAGTGCGCGAACTGGTAATTCGCCGGATGCTGATCTCCGAAACGCATTGGCTGCAGGGTATCCTTGGCGTCTGGGTCGTGCTGATCGGCGCCTATCTCGCCTATCGCTTCTTCACCATGCGTCGGGAAGTCGAGCAGCGTCGCGCGCTCCACGCGGTCGCGCTACGCCAGGCGGAGCAGGCCGCGGACGCCGCGCGCCACGACTCGCTGACGCGGATCCTCAATCGCCGCGGCGTGCTCGAACGCTATGACGAATTGCGCCGGGGCGAGCCGAAGCCGCTCGCAGTCATCATGATCGACATCGACCGGTTCAAGCTGCTCAACGACACCTACGGCCACAATTACGGCGACGAAGTGCTGTCGAGCGTCGCCGCGCTGATCCGGCGCAACGTGCGCAGCGGCGACATCGTCGGACGCTGGGGCGGCGAGGAATTCCTCGTGATCTGCCCGGGCGCGGACGGCGAAGTCGCGATGCGGATCGCCGAGAGCATTCGCAGCCGCATCGAGCATTTCCACTTCGGCGACTGCGAGCATGTCACGGCCAGCTTTGGCGTGCATTGGTGCCAGGCCTCAGGGCCGGAGCTTGCCGGGCTGGTCGCGCTGGCTGACCTGGCGCTCTACACCGCCAAGGAACAGGGCCGGAACCGCGCCCTGCAGTTCGGGCCTAGCATGGCGAAGGCGGCGTAGGGGGCGGCGCTGCCTCGAGCCTGAGCAGGCATGGGCGGCCGTTTAGCAAATCCTCCCCGAGCTTGCTCGGGGAGGGGGACCATTGCGCAGCAATGGTGGAGGGGCCGCGCGCAGCGCGGAATGTTGCGTTGACGGCCCCCGCTCCTCGGTGCCGAGCCCCTCCACCACCGGCCTTCGGCCGGCGGTCCCCCTCCCCGAGGCAAGCTCGGGGAGGAACGGAAACGACCGCGTCCCAGCCAATCGCCCGCCATTCGCGCTACAACTTCGTGCGCAACAACCGGCGGCACTACCGCGCCCATGTTTTATCGCTCGGCCCGAACCCCGACCAGCGCCATATCGAGCAGCGCATCGGTGAAGCCGCGATCGAGCGGCCCGTGACCGATGAGCAGACGGAAGAACAGCGGCGCGTAAATCAGGTCGAGCGCGACTTCGAGATCGGCGTCGGGCCGCACTGCTCCCTCGCTCATCGCTTGCCGCAACAGCGCGCGCCCAGTCTCGCGCCCGCGCAGGATGAAACGGTTCCGGAACACCTTGGCGAGCTCACTGTCGTTCTGCGCCGCCGCGATCATCGCGGCGGTACTGCGCCCGGCCGGCGAGCTGAACACCGCGGCGATGCCGTGCAGCTGGCGGCGCAGCGCCGACAGCGCGGGTGCGTGGCCGCTCACGTGCGGCGCGCCGTCCTCCGCTTCGAGAAACGCGTCCATCGCCACTGCCTGGGCGTTCGGCCACTGACGATAGATGGTCGGCTTCCCCACTCGCGCACGCGCGGCGATGCCCTCCATCGTCAAGCCCGCCAATCCGCGCTCGGCGAGCAGTTCGCGTGCGGCCTCCAGCACCTTGCGGCGCGCGGCCTCGCTGCGCGGTCGGCCCCTGCGCGCGGAGGGTGGTTCGGTCATTGACACCCACTCAGTAATAACGTTACGCTCCGTAACGAAAGTCGACTCGTGACGCAAGGAGGAGGGGATGACCGATATGCCAGGCGTGGAATCCAGCATCACGCCCTATCTCATCGCCAAAGATGCTGGCGCGGCGATCGCCTTCTACGCGGCCGCGTTCGGCGCCGAGGAGCGCTATCGCCTCACCGACCCGCACTCCGGCAAGATCGGCCATGCCGAGCTGCGGATCGGTGATGCCGGCTTCATGCTCGCCGACGAGCACGCCGATTTCGGTGCGTTCGCGCCGCCGACGATCGGCGGGACGCCGGTTCTACTGCACCTGAGCGTCGCGGACGCCGATGCGACGGTCGCGAGCGCGGAACGCGCGGGCGCGATCGTGCTGCGCGCGGTGAAGGATCAGATGTATGGGGAGCGCTCGGGGATGATCGCCGATCCGTTCGGGCATCATTGGATGATCGGCACTCCGATCGAAACCGTCTCCCCCGAGGAAATGCAGGCGCGCTATGCCGGCGTCTGAGCAGCTACCCGGCATCCGCTGGTGGCGCGTGATCGGCGGCGGGCTGCTGCTCGAATTCGTGCTGGTCCTGGTCGCCATGTTGTTCGTCATGATCGGCCGCATGGCGGATCTCCAAATGGTGATCCCGCCAGTGACTCTCGTCGCTGCACTGCTGATCGGGATCTGGGTGGCGCGCAACGCCGCGCGTCCGGTGCTCAACGCGGCGCTGGCGGGCGGGATTGCGATCCCGCTGTACCTGCTGATGATGCTCGCCGGGCTGCTGCTGGCCCCCGAGCGCGCCGATATGCGCACCGCCTTCTCCGCCTCCTATCTGCTCACGCACGCCTTCAAACTGCTCGGCGCGGCGGCCGGCGGCTGGCTGGTCGCCCGGGGCCGGAAGCGTCTCGCCTAAATCCGTTGCGCTCCCGCAACCAGCCCGTAAGCTTGGTGCTGGTAGCGGGGACGGCGAATGGAACATGGCGATGGCGCGCGACTAGCCCCAACACTCGGCGTAGCGGGCGTCGTCTTCCTGACCTTTTCGGCACTGTCGCCGGCGGTGTCGGTCTATATCTTTGGATCGGGCGTGTTCCACCTCGGTGGGACCGGCGCGGTGACGGCGCTGCTCGTCGGCGGCGCGGCGGTGGCGATCGTCGGGTTGCTCTATGGTGAGCTTGCCTCGGCATTCCCCGACGCCGGCGGCGTGTTTCCGGCGTTCGCGAAGATCCTCGGGATGCCGGTTGCCTTTCCCTATATCGCGATGATGCTGTTCCTCGCGCCGGCGCAGCTCGCGTTCGTGATGCTCGGCGTCGCGGAGAACGCAGTGGCGCTGTGGCCCGCGCTGCCGTTGATCCCGACCGCCTTTGCCGGCCTGGTCGCGGCGGCGGCGATCGCAGTGCTCAATGTGCGCACCGGCGCGCTGATCACTGGCCTGTTCCTCGCAATCGAACTGGTCGCATTGCTGGTGATCACGGGTGTCGCCGCGCTCCACCCGGCGCGCGCGCTGGTGCCGACGATGCTGCATCCCATCACCCTCGCCGGCGGCGCACTGGTGCCGCTGCCCTTGCCCCTGCTCGGCCTAGCCGTTGCAACCGGCGTCTACACCTGCGGCGGCGCGAACTGGGCAACCTATTTCGCGCAGGAGATGGTCGGCGCCGAAACACGGATCGGGCGCTTGATCGCGTGGATCAGCCCGCTCGCGGCACTGAGCATCGCCGGCCCATTGGTGCTCGCGCTACTGAGCGCACCCGACCTGCGCGCGTTGCTCGCCAGCGGTGCGTCGATCGCGACGTTCCTCGACCAGACGACGAGCCCGGCGGTCGCCACCTTCATCAATTGCAGCGTATTGCTCGCGCTGTTCAATGCGTTGGTCGCGAACCTGATGGGGCTCAGCCGCTTCCTATACGCCACTGGCCGCGACGGCATCCTGCCGGGCGGAGTGGGCCGGTTCATTGCGCAGCTGCATCCACGGCTGCGCTCGCCGCTCAACGCGACGCTGGTGCTCGCAGCCGCCGGAGCCGCGCTGATTGCGCTCGGCGAGCGCGTGCTGCTGGTGGTGATCTCGACCGAGCTGATCCTCGAGTTCCTGCTAATGGGGTTCGCCGTCCTGATCGGCCGGAGGCGCACGCTGACCGGGCGCCACTATCGTACGCCGCTCCACCCGCTCGTCCCGCTGCTGGCGATCGCCGTGGCGGGCGCACTGATCGCGGCGAATTGGTTCGATGCCGATGTCGGGCGGCCGAGCCTGTTCGTGCTGGCGGGGCTGATTGCAGCGAGCATCGGCTATGAGCGGCTGGTGCTGAATCGCGCCGCGGCGCCGAGCGCAACAGCGAAATAGCGCGCCGATCCAGACACGCTCGACCCGAGGAGCCCTCAGCTCATCGCCAGTTCGCGCAATGCCCGTTCGGGAAGAATCGGCCCGGCGTACAAGGGGCCACACGGCACTCTCGCGAGTTCCAGCGAAAGCTCCAACAGGATATCGTCGTCGGGTCCGTATCGGCGCGCTTCTGCCTTGAAATCGATGCACCGCGAAAATTCAGTCAACATGCCGACCACGCTGCGGTTTGCCGTCTTGGCGTAGCGCATCTCCACCATGCGCGAGATCTCCCGCGCGATGAAATCGGCCGCAATACCATGCGCTTCGAGCAGCTTTGCCAAATGCCCGGGAAAACGCGCTGCCAGCGTCGCGGCGGGAGCGAGCGGCATGAGCAACGGCAACAAGCTCCTTTCAGACACCAGTAGCGCGACTTGCGGTTTCCAGAATTTCACGGTGGCGTACCAATTGCCCAGGCGCGTATCGGCCTTGCCGGTGGGCGAGATTTCGGGCTTGACCCGATCGAGCAGCTTCTTGGTGCAATGCAGATGGTACATGGGAGTCAGGACGGATACCGCATTACCTCCGATCAGGACATAGCGTCCGGACGGGCGAGTGGCGTGCCGCGGTCAGCCACCACGGCACGCCCTCATCACTTTCCCTTGCTCCCATCGATCAGCGCGACAGCTCGAGCAGCAGCGCGCCATGCGCGGGCATGCTGGCATCGACACCGTCGCGTCGCCCAAGGTTGGCATTTTCCCAGACATTGCGCGTTCGATAGCGACCGGCGAGGCCGTAATGCGCATAGCCTTGGCGCACCGTCACGGCGTCGTTGGCCGTATTGAACAATGCGAGGTAGCGCTCGCCGCGGCGGCCGGTCGACGTCCATGCGATGACTGCGCCGTCTCGCGCCACCTCGTGCTGCTTGCTGCCATATTGGTCGATGTCGAGCACCGTCCGATTGGTCAGCAGCGCGAGCGTATCCGAATCGAGTTTCGTGAGATTGGCGCCAAGGATCAGCGGCGAACGCGCCATGGCCCATAAGGTCATTACACTGCGCTGCTCGTCGCGCGTCAACCGCGTCTGCCGCGGGTCGCCCCATCCGGGCGTCGGCCCGAGCATGCCGAACGGCAGCATATCGGCATCCGGCCATGCGCCCGGCCGCGTGAACGGCGCCCAGGCCGCGACGCGATCGAACTGCTCGACGATGCCGTGCGGCCAGGACTGAGGGTTCGTCCACACGTCCCAGATGTCGTCCGAGATTCGCCAGAGCTGCGCCTTCGCCGCGACTTCGCGTGCAAGCGTCAGCGCGGTCGGTCCGGGCGAGAGACTGAGGATGATCGGCCGGCCGATCTTGGCGATCGCGCGGTGGATCATGGCGATCTCGGCAGGCTTGTACGGATGATCGGCGATGCAATCGACCTTGAGATAGTCGACGCCCCAACCGGCATATTGCGCGATCAGCGAGTCGTACCAGGCCTGTCCGGCCGCATTGTCCTTCACACCCCAGTTGGTCGGGTCCCAGGGACAGGCGTCGCTGGTATCCGCAACATCCACGGCACGGAACCCGGTGCCGGCGACCGGCAGGTTTCGCGCGACCGATTCGCGCGGAATCCCGCGCACGATGTGGATCCCGAACTTCAGTCCACGTGCATGGACCGCGGCACCGATCGCCGCGAAGCCGATGTTGCGGCCGCGACGGAGCGCCGAGGGAAAGCGATCCGGATCGGGAATGTAGCGGCCGTTGGCATCGAGCACGTAAATGAGTTTGTCCGGCGTCGGCCGATCCTGCGGGTTCTTGAGGAACCACCCCTCGTCGATCACTGCGTAGTTCCAGCCGAAGGGCTTCAGCTTCGTCGCCAGGACCTCGACATTGGCACGGAAATCCGACTCCGTGATGCCAAGCCCATAGGCGTCCCAGCTGTTCCAGCCCATCGGCGGGCGCGGAGCGAGCTGCGCCGATTGCGGCACTCCTTTTGCTAACACCCCGGTCGAAACCATTCCCGCCAGAAGGCAAGCGCCGAACCATTTACCTGCGATCTTCACTACCATCGTCCCTGTCCCGCTGCGCTTGAGGGCCGGCGACCGCCTTCACCATTGCCGCTATCCGATTTCGCAAGCCACCGCATGTCGCCTTGCGGCGACCTTTGCCCCGCCCACATAAGATTACTAATATGGTTATTGGGCAACTGGCAATGCGACCAAAGTCGATTGTCTGCCTCGATATCATCGCTTCTCGCGCGCGACATATCCCCTCGGCCGCCTCGCGCGACAATCGCGGCATCGGCAAGCGACCAGGGCAGTCCGACGATTCGAGTGGCGCGCGCCGGCGCGATGATGGATAGTCGCGCGCGACGTCCGGCGATGCTGTCTGTTCGAGGACTCCCATTATGCGCGTTGATCGATCGCTTGCGGTACTGCTCGTCGCGCTGGGGCTGGCCGCCTGCGCCACGCCCGGGCCGATCCTGACCGAGAGTGTCGGTACGATCCGAGCCGGGCTCGGCGAGGTCCGCGAACAATCGGCGCTGGCGTTCGGCAACGTCAACGACACCGCGCTGCAGATCGACGTCGCCCGCGTCCTCCAGGGCCCCGCACCGAATCTGCGCGAGGAGGATTTCCCGCTCGCCATCGGCGAAGAAGAGCGCGCGAAATGGTCCAGTGCGTTCGATGTCCTCGACGACTATCTCGCGGCCTTGCAGGCACTGGTTGCGCCGGAGCGCGCCGCGGCGACATCGACACAGCTCGACGGCATCGCGAACCAGCTGCGGGGCGGAAACCTGGGCCTGCAGCTGCCGGGTGCGGCAACCGCCGCGTTTTCCACCTTCGCGGGCGCGCTGGTGCAAGCGAAGGAAGAGCGCACCGCGACCATGATCATGCGCCGCGTCGATCCCGCGTTCCAGGAAGTGATGGCCGGCATGGCCGACGCGATTGGCCCGGATGACAGGACCGGCCTGCGGCAGACGGTGCGACTCTATTGGCAAGGCAAGTTCGCCGATATCCGGGCAAGCTATGTCGCGATCACGGGCAATGATGCTGCCGCGACCGACCGTCGGCGCGCCGTCGTCGGGCAGTTCGTCAAGGCCATGCGCGATCGCGACGCCGATCTGCGAGATCTGGCGGCGATGCGGACGTCGATGCTCGCGCTGGGCGCGGCGCATACGGCGGCCGCGAAGGGCAGTTCCGGCGACGCGCTGTTCTGGATCGGCCGCATCGGCGGCTGGCTTGACGACATCAAGACCCGCACCGCCGCGGCGAAACCGTAGAAAGGCAGTTCGCGATGGAAAAGAACCCGGACCTGGCGGCGCTGCAGGCGAGCCTGGGCGAAATCGTCGACAGCCTTGCGCAAAAGCAGGAGGATGCGACCGATCCCGCGGTGATCAAGGCGCTGGCCATCGAGATTCGTGAAGTGCTGTTCCGCGTGACCACGGTGCAGCAGCTGCTGTTCAGGCAGCAGACCGACAGGATTTCGCGGGCAGTCGAGCAGGTCGCCGACGCGCGTGCCGACCTCGACAAGGCGATTGCCGATATCGAGAAGCTCAACCGGTTCCTCCGCACGATCTCTGGATTTCTGGGCCTGGTCGACAAAGTCCTCGACGTGGCCAAGCTGATCTGAACGCTGCGCGTGGCCCGGCGATGCACGGGCCGATTGCCCTCCGAATCATTGGCATAGGTGCACGCGCTGTGCGAAGGTCGCGACGTGGCCGAACCCGCGTCAATCGAATCCGCAGCCGGGCCCGCATCGCCCGAGTCCGCTTCCGGTTTTCGCTATCTCGCGAAGGCGCTCGGCCCCGGGCTGATCACCGGCGCGGCCGACGACGACCCCAGCGGCATCGGAACCCATAGCCAGGTCGGCGCCGAGTTCGGCTACGGCCTGGCATGGACGTTTGTCCTGAGCTTCCCGCTGATGATCGCGATCCAGGTGATTGCCGCGGAGATCGGCAGCGTGACCGGCGCAGGCATCGCTCGCAACCTCCGGCGACATTATCCGCGGACGATATTGTGGCTGGTGGTGTCGCTGCTGCTGATCGCGAACATCGTCAATCTCGGTGCCGACCTCGGCGCGATGGGAGCGGCGCTGGCGCTGCTGATCGGTGGGAACGAAGCGCTCTACACATTGCTGTTCGGCATCCTCTGCATCGTCCTTGAAGTCGGGCTCAGCTACGCCCGCTATGCCTCGATCCTCAAATGGTCGACGCTGTCACTGTTCACGTATTTTGCCGTGGTAGCGGTCGTCCACGTGCCTTGGCCGCACGCGCTGCGCTCGCTGGTGGTTCCCGAACTGCAGTTCACACCCGCCTATGCCACAGCGTTCGTCGCCATCCTCGGCACGACGATCAGCCCCTATCTGTTCTTCTGGCAGGCCGGGCAGGAAATCGAGGAACAGCACCGGCACCATGCCAAGCCGCTGTGCCTGACCGCGAGCACCGCAGGTCCCGAACTCAAGCGCATCCGCATCGACACGCTCGTCGGCATGGCGTTCAGCACCCTGATATCGCTGGCGATCGTCTATGCGACCGCCGCGACGCTGCACGCCAGCGGCATTCGTGACATCACCACCTCCGCTCAGGCGGCTGAGGCGCTGCGCCCGATCGCGGGCCAGTTCGCCTTTGCGATGTTCGCGTTCGGAATCGTCGGGACCGGCCTGCTTGCCGTTCCGGTGCTCGCCGGTTCGGCCGCCTATGCCGTCACCGAGATGGCGGGCATCGCCGGGAGCCTCGACGCGAAGCCGCTGTCCGCGCGGCTATTCTATGGCACGATCGCGGCGACCACGCTGGCCGGCGCATCGCTGAGCGGCATCGGCATCGACCCTGCGCGCGCGCTTTATTGGGCAGCAGTGGTCAACGGGATATTGGCGGGCCCGTTGATGGTGGTGATGATGCTGATCGTCCGCAACCGCCGCGCCATGGGCCGGCTGACCATCTCGCGCTGGCAGGCGCTGTTCGGATGGTCCGCAACCGTGGTTATGATCGCGGCCTCGGCGCTGTTCCTCGGATTTGCCGCAGCGGGCCTGGCCTGAAAAAACGCCACTGGGCCGGCGGACGCGCGTTCTTTCCACGCGCCCGACGAAGCAAACCTGACGCACTCGGCACTGCCGCTATACATCCGGCGTGAGCCCCTCGGCCACGCATCCGGCGTCAGATGGTGATGACGATCTTGCCGAACAGATCGGGCGAGCTCTGATATTCATAGGCTTGGCGTGCCTGCTCGAACGCAAAGGTCTTGCCGATCACCGGCTTGATCCCGGCGCTGTCGACGGCGGCGTTGAGGCTCTGCGCCATCCGGCCCGAGCCGACGAAGATGCCGCGCACCGAGGCCCCCTTCATCATCAACGCGTGCGGGAAGGCACTGTCGCCCCGCGTCAGCACGCCGATCAGCGAGACTTCGCCGTTGAACCCGACCGCGGCATAGGACTGGCCGAGCGTACCCGCACCGCCGACTTCGATGACGTGGCTGATCCCACCCGGACCGGCGAGGCCAGCCGCCTCAGGCCCCCATTCGGGCACTTCCTTGTAGTTGATGCCGGCATCGGCTCCGAGCGACTTGGCGCGATCGAGCTTGTCGTTCGACGACGAGGTCGCGATTACCTGCGCGCCTGCAGCCTTGGCGATCGCCATCGCTATGAGCGACACGCCGCCGGTCCCGAGTACGAGCACGGTGTTACCGGGCCGGAGCGGACGCGGACCCTCCATCAAAGCGTGCCAGGCAGTGACCCCGGCGCAGGGCAGACACGCGGCTTCCTCGAAGCTCAGGCTCGCCGCCATATGAACCGCGCCGCGTTCGGGCAGCACGACATATTCGGAAAGCATCCCATCAAGCGGGTTGGCGCCGAGCGCGGGACCGGCGTTGGGATTCGGCGGACCGTCCCACCAGTTCGGAAAGAAGGTCCCCTGGACGCGATCGCCGGTCTTGAACCGAGAGACCCCCGCGCCGACCGCTACGACTTCGCCCGCGCCGTCGGACAGCGGCACCAGATCCTTCGCCACCTTGCCGCCGAAATAATTGCCGGTGACGACCGCCTGATCGCGGAAGTTGAGCGAACAGGCACGCACGCGCACCAGGATTTCGCCGGGGCCCGGTTCGGGGGTCGCCATCTCGATCAGCGCGAGGTCGTCGAGGCTCGTCGAACCGGTCTTGAGCACATAGCGGCGCATTTGCATCCCCTCCCAGATTTGCCCGCGTGATAGCGCGGCCAGCGGCGCGCCGGAAGTCGGCAGCGAGGCAAGGGTATATCGGGCACGGCGAAGCTGGGCTTTGCGCGTCGGCGTGCTCGACCAGAAGGAGGGAGAAAAGTTACTTCGCGCGGAGACGCGGAGGCGCGGAGTGGTTTATCCGTCGCGTTAGCGGCACGGCCTGCTCGCCGGTACAACTTGCTGGAACGTGTGAACTGTTCCGACGCTACGCGCCAATACGAGAATCTCCGCGCCTGCGCGCCTCCGCGCGAACAAATTCTTCTTCTTCGCGCGTCAGCGCTTCGCCGGGGGCTCGCTCGCGTCTCCCGGTGACAACGGTTTCGGGCCTTCGGCAGTGGCATCGAGCTGGGCGTCGCCGCCGAGCACGCGGTACAACGTCGCCAGGTTGCTGGCGCGGGCGAGCAACGTGTTCACTTGCTGGCGCTGCGCCGCATAGAGGCTGCGCTGCGCGACCAGCGTATTGAGGAACGGATCGATACCGCCGCGATAGCGCGCCTCGGCGAGCCGGTAATTGTCGGCTGCCGCGTCGAGCAGCGCGCGGTTGGCACGCTCCTGTTCGTCGATCGTGCCGCGGCGCGCGAGCGCGTCGGCGACTTCGCGAAATGCCGATTGCACCGCGCCTTCGAAATTGGCCTTGGCGGCATCGAATCGCGCGCGCGCCTCGTCGACGCCGGCGCGCGACGCACCCCCGTTGAAGATCGGATAGGTGAGCGAACCGCTCGCCGACCAGCTGAAGGCGCCGCCGGTGAACAGCGATCCGAGCGCGTCGCTCGCGAAACCGGCGACGCTGGTGAGCGAGATCCGCGGGAACAGCGCAGCGCGCGCGGCGCCGATCTCGGCATTCGCGGAGCGCAGCTGATATTCGGCCTGCACCACGTCGGGTCGCCGCAGCAGGATGCTCGAATCGAGCCCAGCGGGCAGTTCGACGAGGCTGCCGCGTACTTCCTCGATCGAACCGGGCAGCAGCGACGCCTCGATCGGCATGCCCGCGAGCAGCTGGAGTGCGTTGACGTCCTGCGCGAGCGCGGTGCGCGTCTGGGCAAGATCGGACTGCGCCTGGTCGAGCGTCTGTTCGGCCTGGCGCAGATCGGTGCGCGGCGCGATGCCGCCGTTCAGCCGCGCGCGCGTCAGCTCGACGCTGCGCTGCGCGCTGGCTTCGGTGTCCTGCGCGATCTTGAGCAGGCTCGCGTCGGCGGCATAGTCGAGCCAGGCGGCGGCGAGATTGCCGACCAGCGACAGCCGCGCCGCGCGCGCACCGGCTGCGGTCGCGAAATATTGGTCGAGCGCGGCGTGGCTGAGCGCGCGCACGCGGCCGAACAGATCGAGCTCGAAGCTGTTGACGCCGACATTGGCGGCATAGCTCTGCGCCGTCGCGCGGCGGCCGGTGACCGGCGACACGCTGTTGGTCGCGCCTGCGCGCGCGCCGGCATCGACTTCGGGCAGCAAGTCGGCGCGTTGGATGCGATATTGCGCGCGCGCGATTTCGATGTTGGCGACCGACACGCGCAAGTCGCGGTTGTTTACCAGTGCCTGCGCGATCAGCGTGCGCAACCGCGCGTCGCGGAAGATGTCGGCGTAGCTGACACTCGGCAGCGCGGCTTCGCTCTGCCTGAGATAGGCGTCGCCCACCGGCCAGCTCGGCGGTACCGGCGATTCAGGCCGCGCATAGTGCGGCTCCATCGAGCAGCCGGCGAGCGACAGGCCGGCGAGCAGCAACGCCGCGCGCTTCACGCCCCGCCTCCGACGAACGGTGGCTCGGGCGGCTTGCTCGGCCGGACATAGTGGAACACCCTGACGAGCATGCCGCGCGTGCTCCGCCGGACGAGCACGAAGAATAGCGGGATGTAGAAGATCGCAAGGATCGTCGCCGTGAGCATGCCGCCGATCACCGATGTACCGATGGCGATGCGCCCGTTGGCGCCGGCGCCGCTGGCGAGCGCGAGCGGCATCACGCCGAAGATGAACGCGAAGCTCGTCATCAGGATCGGGCGGATGCGGATGCGCGCCGCTTCGATCGCCGAATCGATCACCCGCTTGCCCTGGCGCTCGGCCTGTTCGGCAAATTCGATCATCAGGATCGCATTTTTGGAGGCGAGCCCCATCGTGGTGAGCAGCCCGATCTGGAGGAACACGTCGTTCTGCAGCCCGCGCAGCGTGACGCCGAACACGGCGCCGGCAAGCCCGATCGGAATGATCAGCATCACGGCAACCGGAATCGACCAGCTCTCGTACAGCGCGGCGAGGCACAGAAACACGACGAGCAGCGAAATGCCGTAGAGGATCGGTCCCTGCCCCGTCGCGAGCCGCTCCTGGTACGACAGTCCCGACCAGGCGACCGACACGCCGGGGATCTGTCCCGCGAGCGCTTCCATCCGGTTCATCGCGTCGCCCGAACTGTGTCCCGGCGCGGCCTGACCCTGGATTTCATAGGCGGGCACCCCGGAAAAACGCGATAGCGTCGCCGGCACCATCGTCCAGCTCGATTGCGCGAACGACGAGAATGGCGCCATCTCGCCGGTCTTGCTGCGAACATACCATTGCGACAGGTCTTCGGGTGCGTCGCGGAACGGCGCGTCGCCCTGGACATAGACGCGCTTGACGCGTCCGCGATCGACGAAATCATTGACGTAGCGCCCGCCCCAGGCAGTCGACAGCGTGGTGTTGACGTCGCTCGCGCTCAAGCCCAGCACATTGAGCTTCTGTTCGTCGAGGTCGACCTTGAGCGAGGGGCTGTCGGGCAAATCGGCAGTGCGCACTGAGGCGAGCACGGGATCCGCCGCCGCCAACCGAACCAGCCGGTCGCGCGCGGCCTGGAATTCGGCGCGCGTGAGTCCGCCGACGTTCTGCAACTGCATATTGAAGCCGTTCGCCTGGCCGAGCCCGCGTACCGCCGGGGGTACGAGCACGAACACCTGCGCGTCGCGGAACCCAGCGAATGCCTTGGTGGAGCGCGCGATCAGCGCATCGGCGGTGTCGTCCTTGCCGCGGCGCTCGCTCCAGGGCGTGAAGCCGATGAAGCCCTGGCCCGCATTCTGTCCGTTCGACCCGCCGCCGCCGCCGCCGCTCACCGTGAACAGCAGGTCGACGTCCTTCTTCTCCTTGGTCAGGACATGATTTTCGATCGCCTTTTGCACGGCGACCGTGCGCGGCTGGGTGGCGCCGCCGGGCAGGCGGAACTGGAGCTGCGCGCCGCCCTGGTCCTCGTTGGGCAGGAAGCCGGTCGACAGCTGCGCGAACATGACCACCATCAGCGCGACGACCACGGCATAGACGCCCAGGAACAGCAGCTTGCGATCGACGACATAGTGGATCGCCTTCAGATAGCGCTGCACAAAGGCATGGAAGCCGGTGTTGAACTTGTCGCGCGCGCCGGCGAACATCGCCGGAACCGCCGGAAACCGCCGCGCGATCCAGCCCGGCTTGAGGTCCTGCTGACGCTTGAGCACGGTCGCAGTGAGCGCAGGGCTCAGCACGTTCGCGACGATCACCGACAGCACCATCGCCGAGACGATCGTGATCGAGAATTGCTTGTAGATCACGCCGGTCGAGCCGCCGAAGAACGCCATCGGCAGGAACACCGCGCATAGCACCAGCGCAATCGCGATCAGCGCGCCCTGGATCTCGCCCATCGACTTGATCGAGGCATCGCGCGGCGAGAGCTTGGGGTCCTCCTCCATCAATCGCTCGACATTCTCGACGACGACGATCGCGTCGTCGACCAGTAGGCCGATCGCGAGCACCAGCCCGAACAGCGTGAGCGTGTTGATCGAGAATCCCGCGACCGCGAACACCGCGAAGGTGCCGAGCATCACCACCGGGATCGCGATCGCCGGCACGAGCGTTGCGCGCCAGCTCTGGAGGAAGACGAACATCACGAGGATGACGAGCAGGATCGCCTCGGCGATCGTCCACACCACTTCCTCGATCGAGACCTTGATGAATCGCGTCGTGTCCTGAAGGAAACCGTATTTGAAGCCGGGCGGGAAATTGGGCGCGGCCTTGATCACCAGGTCCTTGACTTGCTGCGCAGTGGTGAGCGCGTCGGCGCCGGGCGCGAGCATGATCGCGATGCCCGATCCGGGATGGCCGTTCACGCGCGAGACCATGGTGTAATTCTCGCTGCCAAGCTCGACGCGCGCGACGTCGCCCATGGTCACGGTCGACCCGTCGGGTTGCGATTTCAGGATGATCTTGCGGAACTGCTCAGGCGTCTGCAGGCGGGTTTGCGACGTCACGGTCGCATTGAGCATCTGCTCGGGCGGCATCGGCTGGCCGCCGATCTCGCCTGCCGCGACTTCGGCGTTCTGCGCCTGCACTGCCGAGATCACGTCCTGCGGGATCAGCTGAAACGCCGCGAGCCGCGCCGGATTGAGCCAGATCCGCATCGCATATTGCGCGCCGAACACATTGGTGTCGCCGAC
>Ga0068859_100001821_pt1 | contig 21702 bp, 22 predicted proteins | sample KBSSwiS22_FD_66585 | JGI IMG/M metagenome (GOLD analysis project Ga0068859, IMG submission 66585) | Switchgrass rhizosphere microbial communities from Kellogg Biological Station, Michigan, USA - KBS Switchgrass S2-2 | ecosystem: Host-associated > Plants > Roots > Rhizosphere > Soil ...
ATGAGACCAAACGACGAACTGCTTCAAAAAATTGGCCAGGTTCGGAGCAAGTGGAAGGCGTTTGTGTGGATGCGCGGACTCGCTTGGGTCCTGGGGTTGCTTGTCGTTGGACTTGCGATCGGCATCTATCTGGCAAGCGTCAATTCAGCACCGTTGTCGGTGATCCGAACGGTAGGTCTCATCTTCCTGGGGGGCATGGCTGCCGCTGCCGTATGGAAGTTGATTTTGCCCCTTCGCCGGGTGCCCAGCGATACCCAGCTGGCGCAGTTTGTCGAAGAGAAGAATCCGGGACTGGAGCAGAGTCTCGTCAGCGCCGTGGAGGCGATCCAGAAGCCCAAAGCCGAACACGGTGCGTTCAGCTTCCTTCTTATAAAGGATGCGCTTGAACGGACGAAGAACGTCCGGTTCGGCGAGACCATTAATAAGAAGAAGTTCAATACGTTTGCCGCGGTGAATGGCGCGCTTGTTCTGGCGCTCCTCATTGGCCTCTATCTCACGTCGCTGTTCATGTCCGGCGGTCTCGACAGGCTGTATGCGGCCATACCCGGCAACGCGCCGACACTTGATGAATTGAAACTCACCGTCACGCCGGGCAGCGCGACTGTGGCCAAAGGCGAGGACCTGACGATTACCGCATCTCTTTCAGGCAGCTACGACGCCAGCCGCGGTACGGTCCATTACATGTACGCGAACAGCAAGGAGTGGTCGGAAGCCGTAATGGAGGTCGTCCCCGGAGCCGACAAGCCGACCTATCAGTACCGTCTGTATAACCTCCAGGAACCTCTGCGCTATTGGGTGGATATCTCCGGGAAGAGATCCGACGAATTCCAGGTCAAGGTCGCCGATCTTCCTCGAGTGGAGAAGATGGACTACACGTACATCTATCCGGCCTACACCGGCATGGGCTCCCGCAAGGAAGAGAATGCGTTCGATATGGTTGCGCTGAAAGGCACGACCGTTGAAGTGAATGTGACCGCAAACCAGACGCTGAAGAGCGGCCGTATCGTGTTTGCCGACGGGAAGACCGTTGACATGGCCCCCTCCGGTGACAAGCAGGTCATGGGTAAAGTCGTCGTCGATCGCAAGACGACATTCCGCATCGAGCTCACTAACACCGATGGTGAAACGCATAAGGGCCTTGAAGAGTTTCGGATGGAAGCGACCGAAGATCAGAAGCCCGTGGTTCACTTCGTGAAGCCGGGCCGTGACTATCGGGCGACGAATCTCGAGGAAGTTTTCACGGAAGCGAAGGCCGATGACGACTTTGGTATCGCCTCGCTCGAACTGTTTTTCACGGTCAACGGAGGCAAGGAACAGAAAGTTGATCTGTTCAAGGCTGCCAATGGCGCTTCAAAAGAGGTCTCCGGGACGCACACGTTCTTCCTGGAAGAGTTCAAGCTGAAGCCCGGCGACTTCGTCTCTTATTACGCCGTGGCGACCGATTCGCGCAATCCGGCGAATGTCGTCAAGACCGATCCTTATTTCGTTGATATCCGCCCACTCAACCGTGAGTTCCGTCAGGGACAGGATGGCGGTGGCGGCGGTGGTGGCGGTGGTGGCGGCGGTGGCCGTGGACAGCGTGGCCAGGATGACAACGCCGAAGCTCTTGCTCGCCGGCAGAAGGACGTCTATGTAGCGACCCAGAAGATGGTCAGCGCCAAGGGGACCATGGATCCCAAGCAGCTGAACGATAACCTTCACTCCATCGCGGAAAGCCAGAACAAGATCGCCGAGTCTGCGAAGACTCTGGTGGGACGCCTCGAAAGACGCCAGCTTACCGATCAGGACACCATGATCAAAGAGCTGACGGAGAACGTGAACAAAGCGGTCGAGAAGATGGGGCCGGCCGCCGAAGCTCTGATGAAGAACAATGCCGACAGCGCGTTGACGCCTGAACTGGAAGCCCTCCAGTTCCTCGGCAGAGCCGCTGCCCTCTATACCGACATCCAGGTTCAACGCGGACAGCGCGGCGGTGGCGGTGGTGGTGGCGGTGGTCAGCAGAGCGCGGAGGATCTCGCCGATCTCTTCGAACTCGAACTGGACCAGAACCGAAACCAGTATGAAACCGTCCAGCGCGGTGAAGGCCAGCAGCAGTCCCAGCAGGAACAGGAAGTCCAGGACAAGCTCGCGGAACTGGCGCGCCGGCAGCAGGCTGAAATTCAACGACAGCAGCGTGAGCCTCAGAATGCTGAAAGGAACCAGCGGAACATCCAGCAACTTCGCCGCGATCTCGAAGAACTGCAGCGCCAGCTCGAACAGCAGGCCAGCCAGAATAATGATCCTAATGCGAGGCAGGCTGCGAACGCCCTTCGCAACGCGACGAATAATCTGCGTCAGGCTGAACAGGGTGGCACTCCGCAGCAACAGCAGCAGGCCCAGCAGGCTGCGGCCAACGCCGTTCAGCAGGCGCGTCAGGCGCTGAATCAGAATGGCAATGGCCAGGGAAATCCCCAGAATCTCCAGCAGGGGATTGCTCAGGCTCAACAGCAACTCAATCAGCTGCGAACTCAACAGAGCCAGCAGGCGGATCAAATGCGCCAGCTCACTCCTGGTGCGACTTCGCAGCAGCAGGCGAGACAACTGGCTCCTCAGCAACAGCAGCTTGCGGACAACACGCGAAACCTCGCGAACCAGCTCCAGCAGCTTGCCAACGCCAACCGTCAGCAGAATCCCAATTCAGCCAATCAAATTCGCGCTGCTGCGAATCAGCTGAATACGAATCAGACAGCGTTGCGGATGGAGCGCGCCGGTGAGGCTCTCGAAATAGCGGGAGGCCCCGAGGGAACTTCAGACCCGAGCCTTCAGAATCGGGCTTATGAGTTCGCGCGCGAGCGCCAGACGGAAGTGACACCGCAACTGCGAGATGTTCAAAACGCCCTGAATCAGGCGGGACAGCAAGCGGGGCAGCCTCAGGAGAGGCAGCAGGTTCAGCAGGCCCTCGATACGGCAGGCCAGTTGACTACACGCTTGCAGTCCATGCTGCAGCAGTACAACCAGCAGGCTCAGCAGCAAGGTCAGGGACAGAACCAGGGCCAGCAACCCGGCCAGCAACAGGGCCAACAGCCTGGACAGCAGCAGGGTCAGGGCCAACAGCAGGGCCAGGGTCAAGGCCAGAGTCAGAACCAGCAACAACAGCAATCCCGGCAGGGTCAAGGCCAGGGTCAAGGTCAAGGCCAACAACCCGGACAGCAGCCCGGCCAAGGTCAAGGTCAGGGCCAGCAGGCCCAGGGTCAAGGCCAGGGTCAAGGTCAGGGCCAGGGGCAGGGACAGCAGCCCGGTCAAGGTCAAGGCCAGGGGCAGGGTCAGGGCCAACAGCCCGGACAGCAGCCCGGCCAGGGTCAAGGCCAGGGCCAGGGACAGAACCAGGGACAGCAAGCGGGCCGGGGCGGCGGCCAGGGTCAGCTGAATCCGAATGGCCCCGGTGGCTTCGGCGGAATCCGCAATGGTGCTCCATTTGGACCGAACCAGGGCCCTGGCGGCGCTTACGGTCCTCTCGATCCACGTCAGGTCAATTCCACACTGGGTGTGACGGAAGCGGATCTGCAAGCCCTGCGGAATCAGGTCCGGCAGATGGGCCGCAGTCCCAACCTGGGTGAAGCTTCCGAAAACATCACTCAGGCGTTGAATGCCTTGCAGAACGGACGAGGTCGCTTCGCGGGTGATCCGGCAGAAATCGAGAAACTCGTGCAGCAGGTCCTCGCTCCGTTGCGTGAGGCCGAGGTCGATCTCGCGAAGCACCTGGAGATCCTCGTCGAAAAAGACAAGATCCGCGCGGCGCTTGAAGATGACACACCGGCGGCTTTCCAGAATGAAGTGAAGGCCTATTACGAGGCCGTCGGAAAAGGTAAATAAGACCTGCGGAATCCCCGCTCGGCCCGTGCCGGGCGGGGAAACCGGTCTCTGTTTTTTCCGCTTCTCTTGCGTTTCTGTCCTGGTGTTATGATGCCCCGCGATGTTCGGTTTGACACCCAGACGGGTGTTTTTTGTTGCTTTCGTGGTGGCCGCGATTTTCCTGGCAAAGCAGTACGTACCACCCCTTTTTTCAAGGTTTCAGTTTGGGGATTCTGTTCGCCAGACGGTCAAGTATGCAGCGGCGTCTCAGAAGGATTTTGAGGCGATCCGTCGGGAAATCGTGTCGGCAGCAGCTGACTATGAAATTCCGATCACCGCCAAGGACGTCAAGATTACCAAGCGCGGGCTTACATTCAGCGTGGACATCGATTACAGCTGGCCTATAGACCTTCGACTACATAAATACGACATGGAGTTTCACGTCTCAGAAACCGGAGAAATCCCAGACCGGTGATCTCGATCGAGCGAGCCCTGGAAGTTACGCTCGCTGCAGTTGAGGCCGCGCCGGACCGGATGCCGGCGGAGGCCATTCCTCTTGAATCCAGCCTCGGACGAATTCTTCGCGAAAACATCGACGCAGACGCAGACTATCCGGGATTCGACAAAGCCATACGGGACGGTTTCGCCGTTCGACTTGATGACGTTTCCAGCGTCCCGGTAACCCTCGAGGTCCGTGGAGAGTCGCGGGCCGGACAGGGCTCCGAAGTCTCCGTCACTTCGGGAACCTGTTGCGAGATCATGACGGGGGCTCCTTTGCCGGACGGAGCGAATGCCGTTGTGATGGTGGAACACACGGAGCCTGTCCCGCCACGGCATGTGCGCATTCTGCGGGCTGCGCGCCAGGGCGAAGGCCTGCTTCGCCGCGCCGCGGAATTGAGACAAGGCGAGCGTGTCTTCTCGGAAGGAAAGCGCATCGAGATGGCGGATATCGGCACACTGGCCAGTTTCGGTAAGGCGGAAGTTCGTGTTTCGAAGAAGCCGCGAGTTGCCATCCTGGCGACGGGTGATGAACTCGTGGAAGTTCGGCAAAATCCCGATGCAGGACAGATTCGCAACAGCAACAGCTACACTCTTCTGGGACAGGTGCTGGCTGCGGGCGGCGAGCCTGTGTTGCTGGGAATCGGGCGCGATAATCTCGAAGACCTCCGGACCCGGATTGGGCTGGGACTGAAGCATGATGTGTTGCTTGTCTCCGGTGGAGTGTCGATGGGCAAGTACGATTTCGTCGAGAATGTTTTCGCAGAGTACGGCGTGAAAGTCCTCTTCGACAGTGTTGCGATGAAACCAGGAAAGCCTACAGTCCTGGGTACGCGCGGGCAGACTTTTGTCTTCGGCCTGCCCGGCAATCCTGTATCGACGATCGTCGCGTTTCGAATGTTCGTCACGCCCGTCATTCGAAGCCTTCTGAAGGCGGCAGATCATGGACCGGGGACATTGCGCGCGCGTCTGGAAGAGTCGACAAAGTGCGATCCCGCAAGAACAGCGATCGTCCCGGCGCTTGTTCGTTTCGATGGTGAGTCGTATCGCATCAGGACTGCGCCATGGAAGGGCTCTTCAGACCTGGCAGGCCTTTCCCGGGCCAATGCGATGGTTGTTATTCCGAAAGCCGAAGGATCGTTGAAGGCCGGGGAGTGGGTGGATTTCCTTTCACTGGAGTAGCTGTGAGCACAAGAAAACTGACGCATGTGGATTCCGAAGGCCGATCGCGCATGGTGGACGTTAGCGCAAAGGAGGCCACGCATCGTGTCGCGCGTGCTGAGGCCTTCGTGAGGATGGCGCCTTCGACACTGAAGCTGTTGCGCGGCAACGCTCTGCCCAAGGGAAACGCGCTCGAGACGGCACGCATCGCGGGCATTCAGGCTGCAAAGAAGACATCGGATCTCATCCCGCTCTGCCACCCTTTGCCGCTGACGCATGTGGATGTTTCAGTCTCTCTGACTCGTGACGGTGTGCGGCTGGAATCCACGGCAAGCACCAAAGCGGAGACTGGCGTTGAAATGGAAGCGCTCTCTGCCGCCGCCGTTGCGGCATTGACGCTGTACGATATGTGCAAAGCGGTTGAAAAGGGGATTACCATCGAACGAATTCAGTTGCTGGAAAAGTCTGGAGGGAAGAGCGGCCGATGGGTGAGGGAGTAAGAGGGGGAATTTTGAAATTGGACGAGTCCGGCATTGGAGATTCGAGATTGGAAAGCTCAAATTGGACACAAGCCGTGAAACTGGCCGTCCAATCTGCGTTTTCCAATCTCGAATCTCCAATGCCGGACTCGTCCAATTTCAAAATTTCAAGTCGGTGGTGCAAGTGACCACGCGCCTTGGGCCCGCACTCGTGCTCACCCTCAGTGACACCGCCGCAGCAGGCGGACGCGAGGATCTCTCCGGTCCCGAAGCATCACGTATTCTGACAGAGGCCGGATTCGAAGTACGTGCCGTCGAAATTCTCCCCGATGACCGCCCTGCAATAGAGGCGCGGCTTCGCGCGGCGTGCGATGAGAAGATTCCTCTCGTTGTCACCACCGGCGGAACCGGACTCTCTCCTCGCGACGTCACCCCGGAAGCGACGCTCGCTGTCATCGACAAGCCTGTACCCGGAATTGCTGAACTGATGCGGGTTGAAGGTTTCAAGAGCACTCCCCGCGCGGCACTGTCACGCGCTGTCGCGGGAGTCCGGCAGTCGACGCTGATAATCAACTTACCCGGAAGTGTCAAAGGCGTGAGAGAATGTTTGAGCGCTGTGCGGCCTGTGCTGGCCCATGCGATCGAGACTCTCAAACAGTCTTCGTTAGGGTGTGGTGAATGAATTCCGTTTTGCTCGGCTATATTCCAATCTTCCTGTTTATCGCGATCGCCTTTGCGTTCCCGATTGTCACGCTTCTTGTCGCGAAGCTCGTGCGCCCCAACACAGGGGGCGAAGGCAAGCTCACGCCGTATGAGTGCGGCGTCGATCCGGATTCGGATGCTCGCAAACGGTACGCGATTCGCTATTACGTTGTTGCGATTCTGTTCGTTATCTTCGACGTGGAGACGGTGTTCCTGTTTCCCTGGGCCATCATCTATAAACAGCTCGCGCTGTTCGGTCTGCTGGAAATGCTCGTCTTTCTCGGCATTCTGATCGTCGGGTATATTTGGATTATCAAGAAAGGCGCCCTCGACTGGGCGTGATCCGGAGAGGCTAAATGTCTGCTTGGATTGAAGATCGCTTCGAGAAGAACATCATAACCACGAGCGTGGACTACATCTTCAACTGGGCGCGGAAATCCGCCTTGTGGCCGATGACGTTCGGGCTTGCGTGCTGCGCGATTGAGATGATGGCGACGGGAGCTTCCCGGTTCGATATGGATCGGTTCGGCGCGGGAATTTTCCGGCCGAGCCCGCGACAATCCGACCTGATCATCGTTGCGGGAACCGTGACCCTGAAAATGGCCCCGATTGTGCGCCGGGTTTACGATCAGATGCCGGATCCGAAGTGGGTCATCTCGATGGGCGCATGCTCCAATGTCGGCGGACCTTTTGATACCTATGCGGTGCTACAGGGTGTGGATCACGTCATTCCCGTAGATGTCTATGTGCCGGGCTGCCCTCCGCGTCCGGAGGCTCTTCTGTACGGGTTGATGAGACTTCAGGACAAGATCGATCGCATGACCATTTCCAAGCGGCCAACCGACGTTCGCCTCGATGATGTGAAGAACGATCCCAGGATCGCGAAGGCTGCGGCGGAGGAAATGGAACGGTTGAAGATCAAGATTTGAGACCTCGCCAGGGCAATCCCTCTCCCAACGGGAGAGGGAGCCGCGAAGCGGCGGGTGAGGGACTATACCGCGCCGATGACCTCTCCCCTCGTTACCTATCTTCGATCTCGAATCCAGCAAGACGGCCCTCTCTCCTTCCGCGACTTCATGGAGGCGGTCCTCTACCATCCCGAATTCGGGTATTACACGTCGGCGCGAAACCCAATCGGTCGCGAGGGCGACTTCTACACCTCTTCGGACCTTGATCCTGTGTTCGGCAAACTCCTTGCGCGTAAGTTTTCACAAATGGCATCGGCACTCGGCATTGCTCCCGAAAACTTCACGATTCTCGAACTTGGCGCGGGCCGAGGCCTCCTGGCCCGAGAAATCCTGAAGCACCAGAGATTCGGCTACTCGATCCTCGAACGCAGCGCGTCGATGAGAGAAAGGCAGCGTGAACAGCTGGAGGGCTTCGACATCGACTGGGTCGATGCCCTTCCGAGCAGCTTTACGGGATGTATCTTTTCGAACGAATTCTTCGATGCCCTTCCCGTCCGCCGGATCATTCGACGCAACGGAGTTCTTCGGGAAATTTACGTCACCGGCGACTTCAAGGAACTCGAGGGCGATGTCCAGGAACCGCTGGATCTCCCGCTTGCCGAAGGACAACTCGTAGACATCAGCACGGACGCTCGACGCTGGATGGCCCATATCGCGGCATCTCTGGATCGCGGCTACCATCTTGCAATCGACTACGGCTATCTCGATCGAGAGTTCTACGCGCGGCCTGGGGGCACCCTGATGTGCTACTGGCAGCATCAGGTAACCGAGGATCCCTATGCCAGAATTGGTGAGCAGGACATCACAGCTCATGTGAACTTCTCAGACCTGATAAGAGAGGGAACAGCGGCGGGTCTCGCAACTGAAGGATTCAACACGCAGATGGAGTTTCTGATTCAGCTGGGGATCCTCACGGAGCTGGAAGCTCTTGTTCCGGCAAGGACTGTGGAGTCGATCCAGCGGCTTGCTGCGTTGAAAAAACTCATTCTGCCGGGGGGAATGGGAGAGCGTTTCAAAGTGTTGGTGCAACGCGCGGGCCGACGCTGAACCGGTGTTGATTCAAGCACCTTATTCAGTGCAGAAGTGCTAGTGGATTCGCGCTGTTCCAATTCAAATGGCCCGTTGACAGGGCGTAAGCTATGTGTTTGAATTCCTTGTTTTTGTTGCGTGTTCTGCACCATTCCTACCGACCCGGGAACAGGACAAAAGAAGCTAAAAGAAGTGGCTGACGAAAAAGAGAACCAGAATACCGAGAAACCAGCGGAGTCCGGTCCACAACCTGAGACTCCTGCCTCGCCGCCGGCAGCTCCTCCGTCTCCAGCCAAGCCGGCGGCACCACCGCCCAAGCCTCCTGCTGCGGCCGGTGCGACACCACCGCCACCAAAGCCTCCCGCGGCTGGCGGAACTCCTCCACCTCCAAAGCCTCCTGCTGCCGGCGGTGCGCATCCGCCACCGCCGAAACCCAAGGGGCCTCTTCCGGAGCCGTGGTCGAGCCCGCTCGTGGATGCGTTGAAGGAAAAGTTTTCAACGCAGTTCGTGAAGGCCTATTCATTCATCGGGCAGAACAACATCGAGGTGAAGAAGGCACTGATCGCCGAGATCATGACCTTCATGCGCGATAACCCGATCACGCCCTGCAACTATCTCGCGGACGAAACCGCCGTGCACTGGCCCAAGGATGAAGAGTTCGAGATTGTCTACATCCTCTATTCGTTTTCAAAGAATGAGTACGTGAAGGTCAAGACGCGGATCAAGGAATGGGAAACGATCGAAAGCGTGGCCAGCGTTTGGACTACGGCCGACTGGCTCGAGCGCGAAGTCTATGACATGTTCGGCGTACGTTATGCGAATCACCCGAACCTGAAACGGATTCTGCTGCCGGAGGATTGGGTCGGATTCCCGCTGCGCAAGGATTACAACGTCCGCTTGCAGGACGTGGAGTGGGTGCGCAAGCACCTCGGCATTGACTCGGGTCAGAAGTATTACGTCGGCGAAGCCCGGCACGAAGATCCGAACTACATTACGCCGACGGATTAGCGAGGGACTATGGCACAAGCCGAAACTCTCTTTGACGCCAGTGAATTAACAGTCAGCATGGGGCCCCAACACCCGTCAACGCACGGCGTGCTGCAGGTGAAACTCAAGCTCGACGGGGAGCGCGTGCTCGACGCGGAATGCGTCATTGGCTATCTGCACCGCGGGGTCGAGAAGCTCGGCGAAGTGCAGACCTATGGGCAGTTCGTTCCCACGCTCGACCGCATGGATTACATCGCCGCGGTTTCGAACTGCCTGGGTTACTGCGAAACCATTGAGAAACTGCTCGGCGTGACCGCGCCGCCCCGCGCGCAGTACATCCGGCTGATCATGACCGAGCTGAATCGGATTACCAGCCACCTGCTCTGGCTGGGAACGCATGCGATCGATCTGGGTGCCATCACGACCTTCCTCTACTGCTTCCGCGAACGCGAAGAGATCCTGAAGATCTTTGAAAACTATTGTGGGGCGCGGCTGACGACGCACATGTTCCGGATCGGCGGGACGCAGTACGAGTTGTATGAGGGTTTTCAGGACCAGGTTCGAAAGTTCATCCAGGATTTCCCGAAGAAAGTCGATGAGTACGAAACACTGCTCACGGAAAACCGCATCTGGCTCGATCGCACGAAAGACGTTGGGATCATTTCAGGGAAAGATGCGATTGATATGGGGTTGACCGGGCCGAGCCTTCGTGGGTCCGGCGTCCAGTGGGATCTTCGAAAAGCGAAGCCGTATTGCATCTACTCCGAATTCGATTTCGACATTCCCGTCGGAGAAGTGGGCGATACGTATGACCGGTATCTTGTGCGCATGGAAGAAATGCGGCAGTCGGCGCGGATCGTCTCGCAGGCGATCGACAAGATTCCGGATGGACCGATCATGGCCAAGATGTCCAAGATCATTAAGCCGCCGGTTGGAGATATCTACCACTCGATTGAGTCGCCCAAGGGCGAGCTCGGGTACTACATCGTGAGCGATGGCAGCACCGCTGCATACCGGGCACGCGTGCGGCCTCCGTCGTATGTGAATCTCCAGTCCCTCAAGAAGATGGTGGTCGGACACATGGTCGCCGATGTGGTGGCGGTAATCGGAACGCTCGACATCGTGCTCGGCGAGATCGATCGGTAGGGAGTTTTCTGACAACAGATTATGGATTTTGCAATCGATAACATCATCATCCCGCTGATCAAGATCGGGATTGTTTTCGGCGTGCTGTCTGGAGTGGTTGCTCTCATGACGCTGGCTGAGCGCAAGGTGGCGGCGTTTATCCAGGTTCGACTGGGCCCGATGCGTGTCGGCCCCCACGGAATTCTTCAGCCCCTTGCGGATGGCGTCAAGCTGATGCTCAAGGAAGACATTCTTCCCGCTAAGGCTGATAAGTGGATCTTCACGCTCGCTCCCATTATTGCGCTTGTCCCCGCGTTCATCGTGTTTGCAGTGATTCCCTTCGGACCGTCTCTGGAATTATTCGGCAAGACGATTCCGCTGCGAATCACGGACCTCAATATCGGTCTGCTGTATGTTCTGTCGATTTCATCCGTTGGCATATTGGGAATCATTCTCGGGGGGTGGGCTTCAAACAGTAAGTATCCCCTGATGGGCGCGTTACGGTCCGCAGCGCAGATGGTGAGCTACGAAGTCGCGCTCGGCTTCTCTATCATGGGCGTGCTGATGATCGCGGGGTCGCTGAGCCTGGTGGACATCGTGAACAAGCAAAAGGAATTCGGCTGGTGGTTTGTCTTCCTCCAGCCGCTCGGATTCATCCTGTTCTTTGTTTGCGGTATTGCAGAAACCAATCGAGCGCCATTTGATCTCCCGGAAGCAGAATCGGAACTGGTTGCGGGATTCCACACCGAGTACAGCGGCTTTCGGTTCTCTCTCTACTTCCTAGCTGAATACGCCAACATGATCGCTGTGTCGGCGATGGCCGTGACGCTGTTCTTTGGTGGATGGCTGAGGCCTTTTGCCAACTATCCGCTGCCGGGATTTCTGGCATTCCTGGATGCGCCTCTTATGGGGCTGGTCTGGTTCGGCATCAAGGTGGCGATCTTTCTGTACTGTTATCTGTGGTTCCGGTGGACCTGGCCGCGATATCGCTACGACCAATTGATGAAGATCGGCTGGCAGTGGCTGTTGCCGCTTGCCTTGGCTAATCTGGTTGTGACGGCGGGAATTGTCCTGCTGTTCATCAGGAAGGGGTAAAACGATGAAGGTCAAACGTCGCGATCTAAGTCTCCTCAAGAGGCTGTTTCTGGTTGACCTGATACGGGGACTCAAGCTGACGTTCGGATACCAGCGTCCCTCGGCAAATTACACCGAACAATATCCGAAGGAACGACCCAAGATCGCGGAAAGATTTCGCGGAGCGCCGCGCCTTAACAACGATCCGGTGACGGGCGAGACCCTCTGCATTGCCTGCAACCTGTGCGCGCTCGCCTGCCCTGAGCACTGCATCGAAGTGGGATGGGAGCGCGATCCGGCCGGTAAAAAAGCGCTGACCACGTATACGTTCGACGTCTCGCGGTGCATGTTCTGCGGGCTGTGCGAGGACGCATGCCCGACACCCTGCCTCGAACTGACGCAGGAGTTCGAGATGAGTCTCTATGGACGCCGGGATATGAAACTGGACCGCAAAACCCTCGAAGAGGGCGTCCAGCCTGTGATCTATCTAAAGTAGGCCTATGTCTGTTGAACAGGTTATTTTCTACGTTTTTGCGGCACTGGCCGTGATATCGGCGCTCGGCGTCATCACGCTGAAAAACGTCGTGCACAGCGCGGTCGCGCTGGCAGCAACGCTGCTTTCCGTCGCGGGCATCTTCCTGACGCTCCATGCCGAGTTTCTTGCCGGCGTCCAGGTGATCGTCTACGTCGGTGGAATCCTCGTCCTTTTCATCTTCGTCATCATGTTGATCTCGATCGAAAAGTCAATCGTCGAACGCCAGTTCAACCGGCAGTGGGCCGTTGCGCTGATCACCGCGATTCTGCTGATTGGCGAGCTTGCGTTTGTGGTGTGGCGCGGCAACGATTCGCTGGTTCTGGCGGAACCTGCTCCAGCGGTGCCCTCGGTTCTGGGCGTGAGCGGGAACTCTCAGCTCGTGGGAGAGACCCTTTACGGTCAGTATCTGCTGCCCTTTGAGATCGCTTCCATTCTGTTACTGGTGGCCATCGTGGGATCGGTGGCGCTGTCCAAGAAAAAGACGCAGGCGGAGTAAACATGGTTCCCATACATCACTATCTGATTCTCGGAGCAGCGCTCTTCACGATCGGTGTGGTTGGTGTGCTGACCCGGCGCAACATCATGGTCATTCTGATGTCGATCGAACTCATGATGAACGCCGTGAATATCAACCTCATCGCGTTTTCGGGACGGCTTGGACATGTGGCAGGTCAGGTATTCGCGATCTTCGTGATTACGGTTGCCGCCGCCGAAGCGGCCGTCGGCCTGGGTATCGTCATCGCCATGTTCAAGAACAAGGAAACGATGAACATCAACGAAATCGACCTGATGAAGTGGTAGGCGCATGAATTTTCTCGATCTCATCTGGCTTATTCCTCTCTTTCCCGCTGCCGGGTTCGCCATCAACGGGCTATTCGGCAAGCGCATGCCAAAGGCCGCTGTGGGAACGATCGCCGCAGGCGCCGTTCTCATCTCTTTCATCTTTGCGGCCGGAGCCGTCTACCAGCTGTCTCAGCTGCCCGAACACGAGCGGTCTCACGAAGTAAAGGTCTACGAATGGATCAATGCCGGTGCGGCAGTCACGACCAGCGGACAGGCGACCCGTTTTGTCGTGGACTGGGGTTTTCTGCTGGATCCGTTGTCGTCCGTGATGGTTCTTGTGGTGACGGGAATCGGCTTCCTCATCCATGTTTACTCCAATGGGTACATGTGGGAAGAAGATGGATTCTATCGATTCTTCGCCTACCTGAACCTGTTCATGTTCTCGATGCTCACGCTCATCCTTGGAAACAACTACGTCATGATGTTTATAGGATGGGAAGGCGTGGGCCTTTGCTCGTACCTGCTGATCGGGTACTACTTCCTGAAGAAGAGTGCAGGAGACGCAGCCAAGAAAGCGTTCGTTGTAAACCGCGTCGGCGACTGGGGCCTCGCGACGGGAATCCTTCTGATCTTCGCAACATTTGGCAGCCTTGATTTCGTCAAAGTCGGCGAGATCATCAAAGCCGGCGTGGCTGCCGGTCAATACCAGGTGAGCCAGCCGATCTTCATCGGCATTGCCCTCGCGCTGTTTGTCGGCGCCTGCGGAAAGTCCGCTCAGATTCCTCTTTATGTCTGGCTGCCCGACGCCATGGAAGGTCCCACACCCGTCAGCGCCCTGATCCACGCAGCAACGATGGTGACGGCCGGTGTGTACATGGTCGCGCGCAGCAACTGGATCTATCAGTTGGCGCCTGAGGCTCTGGCTGTTGTTGCAGTGGTGGGTGCGCTCACGGCTCTGTTTGCTGCGTCGATCGGGCTCGTCCAGAACGACATCAAGCGCGTGCTCGCATACTCCACGGTGAGCCAGCTCGGGTATATGTTCCTGGCGCTGGGCGTCGGCGCTTTCGCCGCCGGTGTTTTCCACCTGATGACGCACGCTTTCTTCAAGGCTCTTCTGTTCCTTGGTTCGGGCAGCGTGATCCATGCGATGCACCACGAGCAGGACATGCGCAAGATGGGCGCGCTGAAGAACAAGATCCCTGTTACGTTCCTGACCATGGCGATTGGGACGCTCGCGATCGCGGGCACTCCGGGTCTGGCGGGTTTCTTCTCGAAGGATGAAATCCTGTGGCAGGCGTTTTCCAGCGAGCATGGCCACATACTTCTCTGGCTTATTGGCGCGATCGTCGCAGGCATGACGTCGTTCTACATGTTCCGGCTTCTCTTCATGACGTTCTACGGGGAGTCCCGCGTTGATCACCACACTGAAGCCCACATTCATGAATCGCCAAAAGTCATGACGGTTCCCTTGATGGTGCTTGCCGTGGGTTCCGTGCTTGCGGGCTATATCGGCCTGCCCAAGTGGCTCGGGCCAAATCTCTTCGAGCACTGGCTGGAGCCCGTATTCGAGCCGGTACAGGCCGCTGCTGCGGCAACTGAAGAAGCAGCGCATCACAGCGCGGGCCTGGAAATCGGGATGGCCGCGGTGTCCGTCGCGATCGCGGTTATCGGATTCCTGATCGCATACTCAACGTATGCGAAGAAGAGCGATCGTGCGGAGCGCGTATCGGCTCAGTTCAAGGGGCTGTATCAGGCCCTGCTGAACAAGTGGTATGTGGATGAACTCTATGACGCGCTCTGGGTCAATCGAGCAAAGGACCTGGGACGTGGATTGTGGCGATTCGACTCGAAGATCGTCGATGGGATTGTGAATGAAACTGCCGTGGGTACCGTGCGCAGCGCCGTGGGTTCCGGCTGGTGGGACCGATGGGTTGTTGATGGCCTGGTCCGGTTCGCGGGAGGCTTTGTGAAAACGGCAAGCTGGCCGATTCGCCTCTCCGAAACGGGATACACGCAGAATTACGCCCTGGTCATGATCTTCGGCGTCCTGATTCTTGTCGGTTACGTGTTGTGGGGAACTCTTTAGGAGCGTCAATGGACTTTTTCAATAACAACATCCTGAGCATCATCACGTTCTGGCCGCTTGCCGGAATGTTAGTGCTCCTTTTGATTCCCAAGGGATCAACCACTCTCATCAAGTGGTGGGCAAATCTCGTGGTGCTGAGTGGATTCCTGGTCTCTCTGCCGCTGTGGTTCTCGTTCAACTTCGATGATCCCCAGATGCAGAAAGTCGTAAACGTGCCCTGGATTCAGACACTCGGCGCGAACTATCACGTCGGAGTTGATGGAATTTCCCTTCTGCTCATCATGTTGACGACGCTGATCGGCCCCCTTGCGGTGCTGTCTTCGTGGGATGCCATCCAGGTTCGTGTGAAGGAATACTACGCGTTCATGCTCCTGCTTCAGGCGGGCATGCTAGGGGTTTTCATCTCCCTGGACTTCTTCATGTTCTATGTGTTCTGGGAAGTGATGCTGGTCCCGATGTACTTCCTGATCGGGGTGTGGGGCGGGCCGCGAAAGCTTTACGCGGCGATCAAGTTCTTCCTGTACACGCTCGTCGGATCCGTACTGATGTTGCTCGGCATTCTGGCGCTCTATTTCCAGTATCCGAGCATTGCTGCGGCGCACTCTGACATTTCACAGGCCTTCGGACCGGGGCCGACGTTCGATGTCCTGGCACTGCATGCAATCGGCCCGTACCTGCCGTTTAACCTTCAGTTCTGGGTGTTCCTGGCGTTCTTTGTCGGGTTCGCGATCAAGGTCCCGATGTTCCCTTTCCATACGTGGCTGCCGGATGCGCACGTTGAAGCACCGACTGCGGGCTCCGTCATCCTTGCTGCAGTGTTGCTAAAGATGGGGACGTATGGGTTCCTGCGATTCAGCATTCCTATTCTTCCGGCCGCGACCGTGTATTTCGTTCCGATGATGGTGACGCTGGCGATCATCGCGATCATCTATGGCGCGCTCGTAGCCATGATGCAGCCGGACATGAAGAAGCTTGTTGCGTACTCTTCAGTCAGCCACATGGGCTTCGTGATGCTTGGGATGTTTGCGCTTAACCCGAACGGCTTGAACGGCAGCATCATCCAGCAGATCAACCACGGAATTTCGACCGGTGCGCTCTTCCTTATCGTGGGCATCATCTATGAGCGACGGCACACGCGCGAGATTGCGCAACTGGGAGGACTGTCGAACGTCATGCCGGCATACGCCGTCGTTTTCCTGATCATGACGATGTCGTCGATCGGGTTGCCTCTGTTGAACGGATTCATTGGAGAGTTCACGATCATGGCCGGTGCGCTTCAGAAGAACCTCTGGTGGGCGGTTGCCGGAGGCGCAGGCATCGTGCTTGGAGCGGCATACATGCTCTGGCTCTACCAGAGAACGATGTTCGGCAAGCTGGATAACCCGGCCAATCAGCATTTGAAGGATATGAACTGGCGAGAGTGGGCCACGCTCATTCCATTGATCATCATGGCATTCTGGATCGGCTTGTATCCGGCGCCCTTCTTCCGCGCCCTCGACAAGCCGGTGAATAAACTGGTCAGCACGATCCAGGCGGTTCCGCCCGGCGCACCGCAGGCGGCGAGGGAGGTCCGTTAATGGACCAGTTTTTTCAGTCTTCGGATCTGGGTGTTATCGGCGCCGAACTCGAACTGGCGTTGTTCGGCATGATCGTGCTGGTGTTCGATCTCCTGGTCAAGAACAAGCGCGTGCTGGGCTACATCACCCTGGTGGGACTGGCGTGGTCGGGATACTTCCTGATCAAGCTCTACAACGTGCTCGATGCGCCCGCCTATGGCGGCATGCTCAGGCTCGATCCATTCGCCTGGTTCTTTAAGGCGCTCTTCCTGGTTGCGGCTGCGCTCGCGGTCGCCATCTCGATCCGTTATCTCGATATCGAGCACGAGAATCACGGAGAGTACTACGCGCTCATCCTCTTCGCCACGATGGGAATGATGTTCATGGTGGGAGCCATGGACCTCGTGACGCTGTATATCGGACTGGAAACGATGGCCATTGCAACGTATGTGCTCGTCGGGTTCCTGAGGAGTAACCCGCGGTCCAACGAGGCTTCACTGAAGTATTTCCTGCTTGGAGCGTTCTCGTCCGGTATTCTCCTGTACGGTTTTTCGCTGCTCTATGGGATCGCGGGATCGACGCGTTTTGTGATTATCAGCGATGCCCTCGAACAAAGGTCTCTGTCAGATCCCCTGTCGCTGATGGCGCTCGGTGCGGTCTGTGCGGGAATGTTTTTCAAGATCGCGGCAGTTCCGTTCCATCAGTGGACCCCGGATGCCTATGAGGGCGCGCCGACGTCGATCACGGCTTATATGTCGGTTGCGGTGAAGGCGGCGTCATTCGCGATGATCGTCAAACTGTTCCTGATCGCGCTGGCTCCCCTGCAGCCTCACTGGCTCATTATCATGAGCGCGGTCTCAGCCCTGACCATGACCGTCGGGAACATTGCAGCGATTACGCAATCGAATGTAAAGCGCCTGCTCGCCTATTCTTCGATCTCGCATGCCGGATACATTTTGCTGGGGCTGATCGCCAACAACCAGACAGGGCTGATCGCCATACCGATTTATCTGTTGGTGTACACGTTTACCAACCTGGGCGCGTGGGCGATCGTTGTCGCACTCCGGCGCAAAGACGTAATCGGTGAACACATCGATGAAATGAGCGGCCTCTTCTTCCGTCATCCGGTCGCCGCGATTCTGATGCTGATCTTCCTGCTTTCGCTGGCGGGGATTCCGCCGACAGCCGGATTCATCGGGAAGTACTTCCTGTTTGCTGCTGTGATTCAGTCCGGACACAACGTTCTTGCCGTAATCGCCGTGCTCAATGCCGCAATTTCGATGTACTTCTACCTGCGAATTGTCGTGGCAATGTTCATGCAAGATGCGACGGAGAAGACCGGCCTGGATCTGGCTCCGGGAGTTTTGGCAGTGATGGCGATCGCGCTCGTCTTCACGCTGTGGATCGGTCTCTATCCCGATCCGTTCATTGCGATGGCACGACACGCGGTAGGGTTCTAGCGGCCGGGAGGTCCGGCCGCCAGACTTTTTCTGGATGGTCCGCTACTTTGTTTCGGGTGCCTTATTCTCCGTGGCATCCGGCGCCTTCTTTACAATCTTGGAAAAGATGAGCGAACGGATCTTCTGCCCGGGAAGATTGTATTCCGCGAATCGGAATCCTTTGGCGTCGTAGATGTATTCCATGCCGGTGGTGTTGGGGTTGGTCTCGGCCTTCTCCTCCATTCCAAAGGCTTCCCGCATGTATTTGAGGTCTCCGGTGCTCAGCAGTTTCTTGAACTTTGGATCCGCGATCTGGTCCGCCATCCTTCCGTAGATTTCGATCTTCTGAAGTTCGGCTGTGTTCTTGTAGGTGTAAATCGCAAAGCTGCTTTGACCGTAAACGGTCCGGTAGTGGTCTCCGATACCTTCGACCAGTTTTTCTTTGTCGCCTTTCCCCAGGGCCTTCTCGATGGACGCAGCGCCCTTATCACCGATTTTGACACCCTTGAACGTGATGTTTTTGCTGGTCCAGTCCGGATGGCTGGTGATCTCGTCCTTGGTTAGTTCATAAAAGGGACCTTCCTCCACAGGCGCAGCCGCGGCCGGCGCCGCTGCAGGTTCCTCTTCTTTTGGGGCTTCGGCGCACGAAGCGCTAAACAACAGTGCACCGAGCGTTGCGGACAAGGTAAGCCGTCTGAACATTCGATTCCTCCGCGATGTTTGTGATTGGCGGCAAATTATACAGGCGAACCCTGAGGCTGAACAATCTCAAAGCTGTAATTTCGAGGACTTCGCGAGGTTTGCAGGCAATCGGACCGTTGAGGTTTATGTGTGCAGTTGCTATAATTTCGCGGTTTTGGTTTTCGTATGCCCGACAGTGATCCGGGGCCTTTCTTAGCACGATCGTTGAAGCTCCTGCAGGAGAACCTCCGCCGATCTGGGCCGGCAGTGAGCGCAGGTTACACCCTGACGGGAGCGCTCATCCTGCTTGGTGGCATTGGGTATGCGGTCGATGCGTGGTGGGGGACATCGCCGTGGTTCCTGGTGATAGGTCTGTTCCTGGGAATCGCCGTTGGATTTTTAGAGCTCGCTAAGGTCGTCTTTCGAAAATGAGATCGGGCTGGTGGTTGCTTGCGGGATCGATTCTGTCCTCATTCGCCATCGTTGCCTTACTCGGAGATGAAGGAACAGCGGATCTGCGACTCGCAGTGTGGCTCGGCATGCTGGGACCGCTTGTGGCCACGTTGTGTGCGATGGTTGCGATGGATCGCGCTCATCGAAGGAATCCTGTGAGTTTGACGGGCGTGATGATCAAAGCGTTTGTGGCCAAAATGGTTTTCTTTGGGGGATACGTTGCGCTGGCTGTGAAGTCTGGATGGGTTCGGCCCGTTCCTTTCGTAGTCAGCTTCATCGGTTATTTTCTCGTACTACATATGATCGAGGCGTTTCGCTTGCGGCGCCTCTTTGCCAACACTTAAGACACGAATGATCCTTGCACTATTACAGCACAACGAGTCTGCGAACGAACCGTTCGAAGCCGGCCCAAAAATCATGGAGCACATCTCAAACAGCTCCATTGAGCATCCGCTGATCCACTTGCCGAAAGTCTTCGGAATTGATTTCTCTGTGACGAAACACGTACTCATGCTGTGGATCGTTGCTGCCGTCGTTTTTGCAGTCGTCACATTGATCGCGCGGCGTCATCAAAAGCGAAGCAGCGCAGTACCCGCGGGCACGGGAAATGCGCTCGAATATGCCGTCGAAGCGATCCGCGACAATATCGCGCTTCCGAATTTCGGCAGGAAGTGGGTGAACACGTGGACGCCGTTGATACTCACCTTCTTCGTGTTCATTTTTTCCGCCAACCTGATTGGGCTGATCCCGATTTTCGATGTGCTTGCGCTGCTCAATTACTATGTTCTGCACCAGGGGCCTGAGTCGTTTCTGGTCAGGGTGACTCATGGCGGCACGACGGCGACGGCGAACTACAACGTCACGGCCGGACTGGCGATGGTCACATTCTTTGCAATCATCCTTGCCGGCTCAAAGGCGCATGGCGCCATCAAGCACTTCAAGAACATCGTGCCCCACGGATTGGCATGGCCCGTCTACATCATCCTGATTCCGATCGAGGTGATGGGAATGCTGGTCAAACCGTTCGCGCTCACCATGCGACTCGCGGCCAACATGACGGGCGGTCATATCGCGATTCTTGCGGTCATGTCGCTGGTCTTTCTGTTTACGGAGATGTTCAAGACGGCACTGGCCGGCATAGCCGTCGGTATGTTTTTGTCTGTGCCGCTTGCGCTGGGTATTACTGCGCTCGAACTCATCGTTGTGATCGTTCAGGCTTACGTTTTCACACTGCTTTCGGCCGTGTTTATAGGCATGGCCATTCACGTTCATCATTAGAAACTCGCTGAAAGGATAGAAGAATGAAGAGAACAGGTTTCGTTTGCAGAGTGATGTGTGCTGCGATTGTGGCCATCGCTCTGGTGTCGGTGGTTGGTGGTGCAGTCGCATACGCACAGACAGAGGGGCCCGAGGCCGTGCAGATTGCGCAGCTTGGAAGACCGGTTTGGCACTATCTGGGTGCTGCCCTCGGTCTTGGCCTTGTCGTCATTGGAGCTGCTTCCGGTATCGGACGGTTCGCCTCAGCCGCTGCCGAAGGAATTGCACGACAGCCCGCAGCCGCTGCGCAGATCACCAGCGCCGTCAGCTTGCCGCTCTTCCTCCTGGAAGGCGTGGCAATCATTGCTGAAGTCGTCGTGCTTCTGATCGTGCTGCTGAAGTAATTATGGACCTGGTTAAATTCGATCCCGGGCTGGCTATCTGGACGATCTTCACCTTCCTGGTGCTTGTCGCTCTTCTCTCGAAGTTTGCGTGGAAGCCCCTGATGCTGATGCTGGATACCCGTCAGGAATCGATCAAGAAGTCGCTGGCCGATGCTGAGACCGCAAAGAGAGAACTCGAGCGCCTCCAGGAAGAGTCGTCCCACATCATCCGAAAGGCTCGCGTCGAGGCGGAGTCCATCGTTTCGAAGAGCTGGTCTGATGCGGAGAAGTTGCGGGAAGAGATGAAGGTCAAGGCGAAAGCTGAAGCGGACGCAATTGTGAAGGAAAGCCAGCGGCAGATCGAGATCGAAGCCGGACGCGCTCTCCGGCAGATCCGAAGCGAAGTCGCAGACCTTTCGATCGCTATCGCCTCCAAGGTCATCCAGCGAAACGTTTCCAAAGAAGACAATGACCGGCTGATTCAGGACACTCTGAAGCAAATCGAGTCCAGCCGGAGTAACTAAAAATGAATCGGGGGCTGAAGAACAGGGAAATTGGTGACAGAGAGCAATTAATTCCGCGACGGTCTTTGGACAAACGCAGGAATCCGCGGCGGAATTAATTGCTCTCTGTCACCAATTTCCCTGTTCTTCAGCCCCCGATTCATTTTTAGTT
>Ga0068859_100001822_pt1 | contig 21700 bp, 21 predicted proteins | sample KBSSwiS22_FD_66585 | JGI IMG/M metagenome (GOLD analysis project Ga0068859, IMG submission 66585) | Switchgrass rhizosphere microbial communities from Kellogg Biological Station, Michigan, USA - KBS Switchgrass S2-2 | ecosystem: Host-associated > Plants > Roots > Rhizosphere > Soil ...
GCTATATTGCGTGTCTGATATGCCTTCCCTTGAAGTAGCCCGCGCACGCAGAGCGTATTGGTCATCAATCAAATCTTGGGCTTCTTCCTCCGTTTTGAACTTCATCGCATCCGCAGGATTACCCGTCCAGTTGCTGAGGTAATCCATGCTCCGGGGATTATTGAACCTCCAGAAATAAATGCGGTGCCCATCGTTGTGGCTAAGGTAAGAAATTGCAAGAGGTCTGCTCAAGCTCGTCAAATAATCCTTCGCACTAATCGCATCCGGGTCTTGCGCCTCCGTCTGTGGCCTTTTCGTTGTGCTGAAATTCAACACTTCCTTCACTCGATTAGGATCATCCTTATCTTCACAAGCGCCTTTGAACTGTAAACTGTATGCCGTAAATTGCGGTTTCACTCCTCCGGGGCCGAAAATGTCCAGTCCGGCGAGTTTGTCAGCAACACCTTTCTTGACGTAAGCAATCGTGCAATGCGGGTTGTACGTGGGAAACTTATCCTCGTTTGGAATTGCCGCCTTGATACGCTTGTTCAAATCGTGCAACCACGGTGATTCGATACCAAGCTTGAGCACGTCGTATTCTGGATTCGTGTTGAATAGCGAAAGCTTCTCAAAGAAAATTGGAAACGGTCGCGTAGTCGCCATAATCTCCCGAAGCTCCTGTGGCGCATCATTCACGGTGAGACCGTATTTCACGGTGATGTGGGGCTCTAGTTCGCGACCCATGGTGTCGTCACCCTCCTTCGAGTACAGCCATTCATCCGGCACGTTTATTTTGCCCCAGTTCACTACAAAGTCAGCAAGCTCGCGGGGCAGCGAAATCAGCGTCACTGCAAACTTGTAGCCGCTCTCCATCAATAACGCCTCATTCAGTGAGGTTGACTCGTATACAGGCTCCACATTCGGGTGACCCTTAAAATTTGCAAAAGTATCACCCGGCAGGTGATAGCGCGAATACGCGCTCCAGCGCATGTTATCACTACGCTCTGCCATGAAAGCTTCCGCTTCGGGACGTGTTGAAAAACGCTTTGCATCTTTCGCTACCGGTGTAAAACTGACCGGGCCATACGGAGCAAAATCAATCCAGTAGAGCTTCTGACCCGCCACGTCCTGAGTGATCACAAACTGCGGCGTCAAACCCATAGCCATCGATTTCGGATCAACCACATCTGGTTCCTGATCCTCCAGCAGTGACTCGCCCAGACCCGGTGCAGGTGGCTCAGACTGGCCTTTCGCGTAAGCATCCCACGCTTCCTTGCTCGTTTTCTCGGGATGCTCCTGTTTCAACTGCTTCCACTGGGTTCCCGTCATCCTAACTGTCGCCCCATTAGGATAGTGTTCGCTGTATACTTGATAATGACCTACCTCCCTGTCTTCAGGTGTAGCACCAAACAGATCGGATTGATGCGGATCAACATGCTCACGCGCTGGCATCGGCTTCAGTTCCGAAAGTAACTCCGAAAGGCTGTCCGCCACGACCTGTTTGTCGTCGTCCAAACTACCGTGGTATTCCTCGTGCGCTTCCAACTTCAGCGCGTTTGTCGGAAGGTCGTCAATCGACCCGTCGTACGGATCGTTGCCCTCTTCTTCGTACTCGGTCATCCATTGGCGAATCTTTTTCCACTTGATGAAGTACGCTATTCTCTCCTTGCCATTAACTGTCTTCCACACTCCCTCCGACCCAAAAGCTTCCTCGACCACTCCCAAGTAGCCTTTGAAATAAGCGTCCGTATAAATCGTTTCCAGTGCGCGCCGGGCTGCCTGCTGAAGCGCCTCCACGATGTCTTCAAGATCACCCCCATCCTGATAGTCCTCGTAATCGTCCAGAATGTTTTCGATGTCCTTGTCAGTATACTCGTCAACCACTTGCGGTGTCAGCAGCAGGGGTTCGTTATCCACAAGGATATTACGCCCCACCAACGCTTTGCGAATTAACGCGTAGTGCTCAGGAGCCAAATACCCAGTAATGTCGCGCACATCCATTTTCTGTTCCCACAGAAAACTGAACCAGTCGTGCGTTTCATTTGCGAATATCTCCTCAGCGGCGCGCCGGTGACTGTGTCGATGGTCATCCTTGAACAGCGCAGCAAGATCGTTGTAATCGGAGAACGTAATCCAGACGCCGTCCCGATTCATCAAGTCCATCGGATACCGAAAGAATTTTGCCGCCATCTTAACATCGCCCTCCATGGCGGCTTGAATCGCGATGCTATTGTCCATAGCGGCATCTGATCCCGGACTCATCCGGCGCAGATAACCCTTCACCATGCCAAGGCCGCCGAAGCCGAACACGAATTTGAAGTACGTCTCAAAGTCCTTCCGCATTCGCTTCTTGAAAAACTGGGCCAGCACCTGACCGGCTTTGACACCCTCCGGCTTTGTCTTCACCAGTTCGTCTGGTGGAATCGTATACCAGTGCCCATTTTTGCTGGCTTCCTGAATCAAAGCGTCATGCTGACGAATCAACCATGCCTCACCCTTGGTGGGAATAATCAAAAACAGCGGGCCTGACTCCACGTAATGATCCCAACTATCGTGCGAGCGCCCATTACCCATCGGGAAACCGTACTTCTCCAACGTGGCGAAAGTGTGCGGCATGAAGATGCGCAGCGTCTCATCTGAGTACAGTTCCTTGCCTGAGTCATACCCGCCGTGAATCACCCACTTTTTGTAATCGGTGCCCAATTCGTCTTCCGGCGGCAACGGCTGTCCGCGCTGGCGTGCTTCATTAACCAGCAGTGGTTCGATCTGGACGCCGGACTTTTTATCGGCGGGCAACGCCGATGTGCTCTCGCGCTGAGCTTCCTCCGCCGAAGCAAACACTTTGGCTTTTTCCTTCTGCACCCACCACCCATGCGGATGGCTGTTGAAATAGTATTTTCGCGGGCCGTCAATAATCACCGATACAAAACCACCACCCATGCCGCCAAGGTAAGCACGCGGATCAACGGCATCCGGGTCAGCGTCCTCAGCGACCCGGCGCTTTATATTTTCGATGAACGGAACAAGTTCAACCACGCAGTGACTGCGCAAGTCAGGCAGCATTTCCGCCATGATTTTTTCCACGTGGCTCTCGTCATAAAACTTCGCAGCGTCCATTACGTTCGGCGTCCACGACACGAACATATTGGGCTGGTGAGCATCCCAGCGATAGTAAAGCAACCGTTCACCCGACTTTACGTAAACGATCATCTTTCCACGACGCAAAGTACTGAGGTAGTCTTTAGGATCGACTGAATCGGGGCTATCCGATTCCTGATGCAACTCAGGCAATCGGATCGGTTTGATGTCCACGTGCCAGCCGGGGCCGAAAGTATCACAGAAGCTCGCGGCCTCTTCCTGAGATTTGAACGGCTTCGCATCCGCGATTTCAAACGACCATTTGTCCCACGGATTGCCGGTGTACCAAACCGTGCGCGCACTGTTCTGATGGCCGATCCCCCAGTAAGCCTGCACCGTCTGCAAGTAATCAATCGGATTAACGTCATCAGGCCCTGACTCACCCAGCGGAAGCTCAGGGTGCTCTCCGACCGGTCGGCTCCACGTTGGCAACACTTCGACGGCCATTTCAGCCACGGCCTTCAGTGCTCTCTCCACGTACGAATACCAGTAGTTCCGATGAAACTCACGCGCCGAAGGATACGTGACCACCCACAAGCTCTTCTCCTTCTCCGCACCCGACGCCCCCGCTTGAAAAACCTGATCCCAGCGCGGCAGATCAGTATCCTTGAAGTTCGTGTCCGGTACGAGACTCTTTAAGAGCAGGAACGTCTTCTCATCATCGAACTGCGCAAACGCGTGCTGCGCCTCTGGTGAGCGCGAAACGGCCTCGTTCAAGTAGCGGTCGAACCAACGCCCCTGTTCGCTCGCGTAAAAATTTCGCTTCTCCAGTTCCCAATCCTCCTCCAGAGGAACATCTTCATCGAACATCTGCCACACCGAATCAAAATCCATGTTCTCTGCCATCGGCTCTTCTCGCAGGAAAACTGAACCGTTTCCCTGTCGCTCCGGGTAATTGCCTGTTTCGCGGCACAATTCCCAGATCATCTGCGGGGTGATGCGCGAGATCACATACTGCCTGAACGAATCCTGAAACGTTGGCTTGGTTTTAAGCTCTCGTTGCAGGTCAGGCAGAAAATCTTCCGCGATATAGCGATCTGTTTCGACGCTTTCCAAACGATGGGCCTCGTCCTCATCCACACAGACGCCATTGTAGACAGAGCGCACATCCTCGATGAATGTTTCCCACTCCACTTCATCGATGGACGCCAGAAACGCTTCGAATGACTCGAATTCTTCGGGGAACTCATCCACATCAAAACCAATCGACTGCCCCGTCGAAGTCAGGAAAGGATATTTTTCCTTAAAGTATTTGTAGTTGGCCTCATTATCGAAGTCCTGCTCGTAACCTGTGGATGCGTACGGAATCCACCATTCACCGCTGCGATACCACTCAGCGTACTTCGACAATTCTTCTTTTCGTGCCTGACCGCGAAAATCAAGCCGCAGCAAGTACTGCTTCGGGCTGACCGGCACATCAGGATCGACTTCTTCCGGCTCGTCGTTCTCCTGCACCTTGCGCGGCGGCAAAATACTTTCGGGCGCAACCGGCTGTATTGAATAATTTCCGAACTGCGCATCCGCATCAGTTTTACGCCAGTGTTCGAGCCAGCGCTTCGCTTCATCCTCATCAAACTTAGTGGCTCGTTTAATGTCCGAAACCCACGGTGCACTGCTGATCGATGTCCAGTCATCCCGCTGCCGGTAGCGGTATTCATCAAAGTACGCGTAGTCACCGCTGCCATTCCGGTACGCCAGCACATACTGCCAACCTTTACCAAGCACATAATCACGCGGGTTGACCGCGTCAGGGTCTTCCGACTCACCAATCGGATCATCCGGCGCTACGTAGCCACCCTGCTTGAAAATTTCATCCAACGTTTTGCTACCCCCTTCAACGAAGAGAGATGCAAGATCACTACGCTGGTGAACCACGCCGAGCGCCCGGTCGATCCACTGGGCTTTTTCCTCTGACGTGTGCGCGTTGTAAATCTTCGAGTAGAGTGCTTCGAGCTTTGGCAAACCGTAATCACTGATCGTCCAGTTACCACGCTCATCGGTCATCCAGCGCGACATCCAGTCATCCCACTCCTCGTCCGTGTAATCGTGACCCATGTCATCGAGGTATTGACGAGCATCCATCTGACTGTGCCCCATCATGTCGGTGGCGGCGCGCAGGCGCGCAATGTTGTTCAGGACAATCTCAGCGATCTCGTCGACTCCCTTCTCATCCCGGACAACCCCGCTCTTCCCGTAATCCAGCCAGATTCGCTTCAGGCGGGCTGCTGGAATGAGATTCCAGTGAACCCGGCCTTCCCCACGGCTCTGCTTCAAACTGACCGCCAAATCCTCCAGATTATGATCATAGCGCTCCGTGAAGTCATACATTGCCTTCTCGTAGTCCTCCCAGATACGCGCTTTAAGCACATCACCAGCAACCTTGGCCTCCGTGATCTGCGCTCGCGCCTCCGGCGCGGATTCCGTCAGATTACCGTCCTTTCCCATCCACACCGGAATGATGACTGACTTCTGACTGATATTGTCATCCTCTTCAAACGGGGGAGCCTGCTTCGCTTTTTCCACAGTGGGAAAAATAATTGCATCCTTCACTTCACCCCAGCACACACCCCAATAGTTGTGCTGCCCTAAACGGATAACGTATCCGTAAGGCTCAACGTCCTTAAAGTACTGCGCTGGGTCGATGTTATCAGGATCAGCCATGTTACTCAGCAATCTCTGGTGGCGTGGTGGCTGCGATACTTCCACTGGAAACCTGAATCGTAGCGGGAGGTTCACGGGTGTACACGTTTGGTCGGCTGACATCCCCGTAAATCTCAATAAACATTTGCCGGATCGAAACGAGGTCTTCCAGATCAAATGGCCGGTAAATGCTGTACTGGCTGCCAACGTCAGCCATGAACGTGGCGTACCGCTGAGTACCGGCGGCCATGATCGTAATCAGTTTATCAAGGTCAGGAACGCCGTCACCGGTGTACACCACCGAATCCTGAAATTTGTAATTGAAATTAACGTCAAAATAAAAATTCGCTTTCCGGGCAATAGATTGGCGCTGGTCAAAAGTTAACTTCACGTCTTAACTACGGCTTGTTGGCTTTTGATCTTTTCAAACCACGTGTACCCGAACTGAACCTGTTCCTTGGTAGCCCGCCAACTCATTTCCCCTCTCATTTTTTCAAGATTACTGATTTTATCCCGGCAAACTGTCATGACAATATCCCGAGGACGATTGGAGTACCGGGTGCAGTAAAAATATGGATCAAATCCTTGGTCTTTCCTTACGAATGACCATGTGGACAAAATGAATCCCATCATTTCTTTCAGGGAACTCTGTTCCGCTAAATGCTGGAGAGCAATCAGATCATCTTCAGTGTGTACCGCTGGCCGTTTGAAAGCGACCGGGTAATACTCATCCCACATCTTTTTCAAAGCTTCTCCCCGGTCATCCAATTCAAAAGGTTCCTCTTCCAACACCGCGTCAGCGGTGTTTTTCACCGACGAAGTCGGTTCAATAATATGACTACGGCCTTTTGGTAATAATGGTGGTGGAGAGGCTTCGCCTCGCGAAGCCGAAACCGCCGCCTCTTTGTAACAACTCCTTCTGTCTAACAACTCAGTATTACTATGATTGCGGTTTCCCGGAACTCGGGTTTCCCGAGTCTCGGGTTTCCCGAGTTTCGGGTTTTCCGAATCTCGGGAAATCTTGGCACGCAGACATATATTTTCCGGGCGGTCAAAGAACACCGGTGAGTCACTAACCTTTAATACTGAGCCATTTAGGATATTACCTTCGGTCAAAAACTCCAAAACGGCATATCCGGCGGCGCGCAACTCCTTCAGGGCGCTGCGGACGGAGGTTTCGCCATCCATACCGTGGGAGCGGGTCACCAGATCAGCGACGCGCACCTTCCAGCCCTCCGGCTTGCCAATGATGTAACCGAGGATGCCTTTGGCCTTCCATGAGATCGGAGCTTCCCAGATTTCGTTCCACACCATGGTGAATGGAACGTCACGTTTTTTGTGGACAATGATGTTCGAACTTTTCATGTTCTCAAAGAACAGATGACCGACGAAAAACCTCCCTTAGAAGGCATGAAGACCGTCCCGGAGGGCCTGCCCCTGATGTTTGACGCGTGGGCTGGGTGCGTGATGTGGGCGATTGGCAACCCGGAAGTGCGGGAAGAGTTCCGCAAAGCCACAGGGTACGACCTCTCACTGCTCGTCAATCGCAGCGGTCTGGACGCCATGATCGACGCAGCCACCGGCCATCAAAAGACGGTGCTGGCTGCTTTTTGTGACTTTGTCACGACCAACATGTGGGGGCTCGCCGAGTGAAACTGATCCGCAGTATACTTTTCCTGCTGTTGGTCGGTGTGATCGCCGTTCGAGGCGGTTACGCCATTCATGGGCAGATGACGCACAATGCCGACGAATTCAACTGGGGCATGATGCACGCACTGCTCGGGCTGATCCTGCTGTTTACAATTTCTGACCGGGTAAAGCTCAGGAAGGACTAAACCGTTTCCGCTTCGCGTAGACGCAGCCACTCCTCTGGCGTCGGGGCTGGATCGTAGAATGTATACCCTTTGATCTTCTCCAGTTGTTGGAACACGCTGTTGCAGCCCCGGCGGAGGACAGGATGATGCCGGTCACGAAACCAAGTGATATGCGCCCGGTTATCAGGCCCAATCTTTTTACGCAGGAAGCGTCCGACGACCTGATTGGCGACTTCCCAATCTGAAATATAATCAGCAATAATACCGGCCTGAATCTCATTGATCGAGACGCCTTCCTTCACCAGCGGCGTGATGAGAACCGAGCCCGGTGTGCTGCGGAACCATTCAAACTTCTCGTCACGCACGGCACCGCTATCCTGACCAAACAGAATGCCTACGAGCTTGGGATCGATGACCGCTTTGATGAGCGCTTCGAGGATGTAAATGTGCAGCGTGCGAGTGCAGACAATGAGCGTCGGCAGATTCTGATCTGAATACGTTTTGGCCCACTTCACGATCAGGTCGTTGCGCGGCTTGAACTGGATGATGCAACGGTCGTACATGCGATCCAGCAGGCACCAGCGTGATTCCACTTCGTGCTCTTCGTCACTGCCTTCGAGTTGTATACGGTGCAGCCCTTGAATAGTGATCGGTTCCTCAGCGGTGATCCAACTGCCGTCTTCAGCGCGGTCGGCGGTCTTCACCTTCTTCATCTTGTACTCGCCTTTTTCGTTAGTGTCGTATACAGGGCCGATATATTTGGCCTTCTCCCATTTGCCGTCGAGGAGCACAAACGCTTTGCTCTGGGACACCGGCGAGTAGCTCACGTCCCGCAGCTTGTTGTTCCACTCCGGGATGTCGACAATATAAATGTGGGGCTTGGCCAGACGCCCGACGGCCATAAGCGGGGCCGCTGTCACTTCATTCAGGATCGGGCCGAAGTGACCAAGGATGGCATTGTGGCGGCTCGTGTGATCCTCCTTCATGGTGTCCGAGGCACCCAACCGGAAAAACGCCGGTACTTCCACGATGATCTTCTGGGAACTGTTCGAATGGCAGTGATGCACTTCGTCGTACAGGAGCCCAATGAAACGCTGGAACCACTTCTTGCCCTTCAGGACGTGAAAATGCTTGTTGAGCATGGCCACCGTGCAGATGACCATGTCCTTGGCGTTTAGCTGCTTCATCCCGCCGCCGAACTGACCAATGTCCCAGCCGGGCAGGAACTTCCTCATTTCCTTTGTGACCTGTCGCACGAGGCGCTCGGTCGGCGTCATGTAGAGGAAGCAGGCGTCAGGGAATCGGCTTTTGATGAGCGCCGCTGCGCCCGCGTAGGTGGCGGTTTTGCCCGCGCCCACGGTTGCCCGGCAAACGCCGATCCCAGACACCAGCCAGCGGTGGATGGACGTACGCTGGTAATCGTCCAAGGTGAAGTCGCCCGCGATCAAATCGGGCATTACATCATCGAGCTTGAGATCAGAAAACGGTGAAGCCAGCAGTTTGTCCGTGTTGACCTTGAAAGCGTAGGTGCTGCACAGGGCGAGCAGTTCTATTTTGCGCCCACGAAGAATGCGCCCGGCAGTAGCGGAGAGCTTCTGAAACGGTCTGGCGTAACCGTCCCAACCTTCCTTACCTTGGGTAACCCGGAAGCGCTCGTACAGCGGCGAGTAAAAGTAGCCCTCGGGACGGAACTTGAAATCATCGACGAGTTGGTCGATTTCGTCTGCGTCACCCGTTACAACCAAGTGCGTCGCGTTCTCGTACACCGTTATCATGCGCCTGTAAGAACAGACGCTCTGGCGGTGTGTGCTCCAACTTTTCGATCTCTTTATTCACATGCTGAAGGCTCTGCTTCGTTTTGCCGATGCTTTCCGGGAGTTCCCGGATGGTGTAGGCGCGAAGCTCGTCGTAAAGCTGGTAACGACGATTGGTCAGGCTGAACAGCCTCTTCAGCCATTCACGGTTTGGCGGTGTGTTGATTGGTCTTCTCACGTTTAGGCGGGCGATTCATTTGCGGGGTTGTCGTTTCCTTGATAAATCCATACCGGGCATACCACTTGATCAACTGGGGCTGGCGCATCCCACTACCTCGGGTGGGCACGGCGTTCAGGCTGAGAGTGACGCCATGGTCGTCGGCTGCTTTCAGCACCACCTTCATGGCGGCACGCGCATGGCCTTTCTCCCTTTCAGCCCGAGGAGTGACGATCAGCGCCAAATGCCACTTGTTGTCGAAGGGTTTAAGTTCTACGAGCACGCCGCGTTCCGTGACAAAGACGTAGCCACCGATGCACGTCCACCCGGCGGATTTTGTGAACTCAAAGATGGCAGCGTGATGTTGCGGAGCATCAGTCAACGGCATGTGGTTCCTCTCCTGTTTTTTCAACCATCAAGGAGCGCATAACGGGAATGGAGACGCGCCCGGTAAGAGACGCCAGTTCCACGCCTTCAGTGCGCCCCATGGCGCGCTCCGTTTCAACGAGGCTTACCAGCTTAAAGCAGGCGGGAGCTTTTACCCAGCCTCCGTTTGTGGAATAACCACCACTGGGCCAACTTGTCCAATAGGCTTTGGAGTTCCATAGGTGTATACGGAACGTGGTAAATTCAGTGGTACCACGCCATTGGTCTTCGGCAGCCTTCAAAACATTGGGGGGCGTATTCTTCGGCCATCGCGGAGTCTTTTCTGGGCGCTTTGCTCTCATGCCATCGATCTCACGCTCCAAGGCTTCGATCTGGGGTTTGCGTGTCTCCAGCACTTTACGGGCGGCTTCCAGCACTTCTGGTGCTGTCTGCACGCTTTTCAAGATTGCCAGTTCGTGCTTCAGTTGGCTCAAACTTTTACCCATAAATCACAACCTGTTTTTTAGTATGGTGTGCGCGCTGAATGCCCAGAGGCCAGACCTCTGACTTTTGGCTACTGCTTGGCACCACCAGTTGTCTTCCAGCGTCTCGTGCTTGCGTACCACGACTTGTTTAACATCCTGAAAGAACTTCATTCCCGGCACCACCACGCTGTTGCAGCGGACAACCGGAAAGCTCCAGCCTCGGGCCGGATTCTCATTCCAGCCGACGGCGTAGCCGTTTTCCAGCTTCCACCATCGAAAGACATTCTTCTGTGGGCCGGGCCAGCGATCAACGTCGGATTCGTGCATGGACACGACCCGTACGTCACGCATTGTATACGCTTTGGTATCGCGGTACTCGATGTGGAATTCACGCGGGGCTGCTTCACCGAGATTCATAACACAGGCTCCTGTTTTTGTTCAACCAATTTGTATACTTCGTCCGAACCACCAGTTTCGCGAAAGAAACTTCCCTTCATGTCGACTTCGATCAAGTTGTCGTCGATCATTTTTTCGATGGTTGACTTGCGCACGCTCTCAGAGGAATCGCCGGTAACGAGGTACCCGGTATCCTGTGTGGAGTAGCGCCACAACGTGGCACCCGCCTTCATCTTCGCGAGAATGTCCGCGTGGCGGCGTGTCATGGCTTCTCCGGGCTGACAGTGAATACTTGGGCGTAGGGCATCACCTTTATCGTCCATTGATTGCCTGCCTGCTGCTTGGCCGCTTCCAGTTCCGAGTCCACGTCCTTTTTGTGCACGACCTTTACCGACATAGGGCTGACAATGTCCCGCCAGCCTGCGTGTCGCGTCCACTGAAACACCCGGTTTTGTTCAGGCCATGCCGCCATGATGACACGGTAATTTTCCGTTCCCACAAATTCATTCACGAGGGCCGCCAGTCGCTTCACCTGATCGACAGTGAGTGGAAGCTGTTCCAGCCCGATGCCAACATCGTGAAACCGCACATGGTACTTCCCAGCATTTGGGCCCGAGGTCATGTCGATGCGGCATTCCATTCCCGGAGGTTCGATCATACCATTAAGCTGCTCGGCGCGCACAGCCTCCCACTTGGCCTCGTTCGCTTTCGAAATCTTGCGCGTCTCCTCGGTCTGAAAGATCAATTCCTCCAGTTCGACGAGGTAGGTTTTAATTTTGGCGTAAGTGGCTTTATTGATGTTAGTATACACGCGATCACGCGCACCGCGCCCGCCGCTCTTCGGAAGCATTATGCTCACACCAGTTGGCTCTGTGCCGTAGCGCAGGTACTTGCACTGAATGTTTATATGCGGGTGAAATTCCCGGTCATTCATCCGACGACTGGTCAATACCAAGATATACTTCGGAGAAGTGCCGGTAGTCCGGTCGATGATCTCCATGTCGTAGTGAGTGCCCTTAAGCAAAGCGCTAATTTCAGATCGGACGGAAATCATTTCCGCTCTGATCTGATCGAGAGAAGGTTTGGCGGCTGTCGTTGTCATGGCGGTAACGTATACAGCCGTCACCAAACTGTCAACAACAAAATTTAACGCCTCATCTTCTTCACGGCCTCAATGACTTCGTCAGGTGAAATGCCTTCGATGACATCGCAGGTCTTACGCTCCGAGGGACGCGGAGGGCAGTATTTCGGGAAGCTGGCCGAGTATACAAAACAGGGTGAGTGCGGGCAAAATTCCCGATGATAAATCGGAAAGTGGTTGACGTAATACTTCGTGCGCCGCTCAGGTGATACCGGCCCCCAGAGACCAACACAGGGAGTGCCGAAAGAACCAGCGATATGCGCCATCATACTGTCCGGGCTGACAACGATGTTCACCTTCTCCGTCAAAGCCCAAAGCTCACGCAGATTCGGCGCGCAGAAGGCTTCGATGTTCGGCGCGATGTATTTGTGACCTTTGCAGTCTGGGCACTGTTTCGCTTCGCTCTGAGCCTTTGCTTCTGGCGCTGCGATATTGCCGGTACCGTTGCAGGTTTTACAGTTCAACGTTTCCGGGTAAGTTTTCGGAACGAACTCATCGTACAGGCACAGCCAGTGAATATCCGGCGTCGCTTCGGCCAGCTTTGAGATCAGAAAAGCGCTGTTGCTCGGCGTCATGCAGCGGATATGGTTGGCACTGGCCAACTGGTACAATCCGATCTTCTTGCCGGAATTGAGGAAGCCTTGCAGGGTGCCCAGTTCGCCGAAGGTAAAGTTAGGCCGAACCACTTTGTCGCGGTCAGCGATGGTGGTTGGATTGATGCCCATCCGATTTAGCATGACATCCACAGGATGTCCCTGATCCTGATGCTCATCGAGATTGACCACGGCTTCAAACAGGCAGCAGTGGTCAAACATTTTCACCTGCTCCCAAAGGATGGGAATCGTCTGAACGGTTTTCACCCATGGAAAATTCCACCAGCACATGTTGTTGCCGGGATCGGTCAGCACGTGCACATCGAGGCCATACCCAGCAAGTATACGCGCCACGGGCCATGTCATGATCTGATCGCCGTAGCCGCCGGAGCCGTTGTACAGTAAAACGCGCTCACCTTTCTTCGTGGCGCGGATATTGAAATTCGGAAGACGCATCTCCGCTTTGGAGAGCTTGTAATACTTGCGCTGGACGTTTTCGTCCTTCAGGAGACGATCAATCTGGGCGTTGGCGAGAAGGTATTCGCGACCGGCTTCAAACGTAACGGTTATGGCACCGGCGCTTTTGCGAAAGGCAATGGTGATAGGTTCACCGAAAGTGATCAAATTCATGCTGCACTAAAGAACAGCATCAAATTGGATTTCCTCTTCCGTCTTCACTTCCAGTGACCCAGTCGTGCAACGTACGCCACAGCGGACTTCCGGCTTCTTCCTTCGCTTGTCTTTCACGATCTCGCTGAACCGAAGCAGCGGCTGCTGCGTACTCTTCTTCGCGTGTATGTGGCCAGTCGATACCCATTGGATCGACTGGCATTTCCGGCATCATGTTTGGGTTAATGGCGTCAGGCTGACCTTGAGGACGTTCGCCGGGGAAAACCGCGTTGCAATTTAACGACACAGCTTTTACACATTGGTTGCCGTGCCCAATAAAAAACTCAGTCGACGGTTGCGCAGGCCACGGGCGCAGGTACACCTTCATTTTACGAATTTTGCCCGCGTAGATCATTCCACACGCGATCTCGACCGTCTCCAATTCATGGAATATGTCCATGGCGCGCACTTCGGCAAATACGCCGTTTCCGACCACGCACCATTCATCGGTGCAATCGGTTCTTAACATGGCGAGGCCAAGTTGAAGTGCCCGGTAAAAATGATTCTCTCTGTCATGCTCGACGGATACATCCCAAGTGATGAAGCCTTGTGGCTCTGAATTTTCGAGAATGCTAAGAATATGCTGGTGTCTGGCGGTCAAAGAGTGCAGCACCTGCTTACGGTCAGCGGAATCTGGATTAAAGTCGGCCATCGTATTTAAGTAGAACGTATCGAAAAACTATTTTATGAACGCACCTGTTGCCCAGCCGCCCACCGCTGAACTTTCAAAGCCCGCTGAAAAGCCAATGGGCGGTGACCAGACGAGGACTGACGCCAACAACCTGCCTCCCGTAGGCGATATTAAACTCTCGAAGGTCAAGGGCACGTATAACACGTACAAACTGGAACTGTCCATGGGCCAAATCGAAGCGATCCGCAATGCTCTCGAAAAAGACCATGCTGACCCTATTTCTGATGAGCTTTTGGCCATTTTCTCGTATTACGTCGAGAAAGTGCCGGGGCCGGGCGAAGAGGAGGAAGACCTCAAAGCACGCGAAGGACATCCCGGTGCAGCCGCCGATGAAGAAGGCGACTTTCCCATTCCCATGCCGCCGACGGAAGGAACCGAAGCTCCGGGCAATGAGCCGCCGTTACCGCCGGAAGGTGGAGCGGGTGCGCCACCCCCGGCTGGGCCACAGGCGGGCGGCGAAGAGCCGATGCCTGAGCCGGGCATGACCGAGGAGCCGAACCCCGACCAGCATCTTGCAGAACCTCCGGTTGAGTAACAGGTGTATACATCGGCATGGGTAACAACACTGCCATCATCACGGACGCGGCGCAGACCGTCACACTGGAAAACATCAATAACTTTGGTGCCGGTGTCTTTGCGCACACGACTCAAGATTATGCTCAGCACACCGAGATGCAGGTGTACCCAACGCCGTACGCCATTGGCTCGACCACGGTAACTGGTGTTAACATCAATGTTAATGTATACCGCAAGCATGATACAGTTACCATCCACGATGCTGCCGGTAAAAAAGTAAAGGCGTTCACCTTTCAAAACTTTTACGGCTCACTGGTGACCAGCGACATCCAGTTTTACCAGAACTTCAATGGCAAATGGCACCCCTTTGGCCTTAAAGCTTTTTCGACAGATATTACCGGCGGCATTGTCGCGTCTGCTTCTCAGAACTACACCTTCACACTTGCATCGGATGATGGTTCGTTCCTTTTTATCGATGGGACGCAGGTCATTGACAACAGCGGGGAACACGGCATAAAAGCTAAAACGGGAACCATCTTCCTTGCGTCTGGGAACCATGTTTTCGAAGTTCAGTTCTTCGAAAATGGAGCCGGGCCAAGCGGTGTCAATCTCACGCTCCCCAATGGTGTCACGTATTTTACCCAGACTTTCACGACAACCAACATTGTTTCCACGCTGAGCCTTTATCTCGGTCTGACCTTCAACGGTTCGCTCACAGGATTCGCGTTGCCCATCAACGCCAGCGGAACCGACACCCGCGCAAGCTCGCCGCCTCTGATCGTGACGCAGCCCGCACAGACAGTGAATGCTGGCATTGGCGATATTGCGCAGTTTACTGTCGCGGTGCTATCCAACATCCCCGTGACCTACCAGTGGCAACGCAATGCTCCGGTGGCTTCACCCACCCAGCAGACTCTGAAGCAGCAGGCCCAGACTCTTCAGACGGCCCTTATCGCTTTGCCGCTCAGCGGCTACAACACGCCTCAATCGACAAACAAAACGCGTGCCCTGCAAATTGCCCAGCGACTGGTCAGCGAACTTCCCAGCAATCAAAACACCGCTCCACCATTTGGCGCGGTTACCGATGCGCAGGCGCTCATTCCGCTGGTTGCCGACGCCACAGTGTCGCAGGAAATCCAGACGCTGGTTACGGCTATTCAAACGAGCATCGCCCAAGCGACCGGCGCGGGCATTCCGTTCACGGATATTCCCAATCAGACGAAGCCCCAGATCACGCTCACCAACGTGCAGACGAGCGATGCGGCTTCGTATCGCGTCATTGTCGCCAACGCCAACGGCACCGTGGTCAGCAGTAATGGAACGTTGGTGGTGTCTGCGTTCAAACCAGCCAAGAAGCACAAATAATGGCTCAGAAAAACGTCATCACTCAGACCTCGCTCAACGACATCAAGCTCGTGTTGAATGATACTGCCGCGAATTTGACGCAGCATATCAACGACTCACTTTCGTTGGCGCACGGTATCAATCTTTGGCCCGGCTTTGTCGACGCCGACGGTAATGATTTCACGAAGTACCGAAACTCCAACGGTGACGTGGTGGGAAATTTCATTGTCACCTTTTACGTGGACGGAGTGATTTATTATGCGCCCGCCAACCTGACTACGCTTCAACCTCAACCGCCAAGCAGCGGACAGATCACGCTTGCTTCAGAGAGCGTGGCTACGGTTTCAAGTGGCGCTTGGGTCACTGATTTTACGTCGCTCGCACTCCAAACCGCCACCGCCACAGAATCTGACGTGCTGCTTCCGCACACACGTTTGGGCCACTGGGAAGCCCACGGCGGCATGACCGTTGCCAACCGCAATACGTTCGACACCAACGGGAATCTGGTCGCACGCTTCGTGGTGCAGTTTCAATTTAGCGGTCAAGTATACGAGATTCCATGTGAGACCAGTATCAAGGGTGTCCCACAGCCAGTGAAATCCACGCTGTCTACAAACTATCTTTATTTTCCGTCGAGCCTCGGCAGCTTTACGAGCCAGCACCCGAGTGGATTTCCCATCCTGTGCACCGCTTCTGGCGGCACTGCACCGTATACATTTGGATGGTATTACCGAGAAGACGTTGATCCGGTGCAGTCGGGTGTCCTTCTGCCCGCCAGCGCCACGGACTTTCAAGACCCCGGCTACACGGTGAAAATCAGCTTCGTCACTTCGACGCTGTCACCTTTCAGCACGCTCACGCTCACCAACATCCGCAACATCTCAGGCACCAACAAAAATCTGTTTTGGTACTGCAAAGTTACCGATTCACTGGGAGCCGAAGCCAACTCCGACCTCTTCCGAGTTCAATTCCACGGTTAACCGTTCTGCGCGCCGAAGACGCTGATCTGAACTTTGACTGGGTTAGGATCAACCACCGTGATCACTACGTCCGACTGCGGCAACGACACTTTGTAGGTCGATACCGCGTGAGTATTGGTCACGGTTGCAGCGGTGGTTTGGAACGTGCCGAACGAGACGACTGGTGAACCTGTGCCTGAAGAGATGATTGTCTGGGCTCCCACGCTCACGTTTGAAATACTGGTGCCATTATCCTCGACGGTCACTTGAATGAGGGCGTTGCTGTAATTGAAAGCGGCCCCGTCGTTCGTATTCGGCAAACGGATAGTGCCGTGGCCCTTGAAATACAGCTTGGGACTTCCGAACAGCATGGCCAGCGTGTTACCTGCCGTGGTGCCGGATGAAATCGAAAACTCCGTAAGAGACAGAGTGGGGAACGTGCCACTAGCGCTGTACGTGCTGGTACCAATATAGCCATCATTCGTGTCGTTTCCTGCCACGAAGTCAGCGCCAGTGATGAGCGTACCGTTGAGCGGATTGAAATCTATCACAGGAGCATTAAGGATGGCTCCCGGCGGCCCTTGCTGACCGACGCCAGTAGCGCCACCCATGGCTACAGTATTCCAAACCACGGTGTCGTCTGTCTGAGGATCATTGACGCCGATCTGAGCGGTGTTGGAAACTCGGCAGATGAACGAGGACGTAATGCTGCCGAACAGTGAGTAGCTCACCACATCATTCGGATTGTACGGGTTACCGTTTGTCCACGCACCCTGCCACACCATGCCCGGTGTTCCTGCGCCACCGGTGCCCGGAGGCCCCGCCGGGCCGGGCGGCCCTGTCATGCCGGGATTACCCTTCGGGCCTTCAATGATCGTTCCAACCAGCAGCGTGCCTTGCGCGCCGACAGGCCGAACAGTCAGCATGACACTGGCAGAAAGCTCCAAAGAAATCGGGCCGGTATTCTTGAGGGTAACAATGAACTCACCTGTCTGATAAAACTTCACACCGCCCGTAAACTCATTGGCTGTCGTGATGACATTGAGACCCGTGTTGTTACCAAAGCCCTGCGAATAATAGACGTTCAGCGTGATGTTCGTGGAAGAGGGTGTCGCGCTGATCGCAGCGTCCAGAACCCGCGACTCGAACCCCGGCGGAATGCGGTAATTGGTGACGATGACCTCTTCATTAGGCGGTACGATCGTACGCACCATAGGAAGCGGCACAAACTGCTCCTGATTGTTCACGACCCCGATGACCTCATTCACCTTGTCGGCCAATTCGTTGTCGCGCTGAGCGAGATACCGGGTGGGATTGGCCAGTCCGGGCACGTCCACAGCGTCACCCGGAGAGAAGTGACGTACGTCGCCTTTGCCGTAATCGAGACCAGCCCCTGCGGGCAGGCTAACAGGTTTAATCGCCATGATGTAACTATCGTCAGCTTTGCGGGAAGTCCATGAACCACTTTAATTGGTGGGACTGCACGAAGCTGTCAAAAAGGTTGAATTTGAAAGTGTAGCGGCCATCGACAAAATATGTCCGATGAACGCCTGTCTCGACGGTCTGGCCCTTGCCGCGTCGAAAGTGCATGTTGATCTCCCGCGCAGGCTTCCAGATGGGAGTGATCGCACCGACTTTGCCGATCCTGATCTTGCTGCCCGTAACCACGCCGTCTTCAAACGTACGGCACATCACTTCGTATACGCGGCAGGCTTCCGAGTATGTGAGCCCGGCTTCGGACATGAAGCGCGTCACGAATGAGCGCCGGTCGATAGTGGCATTCCCGTCTGAATTCATGGTTGGAAGATCAAGTTCGTGGAAAATCCGGTTTGACTGAGTTTGGAAATAAAAGCGGCAGTGACCACCACCGACTTATTCTCCCGGCGATCCACGCTAATGGACTGCAAAACAACGCGAGGCTCCCACGCCGTGACAGCGTCAACAATCTCTTGTTGGATCATGCTCTCGATGCCAGCCACGTTTTGCTGAAAGATGATCTGGCGCAAAGTCGTGCCGTACTCAGGCAGCATCAGGCGTTCACCTTTGTTGGTCATCAGCAGCATTTTGAGCGACGACACGAGAATGTTGATGTCGGTTGAAGTAGTGAAATCCCACTGTTCAGCATTCGGTGTTCCTTCGTCCTTCGGAAGGATGGGGCCGATCAGAACATTGGCAGGAGGCGCTTGCAGCCCGCTTGGGATCACCGTGACGAAGTAGTTCACTTCCACAACCGATGGAGCGGGCGCGACAAAGTTCTGGCCCACCACGCTGATAAAGTAATCACCCGGCAGCAGCGATTTGGTGGTCTCGATGGCGAGGGTACCGGTACCGGAATAAACTACTGGGCGCGATCCGTCATGCCAGTCCACGGTGCCGTTGATGTAAGCGTGGGGAAGCGTTGGATCATTTTCCTCCACCATCACATTGATCTTAAAAGGCGCGCCCGTTGGAGCCGACGCCAGCAGTTTTGAATCTGCCGGTGGCGAATACAACAGGTTATTACCTTGAAAATCAGTAATCGTGAGCATGATGTTTTACCTTACCCAGCGACGGTAATACGGCTCCGGTTGAATCTCTGTCGGCGTGCTCTCAGTGATCGGTTCGTCCTCAAATTTCTTGCCGACCGCTTCATGCAGCATCTTGGTGATAACACCACCAACGTGTTTCCGGCTGCCGCTGCTCTCAGCATTGCGCTTCAGTTCAAACGGGTGTTTACCGAAGCTGGACACAACCACGTCGAGTTCCTTGAGCGGTTGAGGCTGGAGCACTTCGGTGAACTTCATTCGGCGCTGGCCGTGAGTGCGATCTGGTAGGCGTTTGTATACGCACTCACGCAACGCTCTCAGCTTGGCTTTGCCGTGCGGCGTGTTCAGTAGCTCATCAACCTCACGGATCAACTTGTACTCGAAAGGTGCAGGCTGCTTGCTTTCCTGCTGTTGCTGGTCAATTTCGCCGGGGAGCGCCGTGATGAAAACGTTCACCACATCGTCGGGCAGGTGCATGTAGCGCTTGAAGATGGTTTCGATCCACGCCTCTTTGGGCAAGCGGTATTTGTCCATCACGTCCGCGAGGATGTCGAGCACTTGTGCCTGTGACTGGAGCATTTCCAGCTTCATCTGCTCTTCCAAGCTGCCGATGGGTGGCATCATGGCCTTGATGTCCAACTGCTCGATGTTCTTGCCCTTCAGCACGGCGTGGAAGTAAGCCAGCCACTGGTACGTGTTGATGATCGGACGACGAATGGACTTGATCTTGCGGAGAAAGCGGATGTCCTGAGCAAGCAGGGCTTTGCCCGAGGGAGCTTCGCCACCCTCTTTATTGGCACCGCCACCGCCGAACCACGACCGGGGCATACCAATGATCGAATAAAACAGATCGGTCAAAAGTTCGATGTCGTATACATCAGGCACGTCCGGGGTGCCGGGCAGCTTCTCGATGGCGTTTTGGAAGCCTTTCGGCTGCGCGAGGTAAATGATCGTGTCCAGCGCCATCGCGTTGTAATAGCTCGTGAAATCCGAGGCGCTGTTGAATTTGTCCGGGTCTCCCTGCTGGCCGAAGGAGAGCTTGCTGCGCAGGGCCTGCCGCCAACGCTGCACGGTCTTCATCTGCTCGATGGGCGGTTGCTCCTGAACGTCGATGTTGATGGCGTAGCGATCCGGCTGCACCTGAGCACGAAAAACGACCATTTGATCGATTGCCAACCGAAGTTTCTTGTAAATTCCGTCCGCTTCCGCAAAAATGGGTTCACCGTGCTCGCTGATGCGCATACGGAACATGCGCCGGAAGTGCATAAAATCCCATGGGTACCAGAGTTCCTCCAATGACTGACCGTTGTTCATCGAGATACGCTCGACGGGCGTCTGATTATCGGGCATTACGAACACATCTTCCTTGTTCGGCTTATGCCCGGCCCAGCGGTAACCGATCACCTTACGATTACGCTCCAGCCAATACCGGCGCATCTCCGTCGGGTGAATGAAGGAAAGACCCAATACGCCCTCGACCGGAGCATACTCTATTTTTTCAAAGTGATTACCCAGCGCTGCGATATGCCACACCTGCGATGGAAGGATTTGTTCGACTTCAAGCCGAACCAGCATGTCGTTCAACTCCTCCTCAAACGCCTGATCGTTGCACTGATACCAGAGCGTGCCCGGAGAATTGGCATCCGTCTGAGTGGCTTCGTCTACAATTTCCACCAAAGCTGCTGCAATCAAATCCCACGTCGACATTTCGTCCCACAAGGTCAGCATCGCGTCGAACGTGGTCGGACGCTTCATGACCGTGTTGTACTTCGTCCAAATGTCAGGATCGGCTACACGGCCCGCCTGCTGAAATTCGTTCCACAACTGCTGATCTGCATTGGGCGTATTGGCGCGAGGAACCAGAGAGCCGGTGCGGACGCCACTGGTGCCGATCAGCCCGGCATACTTCATCAGTGCGTTTATGGGAGTTTGAGCCATATTATTTTATTAACTACCGCTGGTGGCGGCTATACAGAAAGAACCATTTTACCGACTTGGATTTACAAAAATTCAGTTCTTCCAAAACATGGCTAAAAATACAGCAGTTAAAGAAAAGACGACGACCAACCGTCCGACCGTTATTTCCTTCCGCATCACCGATGATCAGGAAGGTGAGTTGGCCAAAATTCGCAATCGTGAAAAACCGATGGGCGTCGATTCCACACGTCAGCTATGCCGCAAACTCGTGGTTGATTTCCTTGCCGGGCGCTTGGCTTACAACGATCCGCTCGACATGAAGGCCGACCTCGAACTGCATCCTCGCCCGAAGCGCTAACAGCGTTTCCACGCCTTCGTAGCCGGATTCAGTTTGAACCTGACTTCGGCCAAAGACGTGTGCGTTGACTCGTGGTCGTAGATTTTGGTGGGAACACGGCACTGTATACAGTCCGTGGAAACAGACTCAACGACCACCAGTGCAGGATCGAGTATTTCGTCCTGCGCTTTGCAGAACTGCTGAACCGCTTCGCTTAAA
>Ga0068859_100001823_pt1 | contig 21698 bp, 21 predicted proteins | sample KBSSwiS22_FD_66585 | JGI IMG/M metagenome (GOLD analysis project Ga0068859, IMG submission 66585) | Switchgrass rhizosphere microbial communities from Kellogg Biological Station, Michigan, USA - KBS Switchgrass S2-2 | ecosystem: Host-associated > Plants > Roots > Rhizosphere > Soil ...
GTGGAAGCGATGGAAGGCACGGACGAGGCCATCCGCCGCGCCGGCCGCATCGCCGGCGAGGGCTGCAGCGTGGTGAAGGTGGCCAAGCCGCGGCAGGACGTCCGCTTCGACGTGCCCGTGGTCGGGCCCGGAACCGTGACGGCAATGAGCGAGGCGAGGGCCCGCGTGCTGGCCGTGCAGGCGGGCGAGACGCTGCTCCTGGACCGGTCCCTTCTCCTGGCCGCGGCCGAGAAGGCGGACCTGGCCGTCTGGGGCTTCGAAGCCCCGGCTCCCCGTTGATGGCGAGCCCTTCCGCCGGCCGTCGGGAGGTCCGCGTCGGCGTCGTCGGGGTCGGCGCTCTCGGCCAGCATCACGCGCGCGTCTACGCCGCACTGCCCGGTGCCCGCCTGGCCGGTGTCTACGACATCGATCGGGCCCGCGCGGCAGAGGTGGCGGGGAAACACGGCGGACGCGTGTTCGAGCACCTCCGCGACCTGCTGGGCGAGGTGGACGCCGTCTCCGTCGCCGTGCCCACGGTGGACCACCACCGCGTGGCCCGCGTCCTCCTGGATGCCGGCAAGGACGTCCTGGTCGAGAAGCCCATGACCACGACGACCGCCGAGGCGGAGGACCTGATCCGCGTGGCCGCGGACCGCAAGGCCGTCTTCCAGGTCGGCCACATCGAGCGCTTCAACCCGGCGGTGGACGTCCTGAAGGCGACCGTCTCCGCCCCTCGCTTCATCGAGGTCCACCGGCTGGGCTCGTTCTCCCCGCGCAGCCTCGACATCGACGTCGTCCTGGACCTGATGATCCACGACCTCGACATCGTCCTGACCCTGGACGGGTCCGAGGCCGTGCAGGTGGATGCGGTCGGGGTACCCGTCCTCACCCCGCGCGTCGACATCGCGAACGTCCGCCTCCGGTTCGCCTCCGGCCTCATCGCCAACCTGACCGCGAGCCGGGTCTCGGCGGAGAAGGTGAGGAAGTTCCGGGTCTTCTCCCCCCGGACCTACATCTCGGTCGATTTTGCCCGGCGGGAGGCGCAGGTCTACCGCCTGACCGACGGGGCGGCGGGTCCGGAGATCAAGGTCGAGCAGACGGCGGCCCCGGACGACGAGCCGCTCCGGCGGCAGCTCGCCGCGTTCGTGGAGTGCGCAGCGTCACGCACCGCGCCGGCCGTCAGCGGCGAGGACGGGCTGCGGGCGCTCCGCCTGGCGCACGTCATCCTTGACCGGATCGCCGATCAGCGCTAGTTTCGGCCCCTATTTTTTGTCAGGCCAACTCATAGCAGAATCACGACCTTTGGCCGATTTCACAATCAATTGCGCGCCCATGACCTTCCGGGGCGGCGCCGCATGGTAGGTTTAATTGTTCGTTACCGGGGATAGAGAGCCAGGCCGTCCGGGGGACAACACTCCGCGTTTGGGCTTTCTCGTCTCCGGATTCGTACATGTGACGTTGATCATGCTTCTCATCCAACGCAGCCTGACACCGCGTCCGCTGGCACCGGAAATCGTTTCCACCCCGAACCCGAAGGGTCCGTCGGTGTTCCTCCCTCCCGCCGAGGTCCTGCGTCAGCTCCGTCCCGCGCCTCCCGTGGCCGCGCCGCCTGCCACCCTGGCCCCCGCGCCCGTCGCCACGCCCGTGCCCACTCCGCCGCCGGGTCGCGATCGGATCAGCGTCGGGGGGCCGGAGTCGGAGCGCGCCAAGGGGCCGATCCTGCTCCGGCGCGACCAGGACCTGACGGCCACTCCGCGTGGGTCCGTCCGCGGCGACGGGTCCGAGCATGTCCAGGCGACGCCGCCGCCGACCCCCATCCCGTCCCCGCCCAGCCTGATCGCGGATGGCGGCTCGATGGGGGGGCGCCTGCGGCTGCCTCCCGGGCTCGGCCGCCCGGAGGCGCCGTCCGCGTCCGCGGCCGCTCCGGGAACACCGTCGCGTCCTTCTACGTTGAGCGAGACCCTGCGCGACCTCGACCGCCGGCTTTCCCAAGCGGGTCCGCGCGGCACCGCCACCGGGACCGGACAGCAGATGGGTCCCCTTTTCTTCGACCCCGAGGGGGCGGACTTCACGCTCTGGCTCGACCGGTTCCGGAACGAGGTCTACCGGAACTGGATCGTGCCCAACGCCATCCTGCTCGGGATCCGCGGGCACGTGGACCTCGAGTTCACGGTCGAGCGGGACGGCAGCGTCACCGGCCTGAAGCTCGTGAAGTCGATCGGGAACGCGGCCCTGGACAAGGCCGCCGCGAACGCCATCCTGGCCGGCCGGTTCCTCCCTCTGCCGTCCGACTTCGCGCCGCCGCGGGTCACCATGCAGGTTTCGTTCTATTACGGAGAGGGGCCGCAAGGTTGAGGACACCGGCGGTGCTCGGACTCGGCGAGGCGGCGCGCCGCGCGCGCGCGGCCAAGGCGCTGCCGAAGCGGCCCTCGGCGGCGGCGGCCCTGCTCGCGGCCGTCGCGGCGACCATGGCCCTGGCCGCCAGCTGCCGCACCGTGCCCACGCCGCACATCGGCGATGCGGGGCGGCGTCCCGCGGGGGGAGCCGTCGCGGCGGCCGCCGATGGGTCGCCCCTGCCGGTCGAGGCCTTCGTGCCCGGGCCGATCGTCCGCGTGGGCATCATCGTGGACGGGGCGCGGTCGATGGTGAGCGCGGAATCCGGCGTCGTCGTGCGGGAGGCGGGACCGCTCGCCCGCGAGGTCCCGCTGCCGCGCGCGACCTTCATGGCCGTCGCGCCCATGGGCGCGGGCAGCCGGTTCCGGGTCCAGGTGGGCAGCCTGGCCGACCCGCGCGGAGCGGAGGACCTGGCCGCACGCGTGCGCGAGATGGCCAAGGCCGAGTCCGTCTCCCGCTGGAGCGACGAGACGCGGACCTGGCAGGTGCGCGTCGGCGACTTCCGGACGCGCGACGAGGCGGTCGCGCTCTCCTCGCGTCTCCAGCAGCTCGGGCTCTCCGGGGGCTGGATCGCGGAGGAGCCGCGCGACCCCACTCCCGGCCGCCTGAAGCTGATGGAGACGGGGGACGAGTTCAGCGCCGCCAGCGTGGTGCCCTCGCGGCCGGACGATACGCTCTGGGCCGACGGCCTGCCCTATCGTGGCGTGCTCGAGGTGCGGCCCGGAGAGGCGGGCCTGACCGTCGTCAACGTCATCAACCTCGAGGACTACCTGAAGGGCGTGGTGCCCAACGAGCTCTCGCCGGACACCTTCCCCCAGCTCGAGGCCCTGAAGGCCCAGGCGGTGGCCGCGCGCACGTACGTCCTGCGCAACCGCGGCGGCTATTCGGCCCACGGCTACGACATCTGCGCGACCCCGAGCTGCCAGGTCTACCGCGGCAAGTCCACGGAGAAGCCGATGGCGACGCAGGCGGTGGACGAGACGCGGGGACAGGTCGCGACCTATGCCGGGTCGATGATCAACGCGCTCTACACCTCGACCTGCGGCGGCCACACCGAGACCGGCTCCAACATCTTCGAAGGCGAAGGCGTGCCCTACCTCGTCGGCGTCTCCTGCGCGCCCGAGCGCGAAGCCTGGGCCACCATCCACACCACGGCCGCCCCGCGAGCCCTGGGCGACCAGCCGGACCTCAATCGCGACGCCGCCCTCCTGGTGAGCCTCGACGTCCTGCCCATGAAGATGTACACGGCGGCCGCTCTCAAGCCGGCCCCGACCGAAGAGGAGCTGCGGGACTGGGTGGGCCGTCTCGTGTCGTCCCTCAAGCGCAAGCCCTGCGCCTCGACGGTCGAGGGGTCGCTCACGCGACGCGGCACCTTCATGCGCCACCTCGTCTCCACGATGTGCTGGGACGATCGGGCGCAGCGGCTGCTGAGCCCCGACGACCCCGAGTACCTGCTCTCGGTCGAGGACCGCGCGGAGCTGACGGACCGCCGTGACGTCCTGGCCGCCGCCCTCCTCATGCAGGAGAGCATCCTCACTCCGTTCCCGGACAACACCATCCGGCCCAATGCGCCCATCACGCGGGCCCAGGCCATCGAGATGCTCGGGCGCACCGCGATGGTGGCCGCTCCTCCCGGCCTCGTGTCCGCCGAGTTCCGCGGCTTGTCCGGCGGCGGTCTGACCGTGCGCACCGACAAAGGCGAGGCCTCGCTGCCCATCGACCTGGCCGCGCGGCTCTTCCGCTCTCTCGACGGGACCCGGCTCGGCACGTCCGAGCTGGACCTGGCCGAAGGGGACAAGGTGACCTTCGTGGCCCAGGGCGGCCGCATCACGTTCCTGGAGGCGAAGCAGAGCCTGCTCGGGGCCTCCGCGGACCGCTCGTCGAAGTACTACCGCTGGGAAGTGCGCATGACCCCCGACGAGGTCTCCAAGGCCATCTCCCGTTACGGCACCGTCGGACAGGTCCGGGACATCGTCCCCAAGCGCTTCGGGGTCTCCGGGCGCGTGATCGAGGCGGCCGTGGTCGGCAGCGACGGGGAGCTGATCCTGGACGGCCTGCGCGTGCGCTGGGGTCTGGGGCTCAGGGAGAACCTGTTCGTGATCGACCGCGAGCGCGACGCCGCCGGGAACGTCACGCGCTTCGTCTTCACGGGCAAGGGATGGGGCCACGGCGTGGGCTTGTGCCAGGTCGGCAGCTTCGGGATGGCCCAGGCCGGGTCCACCTTCGACCGCATCCTTCAGCACTACTACACCGGCATCAGCCTGCGGAAAGAGTACTGACCCGTTCTCGTTTCTTTGACAGGTCCGTCAGGCGTCCCGTAAACTCTGCTGTCTACACCAACTCCTGATGGCAGCGACTCTTCCGAAGCGCTTCGAGCCGTTCGTGGTTCCGGGCGGTCTGAAGGGCCAGATCTCCGAGCTGCCCGTGCCGGAGGTGCTGCAGCACCTCCGCCTCTCGCAGTCCACCGGCATCCTCACGCTGGTGTCGGGAGGCGCGCGCAAAGCGCTCTACCTCAAGGACGGCCGGGTCGTATTCGCCTCCTCGAACCTGCCCAACGACCGGCTGGGCGAGATCCTGCTCCGTGAAGGGAAGATCACGGTCGAGGAATACGAACTCTCCATCAAGGCGATCACCAAGGGCAAGCGGCAGGGGAAGGTCCTCGTCGAGATGGGGGCGCTGTCCCCGAAGGACCTCTGGGAGGGCGTGCAGTTCCAGGTGAAGGAGATCGTCTACACGGTCTTCCAGTGGGACGAGGGCCAGTTCCACTTCGAGGAGTCGTCGCTCCCGGAGAAGGAGCGCATCACCGTCGACCTCGACATCCAGGACCTCATCCTGGCCGGCCTGCGGCGCGTGGATGCGGCGGGCCGCGTTCAAGTGCATTACCCGGAAGGGGACTCCGTCCTGGAGCGCGCGACCTCGCAGGTGCCGGCGGTCCTCGAGGAGTACGAGGTCCACGTCCTGAAGCTCATCGACGGCGAGCGCAGCGTGCTCGACATCTGCCGCGAGAGCGAGATCGGCGACAACGAGACGATGAAGACGCTCTACGGGTTGGTCTCGACGGGAGTGGCGCGGGTGAAGGGCAAGAAGGTGATCACCCTCGACCAGGACTTCGTCCCCGTGGACACCATCTACTCCGTGCTGGACTCCTTCAACCAGATGTACGAGCACATCTTCAAGTACATGGTGCGCGAGGTGGGACCCATCGCGGAGAACGTCCTCGAGAAGTATCTGGGCACCCTGCGCGACGGCCGCAAGGACGTCTTCGGCGGGGTGAAGCTCCAGAAGGACGGGACGCTGGACGTCACCGTCATCGAGCGCAACCTCAACAAGTTCCCGGAGGAGCAGCGGCGCGGCCTGCTCGTGGACGGCCTCAACGAGCTCCTCTACGCCGAGCTCCTCGCCATCAAGCGGACGCTCGGCGCCGAGCACGAGGCCGCGATCGTCAAGGCCCTGAAGCACTGACGTCGTGACGCGCCAGCAAGCCCGGGGCGCGGCCATCCTCCTCTTCGCGATCCTCCTGTGGACGGCCTGGCGATGGTGGCAGCTTCGTCCGTAGTCGCCGTCGTCGGGCCCACCGCTTCCGGCAAGAGCGCGCTCGCCCTGGACCTCGCGAAAGAGCGCGGAGGCGAGATCGTCTCCTGCGACAGCCTGCAGGTGTATCGCGGGCTCGACATCGGGAGCGCCAAGGCCACCGCGGAAGAGCGGGCGGCGGTGCCGCATCACCTCATCGACGTCGTGGATCCCGACCAGGAGTTCTCGGCCGCCGACTATGCGCGTCTGGCCCGGGCGGCGATCGATGCCATCGCGAGCCGGGGGCGCCTCCCGATCGTCGCGGGCGGGACGGGACTGTACCTGCGCGCGCTCCGCCGCGGGCTCTTCGCGGGGCCCTCGCGCGATCCCGACCTCCGCCGGCGCCTGGAGGGGATCGCCGAGCGCCGGGGCGACGCCCGCCTGCACCGCATGCTCGCGCGCGTCGACCCGGAGTCCGCGGCGCGCATCGAGAAGAGCGATCGGCTGCGGGTCATCCGCGCCCTCGAGGTCTTTCGCGCGAGCGGGCGTTCGCTCAGCGAGCACCATCGCGCGGACGCGCCCGCCTCCGACGGCCGGCGCTGGCTGATCCTGGGCCTGGATCCGCCGCGCGAGGCCCTGCGGGCGGCGGTGGAGGAGCGTACGAGCCGGATGCTGGAAGCGGGCCTCCTCGACGAGGTGCGACTCATCCTCGCGCGGTATGGCGGGGCCGATCTGCGCCCGCTGCGCGCGATCGGCTATCGCCAGGCGGTGAGCGTCGTGCGCGGCGCGCAGGCGGTCGACGCGGCCCAGCGTGATATCGTCAAGGAAACGATGCGGTACGCGAAGCGCCAGATGACGTGGTTCCGTCATCAGGAAGAGGTGACCTGGTTCCGGCGCGCCGCGGACGCGCGCGCGGCGGCGCGGGAGTGGCTCGGCTGATGGGCCGTTTCCGCCGCGCCATCGTCGTGGTGTGCGACGGGCTCGGGGTCGGGGAAGCGCCGGATGCGGCCGCCTTCGGCGACCAGGGCAGCGATACCCTCGGGCACGTCCTCGCGTCGCGCGACGTGCGCATCCCGCATCTCAAGGAGCTCGGGCTGGGCAACCTCACGCCCACCTACGACGGGGCGCGAAATCCGCGGCCGGCGGGAGCGTGGGGGAAGATGGCGGAGAGGAGCGCGGGCAAGGACACCGCTGCCGGCCATTGGGAGATGACCGGCCTCGTGACGCCCATTCCGTTCAAGGTCTACGCCGGCGGCTTCCCGGCGGAAGCGGTGCGGCTCTTCGAGGAGCGCATCGGCCGCAAGGTGCTCGGCAACAAGGCCGCTTCCGGCACCGAGATCCTCAAGGAGCTGGGCGAGGAACATCTGCGGACGGGCTCGCCGATCCTCTACACGTCCGGCGACAGCGTGTTCCAGGTGGCGGCTCACGAGGAGCTGATCCCGCCCGACGAGCTCTATGGGATCTGCCGCATCGGGTACGAGATCGCCTGCCTCCAGTACGGCGTCTGCCGCGTGATCGCGCGGCCCTTCGTGGGCACGTCGCCCGAGACTTTCAAGCGGACGCCCAACCGCCGCGACTTCCCCGTGCCGCCCGGAGGTCCGACCCTGCTCGACGGTCTGGCCGCCGCGGGCTGGCCGGTCTTCGGAGTGGGGAAGATCGAGGACATCTTCACGGGGCGGGGGATCTCGGGGGCCGTGCACACGAAATCCGACTCGGATGGCATCGACCAGACGGTGAAGGCGATGGACGAAGTCGAGCGCGGTCTCATCTTCACGAACCTCGTGGACTTCGACACGCTCTATGGGCACCGGAACGACGTCTCCGGCTATGCGGCCAACCTGGAGCTGCTGGACACGCGACTGCCCGACGTCCTGGCGCGGATGCGCGAGGACGACGTCTTCCTCCTGACCGCCGACCACGGCTGCGACCCGTCCGACGTCTCCACCGACCACACCCGGGAGAACGTCCCCTTGCTCGTCCGTGGCGCGCGCGTGCCTCCGGGTCGCGAGCTGGGCGTGCGCGCCACCTTCGCCGATCTCGGCGCCACTCTCGCCCACAACTTCGACCTGCCCCCCCTGGCCGCCGGCACCTCGTTCCTGAAAGACCTAAACCCTTGACACTCCTGGGCAAAAGCGTCAAAATCAGGGGTTTGAGCACTACGCAGAGCATGCTCGTCATATCGATACGAGACATTCCGGTCGATGGGAAGGCGGTCGATGTCGCCCTCGATCCGGGAGCCGTCCACCTGGAGGGGGAGGAGGAGTTCACCCTCGAGGGCGGACGGCTGGCCGGGCGGATCGAGAAGGGGGAGGACCAGGCCGTCCACTTCCGCGGCCGCCTCCAGGCGCGCCTGGGCCTGCACTGCGGCCGCTGCCTGGAGCCGTTCGTGAAGGAGCTGGACGAAGACCTGGACCTCTTCTTCATGCCGCACGAGGCGGAGGCGGACGCCGACGAGGAGGAGCAGGAGGTCGAGCTCTCCGACCGGGACATGGTGGTCGCCTATTACGAAGACGACCGGATCGACCTCGGAGAGATGGTGCGGGAGCAGATGCTCCTCGCCCTGCCGCTGCGGCGCCTGTGCCGGGAGGACTGCCGCGGGCTGTGCCCGTCCTGCGGGACCAACCGGAACACGGGGACGTGCCAGTGCCAGCCGGCGGAGACGGTCGACGAGCGCCTCGCGCCCCTCCGCAAGATTTTCGACAAGGGATCCTCGTAGCCGTCCCGGGCACGCAATTGAACTGGGGGCCCGGCGCGGAGGCCGGCGCGCCCCGCTGAGGAGAACCGTTCATGCCGAATCCCAAGCGCCGTCATTCCAAGACCCGCACGGCCACCCGCCGCGCCCACGACCACCTCAAGGCGCCCGGGCTGGCCCTCTGCCCGAACTGCCACGAGCCCAAGCTCTCGCACCGGGTCTGCCCGAAGTGCGGGTACTACAAGGGCAAGCAAGTCATCGGAGTGGAAGAGGTCTAGGGGCGCGGGTAAGCCGCTGACCGAAGCAAAGTCCACCGCGAAGGCGCATCCCTCCTCGCGCAAGCCGCGCGTGGCGGTGGATGCCATGGGCGGAGACCTCGGACCGCGCGTGGTGGTCGAAGGGGCCGTGGCCGCCTGCCGCGAGTTCGACCTCCAGGTCGTGCTCGTCGGCCCGCAGGGCGTCGTGGCGGAGGAGCTCCGCCGCGCCCAGGCCGGAGACGCGCCCATCCAGATCGTCGACGCCGCGGAAGCGGTGGGTATGGGCGAGAAGGTCACGCGCGCGACTCTCAAGAAGCGCTCGTCCATCACCGTGGCCGTCGAGCACGTACGCGACGGGGCGGCGGACGCGTTCTTCTCCGCCGGCAACACCGCCGCCTGCTGGACCATCGCCAAGCTCGTCCTCGGCACCCTGGAAGAGGTGGAGCGGCCCGCGCTCGCCGCCGCCCTCCCGCATCCCACCGGCCGCACCGTCCTCATCGACGTGGGCGCCAACGCGAACTGCAATGCCCGCAACCTCGAGGAGTTCGCGGTGATGGGCAAGGTCTACACGAGCTCCGTCTTCCACACGCCCAACCCGCGCGTCGGGCTCATGAGCATGGGGGAGGAGGAGACGAAGGGGAGCCATCTCACGAAAGAGGTCCACGAGGCCCTCAAGGGCTCGACGCTGAACTTCGTGGGCAACGTCGAGGGCGGCGACATCTTCACCGGCCGAGTCGACGTCATCGTCATGGACGGCTTCACCGGGAACGTGGTCCTCAAGGCCAGCGAGACCCTCGCCGACACCCTGATGCGCCTCATCAAGGAGGAGATCCAGAGGAAGAACGTGCGCAAGGTCGGGGCCTTCCTCTCCAAGGGCGCGTTCAACGCCGTGCGCCATCGCATCGATCCCTCCGAATACGGGGGCGCTCCGCTTCTCGGCGTGAAGGGCTGTTGCGTGATCGGCCACGGCCGCTCCAATGCCGTCGCCATCAAACACGGCATCCGTACCGCCGCCGACTTCTTCACGAGCGGCGTGAACGGGCGGATCGAGGCCGAGCTCCGGGTCCTGGGGCCGCGCAAGGAGCACGTGACGGAGACCAAGAGCTCATGACCCTCGCCTTCGTCTTCCCTGGCCAGGGATCGCAGAAGGTCGGCATGGGGCGGTCCCTCCACGACGCCGTACCCGAGAGCCGCGCCGTATTCGACGAGGCCGACGGCGCCCTGGGCTTCCCCCTGTCGCGGCTGTGCTTCGAGGGACCGGAGGACCAGCTCCAGCTCACCACGAACACCCAGCCCGCGATCCTGGCCACGAGCGTCGCGGCCGCGCGCGCCCTGGCCGCGCGGGGGGTGGAGCCGCAATGGGTGGCCGGCCACAGCCTGGGCGAATATTCGGCCCTCGTCACCGCCGGCGTCCTGTCGCTGCGCGACGCCGTCGTGGCCGTTCGCCGCCGCGGCCAGTACATGCAGGAGGCGGTTCCGGTCGGGGAGGGCGCGATGGCGGCCATCCTGGCCCTGGACCTTGCCGCCATCGAGCAGGCCTGCCGCGAGGCCGCGCAGGGCCAGGTCGTCTCGCCCGCGAACATCAACTCGCCCGGACAGGTCGTGATCGCCGGCCACGCGGCGGCGGTGGACCGCGCGTCGGAGCTGTGCAAGAAGGCGGGGGCCAAGCGCGCCATACGCCTGCCCGTGTCCGCTCCCTTCCACTGCGCCTTGATGAAGCCGGCCCAGGAGCGCCTGGCTCGTGACCTCGAAGGGATCACCTTCTCGGCCCCGAGCGTGCCCCTCGTGAACAACGTGGATGCGGTGGTGGTCCGCGCCGCCGAGGCCTGTCGCGACGGGCTCGTACGCCAGGTCTCCGGCACCGTGCGCTGGCAGGAGTCCGTGGAGCGCCTCGTGCGCGAAGGCGTGGACACTTTCGTCGAGGTCGGACCGGGAACCGTGCTCGCGGGCCTCGTCAAGAAGATCGACAAGGGCGTGCGCGTCCTGAGCGTCGAGGACTCCGCGTCCCTCGAGGCCACGGCGGCCGCTCTCCAGGAGATGCGAACGGCGTGACGGTCAGCGGCAAGGTCGTGCTCGTGACCGGCGCCTCGCGCGGCATCGGCAGGGCGATCGCCGAGGCCCTCGCCGCCGCGGGGGCGACGGTCGTGCTGGGGGCCCGGGACGAGACGAAGCTGGCCGAGGCCGTGGACGCGATCGTGAGCGCGGGTGGACGCGCCTCTTCCGTTCCCCTCGACGTCTGCCACCGCGAGTCCGTGGACACCGCTTTGGCCGCCGTGCTGGAGCGCCACGGCCGCATCGACGGCCTCGTCAACAACGCCGGGATCACCCGCGACAACCTCCTCCTGCGCATGAAGGCGGAGGAGTGGGAAGCCGTCCTCTCGACGAACCTCACCGGCGTGTACCACTGCACGCAGGCGGTCCTGCGCCCGATGCTGAAGCAGCGCAGCGGACGCATCGTCAACGTGACGTCGGTCGTGGGGATCACCGGCAACGCCGGTCAGGCGAACTACGCGGCGAGCAAGGCGGGGGTGATCGGGTTCACCAAGTCCGTCGCGCGCGAGGTGGCGTCACGCGCGATCACCGTGAACGCGGTGGCTCCCGGCTTCATCGACACCGAGATGACCGCGGCCATGACGGACAAGGCGAAGGAGGCGGTCACGTCCTCCATTCCCATGGGACGGGTGGGGACGCCCGCGGACGTCGCGGGCGCGGTGACGTTCCTGCTCTCCGACGCCGCCGCCTACGTCACGGGACAAGTGCTGGGAGTGGATGGCGGATTCCACATGTGAAGAAATAGAATCAGGGGATCGACTCCGCGGCGCCCTGGGGAGGCGTTTTCCGCAGCGGAGGCTTTCCACTGTCGGCGAGGCGGGCTTCACGCCCGCCGAGCCCGCTTGATGAAGAAAAAGCCGGAGCGAGGACGCTAACTTAAAAGGAGCCTCATGGAGCCTGTTGCCGATCGCGTCAAGAAGATCATCGTGGACCAGCTGGGAGTCGAGGAGGACCTCGTCACTCCCGAGGCCTCCTTCGTGGACGACCTGGGCGCGGACAGCCTGGACACGGTGGAGCTGGTGATGGCGTTGGAGGAGGAGTTCGGGATCGAGATCCCGGACGAGGACGCGGAGAAGATCACGCGCGTCAAGGAAGCGACCGAATACATCGACAAGCACGGGGACAAGGCCAAGAAGTAGGTCCTCCCCGCTCCGCGGGCTTCGGAAGGACGAGATCACAGTGGCAGATCGCAGGGTCGTAGTGACGGGCGTGGGGCTCGTGTCCCCGGTCGGCATCGGCACGGAGGAGACCTGGAAGTCCCTCCTGGCCGGCCGATCGGGCGCCGGCCCCATCACGCTGTTCGATGCCTCGCAGCATTCGTCGCGGTTCGCCTGCGAGGTGAAGGGCTTCGATCCGCTCAACTGGGTGGAGAAGAAGGAAGTCAAGAAGATGGACCGCTTCATCCAGTTCGCGGTCGCGGCCGCCGACTTCGCCCTGGCGGACTCCGGCCTGAAGATCGACGCCGGGAACGACGAGATGGTCGGCGTCTACGTCGGGAGCGGTATCGGTGGTTTCGCCACCATCGAGCGCGAGCACACGATCCTGATGGAGCGTGGGCCGTCGCGCATCAGTCCCTTCTTCATCCCGGCCGCGATCGTGAACCTCGCCTCGGGGTGGATCTCCATCCGCTCGGGGGCGAAGGGACCCAACTCCGCCACCTGCACCGCCTGCACCACTTCGGCGCACGCCATCGGCGATTCCTTCCGGCTCATCCAGCGCGGCGACGCCGACGCCATGATCGCGGGGGGCAGCGAGGCCGCCATCACTCCGCTCGGCACCGGCGGCTTCTGCTCCATGCGCGCGTTGTCCCAGCGCAATGACGACCCCCAGACGGCGTCGCGTCCGTTCGACAAGGACCGCGACGGCTTCGTCATCGGGGAAGGGTCGGGAGTCGTCATCCTCGAGGAGCTGGAGATGGCGCGCCGCCGCGGGGCGCACATCTACTGCGAGCTCGTCGGCTACGGGATGTCTTCCGATGCGTACCACATCTCCGCTCCCTGCGAGGACGGCGACGGGGCCTATCGCGTCATGAACAAGGCCATCAAGGACGCGCGCATCGAACCGTCCGCCATCGGCTACATCAACGTGCACGGTACCTCCACGCCGCAGGGGGACCGGGTCGAGGTCATCGCGATCAAGCGCGTCTTCGGCGACCACGCGCGGCAGATGCCCATCAGCTCCACCAAGTCGATGACGGGGCACCTGCTGGGCGCGGCCGGAGGCCTGGAGGCGGGCATCACGGCCCTCGCCCTGCGCGACCAGATCCTGCCCCCGACGATCAACTACCGGACGCCCGACCCGGAATGCGACCTCGACATCATCCCGAACGAGGCGCGCCGTGTGAAGCTGGAATACGCGCTGTCGAACTCGTTCGGCTTCGGGGGCACGAACGGCGCGCTCGTGTTCAAGAGATACGAGGGCTGATCGCGGAACTGGCCGATCGAACGCAGCCAGTGAGCTCGGCGGCCGCGTAGCGGCCGGCGAGCGACGGGGGGTTTCAGGGGGGGAGCTCTCTGCCACCGTGATGTCCAGAGAGTTCCCCCCCTGAGGTAAACGACGTTGAAGATCATCGTCTGCGTGAAGCAGGTGCCCGACACGGAAGCGCGAATTCGCATCGCTCCCGACGGCAAGGGGATCGCGGAGGGCGAGCTCAACTGGATCGTCTCGCCCTACGACGAGTTCGCCATCGAGGAGGCGCTGCGTATCAAGGAGAAGAAGGGCGGGGAGGTCGTGCTCGTCGCCCTCGGCCCGGATCGCGTGCAGTCCGCGCTGCGCAGCGGTCTGGCCATGGGGGCCGACTCCGCCCTCCATCTCAAGGACCCGCTTTTCGAGAGCGTGGACACGCTGGGTACCGCGTGGGCCCTGGCCGCCGCCATACGGCCCCTGGCCGCGGACCTCGTCCTCACCGGCCAGCAGGGGGTGGGCGGCGACAACAGCCAGATCCCGGGGCTGCTCGCCGAGATCCTGGACGTTCCGCAGGTGACGATGGCGGTGAAGGTGGAGATCGGCGAGGGCAAGGCCACCGTCGAGCGTGAGATCGAGGGCGCCCACGAGGTCTGGGAGACCTCGCTGCCCGCGGTGATCTCGGCCCAGAAGGGTCTCAACGAGCCGCGCTACGCGAGCCTCAAGGGCATCATGGCCGCCAAGAAGAAGACGATCGAGACCAAAGACGCGGCTTCGCTCGGGCTGAAGCCGGAAGACCTCGCGCCGAAGACCAGGGTGGTTGGCCTCGAGCTGCCGGCGTCGCGCCCCGGCGTGAAGATGATCCCGGGCGACGCGGACGCCCAGGTGAAGGAGCTGCTGCGGCTCCTGCACGAAGAGGCGAAGGTACTCTGATGCCCACCATCGTCACGTTCGCGGAAGTGCGCGACGGCAAGGTCCGGCGCGCGTCGCTGGAGGCGGTCTCGGAGGCGCGGCGGCTGGCCGGTCCCCTGGGAGCGACGGTGCAGTCCGTCTTGATCGGCCAGGGGGTGGCGCCGCTGGCGGCCGAAGTCGCGTCCTACGGCGCGGACCGCGTCCATGTCTTCGACGACGCCGAGCTCGGCTCGTACGCCACCGAGTCTTTCGCGCGGGCCCTGGCCCAGGTCATCACGCAGGAGAAGCCGTCGGTGGTGCTCGTCCCCTACACGGCCATGGGTAAAGACGTGGCTCCGCGCGTGGCCGCGCGCGTGGGGGCCGGCCTCGTCTCCGACGTCGTCAAGCTCGAGGTCAAGGACGGCAAGCTGGAGGCGCGGCGTCCCGTGTACGCGGGCAAGGCCCTGGCCACCGTGCGCTGGGAAGGCGAGCCGCAGATGGCGACGCTCCGTCCCAACGTCTTCGCGCTGGGAACGCCGGAGGCGTCGCGCCCGTTCGAGACGGTGACCGGTACCGCCGACGTCAGCACGCGCCGCGCGCGCGTGCAGTCCGTGCAGGCGGCGGGCGCGGGCAAGGTCGAGCTGACGGAGGCGCAGATCATCGTGTCCGGCGGGCGCGGCCTGAAGGGCCCGGAGAACTTCCATCTCGTGGAAGAGCTGGCCAACGCCCTGGGGGCGGCGGTCGGCGCCTCGCGCGCGGTGGTGGACGCGGGCTGGGTCGACCACCAGATGCAGGTGGGGCAGACGGGCAAGACGGTCTCGCCCACCCTCTACGTCGCGGCCGGCATCAGCGGCGCCATCCAGCACCTGGCGGGCATGTCCTCGTCCAAGGTGATCGTGGCCATCAACAAGGACGCGGACGCGCCCATCTTCAAGGTCGCCGACTACGGAATCGTGGGCGACGTGTTCGAGGTCCTTCCCAAGCTCTCCGCCGCCGCGAAGGACCTCCGCTCCCGGCATTGAAGGTCGGGCTCTACGACGATCCGGTCTTCCTCGAGCACGACTCGGGGGCGGGTCACCCGGAGCGGCCGGAGCGGCTGGCCGCCCTCCGGGACGGCCTGAGGCGCGAAGGGCTCGATGCCCGCCTGGAGAGGCTCGCCCCCCGCGACGCGACACGCGAGGAGCTGCTGCGCGTGCACACGCCACCGCACGTGGCGGCCGTGGCGGCCACGGCGGGACGCACCCATCGCTTCGATCCCGACACGCAGGCCGGACCTCATTCCTACGCCGCCGCCCTCAAGGCGGCGGGCGCCGTCACGGACGCGGTGGACCGCGTCCTCGACGGCCGCCTGGACCGCGCGTTGTGCCTCGTGCGCCCGCCCGGACATCACGCGGAAGCGGACCGCGCCATGGGCTTCTGCCTCTTCAACAACGTGGCCGTGGCCGCGGCCCACGCCCTCGCCCGCGGCCTCGCCCGCGTGAGCGTCATCGACTTCGACGTGCATCACGGCAACGGGACGCAACACATGTTCGAGTCCGACCCGCGCGTGTTGTACGTCTCCTCCCACGCGTTCCCGTTCTATCCGGGCACGGGCGCGTTGCGCGAGGTCGGCGTCGGCGGCGGCCGCGGATTCACCGTGAACCTGCCCCTGCCCGGCGGGATGGGGGACGGCGAATACGCGCGCGTCTATCGCGAGGTCGTGGAGCCGATCGGCCGCGCCTTCGACGCGGAGCTCGTCCTCGTGTCCGCCGGCTTCGACGCCTTCGGCGGCGACCCGCTGGCCCCGATGGCGCTCACCGCGCGCGGCTATTCGGAGCTGGCGGCAGTCTGCCTGGCCACCGCGGCGGGAGCGGCGCGCGGCCGTGTGGTCTTCGCGCTCGAAGGGGGCTACGACCTTCGCGGCCTGGCCACGTCCGGGGCGGCGGTGACGCGCGTCCTGCTCGGCGATCCTCCGGTGAAGGTCGCGCCCACGGGGAAGCCGCTGGATCCGCTCATCGCCGAATATCGCCGGACCTTCGCGCCGTTCTGGCCAGCCCTCGCCGGCTGAGCTAGCCGGCGCGGCGGCGCAGCGCGCGCCGGAATCGCCGCACCTCGGTGTCGGCCTGATCGAGCTCGTCGAGGGCGGCGGAAAGTTGCTCCTGCAGCCGCTGGTACTCGTCGACGTCCTTGATGACGGGGACGTTGACGCGTTCGCGCAGCTCGCGCACGCGCTCGGCGACGGCGTCACGATGCTGCTGGGCACGGTCCAGTCGGGCGCGCAGGGCAGCCTGGGCGCCCGCGTCCGGCGCCTCCGCGGCCGCGCCGCTCTCGAGATCGTCGCGGTCGAGGTCGCGGGCTCGCTCGACGTCCACGGGGTCGGCGGCGACGTCGGGATGGACATGGATGACTTCCGCCGCGGGCGGCCGGCGGGGCCGCGGCGCGGGCATGTCATCGCGTAACGGCTCGGCCATGGGCGGCGGAGTGGAAACCGCCGTGGCCGTACGTGACGGCGACGCCGGCCTCGCCCGCGGCGGGGCCGCTGCGGTCACGGGGGGAACGGTCGCGGGCGCGGCGCTTGCCGGCGCAACCGTGGCGGGCGGAACGGTGGCGGCGGGCAAGGTGTTCACGGTTTCCGCGGGCGTACGTCGATCTTCCGCGCGGACCAGCCAGCTCCCGACCAGGACGACGGCACCGAGCAAGCCCGCGGCTCCCATCAGGCCCGCCACGATGGCCAGCCTCGCCGCCCGCGCGTCCCGGCGGCGCGGGAGGGGTCGTCGTCGTCCGCCGCTCGCGGCCGTGGGCGCGGCGGATGCCGGTGACGGTGTCTCCTCGATCGTGTCGCGCAGCGGCAGGTCCACGAGGTCTCCCGAAACGGACGGCCGCATCTCCGCGTCCAGCTCCGCCCCGTAGACGGGCAGGGGCAGATCGGCCAGCGCGCGCTGGCAGCGGACGCAGCGGGCCGCCGCCACCGGGCACTGGGCCTGGCAGAACGGACAGATGTGAAAGGCTCGCGTTTCCATCCGCGGGGGAGGGTGCAAGCCGGGTGCCACCCCGCAGTCTCCGGAGGGCCCATGGGGGCCGCGTGTTAACATGTTCCCTTTGTCCGATTTGCCATCATGAGCGATTACCTCTTCGGCGAAATCGAAACGCGCTGGCAGGAGCGGTGGGCGGAAGGCCGTACCTTCGAGGTGACGGAGGACCCGGCCCGGCCCAAGTTCTATTGCCTGGAGATGCTCCCCTACCCGTCCGGGGACATCCACGTCGGGCACGTCCGGAACTACTGCATCACGGACGTGATCGCGCGTTACAAGAGGATGCGCGGGTTCAACGTGCTCCATCCCATCGGCTGGGACGCCCTCGGCCTGCCCGCCGAGAACGCCGCCATCAAGCGCGGCGTCCATCCCGAGAAATGGACGCGGGACAACATCGCGGGCATGAAGCGGCAGCTTCAGCGGCTCGGGTTCAGCTATCCCTGGAGCCGCGAGGTCGCGACCTGCGATCCCGAGTACTACCGCTGGAACCAGTGGTTCTTCCTGCGCATGCTCGAGCGGGGGATCGCCTACCGCAAGAAGGCGCCCGTCAACTGGTGCCCGTCCTGCCAGACCGTGCTCGCCAACGAGCAGGCCGAAGGGGGCGAGTGCTGGCGGTGCCACTCCAAGGTCGAAGAGCGCGAGATGGACCAGTGGTTCCTCCGCATCACGGCCTACCAGGACGAGCTCGTGGACGACATGGCCCAGCTCCCGCAGTGGCCGGAGCGCGTGCTCCAGCAGCAGCGGAACTGGGTGGGGCGCTCCCACGGCGCGGAGGTGGACTTCCCGGTCGAGGGCGGCGAGCCCCTTCGTATCTTCACGACGCGCATCGACACGATCTACGGCGCGACGTTCATGGTCGTCGCTCCCGAGCATCCGCGCGTGGACGAGTTACTGCGCGGGTCCAAGGACGAAGCGAAGGCGCGCGAGGCCATCCAGCGGCTCCGGGGACAGGACCGGCGAGCGCGCCTGGCGGGGCAGGTGGAGAAGGAAGGCGTCTTCACCGGCCGCCACGCCACGAACCCCTTCAGCGGGGAGCGCATCCCGATCTGGGTGGGCAACTTCGTGCTCACCGGATACGGCACGGGCGCGATCATGTCCGTGCCCGCGCACGACACCCGCGACTTCGAGTTCGCTCGCAAGTACGCCCTGCCCATCCGGGTCGTGATCCAGCCCCCGGACCGCCCGCTCGATCCCGCGAAGATGGAGGCGTCGTACGACGGGCCCGGCCGCACCGTCAACAGCGACGGGTTCGACGAGCTCGAGTCCGCGGAGGCCATCGCCCGCATGACCGCGGAAGCGGAGAAGCGGGGGATCGGCAAGGGCGCGATCACCTACCGGCTCAAGGACTGGCTCATCAGCCGGCAGCGCTACTGGGGCACGCCGATCCCGGTCGTCTACTGTGAGAAGGACGGCATCGTGGGCGTGCCCGACGACCAGCTCCCGGTCGAGCTCCCGAAGGACGCGCCGTTCACGGGGGAGGGTGGCAACCCGCTCGAGAAGGTGCCCTCGTTCGTCCAGGCCGTCTGCCCCCGCTGCGGCGGCCCGGCGCGGCGCGAGACGGACACCATGGACACCTTCGTGGACTCGTCCTGGTACTTCTACCGCTATCTCTCCCCGCACCGTGCGGAGGGGCCGTTCGACGTCAATGCCGTGCGCTACTGGTTCCCGATCGACCTCTACGTGGGAGGCATCGAGCACGCCATCCTGCACCTCGTCTACTCGCGCTTCTGGACGAAGATGATGCGCGACCTCGGCCTCGTCACCTTCGACGAGCCGGTCACGCGCCTCTTTCCCCAGGGCATGGTGCACAAGGACGGTGAGGTCATGTCGAAGTCGAAGGGCAACACGGTGGCCCCCGACGACATGGTCAAGGCCTACGGCGCGGACACGCTGCGCCTCTACACCCTCTCCGTCGCTCCACCCGAAGACGCCCTCGAGTGGAACGACAAGAACGTGTCGGGCGTCCACCGGTTCCTCCATCGCGTATGGGGCCTTCTCGACCGGCACGCCGCCACCATCCGGAGCGAGACGCGCACGCCCGTGCCCGCGGAGCTGTCGCCAGCCGCGCGTGCGCTGCGGCGCAAGGTGCACCAGACCATCCGACGGATCACGGACGACGTCGAGGAGCGCCTGAAGCTCAACACGGCCGTCTCCGCCCTCATCGAGCTCGAGCACGCGATCGCGGACGCGGAGAAGGATCTCGCGGAGTCGCCGGAGCGGCCGGTGTTCCGCGAAGCGCTGGAGACGCTCGTCCTCCTGCTCAGCCCCTTCGCTCCCCACATCGGCGAGGAGATGTGGGAGCGCCTGGGCCGGCGCTTCAGCATCGTGGACCGGCCCTGGCCGGTCGCGGATGCCGCCATCGCGCGCGAGGACGAGCTCGAGCTCGCGGTGCAGGTGAACGGGAAGGTGCGCGGACGGATCACGGTCCCGGCGGAATCGTCGGAAGACGAGATGAAGAAGCGGGCCCTCGGCGACCCCAAGGTGGAGGAGCATACGCGGGGCAAGCAGATCGTGAAGGTGGTGGTGGTGCCCGGACGCCTCGTCAGCGTGGTGGTCAAGTGACACCGGCGGCTCGGCTCGGGCGTGCCGGCCTGTTCCTGTGCCTGGCCGCTCTCTCCGCCTGCGGCTACGCGCTCGTCGGCCGGGGGACGGTGGTGGACCCGACCATCAAGAAGATCGCGGTGCCCCTGTTCAAGGACTCGACGGGCAAGCCCGGGCTGGACCAGAAGATCACGCAGAAGGTGGTCGAGGAGCTGCTCAAGCGCGCCCGGTTCGAAGTCACTTCGGAGCGCGTCGGCGCGGATGCCATCGTGGAGGGCGAGCTGCTGCGCTTCGACCAGACTCCGGTCGGCTTCTCGGATGCGGGCGCGACGCGCACCCAGGCCAGCCGCTACCTGGTGACGCTGACCGCGCGCGTCCGCTACGTCAAGGTCGGGCAGGACGAGCCGATCTGGGCCAACGAGTCGTTCTCCTTCCGCGACGAATACGACGTCGGCTCCGATCCCACCTCCTTCTTCGACCAGTCCGGCCAGGCCATCGAGCGCCTGTCCACGTCCTTCGCGCGCAGCCTCGTGGCCGCGATGCTGGAGGCGTTCTAACGCCCGCCAGGGGAGCGCCCGCCCCTGCGGCCGGCGTCCACGCCATCGTCGGCGCGGATTCGTATCTCGCCGAGCAGGCCCTCGAGGAGCTGCTCGCGGGCTGGGTCGGCGCGGACCGCGAGGACTCGGTCCGCGTCCTGCGCGGAGACGAGGCGACCTGGGGGCGCGTCCTGGAAGCGGCGCGCACGGGGTCGCTCTTCGCCTCGCGCCGCGCCGTCGTCGTGCGGGGGGCGGACGCGCTGAAGGGCGAGGGCGACGAGCTCGCCGCCTACCTCGAAGACCCCAGCCCGGACGCCCGCCTCATCTTCCTGGCGGCCAAGCCGGACAAGCGGAAGACGGTCTGGAAGAAGCTGCTGGAGCGCGCGCAGTCGCACTCCGCGGAGCCGCTGAAGGGCCGCGCCGCCCGCGGGTACGTGGCCGACCAGGTCCGTCGTCGCAAGCTCGCGTTACGCGAGGAGGCCTTCGAGGAGCTGTTCGAGCGCGTGGGGCAGGACCTGCGCCGGTTGATGGGCGAGCTGGAGAAGCTCGAGGCGTTCGCGGAAGGGCATGAGGGCCCGCTCAGCGCGGAGGAGGTCTCGGCCATCCTCGGCCGCGGGCTGGCCCAGCCTCTCTACCGGATCGGCGACGCGTTCACCACGCGGCGGCGCACCGAGCTCCTCGCGCTGATGGAGACGGTGCTGGAAGAAGGGGAGCCGCCGCTGAAGGTGCTGGCCACGCTCCACTACGCGGCGCGGCGCGTCCGGGCCGCCCGCGCGCTCCGCGATGCCAAGGTGCCGCGGGAAGCGCTCGCCTCCCGGCTGGGTGTCCCGCCCTTCAAGGTCCAGGAGCTGATGGAGGCGAGCCGCTCCTGGTCGGAGACGGAGCTGGCGAGGGCCGTCGCCGCCCTCGCGGAAGCGGACCGCCGCGTGAAGACGGGCACGGACGCGCGCGCGGCGCTCGTGGCGGCGGTGGTGGAGGCGACGGGGAAGGGAGCGGGCGCTACTTCGCCGCAGCCACGGCGTTGACGCGGCGCGAGAGGCGGCTCTTGTACCGGGCGGCGGCGTTGTCGTGAATCACGCCCTTCTTGGCCGCCTTGTCGATCTCGCTGATGGTCTCGGCCAGTGCTCCCTTGACCGCGGCCGCGTCGCCCTTGGCGATCGCGCTGCGCAGCGACTTGATCTTCGTCTTGAGCCTGGACACGTTGCGGCGATTACGGTCCCGATGCTTGAGGCTCTGCCTCTGCTGCTTCAGGGCCGATGCGTGATGAGCCAATCCATCCCTCCTCTAACGAACGACAAACCCGCAGCTTACCGGATTTGACGGCGCAAGGCAAGGCTCCTTCTTCCCTGATGCGGGCGGCGGGGACGGTCTCCGCCCTCACCTTCGTTTCCCGGATCCTGGGCCTCGTGCGCGAGCAGGTCTTCGCGATGCT
>Ga0068859_100001826_pt1 | contig 21688 bp, 21 predicted proteins | sample KBSSwiS22_FD_66585 | JGI IMG/M metagenome (GOLD analysis project Ga0068859, IMG submission 66585) | Switchgrass rhizosphere microbial communities from Kellogg Biological Station, Michigan, USA - KBS Switchgrass S2-2 | ecosystem: Host-associated > Plants > Roots > Rhizosphere > Soil ...
ACAGCCAGTCCCAGCCGAGTTCGGCGATTGCGCGCCAGTCGCGCGCTTCGATGCCCATCACTTCGAGCTGGCGCGCGGCCGGCCGTACCAGCACCGCCTGATAGCCGCGATGCAACCCCGGGGCGCCCGAGACGCGCACATGGTCGGCAAAGGTCCGCCGCCACGCGTTGCGCATCGCCGCGAGCATGCGCAGCGGGCGACGCTTGCGCGCCGCCTCGCGCGCGCGGACCCATGAGGCTGCTGGGCCGAGAATCAGCCCGACGAAGGCGCGATGGGTCGCGGCCTCGACGAACGGGAGCGTCACGCGACGATCGCAATCCTGCGCCGCGCAGACGATCGCCTGCGGATCGCGCTCGCCGTGCAACGCCTTGGCGAGCAAATTCATCGTGCCGCCCGGCAGTATGAGGAACGCACCATCCCATGCGGCGAGCGCGCTGAGCGCGGCGTTGATCGTGCCGTCGCCCGCGAACAAGACGACGGTGTCGACATCATGCGCAGCGAGATCGGTCGCGCGAGGCAGCGAATCGTCCGGGAATTGGGTCCTGCCGGCGAGGCGAAGCCCCTGTCCATCGAACACCGCTTCGAGCGTGTCACATTTGGCCTGCGTAGCCGAGCCCGAATGGGGGTTGGTGATGAACCAGAGCGTCTTCATGTCGCGCGCGAAACGCGTGGCCGGCGCGAAAGAGCCCTAGCTGCCCCATTGGTGGGCGCGCAGCCAGGTTTCGGCCGCGTTCATCGAGAGAAACGCCTGAATCTTCGAAGTCGTGATCGCCCGGTAGGTTTCGAGCTTGATCATGCTGTTGCATGCCACGATCGCGAGCCGATCATCGGGATCCATCAGTGAATTGCTGATCACCTTGCGGTAATGGCGATTGACCGCCGGCGGCTGGCCTTCGGTATCGCGGCCGTCGAGCAACACCCGCACGACGCCCCAGGAGGTGCGCGCCGCGCCGAATTCTTTGCGAAATGCGAGCGCAAACGAGCGCCCGTCGTCCTCCGTCCAGCAGCCGTGCGTGGTCACCCGAAGTATTCCGGTGGAATCGTCCCGATGAAACGCAAACCGCTCCAACCCAGCCCTCCGCTTTTCCCCGGGGACGCTAGGCAAAGCTGGTAAACAGGCGATTAGAGGAGACCTCCGTGCGGGCGCCTAGCCACGGCCGAGAAACGGGACCGCGAGCGGCAGCATCAAGCCCTCGTAGAAGTTCAAGTGGTCGGGGACGTTCGCCATGTGCAGGATGATATCGGCGGTGTCGCTCGCATCGGACATCAGGGCCGCCGGCGCCGTGTCCATCCCCGGCGCAAGCTCGGTCGCGACCATGCCGGGATGAAAGATCGCAACCGCGATGCCGTGCACGCGCGCATCAATGGCGAGCGAGCGCGTCAGGCCGTCGAGGCCGAACTTGCTCGCCGTATAGGCCGCACTGTGCTCGCGCGGTACACGTGCGGACAGGCTGCCGATGTTGATGATGCGTCCGCGCCCCTTGGTCTTCATCACCTTGAGCGCCTCGCGACTGCACAGGAACGCCGAAGTGAGATTCGCGTCGATCACCCGGCGCCAACGCTCGAGCGACAGCTCGTCGGTCGGGCAGGCGTCAGCGATGCCGGCGTTGTTGACCAGCACGTCGACCGTGCCGAAGGCATCGAGTGTCGCACGAAACAGCGCAATCACCCCCACCTCGTCGGTCACGTCGGCGACGATATCGAGCGCAGTGCCGCCATCGGCTTCGATGCGCGCGCGCAACGCCGCAAGGCGATCGCCGCGACGCGCCGCGAGCACGACTTTCGCGCCGGCGCGCGCGAAGGCAATCGCCGTCGCTTCGCCGATTCCCGAACTGGCACCCGTCACCACCGCGACGCGACCGTGCAGCAAGCCCATGCCCGTCTCCTATCCGCTGCCCGCCGGCTAGCGACGTTTGTACACACGGGCAAATCGTCGCCGCGCCAAAGGCGGCGCAAGCTGGTAGCGCCACTCGCCTGTTCAATGCCCGGCGCGGCCGCGTAGAAGCGTCGCAAAGCGCCCGGGTTCGCTTCAGGGCCGCCAATGGAGTGGGACGATGCAGGACTTCCAGGATCAGATCGCGTTCATCACCGGCGGCGCCTCGGGCGCGGGGTTCGGCCAGGCCGAAGTGTTCGGCAGAGCCGGCGCCAAGATCGTCATCGCCGACGTCCGTGCCGAGGCAGTGCGCGACGCCCTCGTCCGGCTCGACGACATGCAAGTCGAAGCGCATGGCATCGTGCTCGATATCACTGACCGCGCGGCCTTTGCCCGCGCCGCCGATGAAGTCGAAACCGTGTTCGGCGGCGCACCGACGCTATTGTTCAACACTGCGGGCGTGAACAGTTTCGGGCCACTCGAGCGGACGACCTATGGCGACTTCGACTGGCTGATCGGCGTCAATCTGGGTGGCGTGATCAACGGCATGGTGACGTTCGTCCCGCGCATGATCGCGGCGGGCCGGCCCGGGCATATCGTCGCGGTCTCTTCGATGGGCGGATTCGAAGGCAGCAATTTCGCCGGCCCCTATTCCGCGGCCAAGGCGGCAGTGATCAACCTGATGGAAGGCTATCGCAAGGCTCTCGATCAATATGAGATCGGAGTGACCGTGCTGTGCCCGGCAAACGTCAAATCGAACATCGCCGAAGCGACCAGGCTGCGGCCTGCGGCGTTCGGCGAAAGCGGCTATGTCGCGAACGAAGACACGATCGCTTCCCTGCATTCGATCCACATCCACGGTATGGACCCGATCGAACTCGCCGAGCGGTTGAAGGAGGCGATCGAAGCCAATCAGCTCTATTGCATTCCCTTTCCCGAGGAGGCCGACAAGCTGGTCGCGCACTTCAAGACGATCACCGATTCAGTGCTGCCGATCGCGGCCGATCCCGAAGGCGCACGCCGCCGCGCCAAAGCGCTCGAGGACTGGCGTGCGCAACGGGCCGCGGCGTTCAGCAAGAGCGAGACGGGGCAGTCCTGAGCGGACCGTTTCGCCGGTTTTACCGCAATAACAGGGAAAATTTCGCGAGAATCACGAAAGAACAGGCCGATTCAGGCCTTCGCTGACCAGAAGATGGGAAATAGCGCCCCCGAATCAGATGGTTAGGCCAGCTTCCTGTTCCTGGCTGGAGCAGGGCGTTTCGTGGTCCCGAGCAGGGCCTTCGCGCGGATCATCAGGCGCGCGATTCCTCGAAAGCAGGAAGGCCCTTCAAGCCTCTGGTGGGAATTGACACTATATTCCTTCATCGTTATATAGTGATCCATGCATGACGATGTGATTCTCTTCCAGGCCTTGTCCGATCCCACGCGCTTGCGGTTGCTCATGCTGTTGCGCGAGATGGAGCTGGCGGTGGGCGAACTCGCGCAGGTGCTGGGACAAAGCCAGCCACGCATCTCGAAGCATCTGAAGGTCCTGCTCGACTGCGGCCTGATCGCACGACGCAAGGAAGGCAATTGGGTGTTCCTGGGGCTCGGCGCCCCGGCGCTGGTCGGGCCTTTGTTCGCTCTGCTCGATCAATGGGCCGAGGTGCACGGCAGCAATCCCTGGTTCGCGGCGGACGCAGCGCGGCTGAGCGCGATCAATGCCGAGCGGGCCGCGGAAGCCGCAGACTATTTCAAGGCGCACGCTTCCGAATGGGATAAGCTGCGCGCGCTGCATGTTCCGGTGACCGACGTCAACGCGGCGATCCTTCGCGCGCTCGGCGATCATCGACCGAGGCGGCTGGTCGACATCGGCACGGGCACCGGCACGATGCTGCTGCTGTTCGCCGATCGCGCCGAGCAGATGATCGGTATTGACCGCTCTCCCGAGATGTTGCGGTTCGGCCGCGCCAAGCTTGCCGAAGCCGGAATCGTCAACGCCGAACTCCGCCAGGGCGACATGAGCGGCATCGACTTGCCCTCGGGATCGGCCGACACCGTCATCCTCCATCAGGTGCTGCATTATGCGCGGCATCCCGGCGCGGTCATCGCCGAGGCCGCGCGGCTGCTCGCGGCAGATGGCTGCCTGCTTGTCGTCGACATCGCGCCGCATGAGCATGAACAGCTCCGCCGCGACCATGCGCACGCCCGGCTGGGGTTCTCCGACGGGGAAGTGCTGGCCCATCTGCGTGCAGCGGGACTGGACGGCGAGGTTGCCGATCACCTGACCGGCGGGGCGCTGACCGTCACGATCTGGCGCGCGACCCGACCGGCAGCGCGACTGCGAGCGGTCCAATGAGTCTCGCCGTCCACGCCTTTCCCGCGCTCGGGCAGCACAGCGCATCGCCATCGGACCCGGTGTCGGTCTCGTTCGAATTCTTTCCGCCGCGTTCGCCGACGCAGGAGGAAACGTTGTGGGAAACGATCGGCCGGCTCGAGCCGCTCGGCCCGCGCTTCGTTTCGGTGACCTATGGCGCGGGCGGCAGCACGCGCGAACCGACGCACGCGACGGTCGCCCGGATTGTGCGCGAAACCGAGCTGGCAGCAGCCGCGCACCTTACCTGCGTCGGCGCGTCGCGCGACGAAGTCGATGCGGTCGCCCAAGCGTTCTGGGACTGCGGCGTGCGGCACATCGTCGCGCTGCGCGGTGACGGCAGCGCGCCGGGCGAACCGTTCGCGCCGCATCCGGAAGGCTATCGCGACGCAGCCGATCTCGTCGCCGGGTTGCGGCGGATCGCGCCGTTCGAGATTTCGGTCGCCGCCTATCCCGAAGGTCATCCCGACTCGCGCAACCGCGCCGCCGATCTCGACAATCTCTGGCGCAAGATCGATGCGGGTGCCGATCGTGCGATCAGCCAGTTCTTCTTTTCGGCCGAGTGCTTCCTGCGGTTTCGCGATCAGGCGGCGGCGCTAGGCATCGACGCCGAGATCGTGCCCGGCATCCTGCCGATCGCCAATGTCGCACAGACGCGCAAATTCGCCGCGCAGTGCGGAACGGTGATCCCTGCGCACGTCGACCGGCTGCTCGACGGGCTCGACAAGCGACCGGCGACGCGTGAACTGGTGGCCGCGATGCTCGCAGCCGACCTGTGCACGCAGCTCCACGCCGGCGGAGTGCGCCAATTTCATTTCTTCACGCTGAACCGCCCCGAACTCTCGTCCGCCCTCTGCCACATGCTAGGCGCGCGACCGCAGGAGACGCACGATGACTGCCGCCGAGTTGCTTGAGCGCGAAGCCGCGCGACGTATCCTGCTGACCGACGGCGCCTTCGGTACCGAGATCCAGAAGCGCCGTCTGACCGAAGCCGATTATCGCGGCACGTTGGAGTTCGCCCGCGACCAGAAGGGCAATCACGACCTGCTGGCGCTGACGGCACCGGAAGTGATCATGGATATCACTGCCGCCTATCTGGCTGCGGGCGCCGATATCGTTTCGACCAACACGTTCAGCGCCAACCGCATCAGCCAAGCGGATTACGGCAACGAACATCTGGTCAAGGCAATCAATATCGCCGCCGCGAGCCTGGCACGCGGCCTCGCCGACCGCTTCACCTCGGACGATCGTCCGCGTTTCGTCGCCGGCGCGATCGGCCCGACCAACAAGACGCTGTCGCTCTCGCCGGACGTCAACGATCCCGGCTATCGCGAGGTCGATTTCGACACGTTGAAATCGGTCTATCGCGAGCAGGTCGATGCGCTGCTCGAAGGCGACGTCGACTTCATCCTTATCGAGACGATATTCGACACACTCAACGCCAAGGCGGCGATCCTGGCGGTGCGCGAAGCCGGGCGCGCGATCGGGCGCGACGTGCCGCTGATGATCTCGATGACTCTCACGGACCTGTCTGGGCGCAACCTTTCTGGTCACACGGTCGAGGCGTTCTGGAACACGGTGCGCCATGCCCGACCGCTTACCATCGGGCTGAACTGCTCGTTCGGCGCCGCCCAGCTGCGCCCGCACGTCCAGACGCTCGCGGCCACCGCCGAGAGCCTGATCATGGTCTACCCCAACGCCGGCCTGCCCAATGCGCTCGGCGAGTATGACGAACTGCCCGAGGAAACCGCCGCGCAGCTCGACGCCTGGGCCGAGGCGGGTTTGGTCAACATCCTCGGCGGATGCTGTGGATCGACGCCGGCGCATATCGCCGCGATCGGCAAGGCGATCGCGGGCCGCGCGCCGCGCCGGCGCCCGACTACCGCGCCGGCGACACGCCTCGCAGGGCTCGGGGCGATGGAACTCGCACGATGAAACCCGTGACCGTGGAAACGCCCCCTCTCCCGCCGCAGTCCCTTCCGCTCGCCGACAACGACGATGTCCCCGCCCCACGGGCAGTGTTCGTGAACGTCGGCGAACGCACCAATGTCACCGGATCGGCGGCGTTCAAGAAGCTGATCCTCGCGGGGGATTATGCCCGCGCAGTCGAAGTCGCGCGCCAGCAGGTCGAGAATGGCGCGCAGATCATCGACATCAACATGGACGAGGGTCTGCTCGACGCGCATTTCGCGATGACGACCTTCCTCAAGCTGATCGGTGCCGAGCCCGACATCGCGCGCGTGCCGTTCATGATCGACAGCTCGCGCTGGGACGTGATCGAAGCGGGCCTCAAATGCGTCTCGGGCAAGCCGATCGTCAATTCGATCAGCCTCAAGGAAGGCGAGGACGCGTTCCTGCACCACGCCGGCCTGTGCCGCGACCATGGCGCCGCAGTGGTAGTGATGGCGTTCGACGAGAAGGGCCAGGCCGACACGCGCGATCGCAAGGTCGCGATCTGCGAGCGCGCCTATCGGCTGCTCGTCGCCAACCAATTCCCCGCCGAGGACATCATCTTCGACGCCAATATCTTCGCCGTCGCGACCGGCATCGACGAACATCGCCGCTATGCGCTCGACTTCATCGAGGCGTGCAGCGAGATCAAGGCGCGCTGCCCCCACGTCCATCTCTCGGGCGGCCTGTCGAACCTGAGCTTCTCGTTCCGCGGCAACGAGGCCGTGCGGCGCGCGATGCATTCGGTGTTCCTCTATCATGCGATTCCGGCCGGGCTCGACATGGCGATCGTCAACGCCGGTCAACTCGACATCTACGACACGATCGACATCGAGCTGCGCGACGCCTGCGAGGATGTGATCCTCGATCGGCGCGACGACGCCACCGAGCGGCTGGTCGCGCTCGCCGAACGCTATCGCGACGCCGGCGCGGCGCCCGACAAGACACTCGCCGAGTGGCGTGGCTGGCCGGTCGCGAAACGGCTCGAACATGCGCTGGTCAAGGGCATCGACAGCCATGTCGTCGAAGATGCCGAGGAAGCGCGGCTGCTCGCGCAGCGCCCGATCGAAGTGATCGAAGGGCCGCTGATGGACGGCATGAACGTCGTCGGCGACCTGTTCGGCTCGGGGAAGATGTTCCTGCCGCAAGTTGTCAAGTCGGCGCGCGTAATGAAGAAGGCGGTCGCGCACCTCATCCCGTTCATCGAGGCCGAGAAGGCCAAGAACGCGAGCAAGGGCAAGGGGCGCGTGCTGCTCGCCACGGTGAAGGGCGATGTGCACGACATCGGCAAGAACATCGTCGGCGTCGTGCTCCAGTGCAACGGCTTCGAAGTGATCGACCTGGGCGTGATGGTGCCCTGGACCGAGATCCTCCGCGTCGCCGCCGAGCAGCAAGTGAACATGATCGGCCTTTCCGGGCTGATCACGCCATCGCTCGACGAGATGGTGACGGTTGCGCAGGAAATGGAACGCATCGGGCTCAAATTGCCGCTGCTGATCGGCGGCGCGACCACTTCGCGCGTCCACACGGCGCTGCGCATTTCCCCGGCCTATTCGGGGCCGGTCGTGCATGTCCTCGATGCGAGCCGCGCGGTCGGCGTCGCGGGCACGTTGGTGAGCGAAACGCTGGCGGAGCCGTTCGTCGCCGAAACCGCCGCCGCCTATGCCGAGATCCGCGTCCAGCGCGATGGCAAGAAGAACGCGCTGCTCCCGCTCGCCGAAGCACGTGCCAACGGAGTCGTGCTCGACCTCACGCGGAAGCCACCGGCGCCGGCGCAGCCGGGAACGCATCGCTTCGACGATTGGCCGCTCGACGACTTGCGCGCGCGTATCGACTGGACGCCCTTCTTCCGCGCCTGGGAACTAGCGGGCAATTTCCCCGAGATCCTGGAGGACGCGGTGGTCGGCCAGACTGCGCGCGACCTCTATCGCGATGCCCAGGCGATGCTCGACCGCATCGTCGACGAAGGCTGGCTGCGTGCCCAGGGCGTGGCCGCGCTGTGGCCGTGCGTGCGCGACGGCGACGACGTGCTCGTCGGTGCCGATCGGCAACGCGTTCCGTTCCTGCGCCAGCAGATCGTCAAGCGCGAGGGCCGTACCAGCGCGTGCCTCGCCGATTTCATTGCCGAACAGGACGATTGGCTGGGCGGCTTTGCCGTTGCGATCCATGGCATCGACGCGCACCTCGCCCGTTTCAAGGCGGACCACGACGATTACAGCGACATATTGCTCAAGGCGCTCGCCGACCGGCTGGCCGAAGCGTTCGCCGAAAGCCTTCACCTGCACGTGCGCACCGAGCTGTGGGGCTATGCCGCCGACGAAGCGCTGAGCAACGACGACCTGATCCGCGAGCGCTATGTCGGCATCCGCCCGGCGCCCGGCTATCCGGCCTGCCCGGACCACAGCCTCAAGCCCCTATTGTTCGACCTGCTGGGCGACTCGCCGGCCGGCATCCGCCTGACCGAGAGCCAGGCGATGCTCCCGACCTCCGCGGTGTCAGGCTTCTATTTCGCGCATCCCCAGGCGCAATATTTCGGCGTCGCGCGGATCGGCGAGGATCAGCTCGTCGACTATGCCGCGCGCCGCGGCTTCGACCGCGAAACCGCCGAACGCTGGCTGCGGCCCAATCTCGACTGATCCCTCCTGCCCAAGGAACTCGCAATGACTGCCACCGCGCTGCGCGATGCCCCCGTGCTCGACACCCCCGATTTCTTCTCGGCCTCGCTCGACGCAGTCGATCGCGATGTCGCCGCGGCGATCCGGAGCGAAGGCAATCGCCAGCGACGGACCATCGAGCTGATCCCATCGGAGAACATCGTCAGCCGCGCAGTGCTCGAAGCGCAAGGTAGCGTGTTCACCAACAAATATGCCGAGGGCTATCCGGGGCGGCGCTATTACGGTGGCTGCGAATGGGCCGACGCCGTCGAGACGCTTGCGATCGAACGTGCCAAGACATTGTTCGATTGCGGCTTCGCCAACGTTCAGGCCAATTCGGGCAGCCAGATGAACCAGGCGGTGTTCCTCGGCCTGCTCGAGCCCGGCGACCGTTTCATGGGGCTCGATCTCAACGCTGGCGGCCATCTGACGCATGGGTCACCGGTCAATCTGTCGGGCAAGTGGTTCGATCCGATCGCCTATGGCGTGCGCCCCGACGACCAGCGGATCGACATGGATGCAGTGGCGGCGCTCGCGCGCCAGCATCGTCCCAAGCTGATCATCGCCGGCGGCACCGCCTATTCGCGACTTTGGGACTTTGCCGAATTCCGCCGCATCGCCGACGAAGTCGGTGCCTATCTGATGGTCGACATGGCGCATATCGCCGGGCTCGTCGCCGGCGGCGTGCATCCGAGCCCGTTGCCGCACGCCCATGTCGTGACCGCGACTACGCACAAGTCGCTGCGCGGGCCGCGCGGCGGGCTGATCCTGAGCAACGACCCGGCGATCGCCGCCAAGATCAATTCGGCGATCTTCCCCGGGCTGCAGGGCGGACCGCTGATGCACGTGATCGCGGCCAAGGCAGTCGCGTTCGGCGAAGCGCTGCGCCCGTCGTTTCGCCGTTATGCGCAGGACGTGGTCGACAATGCCCAGGCACTTGCCGGCGCGCTGCAGGAACAGGGACTCGACATCGTCTCGGGTGGGACCGACAATCACTTGCTGGTCGCCGACCTGCGACCCAAGCATGTGACCGGGAACCGTGCCGAGAAGGCGCTCGATCGCGCGGGGATCACTTGCAACAAGAACAGCGTGCCCAACGACCCCGAGAAGCCGATGGTGACGTCGGGCATTCGCGTCGGCACGCCCGCCGGCACGACGCGTGGGTTCGGTGTGACGGAGTTCCGGCAGATCGGAACGATGATCTCGCGCGTGATCGAGGGAATTGCCGCGGGCGACGGCGTCGGCAACGCGAAGGTGGAGTTGGCCGTCCGCGACGAGGCAGAAGCGCTGTGCCGGCAGTTTCCAATTTACCCGGAAGGGGAGTGAACTCCAGCGCGCGCCGTTCAAGAGCGGCCGAGCACTAGCCAGGGCGGGTCATAGCCCGGTATTGGCTGCCGAGCGGCATATCGACCCGCACGCCGGCGAGATCCCGACGGCGGTGAGCTGTTCCCCTCCGCGTCAGTCGTCGAACGCAGGCTCGGGGTCCGCGAAACCGCGATCGGGATTTTCGCTCAGTACACGGTCGTCGGGGCGCGGCGGCAGGTGCAGCACGTTACCCGATTCGCGGACCAGCCTGGTGCGCTCGGCGCGTGCTTCGCGCTTTTCGGCCGCCCCCGCTTCCTTGGCCCAGGCGAGCGCGGCGAGCGCCGCGACTCTGCGGACGTTCGGCAGGGCGGCACTGAGAGAAACATCGTGGTGATGCTCGTGCTGTGCGCGGCACATTTGAAGCGTGGGTTGTTGCATGGCGGCGAATCCTCTTTGCGATCGCGGTCGCGGCAATAATGGCCGCCTTCCCCGTCCTAGTTCTTCGCGTGCCAAGGCAGGCCCGGAAGCCGCTCCATGGCACGACCACAATGGACACAGACACTCGCGAACTGGCCGCGATCCCAATGATTGTAGGCCGGATCCGGGACGTGCGTGCCAAACAGGTGATGGAGCAGCTTACGCATGGCTGCACCAGTGCGCCTTCGCGCGTTTTGCCGCGGGCAGCGCTCCGCCGAGCACGCTGGAGAAGAGAATATCAGCTTGCACGCCGGGGCCTCAACGGTACGCGCTTGACCGACCCGACGAGCACGCGTGGTCCGAACGCACTCTCGATCGCGCGGGCATCCTCGGCGCGCACGAAGACAACGCGCGTTCCCTTGGGAACGAGTGCTTCGATCGTGCTGATCACGGCGTTATGGCTGGCCGACATGGTCCGGACCTGATCGACGGTCGCGTCGATATTCACTGCTCGCGACATCAGGCTTCCCGCGGCGTCGGCGCCGTGGCGACCACAGCCGGCGGGGCAAACATCGAAAGGATTGCGCGGCGTTTCCCGGCCTCCGGGCGCGGCAAGGCCACGGAAACGGATTCGGGCGAGCGCGCGGCGTAAAGGCGCTTGCGGGATTTGGCGAACACATGCGCCTCCACAGCAGAGCGGGAGCGCGAATCATCTCTCAGTCGCTTCCTTGCTCGTGAAGAAGCGGAGCGATGGCTCTGATATGGGGCGCCGCGTCGAGACTTACCAGTGGCAAATGCCTGTCGCGCACGAGCGAGGTGCCTCAGCGCGGCTCGGAAATACGCGCCGCGCGGCGGTTTCGGACGAAGTGAATCGAAATCAGGGCCGCGGCCGGTCGAACGCGCTGGCGAGTACAGTTCCGGTGATGACGCTCACATCGATGACCATCTCGAGGAAATCGCCCGGTGCGCCCGTGTAGCGGCCTTGCACCGGATGGATTTGCTCGATGGTGCGGGCGACGGCCACCGGGATCAATCCGGCTCCGCCCATCCGATCGTGTGTCGGATCGAACGCAATCCAGCCCGCGCAAGGAAGATAGACTTCGGCCCAGGCGTGGGTGGAGGCGTGCGCGCCCCCTAATCCGAATGCATCGGCTTCGGTCTCGTGGAGGTAGCCCGAGACCGCCCGTGCCCCGAAACCGAGGTGGCGCACCGCCTCGATGAACAAGGTCGCGAAGTCGCGGCAAGAGCCGCTTCGCGAGCGGATGGTTTCATCGGGCGATTGGGTGCCCTCTTCGTCGCGGGCGCGATAGGCGAACCCAGTGAGAATTCCGGAGTTGATCGCTTTCAACAGCGTCAGCGTATCAGTCGGTTCTGACGCGCGGAAGTTCGCCACCCAATTGCGGACGCGGTCGGCAGCGTCGGGATATTGCGGTTCGCGCAGCGCACCGAGATCGGCCAGCTCGTCAGGTGCATAGGCGAAAGGAAATTGGTGCGCGGACGGCGCGATATCGAATACTGGCCACGCCGTAGCGGATTGCTCGACCACCATCCGGCTGTCGATGGTCAGCGTATCGACCGCGCCGTTGAACGTCGCGGTGGCGATGAGATTGCCGAACACGTCCTGCGTCCATTCGAGATGCGCCGGCGGCGTGCAGCTGAGAAGTGTGGTGAGCACGCGCAGATCGTGCTGGCCACGCGGACACAACATCATCCGATGTGGAAGAAGCGAAACCGGCTTGGCATAGCGGTAGGTGGTACGATGGCAGATCGTGACCAGCATGCCAGCCTATCCACGGGTGACGCGCGCGGTGATCGCCTGCCACATTGGCGGCGCGACGGCGCGCAGATGCCTCATCGCCGCTTTCCACGGCGGGCGGCAAAGCCTGAGCTGGCCACCCGCTCGCGATAGACCAGGCGCCCCTTGTCCATGTCGTATGGCGACATCTCGACCTGGACGCGGTCGCCGACGATCGTCCGGATGCGGTATTTGCGCATCTTGCCGGCAGTGTAGACGATGATGCGGTGCCCGTTCTCGAGCGACACGCGAAATCGGCCGTCGGGAAGAATCTCGTCGATCATCCCGTCCAGTGTGAGCAAGTCTTCCTTTGCCAAACCGTCAGGCCGGCTGAAGGAGCGAAGAACCCGAGCCGAGCACCTGCTCTAGCTCCCGGATGCGAGTCGCATAGCCTTGCGCAAGCCCCTGGTGCGCGTGCCGCGCCTCGCAACAGGCAGCGTCGTCGGCGCGCATCAATGAAATCTGATGGCGTGAGAGAAGATAGTTGAGGTCCATGAGACATCCCCCGGCTGAACGTAAGCGGGAGCACATCGTCTCTCAGCCGCCGGCGCCTACGAAACCGTGTACCAGCGATGACGCCGATATAGGGGCGGAAGGCCCATCGCGTAACCCTGGGGTGAAATTAAAGCCTCGCGTTCGCCTTGCGCAGCGCGACGACCTGAAGCGCAAACACGATCGCGACGCCGATCAGTCCGGCACAGAGATAATAGGACCAGTCGGGGCCGAGCCCGGCATAGATCGCGCCGAAGGCAGGCGGCATGAGGATCCGGCCGAGCGCGTTGCTCGCCATCAACAGGCCCGAGACGCTGCCCTGGATGTCGGGCGCGGTCGATCGCGAGATCAGCGCGCCCGCGCTGGGGAAGGCAATGCTGTGGCCAGCCATCAGCGTCGACATCAGCACGACGGCGGCGACGGGATCGCGCAGAATCGGCTGGAAAATCATGCTCGCGGCGAGCACCGTCAGGCCGGCAACGATCACGCGCGCTTCGCCGAAGCGTCGTGTGGCGCGGCCGATCAGCAGCATCTGGACAGCGAAACCGGTCAGGCCGACGAAAATGAAACTGGTGCCGACCTGTCCCGTCGACCAGCCGAAATTATGCTGCGTCCACAGGCCGAACACTGCCTCCATCGACGCGAAAGCGCCGATCCCGATGAATGCGATGAGGAACAGGCGGAGGACGAGCGGGTGGCTGCCGACGAAGCCCACTGCCGCGCTCCACTTCGGCAAGGGGCGCGCGACGCCGGGGGCGTGGCTCTCGACGAGTACGAAGCCGCTCCACAGCGAAGCGAGCGCGGCGACGCCGGCGGAGATCAGGATCGGCAGCCGGAACCCGATCAGCCCCGCTTCGGGGCTCGCCAGCAATCCCCCGACCGCCGGCCCGATCGAAAAGCCGAGATTGATCGCCGCGCCGAGCAGGCCGATGCTGCGCGCACGTTCCTCCGGGCGCGTCACGTCGGCGATATAGCTGGCACACGCCGACGGTCCCGCTGAAGAAGCCAGTCACGACGCGCACCGCGACCGCGAGCCACAAATTGGTCGCGAACGCGAAGGCGATATAGCTCAGGGCAGTGACGGCAGTCGCGAAAATCAGGTATTCGACCAAATGGTGGCGCCCCTCCTCGAAGGCGGGATATCGCCGACCATTGCATCGGCGGCAGCCGGCGGCATGGCGTCGTTCGTGCTGGGCTGGGTGATCTATGAGCAGCGGCCGGAGACTCGGGCGTTTATGGAAGCCTATCACGACCCGGATAGTGCGTTCGAACTCCTGCTCGAGGCATTCGTCAACGGCATCGCCGACGCGGCCGCACGATCGGACGAGCGTTCGGCCAGGGGAGGATCGTAAACAGGTGGCTCGAATCGCTGACTGAAATTCGACATAAGGCAGCACGAGAAGACAATGGACGGGCAAGACTCCGCAACGAGGGGATGCGAAATGGGCAAAGTGACGAGGATCCACGGCAAGGCCTGGCTGGCGACAGCGGCGGGCGTTGCCGCGCTCGGCTGGGGCAGCGCCGCGATGGCGAAGAGCTGCATCGAAATGGAGGGCCTTGCGCTCGACAAGGGCAAGGTGACCGCCGCGACGCTGGTCGAGGCCGGCGCGTTCCAGCCACCGGCCGGTTACGGGCCGCCGCCGGGAATTGCGAACAGCGGCTACAAAACTCTTCCGGCCTTTTGCCGCGTACAGGTCACGCTGACGCCGACGAGCGACAGCGACATCAAGGTCGAGGTTTGGCTGCCCGCCGCGGGGTGGAACGGCAAGCTCGTCGGCATCGGCAACGGCATCTGGGCCGGATCGATCAGCTATGCGGAAATGGCGCCGACGCTCGCGCAGGGCTATGCGGTGGTCGCCACCGATACGGGCCACAAAGGTAGCGGCCTCACCGCCGAATGGGCAGTCGGACATCCCGAAAAGCTGGTCGACTTCGGGTATCGAGCGATCCATCTGATGACCGTCACCGCCAAGACGGCGATCAAGGACTTCTATGGCAGCGGCGCCAAGCTCGCGCTGTGGAACAGTTGCTCGACCGGCGGTCGGCAAGGGCTGATGCTCGCCGCGCGCTATCCGGGCGATTATGACGCCATTTCGTCCAAGGCGCCTGCCAACCCGATGACGGACCTGATGACGCAGAGCATGTGGGCCGCCTTCCAGCCCAAGCGGTCACCGGCTGCGGCGCTGACGCCGGCGCTGCTCGCGATGGTTCACAAGGCCGTCGTCGCCGAATGCGACGCCAAGGACGGCCTCAAGGATGGTCTGGTCGCACGGCCGCTTGCCTGCGGGTTCAAGGCGGCATCTCTCCTGTGCAAGCCCGGCGCCACCGAGGGCTGCCTCAATGCCGACCAGGCGGCGGCGCTGCAGGCGATCTACGACGGCGTACGCGATGAGACCGGCAAGGTGATCCTCCCCGGCTGGCCGGTCGGCAGCGAGAACCAGCTGATGGTACTGATGATGGGCGCAACGCCCTTCCCGGTCGCGAACGACTATTTCCGTCTGCTCGTCCATGCGGGTGACAAGAGCTGGGATTGGAAGGCGATGGACTATGGCAAGGAGACCGCGCTCGCGCGCAGCTACGGTGCCGAGATGCTGAACATTGCGCCCGGCGACCTCAAGGCCTTCTTCGCGCGCGGCGGCAAGCTGCTGCTCAGCCATGGCTGGACCGACGGACTGATCCCGGCGACCAACACGGTAAAATTCTACACCGAGCTGCAGAAGGTGGCGCCCAAATCCGCGCTCGACAAGCAAGTACGCCTGTTCATGGTACCGGGCATGGACCATTGTGGCGGCGGCGAAGGCGCCTCCAACTACAACACGCTGGGCACGATCGACAGCTGGGCGGCGAGCGGTGTCGCGCCCGAGCGGATCATCGCTACCCGCGGCAGCGGAGGCCCGCCGGGAGCGCCCGCGCTGCCGCCGATCTCGCGGCCGCTGTGCACCTACCCCAAGATCGCGATCTACAGCGGCAAGGGTAGCCAGGACGATGCCGCCAATTTCTCTTGTACGGATCCGCGATCGTAGCGGCGGACTCGATTCGCCGACAGCGGTCTAGCTTGCGGCCAATCGCCATCGTCGACCGCGATAACGTCCCGAAACCACGAGAGGGCTCTTAATGCTGTAGCGAATTCGCGCCATCGCACCCGACCGCAAACTCCCCATAACGGGTGTACGGCGCAACGCGACGTCCCGCTCCGCACTGCTTCGCTCCACGCCGCCCCGGGCCAGACTGTGCCGACAGCGGTGAATGTGAATATGAATCTTGTTTTATATTCATTACGAGGCCAGCATGGGCTTCTTGGGCCGCACATGCGGTTGGTGGCCCAATGCGATCGAAGGGACGCGGGCGGAGTGGATGCGAAGGTGAACGCCAACAATACGCTCGAGACGATCGTCGACAATCTTCCCCGACCCCACCAATCGCGCAGCCTCAAGACGCAGGAAGGGTTCATAGAAGCCGGCTGGGCAATCGTCCGCGGACAAAGCTGGGAATCAATCTCGGTCACCGACATCGCCAGGCGCGCCAAGCGATCGGTCGGCGTGTTCTACCAGCGGTTCGGCAGCAAGGAGGATTTCCTCTCGGTGTTGCTTCACCGCTGGATCGAATCGAGCTTCGCAACCACATTGTTCGACAGGCCCTGGGAAAATGCCGAAGCGCTCATCGACGGTTATCTGACCGACGCCTTCACGCGCATCCGCGACAATCGCTTCCTGTGGCGCGCCGCGCTGCAACGCGCGCTCGACGATGCGCACAGCTGGGAGCCGTTTCGCGAGCTTGCCGCGTCACGGCGCGAGCGGCTGGCGCTGGGAATCGAACAGCTGCGCGGCCGCGCGTTGAGCGAGGACGAGCGCAAGCGGATCGCGCTGGCGCTGCAAGTGTTCAACTGCATGATCAACAGCGCTTTGCTCAACAATCCCGGCCCACTCAAGGTCGAGGATCCCGAGTTCCTGCCGACGATGCTCGGACTGTTCCGGACCATCAGCCGGCTCGATTGAAGTCGACGCATTCGTCTGCGGTTCGGCGCGCGCGCGTCGCCTGCAGCGTGCGCCAGCGATCGACGATCGCGCGCTGACCGGGCCGCATCGGTGCGTCGAACGCAAATTCGGCGACGCGATCGATCTCGAGGCTCGGTCGAAAGTGGTATTCGGCCTGCGTGAAGACGAACAGCGGCGAGGCCAAGGCGTGCAACTCGAGCTGCGAAACCTCGCCCCATCGCGTGAGCCCGATTTCCTCGCGCAGCTCGCGCAGGATCCCATCCTCGCGGGTTTCGCCACGCCGCAGGCCGCCGCCCGGAAAATGCCATCCGGGCATGTAGCTGTGCCGCACCATGACGATGCGATCCGCGGGCGTGATCACGAGCGCCTGCACCGACTCGGTGCGCATCCCGGTGATTCGGTGGACCAGCCGTCGACCGCGATGACACGCCGTCATCACCCATCGCTTTGCGGTCACACGCGCGGGTCCACGCCGGCGATCCGAAATCCCGGCGGAACGCGGCGCCGAAGCGCCAGACACGCGATCGCAGCGAAATAGAGCGGGATCGCCTCGATATAGAAGAGCGTGGCATGATCGAGCCTTTGCCCCATGAGCACGCCGCCAAGGAGCGGGCCGACCGCAGCGCCAAGTCGACCGACGCCGAGCGCCCAACCAGAGCCGGTCGCGCGGATCGACAGCGGATAATACATGCCGCTCAGCGAATTGAGCAGCGTCTGCGCGCCGACGACGCATCCTCCGGCAAGCAAGATGCTGACGCGGAGAGCGTAAATCGATCCGCCCGAATAGCCGATGGCGATGACGCAGGCGCAGCCAGCGATGAGCGTGAGCGCACCCACGCGAAAATAGCCGTAGCGATCGACAAGAGCGCCGAGCGCAAGTCCGCCGATCAGGCCGCCGATATGGAACATCGCGGTCGAACTGGTCGCCTGCGCGAAACTGAACCCGAGTTCGGAAAGTACGATCGGCAGCCAGGAGATAATCAGATTGAGCGCGACGAGGTTGAGGAACATCGTCGTCCACAGCAGGGGAGTCCCGAGATGCCGGCGTCCAGCGAACAGCTCGGCCACATGGGGTTTGGGCTCGAGCGCGCGGTCTGGCGCGGCAGGGGGGCCGGACAAACCGGTCGCCTCGGGCATCCAGCGCCACAGCATCGGCGCGAGAAGTAACGGCAGCGCGCCGCCGACGATAAACGGTCCATGCCATCCCCAGCGCGCGATCAGCGGCGCCGCGACGAAGCCGCCGATCGCGGGACCGATCGCGAACCCGCAGATCGTGATCGTGACGAACGTCGCGCGATGGCGCTCGATCGCATATTCGGAAATCAGTGCGATTGCCGCCGGCAATGTGCCGCCGAGCCCCAGCCCGGTCAGCAGGCGCAGCACTACCATGGTTTCGACCGACCACGCGAGCGTGGTGAGCAACGCGAAGATGCCGAACCAGACCGTCGAGAGGACCAGCACCGCTTTGCGCCCGATGCGATCGGCGAGCGTTCCCAGCATCGGCGCGCCAAGCATCAATCCAATCAACCCGGCGCTGAGTGCGGGTCCGAACGCGGCGCCGTCGACGCCCCACAATATTACCAGCCGTGGCGAGACATAGGCCATGATCTGGGCATCGAACCCAACCAGCGTCACGACGCTCAGGCACAGGGCCAACGTGACGAACGGATCGGAAATCGGAGCTACCCGTCCGAAACCGCGAAGACGCACCGCGAGGCTGGAATGCGACATCGAACCTCCGTTGCACCCTTGATACATCGTTGCGATGGGGTTGGCGCGCACTGATTCGCGCCCATGCGGATTGTTTGCAGACCGATCTTGGGGCTTGAATGCCGGCGTGAGCCGGATATGAGGGGCTCGGCTTTCGGCACGGGAGGGGGGATACTGTCACCCGACCGGCGTTGCGATCGCGGGTGTAGCTCAATGGCAGAGCAGAAGCTTCCCAAGCTTACGACGAGGGTTCGATTCCCTTCACCCGCTCCAGCATGCACGTGGCGTCATTAAGCTCTTTGTCATGCCTGCCCTGCTGTGGTAACGTTATAGCTATAGAATATACATACGCAAAGCCTATGAGTGACAGGGTGCACGACAGTCGGATCGGCACCTTCCCGTACGTACGACAGCGATCTCTTCAGTATAGTAACGCGTACCCCCATCAACTCCGCTGATTTCGCGTTCGCGATGAAATCAGGCGTTGGGAGTATATGCGATGCACGCAGCGGATCGGGCAGCGGCGCACGTGGAAGCACTGAAAGCGGGACGAACCGCAGGCGCGCCACTGATCGAGCTCAGAATAGTGTCGGCCGTCGTCCTGGCGGCGGCAATCCTGGGCAGTTGCCTGTTCGCGCGCGACATGGTGTTTTCTTTCCTGGTGAGCATCTTCGGGCTGCAGTTCGCGAATTGGCCCCTCATGCTGGCCTCAACGTTGCTGCCGCGCTTCGTTCTGGCAGTGCTCTATGTACTGACACTCGTCCTCACCATCGCCGTGACGCGCGCGATGCCGAAGCGGTGGCGCTATCCGGCGCTCGCGGTCGCCGTGATGATCGTCAGCTTCTTCGTGGCGCGCCTGATCCGCGAACAGCTTTGGCCGTGCCTGGCGGTCGGCGCCTTGTTCGCCGCCAATATGGCGCCGTCCGATCTTCTGACCGGGCTGTTCACGCGGTCGCTCCTCGCACCGGTGATCGACGCCGGATTCGGCATTATGGTCCTGGTCAGCGAGTTGCTGTTGCCCGTGCCGTTCCTGTTCTGGCTCAAATCGAAGCGCAGCGGCTATCCGGTTCCCGCGAGCGGGCCAATAGGGACCGCCGCGCGCTTCGTGCCGGCGCTCGCCGTATCGGGCGTGGCGATCGCGTTGATCGCGCCCTATCCAACCATGGCCGCACTGGAATGGCGCTTCGCGCACAGTCCCGGCGTCGATCGCTTCTATGGTGCCGGTTTCGAGTTGCATGGGCCGGGGGACATCGCGGGCATGGTCATGGATCGTGCCAACTCGCGGCTGCTATTGTGCGGAAACGGCAATCGCACCGTGCTCGCGGTGTCGCTCGACGATCTGCACGCCCCTCCCCAATCCACCGGCATTCCGTCCGGTGGGGCGCAGTTCTGCTTTGCCGATAGCGCGCGCCGCGAGTTTCTCGTCGGCAACGAGGGTGCCGGAACCCTGGTAGTTGCCGATCTGGATCATTATGGGATCAAGCGGCGCATCGGCCCGCTCTACTTCGGCATCGGCGAAATGTTCGTGTCGAAACAGTCGTCGAGTGCGCTTGCAGTCGTCGCGACCGAGGACGTGTCGCACAATGGCCGGCCCCATATCCGCGTGGCCGATCTCGACACCGGCCAGCTGATCACCGAATCGCGCGTGCGTCCCGGGTATCTTTACGTTCATCCCAAATTGCCCATTGCCTATGTCAGCTCCTATTCGGACGGTTTCGGAGTGGTGGCGCTCGACCTTCCCAGCCTGAAGGTGCGTGCGCGCGACCCGGCGGACCCGCGACTCGATCGCATCACGCTTGACCCGACGCGCGACCAGATCCTGGTCGCGTCGCCGCTCCGCGGACGCATACTCGCCTATGATGCCGCGACGTTGCGGCCGCGCGGGACGATTTCGACTCAGTTCGGCGTGCGGAGCATGGAGGTCGACCCGACGCGGGACCTGCTGGTGACCGCCAGCCTCGTTAGCACCGGCGTCGACGTGATCGACCTCAAGACGCGTCGAGTACTCGCGACCTATCGCCTCGGGCCATGGTTGCGCGATGTAGCGATCGACACGCCTTGCGGTCGCGCATTCGTGTCGTCGCGCCACGGAGTCTATGCGGTGCAATATGCACGCCCGACCGAGGCATGCCGCCCGCGCGGACCGACTGCGACGGCGCTGGCAGCCGGCGCTGACCAAAGCGCAAGGCGTCGGATCGAGAAAATGTGAACGCTCTCTCGCATAGAATCGCGCGCAATTGCCGGAGCGTCTTGTCGGCGGCGGCGCGTCAGCGCATGATTGTACCATGAACGACGTTGCCGAGACGAATCCGTTCGCCAGCCTGACGGCCGAGCAGTTCGAGGCGTTGCGCCTGGTACGTGACGGCTTCACCTCGAAGCAGATCGCGCAACGGCTGTGCATCTCGCGCTGGGCAGTAGACCAGCGAGTCGATCGTGCACGGGCGCGGCTCGGCGCTGCCGACCGCAACCAGGCCGCGCGCATGCTGACTCTGTGGGAGCGTGAGATCGAACGCGCGCATGCGCGGCGGCCGGCCGATGCCGCGTTTCTCGGCCGCCCCGGCGCAAGTTTCCGCCCGACCACCTACGAGACCCCCTCCGAAGGATTAGTACGCGAACCGCAGACCCTTTTCGAACCCGCCGGACACGGCAATGTGGGTGCGTCCTATGCAGGTCCATCTACTGCGGCGGACGAAAACAGGGTGCGGGAGATGCCGGCGCGATTTGGAGAGTCCGGCGGCATCTCCTTGCTCAGACCTTATGATGTCGGCGAGCAGAAAGAAGGCCGCAAGGCCCTGAACACACTCGTCCTGATCATGCTGGCCACGATGGCCCTCGCGATCGTGCTGATCGCGTTGCCGTCGCTGGTACGCAATGCGGAGGACGTCGCCAACAGCGTGCGAGCACACACCCCCCAACCCCGAAACTAAGCCCGGGGGCCTCGCCCGGCCGGGCGAGGAGAACGCATGTCCAAGAGAACCCGTACCGAAGCATGCGCCGCGGTCGCCGACGCATTTCTCCCTGTCGAACAAATGGCGCAGGTTGTGGCGGCCGACGCAGCCAAGTGCATCGCCGTGATCATCGAGCAGCGGATGCGCGCGCAGCTGCCGGCCGACATGGTTGCCGAGGCTCTCACGCTCGTTACGG
>Ga0068859_100001828_pt1 | contig 21671 bp, 16 predicted proteins | sample KBSSwiS22_FD_66585 | JGI IMG/M metagenome (GOLD analysis project Ga0068859, IMG submission 66585) | Switchgrass rhizosphere microbial communities from Kellogg Biological Station, Michigan, USA - KBS Switchgrass S2-2 | ecosystem: Host-associated > Plants > Roots > Rhizosphere > Soil ...
AGGATCACCGCCGAGCCGAGGTCGGGCTCGATGACGATCAGCAGGGCGAGGAGGCCGATGACCCCCACGACCGGCACGAGGGTCTGCCGGAGGTCGTTCACCTCGTCCGCCGTGCGGCGGGACAGGACGTGGGCGAGGAGGATCACGGTCGCGACCTTCGCAAGCTCCGACGGCTGCACGCCGAACGGCCCGACGCGGAACCAGCGGTGCGCCCCCTGGGCCGACGGCGTCGCGAGGACCGCGACGAGGAGCACGATCGAAAGCCCCAGCAAGCCGTACACGACGCGCCGGTCGTCGAGCCACGACAGCGGCAGCCTCATCGCGCCCGCCATGAGCAGCCCCCCCAGGCCGAGGAAGAGGCACTGGCGGACGAGGAAGTACGTCGGGTCCTTCCCTTGGCTCATCGCGATGTAATGCGAGGCGCTGCCGACCATGAACACCCCGCCGAGCGCCAGGAGCACGGCGGTCACGAACAGCCAGCGGTCGAAGGCTCGGCGGCGTGGCATGGGCGCTCTACCTCAGCTTCAGGGTCGCAAGACCCATGAGCGCGAAGATGATCGCGATGATCCAGAAGCGAATGACCACCTTGGTCTCGCTCCAACCCGTCTCCTCGAAGTGGTGGTGGATCGGCGCCATGCGGAAGACCCGCTTGCCGCGGGTCTTGAAGGACGCCACCTGGACGATCACCGAGAGCGCCTCGGCGACGAACAGGCCCCCGACGATCACGAGCAGGAACTCCTGCTTGATGAGGATCGCGATCGTCCCGAGGGCGCCGCCCAACGCCATCGAGCCGACGTCGCCCATGAAGATCTCGGCGGGGTGGGCGTTGAACCAGAGAAAGCCCAGCGAGGCGCCCAGGAGGGCGCCGCAGAAGATCGTCAGCTCTCCCGCGCCCTTGACGAAGGCGATCGAGAGGTAGTCGGCGACGATCGCGTTCCCCGCCGCGTAGGCGAGCAGCGTGAAGGCGACGGAGGCCACGAGGAACGAGCCGATGGCCAGGCCGTCGAGCCCGTCGGTGAGGTTCACGGCGTTGGCGGCTCCCGTGAGCACGAGCGCCACGAAGAGCGGGAAGAACAGACCCAGGAAAACCGCGGGCTTCTTGAAGAAGGGGAAGGTGAGCTGGGTGGAGAAGAGGCCCTCGTACGCCATGTAGCAGAGCAGGCCGCCGACCGCGAGCGACAGACTCACCTGGAGCACGAGCTTGCCGCGCGCCGTGAGCCCGAGGTTGTGCTTGCGGGCGACCTTCATGTAGTCGTCCCAGAACCCGATCGCGCCGAACGCGATCATGGAGACGCACGCGATCCACACGAACGGGTTCCTCAGGTCGGCCCAGAGCAGGGTCGCCGGGACGACCGACGCGATGATGAGGATGCCGCCCATCGTCGGGGTGCCGCGCTTGGACTGATGCGACTTCGGGCCCTCCTCGCGGATCTCCTGGCCGATCTGGAAGCGGCGCAGGCTCTCGATGAGCCTCGGCCCGAGGAGGAACGACACGATCATCGCGGTGATGATCGCCATCGCCGTGCGGAAGGTGATGTAGCGGAAGACGTTGAAGGCCCCCGACCATGTGTGCAGGCGGTAGAGGACGTCGTAGAGCATCAGGCCCCCGTCCCTGCGCGCGCGAGAAGCGCGTCGACGACCTGCTCGAGGCGGATGCCCCGGGAGCCCTTGATCACCACGAGGTCGCCCTCCCGCACGAGGTCCGGAACGATCTTCGCGGCGGCCGGGGCGTCGTCCGCGGTGTGGACCTCGACCCCCGCCTTCCGCGCCGTCTCGGCGGCGTTCTTCGACAGCGGGCCCACCGCGACGAGCAGCGCCACGCCCGACGCCGCGGCCCGCTCGCCCGCCGCCCGGTGGAAGGCCGCGGCCTGCGCGCCCAGCTCGAGCATGTCCCCCATGACGAGGACCCTTCGGCCGGCGGGGGCGCTCGCGGCGAGCGTGCCGAGGACGGAGGCGAGGGCCTCGGGATTGCTGTTGTACGTGTCGTCGACCACGGCTACGTCCCCCGGGAGACGCGTGATCCGGCCGCGGCCGGGTGCCGGCTCCATCGCCGACATGGCGGCGAGGGCGGGCGGAAGCGGCGCTCCCGCGGCGACCACGGCCGCCGCCGCGGCGAGCGCGTCGAGGGCGGCGTGCGCGCCGCCGACCTGGAGCGGCACCGCGTAGGAACGTCCCTCGAAGAAGAAGGAGAGCCCGGCGCCGGGGAGGAACCGGTCGGCGATCGTCTCGGCACGGAGGTCGGCGGCCTCGGAGCGCCCGAAGGTGACGCGGCGTCCGTCGTGGCGGGCCGCCTGCAGTCTCACCCTCGCGTCGTCGAGGTTGACGACCGCGCTCGCGTCGGCGCGAAGGACGGCGAACAGCTCGCCCTTCGCCGCCGCGATCTCGTCCAGCGAGGAGAAGAACTCGAGGTGCACCGGCCGGACGTTGGTGACGAGCCCGACGTGCGGATCGGCGAGGCGCGTGAGGAACGCGATCTGGCCGGGCCCGTTCATGCCCATCTCGATGACCGCCATCTCCGCGTCCTCGGGGCAGGCGAGGAGCGTGAGCGGCACGCCGAGCTCGTTGTTGAGGTTGCCGGTCGTCCGGTGGACGCGGAAGCTCGCGGAGAGGCCGGTGGCGATGAACTCCTTCGTCGTCGTCTTCCCGGCGCTGCCGGTCAGCGCGATGACCTTCGCATTCAGCCGCTGCCGCGCGAGGGCTCCGCACCGCGCGAGCGCGGCGGCCCCGTCGTCCACGTGAATCACGGCGGGGGGGAAGGGACCGGTGCCCTCGGGCAAGCGGGAGACGACCGCGAGCGCCGCACCGGCTCGCGCCGCGTCGCTGACGAAGGCGTGGCCGTCGGTGCGCGTTCCGACCAGCGCGAAGAAGGCGGCCCCACGCTCCAGGCGGCGCGTGTCGATCGAGTAGGAGGTGATGCGCGCGGCGGGGTCGCCGATGGCCAGCCGTCCGCCGGTGGCCTGGAGGACGTCGCCCACGCTAAGCACCGGCATGGGGACCTCCGTCGTAGCCGAGATCGGCCAGGCAGGCGGACGCGACGCGTCGATCGTCGAAGGGGACCGTGCGGTCCGCGAAGACCTGCGTCGTCTCGTGTCCCTTCCCCGCGATGACGATCGCATCGCCGGCGCGCGCCCACGCGATCGCCTCTTCGATCGCGCCTCCACGGTCCTCGATCACCCGCGTGCGGGCGGAGGCATCGGGAATCGTCGCGACCCCCGCTTCGATCTCCCGCAGGATCGCGGCCGGGGTCTCGGAGCGCGGATTGTCCGAGGTGAGGACCACGAAGTCGGCGCGGTTCGCCGCGGCGCGTCCCATCCCGGCGCGCTTCGCGCGGTCGCGATCCCCGCCGCAGCCGAAGACGACGGCGAGCCGTCCCGGGGTGAGCGGTCGCACCGCGTCCAAGACCGCGGCGAGCGACTCCTCCGTGTGCGCGTAGTCCACCAGGACGGCGAACGGCTGCCCCCGGTCGACCGGTTCGAGGCGCCCGGGAACGGACCGGACCGACGCGATCCCGATGGGTATCGACGCCGGGGGAAGGCCGAGAGCGACCGCGCAGCCGACGGCGGCCGCGGCGTTGTCCACGTTGTAGCGCCCGGGAAGCGGGGTCGCGATCTCGACCGCGCCGGAAGGGACCCGGAGCGTCACGGTCGACCCCGCGAGCCCCGAGCGCTCCGAGACGATCCGAACGTCCGCGGCATCGCTCCGGCCGAAGCGCACGATCCGCGCGGCGGTCCGCTGCGCGAGGACGCCACCGAGCGGGTCGTCGGCGGGAAGCACCGCCGTGTCCCCCGGGGTCAGCCGCGCGAACAGCGACGCCTTCGCCTCGAAATAGGCCTCTTTTCCCCCGTGGAACTCGAGGTGGTCCGAGCCGAGGTTGAGGAACGCCGCGACCGGGAACCGGGCGCCTGCGACGCGGTGGAGCGCGAGGGCGTGGGAGGAGACCTCCATCGCCACCACCGAGACGGATGCGTCCCGCATCGCCGCGAGCAGCGCGTAGAGATCGGTCGCCTCGGGCGTCGTGCGCGTCGCCGCGGACTCTTTCCCCGCGAAGGCGTAGCCGACGGTCCCGATGCGGCCGGCGCTCATCCCCGCCGCCGTCGCGATCGCCTCGACGAGGTAGGTCACGGTCGTCTTTCCCTTGGTCCCCGTGATGCCGACCAGCGTCAGGGACGTGTCGGGCGACCCGAACCACGCGCGCGCGACCAGGCCCATCGCGAGGCGCGCATCGGGAACGCGCACCCAAGCGGGGTCGAGCTCGGCGGCGGGCGGCTGCACGTCGGCGACGACCGCGACCGCGCCCCGGCGGAGCGCCTCGGACGCGAAGCGCGCGCCCTGCTCCCGCTCGCCGCGCAGCGCGAAGAAGACCTCGCCGGGGCGGACGGTGCGGGAGTCGATCGAGACGCCGCGCACGACGGCGCCGGCGGTGAACGGCGCGACCGGGACGATCCCCGCCGAGGCGAAAAGCGACCCGAGCGAGCGCTCGCCGCTCATCGCCGCCGTTCCCCGGGCCGCGCATCGGCCACGAGCGCATCGTCCTTCTTGGCCTTGGCCTCGCGCCGCGCCTCGTCGTAGAGCTCTTCGACGTTCCCGAGCTGGAGCACGCACGGTTGGCCCACGGCAAGAGGTGTCCCGGCGGGCGGGCGCTGCCGGACGACGACCCCCGCCCCCTCCGGCCGCGCGGCATAGCCGCGCGCGACCAAGGCCGAGATCGCGTCGCGCATCGACTTCCCGCGGACGTCGGGGATCTGGCCCGGAGCGGCCACGACCAGCGCGGGGAGCTCGTCCTTCTCCTCTTGGCGAGGCGTCGCCTTCCCCCGGGCCTTCGCCTTCGCATCCGCCTGGGCCTTCAGCTCGTCGCGCCGCGCCTGCCACGGATCGTCGTCGGGCGGGATGCGCAGGTAGGCGAAGGCGCCGGCGAGGATCCGCGAGACGACGGGGGCGGCCACCTGGCCCCCGTAGTAGATGCCGCCGCGGGGCGTATCCAGGACGACGAAGCAGACCAGGGCCGGATCGCGGAGCGGACCGAAGCCTCCGAAGGAGGCGAAGTACTCGTCGTTCGTGTAGCCGCGCCCGCCTTCGAGCGCCTTCTTGGCCGTCCCGGTCTTGCCCGCGATGTGGTAGCCGGGGACCTTCGCGTTCCCGCCGGTGCCGTGGAGCACGACCCCCTCGAGCAGGTTCGTCATCGTCGTCGCCGCGCGGGAGGAGAGGATCCGCCGCCCCTCGTCGCGGGGGGACGGCCGGATCCCACCGTCGAGGTCGCGGAACCCGCGAACGATGCGCGGCGGCACGAGGACGCCGTCGTGCGCGATCGTCGCGAACGCGGAGGCGATCTGCAGCGCGGTGACGTGGACCTCGTACCCGATCGACAGCGCGGCGGGGGTCGTCATCGACATGTGGCCGACCGACGGGATGTCTCCCTTGCGCTCCCCGGGGAGCTCGATCCCCGTCCGCCGCCCGAACCCGAAGTCCACGATCGTCTTGCGCAGGGCCTCGCGCGGAATCGTGCGACCGACCTGCACCATGCCCACGTTCGACGAGTGCTCGAGGATCTCCCGCACGGAGAGCACGCCGTACTTGTGCACGTCGGAGTACGTCTTCCCGGCGATCGTGTACGACGCGCACCCGAAGCGCTGCTCGGGCGTCACGGCCCCGCTCTCGATGGCGGCCGAGGCGCTGACGATCTTGAACGTGGACCCAGGCTCGTAAAGGTCGGCCACCGCCCGGTTCCGCCGCGCGTCCGGCGCCGAGCGGCCGTAGTTACGCGGATCCACGGTCGGGCGGTTGGCGAGCGCCAGGATGTCCCCCGACCGGGGATCGAGAAGGATCGCGGAAGCGGCGTGGGCGCCGGTGTCGCGCATGGCCTGGTCGAGCTCCCGCTCCACCACGTGCTGGAGGACGAGGTCGATCGTCAGCAGGACGTCATGGCTCTGCTTCGCGGGCGGGCGCAGGGCCTGGAGGAGCATCGACCCCTTCGCGTCCCGCACGGCCAGGAACTTGGTCGAATCGCCCTGCATCACGTCGTCGAACTGCTTCTCGACGCCTTCGATCCCCCGCTGGTCCGTGTCGGCGAAGCCGACGACGTGCACGGCGAGCTCTCCTTGCGGATAGAAGCGCTTCGGCTCCTCCTGGAAGCCCATCGCCTCGCCGGGCCCCACCTTCAGGCCCGAATCGGCGATCGCGCGCGCGAGCTTGGGGTCGAGCCGTCTTTGGACCCAGATGAACGGCTCGTCGGAGCGGAGCAGCGTGCGGAGCTCGGCGACCTGCCGCCCGAGGAGCGGGGCCAGAACGCGTGCCGCCCCCTCGGGATCCTTCAGCCGCGCCGGGTGCGCGTAGAGCGACGACGTGACGACGCTGACAGCGAACTCACGCCCCTCGCGGTCGAGGATCGAGCCGCGCCGTCCTCCGACCTCGATCACCTGCCGGTGCTGGCGGGCGGCGCGGGCCTGCAGCGCGCCCGCCTCGACGACCTGGAGCATCACGAGACGCACGGTGAGGCCGCTCGCGGCGAGCGCGAGCGCGCCGATCACGATCGCCACGCGGGTTCGGATCGCCTTCTTCGCCGCCGCTGCCGGGATCCTTTCCACGCGCGCCCCTCCGTGTCCCGATCAGCGCGCCGGGCGGGGAGGACGAGGACCGGGCGGCGACCGCCGGGCGAGCTCAGCGGACGTCACGACGACGACCTCGGAGGGCTGCGGCCGGGCGAGCCCGAGCTCTCGCCCCGCGCGCGCCTCCACCGAGGGGAGCGCCTCGAGCGTCGCCTTCTCGATACGGTACCGGCGCTCGGACTCGACGAGGTGCTCCTGCCGCATGCGTAGGTCCTCGAGCGCGTAGCTCGTCTGCACGTAGGACATCGTCTGGAGGAGGTAGGCGGCGAACGGCAGCGCGGCGACGACGGCGGCGAGCACGACGCGCGAGACCCATCGCGCGCGGTCGGCGTCCACCTCACGGTGCAGCGGGCTGTTGCGCCAGCGACGAAGCGGTTCCGATGCGAAGGTGGCCATCAGATCTTCTCCAGGCCGCGGAGCCTCGCGCTTCGGGCGCGGGGATTCCGGCGGATCTCGTGCTCGGAGGGGACGACCGGCCGCGGCGTCAGCGACCTCACCTGCGGCGTCTTGCCGCAGACGCACACCGGGAGGTCCGGCGGGCACACGCATGGATGGGTCAGCTCGCGGATCGCCGTCTTCACCGCGCGATCCTCGAGCGAGTGGAACGAGATGACAGCGAGACGGCCCCCCGGGCGGAGAACCGACAGGGCTCCGTGGACCAGCGCCGGGATCCCCTCGATCTCGCGATTGACGGCGATGCGGAGCGCCTGGAACGTGCGGGTCGCCGGATGGATGCGGAACCGGCCGCTCGTGGCCGCGACGATGCGGGACACGAGGCTCGACAGCTCGGCCGTCGTCTCGATCGGCCGGACCGCCCTCTCACGAACGACGGCCCGCGCGATGCGCCGGCCCGCCCGCTCCTCGCCCCATTCCGCGAGGATCCGGGAGAGCTCGCGCTCGTCGAGCGTCGCGAGGAGATTCGCGGCGGTCGGTCCGCCCGACGCCGGGTTCATGCGCATGTCCAGGGGCGCGTCATGCTGGAACGAGAAGCCGCGCGCGGGATCGTCGAGCTGGAGGGAAGAGATGCCGAGATCGGCGAGGACGCCGTCGAGGGCCGGAAGTCCCGCCTCGCGGACGATCGTCTCCAGCTCCCGGTGGTCGCCGACCACGCCCGTGAACCGGTCGCCGAATCGCGCGAGCCGTTGCCGGGCGAAGGCCACCGCGGCCGGATCCCGGTCGATCCCGAGGACCTTGCCGTTCTCCCCGGCCCTCTCGAGGAGCGCTTCGGCGTGCCCGCCGGGGCCCAGCGTCGCATCGACGTAGGTACCGCCCGGGCGCGGAGCCAGAAGCTCGAGGCTCTCCGCGAGGAGGACGCTTTGATGCGGGGTGCCGTTTCCGTCCAACGTGATCTCGATCGCCTGCGAGCGCTCCGCGAGCATGAGCTCAGATCCCCAGCTCGGAGAGCGCGCTGAGGTCGTTGTCGGTCAGCGGGTCGTCCGTCAACCGCGATTCGAAGGTCGCTCGGTTCCAGACTTCCAGGAAGTCCTGCTGCCCCAGGACCACGACCTCGCCACGCACCGCGGCGCGCTCGCGCAGCAGGGGATGGACGAGGAGGCGTCCCTGTCCGTCGATCGAAGCGGTCTGTCCGTAGTAGTTCACCGCGTTCTTGAAGCGCATGATCGAAGGGTTCATCGCGGAAGCCCGCGAAAGCCGTTCCTCGACACGCAGCCAGACGTCCATGGGGTAGATCCGGATCGAGTCGCCACGGAGGCTCGTGACGAAGAACTCGGTGCCGTACTTGGGGTCGATCGCGATGCGGAACGGTGCCGGGAGCTTCAGGCGCCCCTTCTCATCGATTTTGGCGAGCGCGCTACCTCGGAGCATCGAACCGCATCCTTCGGGGCGATTCGGGGACGGGGAAGGTCCGCGCGGCGACGCGCCGCGCTCATCGGACCCCGCCGATCTGAACTCGAGCCGCCCGTGGGGGAGAAGGAGAGGGTTGTGGATCCTCCTGAACCCACTTCACTCCACTTCAAACCACCGGCGGGATATTAGGGGGACGTAAACGCAGTGTCAACAGACCTGCAGAGGTTTTTCTTCGTCGTTTGGGACGAAACTGGAGCGGAAGCGCTCCTAGCTCGACGACGAGTGATCCGACTCGCCGGGCGGCGGAGGCGGCGGCGGTGGGCCCGACCCGTCGCCACTCGGGAGGTCCTTACCGCCCGTGTTCCCCATCGGGCCGCTCGTGTCCGGTCCGTCCTCGATGCCGTCCGGCATCGGGGCGACGTAGAGCGGAAGGTCCACGATCCGGATCCCGCGTGACGAGCGGTACGCGAGCACGAGGCGATCGAGCACGATGCGCAGAGCGGGCATCGAGCCCTCGTCCGGAGCGACGAGCGTGGGAGCGCTCCACTCCGACTGGCCGGCCGGGAGAACCGCCGTCCAGATCCGTTGCGGCGCGCGCGTCGCGTACGCGAGGTACACGTTCCCCGCGCCGTCGAGGGTGACGGAGGGTTCGATCTGGTCGATTCCGTCGCGGCGCCCTAGGAAGGACGTCGGTCCCCAGACCCCGCTCGCATCGCGCATGGCGATGGCGAGGTCGAACTCGCCGGACGCCCGGTACGACCACACCGACCACATCCGCCCGTCGGTCGTGGTGGTCGACGCCGGAGCGCCATCGAGCCGCGGAACGTAGTCGCGGGAGAAGGAAGCGGGTGCGGGCCCGCCGGCCCAAGCGGACAGCGACAGGGTCAACACACCCGTACACGTCAGGACACGGTAGGTACGGCGGTTAAGCATTGCTCCGCCTCCTTTCCACGAAGGCGTCGAACGCATCGGCCTCCGGGAAACGGCGCTCCAAGCCCGACCGGAGTGCTTTCAGCCGGCCGAAGGCGATCTTCTCGCGCGTCGGGTTCGTCTGGGCGATCGCCATCTTCCATTCGTAGAACGCGTTGAAGAACAGGATGTCGGGATACCGCTCCGGCGAGCCGGCCAGCGCATCGGACTGGCGGAGGCACGCCTGGGCCTGCACGGGCTCCTTGGCGAGGTAGTAGGCCTCGCCGAGATTGCTCCAAGCCTGGGCTTCCAGACGGCGGTGCGACGCGGCGTGCGCTTCGGTCAAGGCGGCCCGCAGGAGCCGGATGCCTTCCTTGAGCTTCCCGAGCGCGACGTAGCAGTCGCCGACGTTGATGCGGACCCTAATCGCCTCGTGAGACTCGCCGGCGGCGTCGTAGAGCGCCCCCGCGTCGCGGTACCTCTCGATCGCGCTGACGTGCTGCCGTCGCTGCGCGAGGACCCGTCCCATCGTGTGGAGCGACCAGGCCGCGAGCAGATCGAGGGATTCGGCGCGGGCCAGCGTGAGCGCCTTCTCCGCCTCGAGCTCCGAGAGCATCAGATCGCCTTGGTCGGCGTGGAGGTTGGCCAGATTGATGAGGGCGCGCGCGGCGAGGGGCCCGGGAAGCCTCCCGGACGACCGCAGCGCGTGCCTCAGCTCGTGCTCCGCCAACGCGAGCTTCCCGAGGCGCGCCAGCGCCATCGCGAGGTTGATCCGCGTCTGCGCGATCAGCTCGGTGGTCGCATCGGTGCCGGGCTCGTCGTGGAGCACGTCCAGGGCGCACTCGTAGCAGGCGAACGCACGGCCGTAATCGCTCGAGCGGAGGGCGGCGTTTCCTTCGTCGACGATGGCGCGCGGCTCACCGGCCGCCGGCTTCAACCCTTCGTACGCTTCGAGATCGACGACGTCCGAGAACGCCTGGACGGAGACGTTGAACACGCTCGCCAAAACGCGCAGCTTGTCGAACGAGGGATAACAGATGCCCTTCTCGTAGCGGGAGAGCTGCGAGTTGTCGATCTCGCCGCCCTCGGCCTTCGCCCGCTCCTCGACCCTTCGGAGCGAATAGCCGTATCCCGCGCGCAGCCGGCGGAGATAGTTCCCCAGCCGAACGCTGCCTTTGAGAGCGCTCTCCGCGTGTGCTTCCATCACCCTCTCCCCTCCGCCCCTCGGCGCTTGCGCCCGTCGAACCGGGGGAGCACCCTCGATCGGGCCGCTTCACCCACTTTAAAGCGCCTTCTGCGAGTCTCAAATACCTCTACGGCATCGGCGGGTCAAGGACCTAACGGGGTCGGATGTGGACGCTGCTGCGAACGTGCAGCGAGCGGGTCCGCAACGGGCGAGCCTAGAATGCCGCCCCCATGCTCCGCCCCGGCCGCAGTTCGCCAGGTGCCCCGTGGCCCCCCGGGGCCGGCGAAACGGTCCGCGCCTTCGTGATTTTCGCGGCCCTTCTCGCGGTTTTGGGCTGGGCCGCGCACGCGCTGGCCTTCCAGGAGATGACCCGCATCGCCCGGCGGATCGCCATCGCGCGGGGTAACCACGAGGCGGAGACGGCGGCGGCCGCCGTCCTCGAGGTGGGAAGCGGCCCCATGGGCCTGGACTTCTTCAAGATCCGTGGCTTCCGCGACGTTCTGGAGCGTCGATTCCAGAGGCAGCTCCAGGAGCGTCCCGAGCTGCGGTACGTGGAGGTTCGCGACAGGTTCGGTGCCCGCGTGGCGCGGGCGGTCTCGAGGCAGCCGGGCGGCTCGATCCTCGAGGCGAGCCGGTCGCTCGTCGTCGGCGGCGTTCCCCAGGGACAGGTGCGCGTCGGTATCTCCGGCGACGCGATCGACCAGGACATCGCGGCGATCCGCCAGTCGTTGCGCTGGAAGATCGGCCTCGCGGCGCTGCTCGGAGCGATCCTGCTCGGGCTCGGCCTCGCCTACGTCTTGCACCTCACGAAGAAAAACCGCGAGCTCGAGCGCGCGCGCCTGGACGCGGAGCGTCACGCGTACCGGGGACAGCTCGCCTCGGGCCTCGCGCACGAGATCCGCAATCCGTTGAACGCGATGAACATGAACCTACAGATGCTCGAGGAGGAGCTTCAGGGCGTCCCCGAGTTCGTCGGCGGCGACCTCGCCGACATGCTCACGTCCACCAAGAGCGAGATCAAGAGGCTCGAGCGCCTGGTGACGAACTTCCTCCTCTACGCGCGTCCGACGCCTTCGACGTTCGAGGCCAAGGACCTCAACGAGGTGCTGCGGCACACCGCCGTGTTCCTCCAGGCGGATTTTCGCCAGAGCGGCGTGGAGCTGGAGCTCGATCTCGAGCCGCTGCTGCCGTCCGTGGATCTCGACGAATCGAAGTTCCGCCAGGCGATCATGAACATCCTGGTGAACGCCCGGCAGGTCATGCGCGAAGGCGGGAAGGTGATCCTCCGATCGAAGGCCGGCCCCGGCGGCGACGTCCTCGTCGAGATCCAGGACCAAGGGCCCGGGATCGCTCCGGAGAACCGCGACCATATCTTCGAGCCGTTCTTCTCGAAGCGCGCGGGGGGGACGGGCCTCGGCCTCGCGATCGCGCGGCTCATGGTGGAGGCGCACGGCGGACGCATCCAGGTGGACAGCGAGGTCAACCGCGGCGCGACCTTCCGCATCCGCCTGCCGCGCCGCCACGAGAAGGCCACCGCGTGACGGATTCCGCCGCGAGGGTCGCGGAGCTGCGCCGCCTCATCGAGCGGGCGCGCGAGCGGTACTACGTCGACGACGCCCCGGAGCTCTCCGACGCGGAATACGACGCGCTCGAGAAGGAGCTGAAGGAGCTGGAGGCGCTCCATCCGGAGCTCCGCACCCCCGACTCCCCGACCCAGGTCGTCGGCGGGCGCCCGTCGGAGACGTTCGCCGCGGTGCGGCACACGACCCCCCTGCTCTCCCTCGACAACGCCTACGGTCCGGACGAGCTGCGCGCCTGGGCCGCGCGTCTGGACCGGGCGATCGGGACGACCCCCGAGGGGTTCGTCGTCGAGCCGAAGATCGACGGGCTGTCGATCTCGGTCCGGTACAGGAACGGACGGCTCGAACGCGCGGTCACGCGCGGGGACGGGCTCGTCGGCGAGGACGTCACGGCCAACGTGCGCACGATCCGCTCGATCCCGCAGAAGCTCGCCGAGCCCGTCCGGGCGCTCGAGGTCCGCGGGGAAGTCTTCATGCCGCGCGGCGCGTTCCAGGAGCTGAACCGCCGGCGCGAGGCGGATGGCGAGCCGGCGTTCGCCAACCCGCGGAACGCCGCGGCGGGGGCGGTTCGCATGAAGGATCCTCGGATCACCGCCGAGCGCGCCCTCGATGCCTTCTTCTACGTCCTCCAGTCCGAGGAGGAGGGCCCAACGATCCGGTCCCATCGGGAGGGGCTCGAGCGGCTCGGCGCCCTGGGGTTCCCCACGAACCCGCTCAACCGCGCCTCGGCCACGCTCGACGACGTCCTCGCCGCCATCGGCGCGATCGAAGCGGCACGGCACGAGCTTCCCTACGAGATCGACGGCGCGGTCGTGAAGCTGGACGACGTCGCGCTTCAGCAGGAGGCGGGCGCCACCTCGAAGTTCCCGCGCTGGGCCATCGCCTACAAGTTCGCGGCGGAGCAGGCCTCGACGACCGTGCGAGCGATCGGCGTCCAGGTGGGCCGCACCGGCGCGCTCACCCCGGTCGCGGAGCTGACCCCCGTGCTCCTCGCCGGTACCACCGTCTCCCGGGCGACCCTCCACAACGAGGACGAGGTCGCCCGCAAGGACGTCCGCGCCGGCGACACGGTCATCATCGAGAAGGCGGGCGAGATCATCCCGCAGGTCATCCGCGTCGTCGTCGAGGCGCGGCCTCCGGACGCCGTTCCGTTCGTCCTCCCCACCGCGTGCCCGGTCTGCGGCACCCCCGTCCTCCGCGAGGAAGGCGAGGTGGCGAGCCGCTGCCCGAGCCCGACCTGTCCCGCCAAGCGCCGCGAGGCGCTTCTCCACTTCGCGTCGCGGACCGGCATGGACATCCAGGGGTTGGGCGAAGCGCTCGTCGATCAGCTCCTCTCCCGCGGGCTCGTGCGCGACGTCGCGGACGTCTACGCGCTCGACGCCGGGGTGCTCGCGGCGCTCGATCGCATGGGGAAGAAGTCCGCCGCCAACCTCGTGGCGCAGATCGAAGCGTCCAAGGAGCGGCCCCTGCATCGCGTCTTGTACGCCCTCGGTCTCCGGCACGTGGGGGAGCGCGCGGCACGCGTCCTCGCGTCCCGCTTCGGCACGATCGAGGCCTTGGCGGACGCACCGCTCGAGGTGCTCACCGAGGTGCACGAGATCGGGCCCAAGACCGCCCATTCGGTGCGGGCGTTCTTCGAGGCGGCGGACCATCGCGAGCTGGTGCGCCGCCTGGCCGCCGCCGGTGTCGGGGTGGGCGGGGAACCCCCGGCGCCCGCGGCCACGGGAACGGCCTTTTCCGGCAAGACCGTGGTGCTCACGGGCACGCTCGCCTCGATGTCGCGGGATCAAGCGAAGGCGAGGATCGAGGCGCAGGGGGGGCGGGTCGCCTCTTCGGTCAGCAAGAAGACCGACTTCGTCGTCGCGGGGCAGGAGGCGGGCGGAAAGCTCGACCGGGCACGCGAGCTGGGCGTCGCCGTGCTGGACGAGGCGGAGCTGGTGCGCCGTCTCGAGGGCGGGCCCCTGCTACCATCTTCGGACCCGCCATGAACGACGCGATCCACGTGGTCATCATCGAGGACGAAGACGGGAATCGCGAGAGTTACGAGCGCGCCCTCACCAAGATCGGCTATCGCATCGCGGCTTTCCCTTCCGCGGCGCCCGCGATCGACTACCTGCGTGAGCATCGCGACGTGGTGCTCGTCATCACCGACCTCATGATGCCGGGGCTCGACGGCTTCGGCGTCCTCGAGAAGGCGCGCGAGATCGACCCCGACATGGGCGTGCTCATGATCACCGGCCACGGCTCGGTCGAGTCGGCGGTGGACGCGATGAAGCGCGGCGCCGACGACTACCTCACCAAGCCGGTCGACCTCTTCGAGCTCCGGAAGCGCGCCTCCACGATCGTCGAGAAGCGTCTCCTCTCGCGCAAGGTGGTCGAGCTCGAAAGCCGCCTCGGCGAGAAGTTCGGGAAGCTCGTGGGGAAGTCGCGGGCCATGGAGGCGCTCTTCCGCCAGATGGAGATGGTCGCGCCCACGCGCTCGAACGTGCTGATCGTCGGCGAGTCGGGGACGGGCAAGGAGCTCGTCGCGAACGCCCTGCACGAGAACTCGCCGCGCAAGGACGCGCGCTTCCTGCCGATCAACTGCGCGGCGATCCCCGCGGAGATCCTCGAGTCGGAGCTGTTCGGGCACGAGCGCGGGTCGTTCACCGGAGCGACCGGGCGCAAGATCGGGAAGTTCGAGCTCGCCGACAAGGGCACGCTGTTCCTGGACGAGATCGGCGAGCTTCCGCTCGACATGCAGGTAAAGCTGCTGCGCGTCCTCGAGACGCGGGAGTTCATGCGCGTCGGCGGCACAGAGACGATCCGGGTGGACATCCGGCTCGTGGCGGCGACCAACTCGGATCTCGAGGCGTCGGTCCTCAAGGGCACGTTCCGGAGCGATCTCTACTACCGTCTCAAGGTCGTCACGCTGCGGATCCCGCCGCTCAAGGAGCGTCGGGAGGACATCCCGCTCCTGGTGAACCACTTCTTCGCGATCTTCGTGAAGGAGAACGGCCGCGAGGGGATGCGGATCGCGCCCGAGGCGATGCGGGCGCTCGTCGCGGCGCCGTGGGAAGGGAACGTCCGCGAGGTCCGCAACCTGGTCGAGAGCCTCGTCGTGCTCACCCCGGGGAACGAGATCCGCGTCGAGGAGCTCCCCCCCGAGATCCGGACGGCGGCCTCCGACGGTCCGCCGGGGGGCCGCCCGGCCGCCGCACCGGAACGCGCCATGAAGCCGGGCTCGACCGCAGGCCTGACCATGGACGAGATCGAGCGCCGGGCGATCGAGGACGCGCTGGAGCGGACCGGGGGGAACCGGACGCAAGCCGCCGACATGCTCGGGATCGGCCTGCGCACCCTGCAACGCAAGCTCAAGGAGTACCGGGTCGCCGGCCACGCCGCCTTCGGGGACGGCGGCGAGGACGAGGCGGAAGGATGAGCCGAGCGGCCAATACGGCCGGTCGCCCGGCTGCCGACGCCACTTTGACGCGAGGCTCTTCGAGCTTCGACCGGGAAAGCGGCGCTTTCGTGACCTCGGCCGCCGGGCTGGCCTCGGCACGCCGCTTGCCCTAACAATAAGGACGCATGACTCCGCTTGGCCGCCACCGCTACACCGTGCTCGTCGTGGACGACGACGTCTCGGTGCTGGATTGCTACAACAAGCTGCTGAGCCGCGCGGGGTACCGGACGCTGATCGAGAGCGATCCGCGCCGGGTGCTCATGCAGGGGCGCCCGATCGAGGACGTCGATCTCCTGCTCGTGGACTACAAGATGCCGGAGATGGACGGCCTCTCGCTCCTCGCGGAGCTCAGGCGCCGGGAATTCCGGGCCCGGTGCATCCTGGTCTCGGCGTTTCTCAACGACGGAGTCCGGCAGCAGGCGCGGACCCTGGGCGTCGATCACATCCTCGAAAAGCCGGTGGACGTGGGCCTCTTGCGAGGCGCCCTGGCCGAGCTCCTGCCCGTGGACGGCGAGCGCACCGCCGGCATCGCCGGTTGACGCTCGCCGGCCCGAGGTCGACGACTCCGGGCCCGACTCGTTCGTACATAAAGATGCGGACGGAGGTATCGCCCCATGAATAGGAAAGCCAGCTTCGCGGCGCTCCTGGCGGTCGTCGCGGTGAGCATCGTTTTCGGGATGATCCTGGGAGGGAAGCTGAACACGCCTCCGATCGTCCATGCGGCCCGCGAGACGGCGGTCGCCCCGGCCTTCCCGGTCGCGGTCGATGCGGGCGCTCCGACCGTGGCGCTCCCGGACTTCTCGGACATCGCGGAGGGCGCCACGCCGGCGGTCGTCGGCGTCCAGAACACGTCGTACCAGCAGGGGGACGAGGAAGAGTCCGCCGGCGGGGACGACGATTCGAGCCCCGATTCCGAAGATCCGTTCTACCGGTTCTTCTTCGGCCCGCCGGGGGAGCGCGACCGCTCGCAAGGATTCCCGCGCCCGTCGCCGCGGCGCGTCTCCGCCGGCTCCGGGTTCATCATCACCGACGACGGGTACATCCTCACCAACAACCACGTCGTCCAAGGGGCGAAGAAGCTCCAGGTGACGCTCGACAACGGCGAGAAGTACGAGGCGACGGTCGTGGGCACCGATCCGATGATCGATCTCGGCCTGATCAAGATCGACGCCAAGGGGAAGAAGCTCCCCACGCTTCCGCTGGGAGACTCGGACGGCCTGAAGATCGGGCACTGGGTGATGGCGATCGGCAATCCCCTGGGACTCGAGCGCACGGTGACGGTCGGGATCGTGTCCGGCAAGAAGCGCCAGGTCCCGATCGGCGACACGGTGCCGGCGCTCGCGAACTTCATCCAGACCGACGCCGCGATCAACTTCGGCAACTCCGGCGGGCCGCTCCTCGACGGCCGCGGCCGCGTCGTGGGCATCAGCACCGCCATCTTCCGCGGCGAGCTCGCCGAGGGGATCGGCTTCGCGATCCCGATCAACGAGGCGCGCAAGGCCGCGGAGGAGCTGCGTGCCGGCGGCAAGGTGCGGCGGGGATTCCTCGGCGTCACGATGAACCAGAGCGGGATCACGGAAAAGGCCCGGGCGTACTACAAGCTGCCCGACACGAACGGCGTCCTGCTCTCGGCCGTCACCGAGGGCGGACCCGGCGACAAGGGCGGTCTCAAGAAGGACGACATCCTCCGGAAGATCGACGGCGAGACGATCAAGGACAACCAGGACCTCCTGGCCCGCGTCGCCGCGCATCGACCCGGCGAGACCGTGCATCTCGACATCCTGCGGGACGGCGATCCGATGAAGATCGACGTCACGCTCGGCGACCGCCCCGTGAGCTTCGACGAGGAGGGCCGCGCCAAGACGCCCGACTCCCACGAGGACGAGACCCCCGCCGCCTCGGGCCGGGGCCTCGGCATCAAGGTGCAGTCGATCCCGGCGTACCTGAAGCGCCAGCTCGAGATGGGCGACGACGAGTCGGGCGTGGTCGTGGTGAGCGTCGATCCCGATTCGGACGCCGCCGAGGAAGGCGTGTCGCCGAGGACGATCATCGTCGGCGTCAACGGCCATCGCGTGGCGAACCTCTCGGACTGGAACCGGTACGTGAAGGACCTCCAGCCGGGCACGACCGCGAAGCTCGAGCTGCGGCTGGAGCGCGGGCGGACGGAAAGCGTCTTCCTGACCGTGCCCAAGGCCTCGTCCAAGTAGCGTCGCTCGTTCCTCCCCCCACGCCGTGCGCCCCGAGCGGGTGCACGGCGTGTGTTATTTTTGGCCGCCCATGGCGCCACGAAGGAAACCCTTGGTGCTCGTGGTCGACGACGAAGGCGACATCCGCGCTTCCCTGCGGATGATCCTCGAGTACGAGGGATACGAGGTCGCGGAGGCGGCGACGGGCGAGGAGGCGCTGCAGCGCCTCGAGGTCCTGCGCCCCGACGCGATCGTGCTCGACGTCAAGATGCCCCGGATGGACGGCCTCGAGGTGCTCGCGCGCGTCAAGCAGGTGGACGCCACGCTTCCCGTCGTCGTCATGTCGGGTCACGGCACCATCCAGACCGCCGTCGAGGCGACGCGGCTGGGGGCCTTCGACTTCCTCGAGAAGCCGCTCGGCCGGGACCGCGTCCTCGTCGTCCTCCGGAACGCGCTGGAGCAGGGGCGTCTCGCGACCGAGAACCGGGAGTTCAAGCTGTCGTTCGAGGAGCGGTTCACCATGGTCGGCGACTCGCCGGCCATCCGGCGGGTCCAGGACGCGATCGCGCTGGCGGCGCCCACGAAGGCGTCCGTCCTCGTCACCGGCGAGTCGGGGACGGGGAAGGAGCTCGTGGCCCGCGCGATCCACCGCAACAGCCCGCGCGCGGACAAGCCCTTCGTCAAGGTGAACTGCGCGGCGATCCCGGAGGAGCTGATCGAGTCGGAGCTGTTCGGCCACGAGAAGGGATCGTTCACCGGGGCCTTGCGCGACCAGACCGGGAAGTTCGCGCAGGCGGACGACGGCACGATCTTTCTCGACGAGATCGGGGACATGAGCCTGCGCACCCAATCGAAGGTGCTGCGGGCGCTGCAGGACGGCGAGATCGAGCCGGTCGGGGCCGCGAAGTCCTTCACGGTCGACGTCCGGGTGATCGCCGCGACCAACAAGCGTCTCGAGGACGAGATCGCCGCGGGCCGGTTCCGCGAGGACCTCTTCTTCCGTCTCAACGTGGTGCCGATCGAGATCCCGCCCCTGCGCGCAAGGAGCGAGGACATCCCGGCGCTCGTCGCCTGGTTCGCGGCGCGCTTCGCCGAGGATCACGGCCTCAAGGCGAAGCCCTTCGCGGAGGATGCGGTCGGCGCCCTCGCCGGCATGCCGTGGCGGGGGAACGTGCGCGAGCTGCGCAACGCGGTGGAGCGCCTGCTCATCATGACGCCCAAGGACGTGATCCGCGCGGCCGACATCCCGGTCGGTCTCGGTGCGTCGCGTCCGGCGGAAGCCCACGCGGCCACGGAGCCCGCCCCGCAGGCCGGAGCCGCGCGCACCCTGCAAGACTTCAAGGACGCCGCCGAGCGCGCCTTCATCGTGGCCAAGCTGGTGGAGAACGACTGGAACATCGCGGCGACGGCGAAGGCCATCGACACACCGCGCTCGAACCTGTACAAGAAGCTCGAAGCCTACGGCATCCGCCGCGAGACGGACGGATGAGGCGCGGGGGAGCCCGTTGATCGGTGATCGGGACGTCGTGGTCGTCGCGGGCGCTCGCACGCCCTTCGTCAAGGCGGGCACCCTGTTCCGCGACGTGTCCGCCGTGGAGATCGGACGGATCGCCATGCGGGAGGCGATCGAGCGCGCGGAGATCGACCCCGAGGCAATCGACGAGGTCGTGGTGGGGAACATCGCCGGCCCGGCGGACTCCGCCAACGTCGGGCGCGTGATCGCGCTCGAGGCCAAGGTGCCGCGCAAGGTCCCCGCCTTCACCGTCAACCGCAACTGCGCGTCCGGCGTCGAGAGCATCGTGGAGGCGGCCCATCGCATCCGCTCCGGTGAGGCGGACGTCGTCGTGGCGGGCGCGGTGGAGTCGATGTCCCGGATCCCGTTCCTGTTCAGCGACGAGGCGCAGGACCTATGGACCGGGGTCGCGCGCGCCAAGGGGCCCCTCGCCCGCGCCGCCGCCTTCGCCCGCTTCCGGCCGCGCCACTTCAAGCCGGTCATCGGCCTCGAGCTGGGCCTGACCGACCCCGTGTCGGGTCTCAACATGGGCCAGACGGCCGAGGTGCTCGCGCGGGACTTCGCCATCTCGCGGGACGAGCAGGACGCCTTCGCGCTGCGCAGCCACAAGCTCGCCGCCGCCGCTTGGGCGGAGGGGCGCATGGCGGGCGAGGTCATCCCGGTGCCGCTCCCGCCGCGCTACGAGAAGGTCGCCGACCGCGACAACGGCATTCGGGAGAACCAGACGCCCGAGGCGCTCGCCAAGCTGCGCCCCGTCTTCGATCGGAAATTCGGGACCGTCACCGCGGGCAACTCCTCGCAGATCACGGACGGGGCCGCCGCGCTCGTCCTGGCCTCCGCCGAAAGGGCGAGGGCGCTCGGCCTCGCGGTGATGGGGAAGGTCCGCTCCTGGGGGTTCGCGGGCTGCGATCCGGCCCGCATGGGGCTGGGGCCCGTGCTGGCCACGCCGATCGCGCTCCGTCGCGCGGGCGGGGTCACGATGTCGCGGATGGAGCGCGTGGAGATCAACGAGGCCTTCGCCGCGCAGGTCCTCGCGTGCTTCAAGGCGTTCGACTCGCGCTCGTTCTGCGAGGAGAACCTGGGCACGGCCTCGATCGGCGCGCCGCCGCTCGATCGCGTCAACGTCAACGGCGGCGCCATCGCCCTCGGGCACCCCGTGGGTGCTTCGGGCGGCCGGCTCGTCCTGACGCTCCTGCGCGAGATGGAGAGGGCGAACGCGTCCCTGGGGCTCGCGACCTTGTGCGTCGGCGGGGGCCAGGGCGCCGCTCTCGTCCTCGAGAGGAGCTGACGTGGAGTCCGCGGCGGCCGCTTCGCTCGGGATGACGCACTGGATCGACGCGTCCGGGATCGTCCACGTCGCCTTCGACCGGCCGCGCGACAAGGTCAACCTCCTGACCCCCGCGATTCTCGAGGAGCTCGCCCTCCTGCTCGACTCGGTGAAATCGCGCGAGGACGTCCGCGGCGTCCTCTTCAAGAGCGCCAAGCCCAAGATGTTCCTCGCGGGGATGGACGTGGAGGTCATCGCGTCGTTCACCGACGCCTTCAAGGCGGCGGAAGGGGCGCGGTTCGGACAGCAGGTCTTCCAGCGCATCGCCGATCTCCCCGTCCCCACGGGCGCGGCGATCGGCGGGACCTGCCTCGGCGGCGGCACCGAGCTCGTGCTCGCCTGCACGGTGAGGGTGGCCGCCGACGATCCGGCGGTGAAGATCGGCCTTCCGGAGACCCAGATCGGGATCATCCCCGGATTCGGCGGCACGCAGCGGCTTCCGCGGCTCGTGGGGCTCCCCACCTCGCTCGACCTGATCCTCACCGGCCGGCAGCTCGACGCCAAGCGCGCGCAGCGTGCCGGCCTCGTGGACCTGGTGGCGCCGGTCGCCTACCTCGAGCGCGAGACGGTCAAGCTGATGCTCCACGCGGCGGGGTCGGGGATGCGGCGCGCGAAGCCGACGGCCGTCGAGCGGGCGATGGCGGCGATCCCGCCGGTGCGCCGGCTCATCATCGATCAGGCGCGCAAGCGCACGGCCCAGAAGGTCTCCGCCGAGAATTACCCGGCGCCGTTCCGGGCGCTGGAGGCGATCGACGCGGCCTTCGCGCTGCCGATCCTCCAGGGGCTCGACCTCGAGGCGCGCATCCTCGGCGAGCTGGTGCCCACGCGGACCTCGAAGAACCTCATCTGGCTCTTCAAGAGCCAGGCCGCGCTCAAGAAGGAAGCCGGCGGGATCGTCACGCTGCCGCGCAAGGTGCGGCGCGCGGCGGTTCTGGGCGCCGGGATCATGGGCGGCGGCATCGCGCAGCTCGTCGCGGACAAGGGGATACCGGTCCGCCTGAAGGACATCCGCTCCGACGCGCTGGGCACCGCGCTGAAGACCGCGTCGAAGGTCTGGCGCGAGCAGGTCGAAAAGCGCCGTCTGACGCCGCGCGAGATGCGGCAGAAGCTCGGCTTCATC
>Ga0068859_100001837_pt1 | contig 21620 bp, 41 predicted proteins | sample KBSSwiS22_FD_66585 | JGI IMG/M metagenome (GOLD analysis project Ga0068859, IMG submission 66585) | Switchgrass rhizosphere microbial communities from Kellogg Biological Station, Michigan, USA - KBS Switchgrass S2-2 | ecosystem: Host-associated > Plants > Roots > Rhizosphere > Soil ...
CAAACGGTAAATGTAAATAATAATTATGGATCAAATCTTACACAATGTTATATTGTTTTTGAATATCTAAAGCAAACGTAGGTGGTTTATGGGTGGATTTTTTTCAAGTATTGGTAATGCACTAGGGGATTTTTTTGGAGGAGCTCAAGATTTTTTTGGTGGTTCGGATTTTGAGATGAATCCCTATTCTAGCCAATCTCTAAGTGCACTTTTGAAATTAATGAATTCCGGAGGATTGAAAGGTAACCAAACTTATAATCAAGGAAATGATTATCTACAGAATTTACTTTCAGGAAACCCAGAAGCCTTTAAAAACTTTGAAGCTCCCTATTTACAAAACTTTAATGAAAATATTGTTCCAGGAATTGCCCAGCGATTTGCAGGAATGGGAACAGGAGCTGGAGGGCTAAGATCAAGTGCTCTAGCTAATTCCCTAGCACAAGCAGGTAGAAGCCTACAAACGGATCTAGCAGGACTTAGAAGCGGTCTTCAAATGCAAGCCCTTCCTCAAGCCTTGCAATATGCGCAACAACCGATACAAAATAGATTAAATGCTGCAAGTCAAGTACCTGGTCAATTTTATGAAATCCCAGGTCAAAAGGGATTATTACAATCTGGTTTAGAAGCCTTTGCGGGCGGAGTTGGAAGGAGGTTTTAATCATGGTTCATGTTGTAACACCGAGACCATCAATAGGATCAGCTTTAGGTAATGCATTGGGTTCTGTTGCAGGAAATGAAGTTGGATACCAAATAAATAGATCTAGAGAACAAAATCAATTTCAGCAACAACAACAAAGACAAATGCAACAAAAACAGCTTGAGCAATCTATGCTGGAGCAGTCTTTAAATAAGGCACAAGAGATTTATGCAAACCCAAATCTATCTCCAGAAGATAAATTGATAGGTTTACATCAAGCTTTAACTAATCGACCTGACATCGCTTCTGCATTAGGTCAACAGCTGCAAAAAAGCCAAAAATTGACACAAACTCAAAACCTATTAAACAAATTGTTTGGACCCGCACAACAACCTCAACAAAATATCGATCAACAAAATCAAGAACAAAAACAATTTAGTCCTGAAAGCTTGAATGATTCACAGATAGCAGAAATAACTAGCCTTGACCCTAATTTGGGAAGGCTTTTACAAAGCCAAAAAGAATCGATAATGCGTGAAAAAAGGTCGCAACAGGAATTCGAAGAAAGAAAAAGAAAAGAATCTCCCGAATACAAGAGAGAAACTCAATTAACACAAGCACAAGCACAAGCAGATGTGAAATATAACCAATCACTTCAAGAAACGTCTAAACAACATGCTTTAAAAAAACAAACTTTGGACCGATTAGAAAAATTAAATTTAAATGGAGTTACGGGAAAACCATTTGAGAAAATTTTAGAGAAAACAGGTCTTGTGAATCTTACTTCAGAGGGCAGGAGGGAATTTGCTGCTGAGGTAAAAAATCTTATAACTGATATCCGATCAATTCTTGGATCTCAATTTACTGGTTTTGAGTTTCAAACGATTCTTAATGCTTATCCAAGTCCAGACTTTAGCAAGGAAGCTAATGAGGCGATCATCAAAAACTTAAAAGAATTTCAAGACATAAAGAGTAAGGAAGTAGAAATCGCTAAAGAGTTAAAAAAAGAAAATAATGGAAAAATTCCCGAAGACTTTCAAGCTAAAGTTAATGAAAAGGTCACTGAATATGCTAACTCAAAAGTTCCTGAAATCAAACAAAATTCAATAAAAATAATGAATGAAGAATATGGGATCACACCGGGAAATACCTTGATGTTTGATAATAGAGGAGATCCTCTAGATGTTCCTCCACAAGATGTAGAGAAGCTAAAACAACTAGGAGCTACGTTGCCATGACAACACAAGTTGATCCATTCTCCGACTATAGAACTAAAGGAAATAGAAAAGCTGGAATACCTGTTGACACTATACCCCAAACGCAAAATATTAAAAGTCCTGATGAAAATCCTGAAAACGATCCTTTTGCTTCTTATAGAAAGAAAAAAGTCGAAGGTTTTCCATTTTTATATGAAGGGGGAAGACATATTGCACGATTGGGTTCTAGGGTAGCAGAAGTTATTGGAGGAATTCCAGGAGACATTTCTAGCTTGATTCAGAGTGGTGTTTTTTCTGGTTTGGAAAAAATATCTGGTCATAAGCCTAGTGAAGAAGCTTATGAAAAAATAAAAAAACAAAGACTTCCTACCTCACGTGAATTGAAAGAATTCTCTCAAGAAGCTACAAAAGGGTTTACTTCTCCACAAGGAAAAACTGAAGAGTTAATAGACGAATTTGCAGAAACGGCAGCTTCTCTTCTTGGGCCAATAAAATTCCGAAAAGCTTTAGGAATATCAGCAGGCGCAACGGCAGTAAAAGAAGGAACAAAGGCTTTAGGATTTGGTGAAAAGCCACAAGAAGCAGCAAAACTGGGAACAATAATCCTTTTGAGTGTGTTAAATCCTGGTGGAGCATTAAAATATGCTTCAAACCAATACCAAAGAGCTAATCAATTAGCAAAAGGGGCATCAGTTGATGCAATCAATTTCAAGAAAAATCTCAGAGATCTATCGATGGATTTGCAAAAAGGTGTTTCAACTCCGTCAAAAAATGCGGTTTTGAAACCAACTGAAGAGCTTATTTCCAAAATTAATCCTGAAGGGAAAATAGGCGTTCAAGAGCTTACAGCAGCTAAAAGAGACCTTAATACTTTGATGAAAGATCCACTTCTCCTTAAAAGAGAAAAAAAACTTTTGAAACATCTGGGTCATGAGGTTGACAAGGCTATTCAACCATTTGAAAAACTAAATCCCGAATTTTCCAAGGCTTATAGACCTGCAAACCAGATCTATGGTGCTGTTATGGAAGGGGGAAAAATATCAAATTATATAACAAAACATTTAGGGACTAAATCTGTTTTAGGGGCTATCATAGGAGAAACTATCCTAGGTCATCCGGAGTTAATTGTTCCAACAGTGGGAACAGCTATTGGAACGATGGGAGCAGCTAGATCTGTTGATTTTGCGACAAGAATATTTAAGAGCAAAGAACTTAGAAAATATTATTTTAATGCTTTAGAAGCTGCTGCAAAAAAAGATCTTCCTTCTTTAAGGCTATATGAAAGAAAACTGGAAAAAGGTCTAAAAGAAGACTAAACGTCCTCTGATTTACCATTCAGAAGCCAGTGTACGATACCCGGTTCATTTGGGTCAGTTTCCATATAATAAATTAATACTATTAAGAAAGGTAAAACTATAAAAAATTGATCCATTTTCACCTAATTTTTAACCTGTTAATTTTTCTTTATGAGCCTGATTAAAAAGACAAGACCCTTGAGTGGCTAAACTACCTTCGATACGACATAGTCTACGATCAATATCCTCTACTTTTTCGGAAAGTTTATCAATTCGGTTACCTAAACTTTTTTCAACCTTGTCAATTTTTTCATCCATTTTCTCAAATCTTGCATCAATTTTTTCGAACTTTGCATCGACTCGTTTATAGAAAAACCAAAACATCATCCCAATTACGATAAGCTGAGCGATGTTTACCTCTTTAAGTATTTCAACAACTTGAATCCATTCCATTTTATTTATCCTTCATTAGCAGTCTGTTTGTTTCTAAAATAGGCAGATTCCCCTCTGTTGGCACATAAACCACTTGCATTTGATTTGTTTGTAATCCCTGCACCCATAAATACCTTAGATAAGATTCATTACCTTCAAGAGAGTCTCCTATGATTTTATTTGCTTTAGCGACGCCTTCCGCCCTTATGACTTCCGCCTCTGCAAGAGATTTAGATGATTCTTTTTTAGCATTTGCCTCGCATGTTATTATTTGACGGTTATATTCCGCTCGTGCTAGTTCAGCTTGTCCTTTTATTCCTTCTTGCCATACATTTATAAAAGGGTAAATAAATTGACTATAAATAAGAACAACAAAAATAGAAACAACACCTGCTATAACCTGTTTTTTTTCTGTCATATTTATTATCCTTTATATTTTTTGGAATAATTTATCATTAAAATTCTCTTATTTTTAGAAAAATTATCTTGTTCATCAACATACCACGATTTTTCGTATTTGTCCACAATAAAGTGAAACAGAAAAAATAAAATAAATAGTTGTACATAAAATTTCTATATGTTACGGTAAAAATATATTTTAAACCTATAAAAACACTACGAGGTGTATATATGAGCGGTAAAGATCCTATTCCTAATGAGTTTGCTTACTGTGGAGTAAAAGCAACAGTTCCCCCAAATTTAATTAAAGCTAAAGTCGATCCAGGTACTGCTGTGAAGGGGGCAAGAATCGGAGATTTTTGGTTAAATACTGTCACACAATCAGTTTTTCAATTGGTTGGTTTTACTTCTGGTGCTCAGGTATGGCAAGCAGGAGGAAATAGTAACGCCACTACAACTTCTTTCGGAATAGTTGAATTAGCCACTTTATCGCAATTACAAAACGGTAACGCACCAGCTGGAGCGATTGTTCCATTATCTAATGATGTAGCCACTGTTATTGCTGGAGTAGTCGCAGGTGCTGGAGTACCAGCCACAACAACACAACAAGGTTACGTTTTTCTTGAAACAGATGCAAATGCGGTTCTAGGTACAGCTCCGAACGCTAATACAGCATTACAACCAAGTAACCTAGCCGCTGTTTTTGCAGCCCCTCCAGCGGGTGGTTTTGGTAGTACTACACCTAGACCTGTTGCAGCTACAACTCTTTCGGCATCCGGTGCAACAGCATTAGCAGCTGCTTTAACTGTAGGAACTACATTAGGTGTTACAGGCACATCAACGTTAGCAGCCTTAACACAGGTGGGAACAGCAAATATCAATGCCTCAGGAGCCGGTGTAACAACCATCGGAACTGGTGGAACCGGTGCAGTTAATATAGGTAATGCTACTGGTAACACCGCTGTAACAGGTGCTTTGACAGTAAGTACAACTCTTGGAGTAACAGGTGCCTCGACTATTGCCGCTCTTTCGGCTACTTCAGGAACCTTTTCTACAACATTAGGGGTTACAGGAGCGTCCACATTCTCATCAGGTACGTTTAGTACGACTTTAGGAGTAACGGGAGCCTCTTCGTTTAGTTCTGGTACTTTTAGCACTACTCTTGGAGTTACAGGACTTACAACTTTAGCTGCGTTAACACAAGTCGGGACAGCAAATATTAATGCTTCTGGAGCTGCCACAACAAATATCGCTACAGGAGGCACCGGTGTCTTGAATTTGGGTAATGCTACTGGTAATACAGCCCTAACTGGAGCGCTCACCATCAGTACGACTTTAGGCGTAACCGGATTAACAACTTTAGCGGCACTCACACAGGTTGGTACGACTTTAATAAACGCTTCCGGAGCTGCTGCAACCAGTATTGCTACTGGTGGTACTGGAGTGTTGAATTTAGGTAATGCTACTGGCAATACAGCTCTTACCGGTGCTCTTACAATTAGTACTACTTTAGGTGTTACTGGCTTGACTACACTTGCAGGTCTAACCCAAGTTGGAACAACGCTTATTAATGCTTCTGGAGCAGCTGTAACAACAATTGGTACAGGAGGTACCGGAGCTGTCAATATCGGTAACGCAACAGGAAATACCGCAATTACAGGCGCAGCGACAATTAGTACCACATTAGGTGTTACTGGATTAACCACTTTAGCAGCATTGACACAAGTAGGCACAACTTTAATCAATGCATCTGGCGCAGCCACTACCACAATAGGAACTGGTGGAACTGGCGTTGTTAATATCGGTAACTCGACTGGAAATACTGCCGTCACAGGTTCTTTAACTGCCTCGACTTCTTTGACAGCTACAGCAGGAAATATTACTGCTACAGCAGGAAACTTAGTGATCAACGGATCAGCTAAATTCCTTTCATGGAAAGGTGGTGCAGTTACTGACTTTAGAGGAACTGGTGTCTTAACAGCAGGTACTCAAACTATTGCAAATACAAACATTGCAACTGGAGATATGATTTTCTTGACAAGAACCGGTGTGGCCGCTTCTACTACGCTTGGAGAACTTACTTATACCATTTCTAATGGTGCGAGTTTTACTGTTACCAGCGTTATTATCGGAACTCCGGGCTCAACTCAGACCGGGGATGTATCCACATACGCATATATTATAGTTCGACCAGTGTAAAAATCTGAAACTCAAAGGAGCAAAAATGAAATTGGTTAGTAGAATTGAATTGAAAGTGGACGGTTATGATAAGTGTTCGCTCCTAATAGATCATGACTGTCCTTTAGGCCAATTATATGATTATTCCTGTGCATTAAAATCTTTTGTAATGGAAAAGATGCAAGAAGCTGAAAAAGTTCAGCAAACCAAAACGGAAGAAATAAAACCATCATAAAATGGAATAGAAATTAGATAAGGAAAAACCATGACAATTTTAGGAAAACGTGCATTATTTGAACCTCTAAGAAGCATAGACTCGGCTACATTTACCGGGTCTTATCAAACGTTGGGGTCTGTTTTGGCTAATCCTTCGGTGCTTCTTAAAATAGTAAATAATAGTACAGTTTTAGTGACTGTTTCATTTGATGGAACGAATGATCATGATATTTTGCCTGCTAATGCTTTTACTCTTTATGATTTCGGTTCTGACGCTCAAAGTGTTTCAGGGGATCAAAGGCTAGCGTTTGCTCAAGGGACTCAAATCTATGTAAAGGGAAGCGCAGGAACTGGATCTGTTTATGCTGTAACTGTTTATGCAGGCGGTTAAATGAGCCAGTCAGGAACATTAAATACGGGTGGAAGTGGTCCTCTTCCCCCAAGTGTTGCGACTAGTTACGTTACTGATTCTGGTACTGCAATACCAGCTCTTAATATTTTAAACGTAGTCACTCCAGGTTCTGGAACACAAGGCATTGCAACTTCAGGTGCTGGTAATACCATTACAATAACTGTGACCAATACCAGTTTGGTCATAACTTCACCTCAAATTGATATGACAGCCGCAGGAGATACAATTCTGTTCACTGCATCGTCAAATTTTATTATGACCGGTTTTTTTAGCCGAGGAAATAACATCGGGGGTGCAGGAAATGAAGCTGAATTTAATTTAGGCTGGATTGGTCCTAATTACGATGATTATGCAAATCTAACTCAAGTTCAGCCTGATAATGGATTTACAAATGCTATCGGTGTCGGGGATTTAGGGGGAATGTCAACTCCTCAAATAATTCCTGCAGGAATGGATTTTAGATTAAATGTGATAACTCCATCAACGTGGTCACCTGATCTCAGAACATTTTATATTTTAGGTTTCTACTTATGAGTCAGTCAGGAATTATTAACACTTCTTCAGGGCCTGTACCGCCTAGTGTTGCCACATCTTATGTTACAGATAATGGGACAGCTGTACCATCTGCAAATGTTTTAGAAGTCGTCGCAATTGATGTTACCGATAATAACGCTAATGGAATCCTAGTAGAGGGTGGACTTGTTGAAACAGGTGCTTCTAATCGTGTTCAAGTGCAACTATCAAATAGAATAACCGGAACCGCCACAACAACAGATGGTGTAACACCTGTAACTCTTTATACTTTTCCACTAGGAGCTACACCAGGAACATACTTATTTACACAGAGTGTTGTAGGATTTAATTCGACTGATCAAATTGGAGCTGTGTATTCTGGTTTTAGAGGAGTTAGAACAACTGGAGCGGCTGGAGTATTAATCAACACTAATATCGCATTAGTAGGGGAAGAGGGTTCGTTTACTGTTGCAGAAGTTGCTAATTCAATATCTGGAAATGATGCAATTTTGACCGTTACAGGTGTAGCAGGTAAGACAATTGATTGGAATGTTGTCACAACTTATGTATTTGTTAGCTAAAATATAGGTAGATAATGGGTGGTTTTGCAAATTCAATATCAAATAATGTAGATTGCGTATTTGCTAATAATGCAGATTTTAGCGGATCTGTTAGCCCTTCAGATACCAATGGATTACAAACGAATGGTCAATTATGGGTGGGTTCAACAGCCCTTAATGGGGGAGGCACTCATGTTAATGTGGGTGCAATCACCTCTCCTTTAGGAACTGTCTCCATTGGATATTCAACACCAAACATCACTTTAGACATCGCAGGTGGTTCGTCGGCTGTAGAACATCTTACTGGTGATACTGGTGGACAATTAAACCCTACAGCAAACAATTTCAATACTGTTGGATCAGGAAGCATTACCATCGCCGGATCAGGAAGCACACTTACTACTCAATTGACAGGTTTGACAAATCATGCTGTGCTGGTTGGTGCTGGAACAACGACAATAACTAAGGTTGGACCAACAGCAACTTCAGGACAGGTTTTACAATCTGCTGGTGCAGCAGCAGACCCGGCCTTTAGCACTGCTACGTATCCTTCAACAACTACGATAAGCCAGTTGCTCTACTCCTCATCTGCTAACGTAGTTTCAGGATTAGCAACAGCTAATAAAGCAGTATTAACCACGGGAGCAACAGGAATACCTGTTTTAACCGCATTAGCGACAGATGGACAGCTTATCATAGGTTCAACAGCCGGGGTGCCAGCCGCAGCAACTTTGACCGCAGGAACAGGCGTTTCCATTGCAAATGGAAGTAACTCAATAACAATATCTGTATCTGCTAGCGGATTCACATGGACAGATGTAACCGGAGCCACACAAACAATCGCAGTTCAGAACGGATATCTAACTGATAGAGGGGGAGGGGTAACATATACACTTCCTGCAACAGCCTCTATAGGAGATACGTTCAAAATTGTCGGGAAATTGGGTCTAGCCACGATAACACCAAATGCAAACCAGCAGCTTCTTATTGGATCAGCTTCAGGTACTGTCGGCGCTACAGGAACAGCTGTCTCAAACAATGTGGGAGACTGCATAGAATTTGTTTGTACGACATCGGGAGCTAATACCATTTGGAGATCCACTTCTGTGGTTGGAACATGGACTTTAAATTGATTTTAATGAGGACTAAAAATGCCTACACCAGGAAATAGCATCAACGAAGCCACAACAGGGATTTGTGGATTCACTGGGACTGCGTTTACTTCTACTCCAGTAACCGCTCACGACGTCCTTATTGGAGGTTCAACATCAAGTACAATAGCACAAGCAGCCCCTACAGCGACCGCTGGAATACCTTTAGTTTCTGGTGGTTCCTCTGCCGATCCATCGTTTACAACAGCAGTGGTAGCCGGAGGTGGTACAGGAGCAGTTACATTAACCGGAGTTTTGATTGGTAATGGCACATCAGCAGTTACAGGAAATGCGGTTACTCAACATGATGTGTTAGTGGGCGGATCTTCTAATGCTATTACTTCTGTTGCTCCTTCAGCAACTTCTGGAGTACCTTTTATTTCTCAAGGAGCATCATCCGATCCAGTATTTGGAACGGCTGTAGTAGCGGGTGGTGGAACTGGAGCTACAAGTTTTACAGCATATACCCCTGTATGTGCGGGTACAACTACAACAAACCCACTTCAAAGCGTTGCAAGCATTGGTACTTCTGGTCAAGTGTTGACGTCGAACGGTGCTAGCAATTTGCCTACATTTCAAACAGCTCCTACAGGGGTATTTGCTCCTAATGCTAATATTCTTATTTTTGATGATTTCATCGGAACAATCTTTATTTCTGGAAATCAAGCCTTGTTATCACAGCAATCCTGGACAACAACAGGAGGTTTTTTCACATCAGTTAGCGTGGCAGCAGGAACAAATCCAGGAGTTGTCGCAAATGGTTCATTTGCAGCAAATGATTCAGACCTGCGATTAGGTGGTACTTCTTTAAAACCATTTATCTTAGGTGGAGGTGCTTTAACAATAAATTGGATAATTTCACCGGCTATCTTATCAGGTGGAACAAATAGATATACCTTACGTTTTGGTTTGGGGGACACCTCAAATGCTGATGAAGCTAACGGTGTATATTTTGAATATTCTGATAATATTAATAGTGGAAACTGGGTTATAAAAACAGCCGCAGGTAGTTCTAGAACAACAACAAATAGCTCTACCGCTGTTACAACAGCGTTCCATAATGCTCAGATTTCCATAAATGCGGCTGGAACTTCTGCCACTTTTACAATGGATGGCGTTTCTTTAGGGACGATTAATACCAACCTTCCTACACTTGGGATTTGGCCTTTTGTGGATGTAATAAGATCTTTAGGTACAATTGCCGCATCTTCCGTTATTGTAGATCTATTTTATTTGAACCAGAGTCTAACTACTGCTAGATAATGATTTTATATGTCGTTTAATTTTCTTATTTTTTGATGGCGTGCATTTTTGATATGTCAGTTCAATAGCTAATTTTGCTGATCTTAGTTCGGCTTCTAAAATATAATGCTCCGCCTGCCATTCAGGATTTTTTTCCATCTCTTCTTTAATTTGCTTAACTTTATCTTGCATAGCTTTTCTGACTTCGATGCAGCATGAGCAAACCCCTGTCAAAGAAGAAAAAAAGAAAAATGACAATAAAAAAATTGAAATCAATTTCACAAAATCTCCATAGTGTTATTGATAAACTCACCTTAATCGAGGTGGTAATGGATCAAAATCCGGCTGATCCATCATAAATTTTATCTGTTCAAAAGCATCGGTATATCCTTCTAAATACTTTAAACGATATGGATCCTTTTCGGTCTTATCTATTCGGATTATTTGCATTTCTTCCAATGTTTCCTGGATATAAAAATATGCCTTCTCACAGTTGCATGAGTAGCACAAAGAACTACAAACTATCATGAAGAACAAAATAATTTTTTTCATATGCACCCTGAATTTTTACTTTATGTAGGATCACTTTTTTAAAATTTTCTTTTTTTAATATTAGGATTGCATTTGTGTTTGATCAGTTCTATTGCAAATTTTGTCCCTTGAATATCCCCTTCTAAATGATAGTAGTTGACTTGCCACTCCAGCTCTTTTGCCAACATTTCCTCAAGTTGAGAAACTCGTTGAATAAGTAATTTTTTTACTTCTATACAACATGGACAAGTCCCTTCTAATGAAAAAACTGATAAGAATGTCAAAAGAAAAATTGAAATTGTTTTCAAGTTTACTCTCCTTTTAGTAGGTTAAACTCATTTTTCTCTATAAGGTTTTTGAGCTTGTGGGCTATCCATTATTTCTTTTATATGCTTTAAACAGGCTAAATAGCCCTCAACATAATCATTATAAGGATCTTGAGTGTGAGTCAAATCAAATCCCTCTATTTCTGATATAGTTTTATCAATAAAAAAGGAAACCCTTTCACAGTTATAGGAAAACCCTAATGTAGAGAATGCAAGAAAAAAGATTAAAAAAATATTTTGCATAAATTTCCTTTGCGTTACACTTATATATGACAGTTTTAGAGAAAAAAATCAATAGAAAAAGGTTTAAGTTATGCCGCTGAAACATGGGAAATCAAAAAAAACAATTGGAAAAAATATTAAAGAGATGGAAGAGTCGAGGCACCCACGAAGGCAAGCAATCGCTGCGGCTTTAAATGAAGCTAGAAAAAGTGGGGCAAAGATCCCTAAACCGAAAAAAAAATGAGGTTATATGCGAATTCAAAAAACATCTGATGAACTGCGATCAACGAATATACTTCCAAAATCAAGAGCTAAAAGTGCTCCTCCAATATATGAGAGGCACGACAAATTTCAATTTGGTACAAACCCAATGAAAATGTCGGCTTTTGAAAAAAGTAGAGCCGCATTGGAAGTTGAAGAAAGAGAAATGGCTAGAAAAAAATATATTAAAGGCATCCAAGGATGCGATGGAGGGTTATATGAACATGATCAAGAAAAGTCTGAGTCTACTTGTCCTCTTAATACTAGGGGGTCTGTCTAGTTGCCAATATCTGCCACAACTAGCCCAATCATTAGAAGAAATCGAAAATGATACTGCTATCATGGTTGAAGTGGACAAAGAAGCCATGCAAAAAGAAACAGATCTACATATTCTTGTAGATGTGGTTAATAAGGAGCCAGTTTCACAACCAGCTCCTATTCAAGTGCCCTTTAAGCCTGCGACTGGGACTTAGATTCTTCACGTTTTTTCCATTTTTGGAAATCGGTTAAGAATTTTTCCCTATCGCTATAATCATCAATGGATTGGACGATTTTCTTCTTCCAATGGGCTGCATATTTCTGTATGTAAGACCTAATCCATTGATGATCTGATTCTGGATAATCTTTTAAAAATTCAATCATTCTAGATTCAGCCTCTTCAGCATTTTCTGGACCTTCTTCCGCAGTGATTGTAGAAATTATCTCACATTTTGCATCTCTAATTTCGCCTTCTACGTAGGCTGTTCCTATGATGTCAGGGAATAACCGCCTAGCTAGCCTGCTCATCGCTCTAGAATAAAGCATGTCCTCTGCATAAGATTTCCAGACAGCACGCGAGGCTAATCCCGCACGCTGAGCATCTTCAATTGTAAATTGAGAGGTAAATGTATCTCCGTTGTCAGACCTCTTTCCTTCTAGAATGCATTTAGTTGCATCGCAGTGTTTCACGCATATGCTATGACCAGCTTTTCTAACCATAGCATTCATTAGTCTAGCCGATATTTCGATCTTCCCCTGAATATTCCAAAGTCCTCCATTAAGTGCAGTCATCGGTTTAATTCCAAGTTCCTGAGCTGCAAGAAGAACCATCAAGATTTTTTGCTCGGATCCGACTCCTGCATATAAACCAGATGCTGCCGCATTCCTAGCTATAATTTGCATAGTCTGAAAGTCATTTTCTTGAGGTACGTAACTTTGTTTAAGTGCTATAGCGTTTTCCATATTTTCCTTTCCTTTTTATCTTTGTTTTCTATATAGTTGAGGTATCCTGAATTGGATTTACACTAGGGAATCATGAAATTCATGATTTCCTTTTTTCATAAATTCAATCTCTTTCTGTTTCTTAGACTTATCGAAAAAATTTCTGTAGACATCTAGACATTTTAGAAACAGATCAAAGTTTTCTTGGTATACATAGCTAATGGGCTCTTTTCCAAATTTGGATATTTTTACAAATTCAATTTTTTTGATGTCATATCCTTCTTTCTTAGCAAGATAGCTATAAGCAGATCCCTGCAAGGGCCATGTCTTCCCTTCATTTAAAGAGGTTTTGAAATCGACAAGAACCAATCCATCATTGTCTTCATAAATTGCATCGCATTCTCCTGTGATCATTAAATCATCACAGAAAAATCTCTTGGGCTTTTCTAAAAATTTTCTAGGAAGCCACTTAAAAAAGCTTTCGACATAACCCTGTAAGCTATCATCGTAGCTGGATATTCCAATGTTATTGATGAGTGCATCACAGATCTCATGCACTTTTGTTCCTCTGTCAGCGGCCTTTTTTAAAACCTCCACATCAACAACGGATAATCCGGAAAAAGGAAAAAGAACTTCTGTAACCCTATCGTAATCTTGAAAATTTCTGGTTGTCATAAAAAATCCCTATTGGTTAACATGGTTTTGTCATATAGACTCATGACATGACGATGATCTTTTTCTGTCGCATCCAGATCAAGGTCAAGATCACTAAAACAAACGTGTAGATCGCCATCTACCTCTATACCATGCAGGGATAAGAGCTCTGCATGGCTATATTGCTCCCAATATAACATATTAGCCTCCGTAATATTGTTTAAGTTCCCTAATACCATTAGTCATTTTGAACACCTCATAAGAATATCTTTCTAACTCTTCGCACACATCTTGACAAAACTTTTTTTCATCTGCCGATGCATTTTCTAAATTTACACAGAGTCTATCCGCAACCTCTATGAGTTCATCTAAAGCTGACATTTTTTCACTCCTTCCTTGACGTTTTTTACTAGGTCCTTTACAATCATCTTGAACCTACCATAACATGTTTGGTATTTTCACACAATATATTTATGATACAAACCAAAAAAAGTTAGGAAATCTCTATGAAATTAAAAGAATATCTTGATGAATATGGAATCCCAATGACAGTTTTTGCACGAAAAATTGGAGTTTCAGATGCGACAATTTCCAATATACTTTATCGCGATAAAGACTTAAGGCTCAGTACTGCATTGCGAATTGAGGCAGTCACCAAAAGCCAAGTTACGTGCGTTGAATTGCTACCTGCTAAGTTCCTTTCTTTCTCACCTAAAGAAAAATTAAATAAAACCAATAACAGAAAAAATATGAACGAAAAGAAGATGGAACATCCCAAAAAACCTAAGTAAAAAAGTGTTAAAAGAGTTTGTCGTAAGTTTATCCAATAGATTTCGCATATATTCTCCTAAAAACATAGGTAAGAAAATTTGTCATCTCGAAAAACTTTCAATTTAATTCTTTACGCTTTATCGTAGGAAATCGAAGAGAAAAAGAAAAGGTGTAATTTTTCTCAACTAAAAAAAGTGTTGCAAAGTTCTTTTGTAGATTTTATATGAGAGAAAAGGCAGCAAGAGAGCCTCAACACTCTCTTGCCGAAAGGAAAGAATCATAATGACGAAAGCATAATATCATTATGCCTGTTTTTTTCCAAGAGCCTTTATTATTAATATCTTATTTTAAGGAACTCTATGAAAAAAAACACGTATGAATACCCTCCGTACATTTATTTAACACAAGTGGCTGAGCATTGCCCTAAAGCCGTTTCAACATATCTTTTATTATGGAGAAATGCGGATCAAGAAAAAAAATTACATCTCTATAAAAAAGATATCCGCAATGAATATCTTATCGAATTGAATGATTTTAAAAAAGATCTTTTAAAGTTAGTCAAGGAGATGTTGATCTCCATTGATGAGACAAAAAACATGCTTCACATCGAACTTGTGTCATGGGATGAAGATGAGTCGGAAATTGATTCCAGAGGCTATGCATTATGTTAGCAATTTCATACTGCACTGAATGCCGTGAATCCATGAATTCATATGGAGAAATCTGCAACGATCTTTTTGATGAAATCTGCGAGGAATATATTTGCACAAATGACTGTTTAGAACTATGCACAAGCCCGAAAGGGAAGTTTTATTTCCTGGTAAATATCATCAAGTTTCTTGAGATAAAAAATCATGTCATTTCATCGGAAAGTGGAATCGATTTCATTAAAGTTAAACCACTTGGAATTAATTCCGTTCTAGATGGTCAATGTTTGACTTATCACATCTGTTTTGATCGGGAAAATCATGAGTAAATCTTAGGGAAATGAGTGAAAAAAAATGGCGTTAGCAATCCCGATTATTGACCTAGAACAGATCAAAATATCTTCAAAAGAATTGAGTTCTAAAAGTGATTTTGATAGAGTCGCTGAAAAAGGAAAGCCAGAGTCTGTAAACTCTGGCTCTATCAATCATCGAGATTCCGGCGAAGAACTCAAAGATGGAACTAACAACAACTCCATCTTAGCAGTCTCACCGAATTTCTACAAGCAAAACGGTGAGTCTGTGGCAAATTCTGGTTATTTCATCATACCTCGATCGGTTACCTCTGATCCTCGGTATCAGTCCGCTAGACTCAAATATAAACATGTCCTCCACATTCTTTTTGAGAATGTCGCGTTTGCACCCACAACCCACGCCATAGGAACCGAAATTATTCCCATAGGTATTGGTCAGTTTTGTGTAACTGTTCGGGGTTTAATGGATTTGTGCAATGTAGGTGTCAAATTTAAAGAAGATAAAGTGGATAAAAACACCATCGAGCGCGCGTCTCACTTTTGGCGGACATGTGGATTTGTGAGACAAGAAGTGAGACACGGTAAAATCATTCTAACTATCACTGTACCAGAGTTTTACATCAGATCAAAAACACAAAGTGAGACAGGAAGTGAGACTAAAGTGAGACTAAACCGAGACACTAAAGAAGAAGATAAAGAATATAAGAAGAAGAATAAACATCCCCAAACCCCTTCTTTTTCAATTCCTGAAAAAATCAAGTTCCGAGAAAACGTACAACTTACCCAAACTGAATTTGATTCGCTTGTTGAGATGCACTCAAAGGATTTCGTTGATAAAATGCTAGACACTCTCGACTCTTACAAAGGCAGTAAAGGTGTGGAATATAAGTCAGATTTTCATGTCATGAAAAAAGGCAGTTGGCTGTTTAATCGAATTAAAGATGAAGAACTTAAGTCTAATTTTTGCTCTTCTAAAAATTCAGAAGCGAATGAATCGTTAGCTAGAGAAATAGAAAAAAAATATTCTGATTTCACTAAAGGTTGGCGTTGTAGGATATATAACGACACGATAAAAGATCAAAAAGGGCTTCTCTTTGAACCTCAGAGCCCTTATGTAAAAGGGGAATTCACTGCATTTTCTAATGTAAAATTCCGGGAAGAAGTATCTAGGTTACTAAAAATAAAGAACATGGGAGAAATATGAAGTTTATAAAATTTTGTTTACATGATAGTTCGACTATTTACCGCATAGAGACAATGGAATATTTTCGAATTTCATTCGATTGTCCTCTGAAAGACGAATTCGAATTGTTAGAAGTAAAATTTAAAGGAACTTCAAGTTTTTTTGCTCCATGCTTAAAGGGAACTTTTGGTAGTTTTTTAAACTTTTTAGAAAATGAACAAATTACATTTGTCTTAGATTTTGATGATCCAGATGTTTAGGATACCTAAAAAACACACAGAAACATACCGCCATTGAATCAAAACAGTTAGGTCAATATGGACATAGCCATTAACGTTTTTTCTTCGTCTTAATCAAAATGGTGAGGTTTTTAGAAAAATGAAAAAGTTAAGTAGAAATCAAAAAAAAGAAGGTCCTATGGAAAATCATGACAATCCCAAGATCATCATCCTTGGATGGTGGGAAAAAGAAATATTTTTTCGATTAAATGAAGATATCGTCATTCTCAATAGAATTTTACGTAAAGAGGATCTGATTTTACATCTAAAAATCGACCCTTCCGATGTCAAACACGCACGAGATGCGATCCTCATCGATGCTAGCTTTAAACCACTCACACAGGAACAAAAAAATGAATTAGTAAAGGAAAAATATGAACAGGACGACGAAAGAAATTAGTCTTTTAGAAAAACTTCTTTCTGAGTTTTTAGAAAAGCATGCAGAATTTATGAAAAAAAGAAAATTTAACAAATATGATCAAAAACCAGGGCATCTAAGAATGCACTTTCATACGGAAAAGGATGATGAAAATGAAGATACTTAAATTTAAAGAAATTAACAAAGGATTCATGGTGGGAAATTTCGATCTCATGATTCCAAAATGGGGAAATTTCATCATTCGTGAAATGACTTATTTTAAAAAAAATGAACAACGTTGGCTTTCTTTTCCTTCCAAACAATACGAGGCAGATGGTAAAAAAAAATATTACTCTTATAACACTTTTGAAGACCCAAAAATGTCTGAAAACTTTCAAAAAGCAGTGTTTGAAGAATTAGATAAATTTATCGAACTTTCGAAAAATCAATCTCAACCTCAAAGCGTAGAAATAGATAGCAACCCTGTCCCATTTTAGGAGAAATTTATGTTTTCAGAAGAAAAAAAAGTTTATCAACACAATCTTATCAATCCAACTTGTGCTCCATCCTTGTTGGATTCTAAGAAGGATTTAATTATTTCTCAATCCATCGACAATCTAATTAAAATAAAAGATATTTTGGTCATTTGTCATGATACTTTCGCACATTCTGGTAGTTCAATTCTTTTAGAGAATGTCGAAAGAATTTTAAAATCTACAATTATAGAAGGAATCGAACAGGTTATAATCGATTTGGAAGGTTTATGAAAAAGATTATCGACTGGTTCGCACCAATCCATACCGTGAGTGAAGCAAATTGCACTGAACATTTTTGGAAAAAGAAAAAACGGCATGATCTACAAAAAAAATGGATCAAGGTTCTTTTCAAAAAAGAAAGTCCAAGATGCAAAGTTCCTGTTCCTTGTAAAATTAAGCTTACACGATTTGGAAAAAGAAAACTGGATTCTGATAATCTTCCAGTTTCAATGAAATATGTTAGAGATGCAATTGCTGATCAAATTTTCCCTGGTCTAGCAGCAGGTAAAGCAGATGATGATGAACGAATCGAATGGCAATATGGTCAGCAAATATCATCAGAAATAGGGGTAGGAATAGAGTTTTTCATAGATTAGATTTTATTCCACCTTATTTCCTTCCCTCTTTAATCAGGTCAATGAACATTTCATAAAGCCGATCTGTCCTAGCTGTCTGAGTTTTCATATCTTCTTTGATATCTCGATGTATGTAATATGCAGCACCTATGACGGTAACAATTATCGAAAGTGTTTGTATCCAATCCATATTATCTTACCTCTTCCTTCGTTTGAGCTAATTCCACAGGCATGATTTTTTTCATAATCAATACCGTCTTCACGATTGTTAAATCTTTATCAAGCTCATTGAATCTACCATTCATCCAAAGAAGTGCAGATCCAAAAGCTGCAAGAATTATTACCGTATCCACATGTTTTTTAAACCAATCCATTTTCATGCCTTTTTGCAAATATTTCGTTCCATAATCTCTAAACGTACCCTAAGATCCATGCATTCTTTATTTAATTCATTCAATCTAGCATACATGCCGCGTCTCACTTTGTCAGAAGACTTTCTGACTTCGTCAATAGTACTTTTTAAGTAATCTATTTCCACTTCGTCAATGCTTTTTAAAAGATCTAATTGCATATGATTCACTATTTTTTAGGAGTTCGCATATTATCATACCAAAAATACTCATAACTTCCAAATGAAAAAATATGTTGACGATATACTTGGATGAGTTTAAAAATAAGTTTACATTAAACAAAAGAGTATTATGGGTACTAGCGGCGTTCTTTTAGATAAAGACAAGATAATCAAGGCTTTACAAGACAATAAAGGCGTTATCGAATGGGCTGCAAAAGCAGTCCCTTGTGATCCAACCACCATTTACCTATGGTTAAGAAGAGACCCTGATGTAAAAGATGCATTGGAAAAAGCTCGTGCAGAACGAGATATCCAGCTTATCGATGAAAATAGACTCCTTAAAGAGAAAGCCTACAAATCAGCAAATAGATTGCTCGATAAGAACGACTGCACAATGACGATCTTTACTTTAAAATCCCTTGCTGGATTTACTGACAACAAGAAAGATGAAAATAAAACCTATACTGTGAACTTTGTTACTCAGCCCTGGAAAGATGAAAACGATACAAATTCCTCACAAGTTCCTGTGTAGATCTTATCAGATTGATGCTTGGAAAGCCCTAGAATCGGGCAAGAAGCGCATTGTTTGCGCATGGCACCGCGGAGCTGGTAAAGACTTATTTGCTTTAAACTGCTTGATCTACAAAGCATTACAAGAGCCTGGAGTGTACCTACACTGTTTTCCAAAGTACAATCAGGCTAAGAGAGCTATCTGGAAGGGTGTTCATGATACTGATGAAGGCGAATCGATGAACTATCTAGATCACATTCCAGAAGAGCTCATAAAATCGAAAAACGGCTCTGAGATGAGTGTCGAGTTCATAAATGGCTCTGTGTATCACTTGATGGGTGTAGATGGAAAAAACGCGTCTGTTTCACGCGGAATGAACCCAAAATTTGTGATCTTTTCTGAATATGCGTTCATGGAACGTGAAAGTTGGGATACTATAGAGCCAAGACTTTCACAGAATAATGGGATTGCTATGTTCATTAGCACTCCTAATGGTCAAAACCACTTCTATCACCTTTGTGAATATGCCAAGAACGCACATTTAAACGAAAAAGACTCTCTGAAAAACTCCTATTATCACAGTCGTTTGACAATCGAAGATACATCCATATTTGATGATGGTTTTATAGAAGGAAAACGCGCTGAGGGTATGCCTGAAGACTTCATTCAGCAAGAATATTACTGTTCGTTTACACGAGGTGCAGAAGGTGCATATTATGGAAAACTTATGCAAAGGGCTAAAGATGATGACAGAGTTACTCGCATTAATGTTAATACTGACCTTCCTGTACATAGCGCTTGGGATATCGGGGTGGGCGACGCGAGTGCTATATGGCTTTTCCAGCAGCTCAACAACGGAAAAATCAACCTCTTACATTACTACGAAAACAATTCCGAAGGTCTTGAGCACTACATCAGATATCTTGAAGAGTGGAGAAAATCAAACAACGTTATCTTTGGTACTCACTTTGTGCCACACGATATGCAGAATAGAGAATTCACAAGCGGGGTGGATCGTCTCACCACAGCCAGGAACCTCGGCTACAATATGCAAATTGTGCCTAGGAAACCTATTGAAGAGGGTATCCAAGCAGTCCGTTCTATTCTCCCCAATTGTACCTTTAACGTGGTCCATTGCAAACGAGGAATCCAATGCCTTGATTTCTACCGAAAGAAATGGAATGACATCTTAAAAGTATACTACGATGAACCGTTGCATGACCAATATTCACATGGTGCAGATGCATTTAGAATGCTTGCAATAGGTGTTAAATCATTAGGAACATCAACAGGAAAGCTCTCAGCAGATTCTATAAAGGATATGCGGATGAGAAACTTAGGTTATTAAAAAACAAAGAGAGGAAATATGCATCAGAAAATTATGAGAAAAGCGGCTAAGGCACTGTCTAAAGACGCAAAACATTATGAACATGAAGAGATGGAAGCAAAGAAGAAGAAGAAGCCTGTTAAAGCAAGACATGAAAGGATAGAGAAAAAAGAAGCGATTTCAGCAGCTAAGGACCTAAAAAAGAGGGCAAAACGTGCTCATGAATACTAGGAGGACCATATGCAGACAGAAATGAATTGCAATAAGTGTGGTGGGAATTCTTTTGTGGGAAAACTACTGAGAGTAAGAGAAAATGGTAAGGAAAAAAAGTCTTCATCATGGCTTTGTGCATCTTGTCATGAAGAATACCGTAAACCAGATTCTAGGAAATCATACATGGAAAGAAAAAAAGAAGAGATAGAAAAAGCCAATGAAAAGTGGATGAATAGTCCACCTAAAAAAATGAATGGTAAAAATCATCCGTGGAAAACGCCTCATAGTAATTTTGCATATATGGAACGAAATCAGAACGATATTTGATGACACTAAAAAAAAATTTGTTTAGTATAACAAATAAAATATTTATTGGTAAATATGACGTGGCCTACAAGCAATCCTATCGCCCGAGAATTGGATGATTTCTGGAAAGAATCTCAGGCTTTATGGCAACAATGGTGGTTTGAGGCCGATCTAGATACCAAGATGGCTACAGGTCAGCAAGACTACTGGAATTCATTTTATAACATAAATTACCGAAATCAAAAGCAGCTTCAATTCAACAAGATCCTTCGTATCATAAACATGATCGGGGGATATCAACGGGATAATCGTTTAGCCACCATTATAACACCATCTGACAACGATCCCGATTCAGGAAAAACAGCCGATCAGCTAACTAAAATCATTGAATGGGTCATGAGACAGGATCAAACCTATGAAAAGATCTCTGACTGTTTTGATGGTTCGAATACTTGCGGTCTGAATCTTTTACATATTTGGATGGATTATCGACAAGATCCAGAAAATGGTGAGATTCGTACAGATCGGATACCATTCAACGCTTTTTTAATGGATAACTATTGGACTAAACCAGATCTATCAGACTG
>Ga0068859_100001838_pt1 | contig 21610 bp, 14 predicted proteins | sample KBSSwiS22_FD_66585 | JGI IMG/M metagenome (GOLD analysis project Ga0068859, IMG submission 66585) | Switchgrass rhizosphere microbial communities from Kellogg Biological Station, Michigan, USA - KBS Switchgrass S2-2 | ecosystem: Host-associated > Plants > Roots > Rhizosphere > Soil ...
CAGCGCCGGCCGGATGGTGACGGTGCGAAACCCTGGCGTCGCGGGACGGATGCCGAGAACGGTGGCGAGCAGATGATAGTTCGGATGGGCGCTCCAGGCATGCGAGTCGGACCGGCTCGGCTCGGGCTGTTCGAGCGTCGTGGTCAGGCCGAGCCGCAGCATTTCGCGCCAGGGCTGCAATTGGGCGAGATAGCGGTCGGCAAGGCCCGATCGATGGAGCGCTTCGTCGACGTAGAAGCGGAAATAATAGCTCGCCTGCGTCATATCCTTGTCCGCCAGCAGGTGTTCGGCGACGGCGCGGGGGTTCGGCGCGGCGCCGGCGAGGATGGCGAGGGCATTCGTCTGCTGGCTGAACTGGTGCTTTTCGGGCGTGTCGGCGAACAGGCCCCGCGTCGCGTCCCAGGATTGCGCTTGCACGGCCGCGTTGATCCGGGCGGCGAGCGCGAGATCGTGCCTGGCTTCGGTGGCGCGGCCCAGGTCGTTTTCCAGTTCCGCCGCCAGGCGCAGGACATAGGCAAATTGCAGGCTGATCGTCGTCGAATGGCCATCTTCCGCGCCCGGCGGCACGCCGCGTTTGTAGGTCCAGTCGACGAAATTCCACCAGGGCATCGGGCCGAGCTGGCCGCTCGCATCGAGCTGCCCCTCGTACCAGGCGACCACGGCGCGAATGCCGGGAAGGAAGCGGCGTGCGAAGGCCACATCGCCGCGATGCCGCCAATGGTCATGCACCATTGCCGCCCACCACAAGGAGAAGGGCGGGATATATTGCGGAAGCGTCGACGGATAGCGGCTGGCGGTCAGCCCTTCGGAAATACGCGACTGGTCGAACTGCTCGATCGTGTTGCGCATCAGGCGATCGTCGCCCGTGTCGTACAGCGCGATCAGCGCCTCGATCCGGCTGTCGCCGACATATTGGAATTGCTCATAATAGGGCGTGTCCCAAAAGGTCTCGAAGGCGCTGAGGCGGAAAACGCGCCAATCGATGTTCCAGACGTCGCCGATCCAGGCCTGGTCGCTGGAGAAGGCGGCGCGCTGCTGGAACGGATAGGCAGTGAACACGGCATGGACATCGTCGAGGCGGAGCGGCTCGCCGGCGGTTTCGACGTCGAGCTGGACATAGCGCCAGGTCCGCAGCCACAGTGACTGGAACCGCCGCGCTTCGCCGCCGTCGAAAATGATGCGGTCCTGGAGGCCCTTGATCGTCTTGCCGGCGATCTCGTCGCGATTGCCTTTGCGATTCTGGGCGTCGTACAAGCCTTCGGCATAGGTCAGCGTCGCGACTGCGCCGCGTCCGCCGCTTGCGACGACCACCGGATAGCCCATCGTCAATTCGCGCTGGTCGAGCAGCAGCGACAACTTGCTGTTGGGCGGGATGGTGAGCGCGTCATTGCCTGCGAGAAACGAGTGCGGCACCGGAGAACCCTGCGATCGTCGGACCTCGGCGAAGCGAGTCGTCCGCTCCTCGGGCGCGGGAATGAGGCGCGGGACCAGCTGCCACTCCGCCGCCTCGCCATAAGGGCCCGCGCCCGCCGGCAGCGCGCCTCCGGTAATCGCGACCGCGGCACTCCACGCGCTATCGTCGAAGCCGGGCTGTTCCCAACCCCAGGGATAGAGGCGTGCGTCGATGCGCTCGCCAGGCGCGGCGGCATAATAGCCCTGAATGTCGCCTTGCCCCGGCGCAAAGCCATAGGCGCGGTCCCAAACCACTTTCCACGAGGGTCCGCTGTCGACCGCGGCTTCGGCCTGGCCGTCGGACTGGACCAGAAAGCCGGACCGGCGGCTGATCTGCGCGCCGGGGCGGAATTCGCCCCAATTCCAAACCAGCGCCGCAAGCACGTTGCTCCCCGTGTGCAGATAGGGGGCGAGATCCACTGTCTCGTATCGCCAGTGCAAAATGTCCCCGCGCGCGGGGCCGACCGAAACCGACGTGCCGTTGACGAACAGACGGTATCGGTTGTCGGCGGAGACCCGGACGACGAACGCGCGCGGCCGGGCGGCGAGCACGAAAGTCTTGCGGAAGTGGAACACTCCCGCCCCCTGCGGCGGGGCATCCGGATGCGCGATCCATTTGGCCGTCCAGGGCCGTTGCTGGGCGCGTGCGGACGCGGGCGACAGGATGCAGCCGAACAGGAGCAGGCAAGCCGCGAGCCGCGGCCAGATGGCGGTGCCATTCGTCATCGGGGCGAAGCCTGGATCTGCAAACCTCGCGCAAAGACCAGAGATACTGCGTCTTGTAAACTGCCGCCATGCTCCATGGCCCGAGCGACATCCCATCGGCGCTAACTTATCGTATTCGAGGTCACGATCCTCCCGTTCCGGAGAGGATCTTGTCCAATCCCCGCACACCCCGCCGCGTCGAAGCTCAACAGGCGTCGGGAACCGGAACGAGCGTCGACGCGCGCATCAGGCGGGCCGAGCCCAACTCGCTCCCGACCGGATCGGCCACTTCGGGATCGGTGTAGAACTCCGTGGCGAGCGCAGTCAGTGGCATGTCCGGGGGTAGGCCGCGCGAGGCGAGTTCGCGTTCGAGATCGGCGCGGGGGAAGATCGCGACGCCCTGCATGGCGCCGCTCGCCAGGGACCAGCGCAGTTCCGGTCGATCGTTCGGCTGCATGGCGGCGCGGAGCAGGAGCAGGTTCCGGAACGCGTTTCCGTCCAGCTGCGCGACGCGGGCATAGAGCAGCGCCCACAGTCGGGTATGCGGTCCGCGCGGCTGGATCGATTGCCCGCGATAGACCGGATTGGCGAAGGGTGCCGCGACCAGCACCGCTTCCTCGTTCCGCATCGCTTCGCAGCGCAGCGGCGGCGGCGGATGCTGGACGCCGGCCACGCGCAGCGGCGGCCCCCAGCGCCCATGCGCCATGCACCAGCGATCGTCGCCATGCCCCAGGCGAATCTCATAAGTGAACATGCCGGTGAGCTCGGGCGATTCAGAGTCGAGGCCGTCGGGGAGCGGCACGAGGAAATGCCGTCCGTCGCGCGCGCCGGCGAGGCGGACCGGCATCGCAAACTTGCCGCTCGCGTCGGCGGACTGGCCGGGCACGATCTTGCGGATCCATTCGGGCTCGAGCGGCAACGACGGCTCCGGCACGGTGGGAATACCGGCATCGAGGCCGACGAGCAGCGGGTCGGGGGCGATCGCCAGGATTCGCGCGAAATAGGCATCGCCGGGATCGGCCGGGGCTTCGGCGAACTCCAGCCATAGATGGCGCTCGCGTTCGTCGGTCGCACTATAGTCCTGCGCGGCGGTGAACGGACTGAGCGCAATTCCCGCCGAAACCAGCGCCGGGACTTGCCGTGGCGGCGTGGCAATCGGCAGCCGGTTCTCGAGCAGTACGGGGTCGGCCGCGCCGCTGATCTCGGGCGGAAACGGCAGCGTGATGCGATAGGCGAGGTCGATCTCGGCGGGGAATCCGTCGCCGTAGACCGCGCGCGGGGCGACGGCGTCGATGAAGATTACGTCGGTCATTTGCCGCCCCGGATCACGGGCGTCGTCCGAGGCCGGCAGTGCGGCCGCGGCGACGCTGGAAGGGATCGCGATCGTGCCGACGCGTTGCCAGGCGACAGGCTGGCCGGCCGGCACGGCGGAGCGCTCGACGATCAGTCCGTTCGCCGCAAGCGCACGCCAACTCCAGTCGCGCTCGACGGTGAAGCGCAGCACGTTGATCCAGCGCTGGCGGATGTCGGCATCGGACGAAAAGGCGATCGCGGCGCGTTCGGGGCCGGGCGTATTCGGCAGCGCCGCTCCACAGGCAAGCACGGTGCGCCGCCCGCGCTTCACCGTCAGCGTCAGCCCGTCGCAACCGAGGTCGAGATCCTGCGCGAGCAATTCGAGCGGGCGCGGCGCATTGTCGCCGCCGTCCGGCGTGCGCAGGAAGAAACTCTGCAGCGGCTGGGCCGCGAGCGCGATCAGCGGCGCTTCGGCGCGCGCGGCCGCCGTGAGGGGTACGACTGTCGTCATGCCCGTGCGCGCGGCCTCGTCCGCGAACAGGCCCGGATCGGTGTTGCCCATCGCCGTCAGGACGAGCCGCAATTGGCGTTCGGCGGGAATCGGGAGCGGTCCGTCCGGCGGCGGCGCTGGGAGATCGGCGATGTGTGCGACATCGAGAATCGCAAGGTCCAGCGACAGCGTGTCGAGCGGGAATGCGCGTTCCTGCGTGTAGAGCGGCTGCCACTCGACGCGATCCCCGGCGAGCGCGCGGACCTCGAGCCGGATCACCAGCGTCGCGACATTGGGGTCCGGTTTGCCCAGCAGGATCCGATCGGCTTCGCCATCGGCGAGCGCGTCGCCAGCGAAGCGCAGCTCGGGAAAGCGCAGCAGCGGCTTGGCCAGGACCAGCATCGGGACATCGCGCGTGGGCATCGCCGTGACCGTGACGGCGCCCGGGCGCCGATGCCGGACGAACAGGAGCTCGGTGGTGCAGGGGGAGTCGCCCTCGGGCAGGGCGGGCAGTTCGGCACTCGCTTCTGGCCCGCCATGCGCGAGATCGGCGAGGCGGACGCGCAGCGCGTAGCGGTGGCCGTAGCGAAGCGCGAGATCGGGCGCGAGCATGGCCTCGAAGCTCTTCTCGCGCTCCAGCAGCATGTCCTTGAGATCGTCCTCGGGCTGCGTCGCCTGGCGTTGCAGCCGAACCAGGTCGGCGTCCGACAGCACCAGCGACCCGCCACGCCAGGTCGCGAAATAGGCCGGCAGCCAGAAGTCGGTGGAGGGCTTGGGCATCCGGCGGACCGGTGCCACTTCGACGGCGCGTTCGCCTTCCCATGCGCCGAGATCGAGGTCGCCGAGGCTGAGCGGATCGATGCTCGACACGCGTTGCAGCGAATGCCAGTCGCCGCCCGCCGTCAGATCCTGTACGTCGACGCGGTAGCCGAGCGTTCCCATCGGCGACCCCGCATCGGGATCGGCCTGGCGATTGAGCCAGGTGGCAACCTGCTCGTCGTCCCAGGCAATGCGGATGCACTCGCCGTCGCCGGTCCCCGAGCCGCTGCTTTCCTCGAACATCTGCGCGGCGTGGACTAGCCGCGCGAACCCGTCGGCATAGCGCATGGCCTCGCTGATCGCGTCGTCGGCGACGAAATCGTCCTGGTCGACGGGGAACAGTGCGGCGGCATAGAGATCCCGGCTCGCCGCAAGCGGCGGAATGCGCGCTGCCTGGAGGTTCACCAGCGCGGCATTCGCCGCATAGTCGCTGTTCGCATGGAGACCGAGCCAGAGCCAGCCGCCGTTCGCCAGCAAATCGTCCGGGACCACCACCGAAAGCTCGCCGATCAGCCCGAGCGCGCGCGCCAGCGGCTCGGTCCGCAGAGCGAGCGCCATTGCCTGCCCCCAGCGGATCTCGCGCGGCGGATCGGCCGGCGCCTTGGGTTGCCCGTTGAAGCCATCGTGGAACGAGCAGGCGACGGCATCCTCGTCGATCAGGAAGCGGCTCGGCCGCCGGTCGCCGACGAGTTTGCGCCAGCTCGCCGTGCTCGGCTTGAGGATCCGCCAGCCCGCGGTTGCCGGCGCCGGCGCGCCGGCGGGGCGCGGTGTGACCTGGAGCGCGGCCCCCAATGCCTGGAAGGCCGCGGCCTTGTCGACCTCAGGCGGCGGCTGATCGAGCGGACTGCCCGGTGCGGCGCCGCCGATCGCTGTCGCGTCGGTGCTTTGCGGCAGCCGTGCGAGCGAGGGGACCAGCCGGGCTTCGAATGCCAGCGCGGCATCGGCGAACGCTGGCTCGCCGGCCGCGAGCGGGACGTCGGGATCGACGCGCGGGAAGCAGAGGAACCGCACGCGCAGAGTCCGCGAGGCCTGGTCCCAATGCTGCGGGAAGGTCAGGAGATTGAGTGGCGCGGATCGGATGGCCATCGTCCCCCCTCACAATAGCTCGACGGCGGAATCGATCGCATTGTCGATCGCCTTGGGGAACGGGATCGCCTGCTTGAACTGCGTGTGCAATTCGGTCTCCTCCTCGTCGAGTCCCCAGAGCACCTCGAGCGTGGCGACCACGCGGATCTCGGCAAAGATGGTGAAGCTGCGCCCCGAGTCCGGCAGCACGTCCAGCCTTACCCGTGCCATCACATCGGTACCGAACGAGAGGCCGACCAGGCCCGACAGCAGCTTGGCCCGCGCCTCGAGGCCGAGCAGGATCCCGGCTTCGAGGGCCTTGGGCAAATCGGTCGGGACGAGCAGATAGCCGTAGCGGACCGTCACTTCGAGCGAGACCAGGCCGGGGATCAGGTCGCCGCCGATCGACGCCGTGACCGCGAACCCGAGTTCGACGCGCGGGTCGTCCGAGTTCGAGATGGTGATCGCGAACCGGAAGAAGCCGCCGCCATAGAGTAATGGGGGAATGATTCCCTGCTGCAGATCGCCTTCGAAGGCGAGCTGCAGCTGGCCCTGCGCCGGGCCGCCGAGCGCGGCGCGGAGCGTGCCGGTCACGCCGAAGCGGCCGCAGAACTTACCGATCCCGATCTCGATGCGTTCGTTTTCCTTGGGCGGAATCCGCAGCTCGAGGTTCAGCCGCACCTCGAAGGCCGGGGTCGGGCCCGGAACCGCATTGACGTCGATGTCGAAGGGCAGCGAAATCCCGGTGATATCGCGCAGCGCGTCGACGATTTCCTTGAGCTGCTCGAGCGCATCTCCGAACCGGACGCCCGGCTTTTCCGAGCGCGTGGCCTTGCCGAGCTCGGCCATGAAATTGCCCGTGAGCGTCATCAGCGGCGCAGGGAGTCCCGGGAGATCGAGCGCAAGAGCATCGGCGCCACCGCGCGCGAGGCTGAGCGGCGCCGGCGCCGCCGCGCCGCCATCGAGCAGCAGCTTGAGCGTCTTGCTGCCTTCGAGCCCGCGCGAAAGCTGCCATTTGGTCGCGCCGGCGAGCGCGGGGTCGGTCAGTCCCAGCGTGAAATCGGTGTCGAGTTGCCAGTTCCCCGGCTCCGGCAGCCGGAATTCCGCGGGCTCGTTGCACAACAGCCGCCGCGCCCGGGCAGGCATCCAGCCGTTCGCCTGCGACAGCGCATAGGCGTCGGCGAACTCGGGCGGCGCGGTGCGCATCGTGCCGGGCGCGCCGGGGTCGATCTGGGGCCGGGGAAAGAGCACGCGGCCGCCGTCGATCGCCATCAGGAAGCCGAAATCGTCGCCCGGCGCGAATGCGGCCGCGGCTTCGCGGAAGCGATAGGGCGAAGCCGCCGGCGCGCGGATCACGGGGATACCGCGCTGCGCGTCGACCGACGAGACCTGGCCGTCCTGCGCGACGCGCACGCTGTTCCACTCGCCGACGCGCGACAGCCCGGGCGTGCCGTCGACCTCGACGACGAAGCCGTCGGCACCGCCGGGGCGCGGCGCGCGATCGGCATAGATGCCGGTCACGTGGAACGGCAGCGTCCCGCCGAGCATCAGCTGCGCGTCGGCGGGCCCTCCGGCCTTTCCCGTCAGCTGGAACAGCTGCGTCAGGACCTTGTCGGTGAGCTGGTCGGCCGGCGGGGGCAGGGGCGGAGCGCCCGCGGGCGGGGACTTGACCGGCTTCACGACCGGCTTGAGCGGAATATAGCCGATATGGTCGCGGATCGGGACGATCGTCTCGGCGCCGGGCTCGCCGAGGTGCGCGTCCGCGTCATAACTTACGACCTCCCATTGCCAGGCCGTGCCGCCGACGGCGAACTCCACTCTGGGGCGATCGAGGATCCTGATGTTGCGGATGTTCGAGAAGCGGCGGACGAGACCGGTGTCGAACGGCACATAGCGATTGAACAGGCCGTCTTCGATCGGCTTCCAGCCGCTGTCGTAGCGTTCGACGATCCCTGCGTTGCTGCGATCGAGAATGATCGTCCGGACGACGCGGCACTGGCAGTGCATCAGATAGGAACGGACCTCGATCACTTCGTAGGAGGTTCGCCCGATCAGCACGTCGAAGCGCACCTCGGTCACGCCGACGAAGTCCTGCTTCGGGTCCGGATCCTGCCGCCACAGACTGAAGCAGCTGAGCCCATAGCCCGAGAGATCGAGCCGGTGCACCGGCACGCCCTGGTCGAAGCTGTCCTCGATCATCGACGCAATGTCGGCGAGGACATGCTGCTTACCCGGCGCCGGCACGACCGTGCTCAGCGTCCCCGCCATCATGCGGGTCTCGCCGAGCGGCTGGCGGCCCGGAATCATTCGCTCGCGCGCCTCGAGCCGAAGCTGGGTTGCGGCGACGAGCTTGCGCTCGAATGCCGGGCGGTGCAGTGCCACTGCGGTGGGCGGCACCAGGCTTTCGGGATCGTCGTCGGGCCCGAAATCGGCGAAGGCGCGCAGTCCGAACGGCAGCGAGAACAGCGCGGCGGCCGGCTTGCCGTCGTGCGCGGCCGCAACGACGCGCAGTGCGACCGGTTCGGGCAGCAGCTCGACCAGCTCGGAGTCGATCGCGCCGGCAAACGCCGGCATCCCCTGGCTCGCATTGTCGATGACGCCGGGCGGCGTGAGATTTCGGACCGATTCCCAATGCACTTGCGGCAGCAGGAACAACCGCGCGCCCGAAGCCGGCAGGCTCAGCCGCAGGCTCTCAGCGACGTGGCCGTTGGCGAGGAGCAGGCGATCGATTTCGATTCCGAACTGCTGCGCGTGCGACGAGAGATCGAGCAGCCGCAAGACGAAATCGCGATCGTGCAGCGGCGCCTGATGCGTCGCCAGCTTGCTGCGAAACCGACCGTCGGCGCGGGAGCCGCCGGAGGACGCGAGGAGCGGCCCCGGCCAGGGCGGCGCGGCGGCGAGCGCGACCTGCACCACAGGCTTTGCCGCCGCCGTCCAGCGGACCAGCACATCGAGCGCGGATTCGACGCGCTCGTCGTTTCGCTGCTGCGCCCAACTGGCGGCATAGGGATCGGGGAGCATCGGCTCGGCCATGCGCGCATCGAGTTTCAGCCACGCCTGTCCCGCGGGGATGGCCGACGGCCGCTCGCCGCGTCCGCCCGCAGCGAGGCGGCGCGGGCCCTGGACGGGCAGGAAGAGATTGGGAAGCGCGAGACCGCGGATCGGAAGCTGCACCATGGCGTCCGGATCGACGAACGCGTCGAGCGTCGTCACCCAGTCGCCATCCGCGGTCCGCACCATTGCGATGGCCGCAGCATTGCGCTCGCTGAGCGGCAGGGTGCGATCATCGGCGGTGCGCGGCAGGTCCCAGTCGCACGCGAGCGTGCCCGACTGCAGCGCGAAGCTCGCCTCGCCCGCGCTGTTCCAGGCGAGCCGCATGTTCTTGCGGCCCTTGCCGATGCGGAAGCGCGAGGTCGCGCCGGCCCAGAGCGCAAATTCGACTGCGCCGCCGCCTTCGGCCGCCTGGGTGACGCAGCTCGCGCGCTCGGAGGCGAGCCGTAGGCGGCATTGCGGCCAGCCGAGCGATGCCGATCCGTCCGTCCATTCGGCCGAGGTTCCGCCGCCGCCGGTCAATTCGAGCTCGATCAATCCGCCGTCGGCCGCTTCGCCCGATACCGCATCGCCCTCGGCAAAGGGCAGCAGCCATCCCGCGGCGACCACCGAGTGGCGCCCGCGCCAGCGCAGCACGACCGGGTCGAGCGCATCGGACACAAATTCCCCGCCCGCGACCTGCAGCGGCAGCAGGATCCCGCCGGCCTGCGCCACGGGCGCTCCGCCAGGCGCGAAATCGAGCGCGCCGCCGGCCGAGCTGAGTTGTGCCGAGCCGGTGACCGTGACGGTGCCGTCGAACGCGATTTCCAGGCGCTGAGGCAGTGCCAGCACGCCGTTGGCATTGCCCGCCGCTGGCTGTTCGGGGGCCAGCACGAGCGAAAATCGCCCGGTTGGCGGCAGGATCCAGCGTTCGCCCGCAGCGATCGGCTGGATCGCGACGTTCAGCTTGATCGTGGCGCCCGCGACCCGCAGGCCGACGAAGTTCGGATTGCCTGGCGCGAGCAGCGCGGCCGCGATCCAGATCGTGCCGGCCGGCACGTCGATGCTCCGGCCGTCGGCTGCGAGCGCCGATGTCCCCGGCAGCACGAGCAGCGCGTGGCTCTGGCCGGGCAGGAAGTTGCTACGGGCGAGCGTGACCCATTCGGCCGGCCGGCTTTGCAAAATGTCGAAGCCGACCTGCTCCATTGTCGCCGTCCAGAACGGGCCGATCCGCTCGAGGGGGACGTTCGCGATCTCATGGTCGCGAACCCAGCTCGTCTCGACGATCGCAACCTGCTCGCCGGCGTCGCGCAGTGTCTGTGCGAGCCGTTCGCCCTCTTCCGCCGGTGCGACCAGATCGCCATCGAAATCCCCACGATCGAAGGGCAGCAATCCGGGATTTTCGAGAATCAGTTTCGCGGCATACCAGACGCGCAACCGGTAGAGCGCGAGATCATCGCCCGAAATACAGCGAAGTGCGGCGGTAAGTTGCTCTAATATTGCGAGAAGGCCGAGCACCTAGCGAGCTTGTCGCTGGTATTGCCGCAAATACAGGTGCCGGTACCACGAGGAGGCGGCGGCATAGTGTGCACGGATTCTATCCAGGACCGAAAGCCTCGCCATACGAGCATTTCCTCACCGGAACAGAGGAAGAGTACCGTATCGAAATGATTCGTGTAAGCGAAAAGGTGAGGTCACTGGCTATGCCGGCGGTGCATTCGTCGACGCTCGGCTTGGCCCGGATGGAGCGGGTCCTGAATGGTCTGAAATTCAATTGCGGCGCTACCTTGGTAATTGTTCGAGGGTCGTTACGGAAACGGAAGGAATAGCGCCGGAACGGAGGAATGGTTCCTGCTCGGTTCGATGGGGTTGGCGCACGGACAATTTTTCACCGTCGCCTCTTCGCTACCCTTGAGTTTGCGCGTTCGCGCCGCGCCGCGCCGCGCCGCGCCGCGCCGCGCCGCGCCGAGGCGAGCATATCGTGAAATTCACCCGGGCCTTTCGGGATCATTACGTATGGGCAACCCCGTTCAGCTTCCTATGCCTGGGAAGCGCAAATCGGCTCGATCGCGCTTGCGGATGGACTGCGGGACCGGCGAAGAAATTCGCCCACGCGTCGAGATTTTTCAGCGGCATTTCGAGGGGACGTCCTATGAAATCTCACATTGTAATTGCCGCATTGGCGCTGGGCCTTTCAGGAACCGCGAACGCACAGACTCACGCATCGGCATATGCGCTTGCGGTTTGCGGAACCGGCTCCAGTTCAACCGACACAGTCGATGCGACGGCCACCGACATCACCAGAGTGGATATCCCCGACTGCCTTTCGAAAGGCACGGCATTCGTCTGGAGCTCAGCCTCTGGTCCCGGCGGCTGGCTTTCCGGAACCGGCCAAGGCAGCGGGCCTATCTGGGGCAATTGGCAACACAGGCTGACATCGCCCGTCCATTTCTTCTCGGGCGCCGCGGATACGATCGTGACGCTGCATCTCAACGGGACCGCCGACGCCACCGCCGACTTCGATGGGGTTCAGGTCAACGCGACCGAAACCCTGTTTCTGTCGATGACCGGCGATCTCGGATCGTTCCAGACCGGACCGATCGCCCTGACCTCGGTGCAATATCAGGTCGCGCAGGGTCTGCCCACGATCTACGACGCGGACTATTCGTTCAGCTTCCACGGCCCGAGCGCCGACATTCTGCTCGACTTTTCCGGTCAGGGATCGTTCGACTCGCAGTACGCCGGCTACGGCAGCGGCGGCGGGCGGGTCTCGATCACCACGAGTTCCGGGGGCTTTACGGCCCCGCAGGGATTTTTCGGAAGCGTTCCGGAACCCGCGACATGGGGCATGATGCTTGCGGGTTTCGGGTTGATCGGCGGGATCGTGCGGGGCCGACGCAGCGGTGGGCCGGCCAGGGTGCCAGGGTTTGCCCGCGCGCCGGCCTGAAGGACGGCGCGAGCTTGTAACTGCAAGGGAAGCAGGCCCGCGTCGAGGAATTCCGGAGGCGCTGCGATTACGGTGCGCTGAGCTGAACTCCTTCGGTAAGTCAGCCGTGGGTGATTTCTGGGGTGCATCGCTTCACCGAAACACCGCCAACGGTACCGCCGCCGCCATCGCGCGGAAACCGGCCGGATTGGGGTGGAGGCCATCCCCCGAGTCCATGTCCTTGCGCATTCTGGTCGGATCCGACGGATTGCGCGTCGCCGCGTCGAAATCGGCGACGGCGTCGAAATGCCCGGGGGCGCGGATCCAGGCGTTGACGGCCTGACGGTCGGCTTCGTTCTGCGCGTCGGGGTGGTAATAGGCCGAGCCGCCGTCGGGCAGGATCGTCGCGCCGATCACCTTGATGCCGCGGGCGTGCGCGCGGTCGATCATCTGCGCGTAGACGCCGATCATTCCCTTCACCAGCGCTTGGTGCGCTTCGGGCGTGGCCGGCTTGTCGCGGGTGAGCGTGCCGAGATCGTTGATGCCTTCGAGGATTATCAGCGTGCGCACGCCGGGCTGGGCGAGCACGTCGCGGTCGAAGCGGGCGAGCGCGTTGGGGCCGAGCCCGTCGAGCAGCAGCCGGTTACCACCGATGCCGTGGTTGAGCACGCCGATGTCGCGGGTCGCGGGGCTGGTGCGGAGGCGCTCGGCGAAGGCGTCGGGCCAGCGATCGTCCTGGTTGGTGGTCGCGCCGTGACCGTCGGTGATCGAATCGCCGAATGTCACCACTGCGCGCGCCCCCGGGCCTGCGGCGACCGCGATGCCCGCGAGCTGGTACCAATGCTCGACCGCCTTGGCGTTCGGCAGATCGCTGTCCGCGACATGATCGCCGTGGACGAGGTAGCTGGCGGTGCGCGAGCCGGGATGGCTGGTCTGGCCCTTGGGCGGCTTGGGCAAATAGATCGAGACGGTCAGCCGCTGCAGCGGCTTGAGCGGCATCGCGATCGGATCGGACCAATAGGAAGCGCCGGCCGGAATGGTCACGCTCGGCGCGCCATTGAAGCGCACGACGCGGTCGCCGGTCCCGTCGACCCTGGCGGTGCCGGGCGCCGCTGTCGGCGCGATATGCGTCGAGGCGACCACCAGGGGTTCGGCGCCGAACGCGTTGGTCAGCAACACGCGGACGCTGTTGCCGCCGATCGAAACGCGCAGGCTCTGGCGCAGCGTCGCGTCGTTGAGATCGGCGTCCGGCAGCGTGTTGCGGTCCTCCGGGATCTGTTGCGAAGTCGCCCAGGTCCCGACCCAATGCGTCGCCGGCGCCGCCCCGATCAGGGAGCCAAGGAGTAGGGGCCCGACCAGCGCCGCGGCGAAGCGTTTGCGCAAAGCGATCATGCCAGGGTCTCCACGGCGCCGAACTTGCTCACCGGCGCATAGCTGGGGTTGATCAGATGGACGACGAGCAGTGCGAGTAGATAGGCCATGCCGCAGATCACCAGGATCGGGCCATAGCTGCCGATGGTCTGGAGCACCCAGCCGGCATAATAGCTCATCAGCATGCCGCCGGCCGCGCCGGCGAAGCCGCCGAGCCCGACCACCGATCCCTGGGCCCAGCGCGGGAAGAGATCGGCGGGCATGGTGAACAGGTTGCTCGAGAATCCTTGGTGCCCGGCACAGGCGAGGCCAATCAGGATCACTGCGATCAACGGCGTCGGCGCCCATGCGGCGAACGCGACCGGTACGACCACCAGCGCGGCGCCGAGCATCGCCAGCTTGCGCGCGCGATTGGCCGAGAAGCCGCGCGCGAGCATCCGCGACGAGGCGAAGCCGCCGAGGATCGATCCGACATCGGCGATGATATAGATCGCGACCAGCGGCGGCCCGAAGCCCTTCAAGTCGATGCCGTACAGCCGGTGGAAGAAGTCCGGCAGCCACGACAGGAACATCCACCACACCGGGTCGATCAGGAAGCGGCCGGACATATAGGCCCAGACCTGGCGCGTGGTGAGCAGGCGGCGCCACGGCACTTGCTTCTGCTGGATCGGTGGATCGGATTCGATCAGCGCAAGCTCCTCCGCGCCCAGCCGCGGATGCTCGCGTGGCCGCCGGTAGAAAACGACCCAGGCGGCGATCCATACCAGGTTGAACAGCCCGGTGACCCAGAACGCCGATTGCCAGCCCATCGCCAGCGTCAACACCGGCACGATCAGCGGCGTGACGACGGCTCCGACATTCGCGCCGGCGTTGAAGATGCCGATCGCGAGCGCGCGTTCCTTCTGCGGAAACCATTCGGAGGCGGCAGCGAGCGCGGCGGGATAGGTTCCCGATTCCCCCAGCGCGAGCGGAATGCGCACCAAAGTGAATCCGGCAACGCTCGTCACCAGCCCGTGCGCCATATGCGCGACGGTCCACAGCCCCATCGCGACGACATAGCCGAGCTTGGCGCCGATGCGGTCGATCAGCCGCCCGAACAGCAGGAAGCCGATGCCATAGAAGCCCTGGAACGTCAGGACCATCTGGGCATAGCCTTGCTCGCTCCAGTGATAGGCAGGCTGGAGCGTGGTCGGCTTGAGCACCCCCAGCACCAGCCGGTCGATGTAACTGAGCACCACCGCGGCAAACAGCATTGCGCAGATCGTCCAGCGGACCTTGCCCTTGCTTCCCCCCATCACGCTTCCTTTTCTACCAGCTGTGCATCGTGCCGTGTTCGCGCCGGTTCACCGGCAGATAGGTGCGCTCGTACGGAAATCTGGCCGCCAACTCCGCGTCGATGTCGACGCATTCGTCGGTCTCGATCTGGTGCGTGCCGAAATTGCGTCCCGGGCATGCGACGATGGCGGGGGCGGGGGTGATCTCGCATCAGGCGCTCCGGAGCGTTCTCCCCTCCCTTGCAGGGAGAGTGGCTAAGTGGGCTCACGCGCCAGAAGCTCACACATTCATCCTCTCTCGCGGAATATTTGCGCAGACTAAGCGCAACTCGATCGTTCCGCCCATGCTTTATTGGTAGCGCTAACGTTGCTATGGCCGCCCCGCCGAAGTCAATGGCCGGCATGGGAGAGCGATGGTGCGCATGCTGAAATTCTGGTTGCTGATAGCGGTACTTATCCTCGCCGCGCGGCCGGCCGCCGCCGAGGACGGCTATGAATTGTGGCTGCGCTATCGCCCGCTGGCGCCGGCCGTGGCGGCCAGCGTGCGCGCTGCGGTCGGCACGATTCGCGTCGACGGCGCGAGGAGCGACCCGACGCTCCGCGCGGCGGCAGCGGAATTGCACCGCGCGTTCGGCGCGATGGTCGGCCAGACCGGGCAGGGCGGTACGCTGATCGTCGGCACCCCGGCGAGCTCGCCGGCGATCGCCGCTCTGCATCTGCCGCTCGAAGCGGTCGGCGACGAGGGCTATTTGCTGCGCAGCACGACCGTCGGCGGCAAGCCCGCCACGGTGATCGCGGCGAACTCGGCGGTGGGCGCGCTCTATGGCAGCTTCGCGTTGATTCAGCGCGCACAGGCCGGCGCGCGCCTTGCCGATCTCAATGTCGCGTCGATGCCCAAGCTCAAGCTGCGGATCGTCGCGCATTGGGATCGCCTCGATCGCACGATCGAGCGCGGCTATGCGGGCTTCTCGCTGTGGGACTGGTGGAACCTGCCCGACGTCAAGGAACCGCGCTACACCGATTACGCGCGCGCCCAAGCGTCGATCGGCATCAACGGCGTGGTGCTGAACAACGTCAACGCAAGCGCGCAGAGCCTTACCGCGCCCTATATCGCCAAGGCGGCGGCGCTTGCCGAAATCTTTCGGCCCTATGGCATCAAAGTCTATCTGAGCACGCGCTGGACCGCCCCGATCGAGATCGGCGGAGTCAAGACCGCCGACCCGCTCGATCCGGCGGTTGCCGCCTGGTGGAAGGCCAAGGTCGACGAAATCTATCGCGCCATCCCCGATTTCGGGGGCTTCCAGGTCAAGGCGAACAGCGAAGGCGAACCGGGGCCCGGCGATTACAAGCGGACGCATGCCGAGGGCGCGAACATGCTCGCCGCCGCGTTGGCGCCGCACGGCGGGATCGTGAGCTGGCGGGCGTTCGTCTATGCCGCCGAAAACCCCGAGGACCGCGCCAAGCAGGCGTTCACCGAGTTCAAGCCGCTCGATGGCCAGTTCGCGCCCAATGTTGCCGTGCAGGTCAAGAATGGGCCGATCGACTTCCAGCCGCGCGAGCCGTTCCATCCGATGTTCGGGGCAATGCCCAGGACGCCGCTGCTGATCGAGCTGCAGATCACCAAGGAATATCTCGGCTGGGCGAGCCACCTCGTTTACCTCGGCCCGATGTGGGAGGAAGTGCTCAAGAGCGACACTTTCGCCAATGGCCCGGGCTCCAGCGTTGCCAAGGTCGTCGAGGGCAAGCTCGGGCCGGTCGCGCTCACCGGGATGGTCGGCGATGCCAACACCGGCACCGATCGCGACTGGAGCGGATCGACGTTCAACCAGGCCAATTGGTTCGCGTTCGGTCGCCTCGCCTGGGATCCGGACGCTTCGGCGGAAGCCATCGCGCGCGAATGGACGCGGCTCACCTTCGGCGACGACCCCAAAGTGATGGCCATAGTGATGCCGATGATGATGGGCTCGCGCGAGGCAGCAGTGAATTACATGACGCCGCTGGGGCTTGCCCATCTGATGGCGACCAACAGCCATTACGGCCCGGCGCCCTGGGTGAAAGACTTGAAGCGCCCCGAATGGAACCCGGCCTATTATCACCGCGCCGACAAGGGCGGGATCGGCTTCGACCGGACCAGGACCGGTAGCGATGCGCTCAGCCAATATGCCGCCGGCGCCGCCGCGCGCTGGGCCGACGCCGCGACCACGCCCGAACGCGCTTTATTGTGGTTCCATCATGTGCCGTGGAGCTGGCGGATGCACTCGGGCAAGACTTTATGGGAAGAACTGATCGCGCATTATGCGCAGGGCGTGCGCGCGGTCGGAGACATGCGCCGCGCCTGGGCGAGCCTCGATGGAAAGATCGACGCCGAACGCTTTGCCAAGACTAGCGCGCTGCTCGCGGTGCAGGAGCGCGAGGCGCAATATTGGCGCGATGCGTCGGTGGCCTATTGGCGCAGCGTGTCGGGGCTGCCGCTGCCGGCCGGGGAACGCGCGCCGCCGCACGAACTGGCGTGGTACCAGGCGCGGGAGGGAGCGCAGCCGGAGCGCTGAGCCGCTGCACCGTCTCGGCGATATCCTGCGCGACGTGGCGATAGAAAGCGCATACCTCGGCGAGGTCGCCGCCATCCACTGTCAGCTTGTCTCCCATGGCGAGACGGCGAAGCGGGGCGTGGGTGCCGGCCACTTCCGGCCATCCCGTCGTCATGACCGTCGCATCGCGACCGTCGCCGCGCATGACGCGTCCTTCGCAATGGAACAGGCAATCGCGCGAGCGCTGGAGCGCGCGCAGCCGCGGCTCGTCCGCGTCGGGTTGGTCGAGTGCCGCGCGATAGGCGTGCAGCTTGCTGGCGGTGTTACGCTGATCGGGGAGCGCGCTGAGCCCATGCAGGCGGCGCGCCTCGTCGATCAGCAGGTTGAGGAAGCGATCGAGCTCGCGCAGTCCGTTGGCGAGCACGCGGGCACGATAGCGGCCCACGATCGGGGCGGGTTCGGCGTCGACCGTCGAGTCGGCTATCGTGCGCAGCCCGGCGCCGAAGAACCGCGCGCCGCGCTCGAGATTGGCGAGCGCGCGGCCGAACGCTTCATCCATGCACGACGACGAGATCATGCGCGCAGGTCTGCCCGCGCTGATCGGTCCGCAGCTCGTAGCGGACGCGCAGCTCGGGGGTCAGGCCGACGAGGCCCGACGCTTCGACCGCGCTCGAATGGACGAAGGCATCCTTGCCGCCGACATCGGGACGAATGACACCGAAACCGCCGGTGCAGTGATAGAAGCAGACGGTCCCGATCGGCATGATACTCACTCCGTTTGCGGCGAGCGGCCGGTCCCCGTTCAGGGGTGCGCGGCCGCCTGGCGTTCTATTGCGTGCTCGACGGCCTGGCACGCTTCCTCGCTCGCGACGGCGAGATCGAGCGGCCTACCGCCGAGCGTTTCGTCGGGTGCATTGAGATAGGCGATCGCGCCGTCGCGCCCGCCGAGCAGCCGCCACGCCAGTTGCGTGACTCTGCCCTGGCGCGCGGCCGCCTCGGGCGTGAGCCGCTGGCCGGCAAAGCGGTTGGAGAATTTCGAACGGGTCGGCTTTTCCGGCAGCGCTTCCGGAACCTCGGCGGGCGGCTGCGCACGCGCCGCCATCTCGGAGACGCGCTGGCTCGAAAGATCGGATGCGCCGTGAATGCGTTTGCGGGGCAAGGTCAGGCTGCGACGGCGAGGATGCCGGTCGCGCCGATCCCCTGCCACTTCAGAAATGGACGAAAGCGCTTCACCATACTGCTCCCACGAGCGTAAGCGGGAGCGCGAGGGTCTCTCAGCCGCGGGCGCCTACGATCGGAAAAGCCAGCGATGGCGCCAGCATAGGCCCGGACCGCCGCGAAGAGAACCCCGCGGCCGAATTAAATGCCGCTTTGGCGTTACGACAGGCCATGCTATTTCGCCGCCATCGCCAGCAATGCTTCCCGAGCGCCGGCGACTGGGAAACTGAGTGCGGTCCCGCTTGGATTCGGAGCTGCACATGAACCGGTCTCCGCTCAAGCCCGTCAAGTCCGCCAAGGACCTTCGCGCCGAACTCGAATGGGCGGCGCAGGTGCTCACCGGCGATGGGTCGGCGGATCGGGTCTTGTTCGCGCTGCCGACGCCGGCACGCGTTGAGGACGCCGCGCTCGACTATAACTGGGACGTCGAAGTCAGCTGCCGGCCCGACCAGGATGAAGCGGTGCAGGCGGCGATCGTACATGTCGCCGAAAAATGGAATCTCGCCGCAGCGGCGTTCGAGTAAACGGAGATCACAGAAATGACCAATCCCGGGCGGTTCCGAGGCGCCGAAATCATCGAGCACGGCGAGGAATATCTGCTGCGTCTCACGACCGACGACGGCGCGTACTGCGAATTCGTCGCCAGCTTCGACCAACTCGACGCGCTGGCCGAGGATATCGATCGCCGGCTCGACGCCGACGACAGCTGACGGAAAGAGGCGGTTCTGCGGCCGGAGGGCGCATCACCAAACGCCCTCTAGGGAGGGCAACGCTAAAGCTGACCCAAGTCGATCCAAAGCCGATCAACCAACTCCCCTCCCTTGCAGGGAGGGAAGTATTTAGACCTGGGAGAAAATGCGCCGGAATTCACGCTCGACGCCCTAAACCAGCAGGACGGCCCGACCCAGTCTCCCGGATTCGGGCATGGCGTTCCATGCGAGGATCGCGCCCGGCGGCGGATTGGAGTCGCTCCCACCCGCCGGTTGCGCTATGCTTGCGCATCGTCGCTTCGAACGCTTCGCAAGCATGCGCCGCCCGAGAGAAAATGATTTGCTCCCGCTTGCCAGCAGGAGAAATCATGTGCCGGAGACCAATGTTCATGCCGATCGTTCCCGCCGCCCGCTCGCGGCGGTACTCTTAGTGGAAGACGGCGTGTACGAGTCGCTTCCGTTCGCCGCCGCATCGACCGGCGAGATCGTCGGGGAAGAGCGCTGCGGCGCGTCGACGCCGTCGCGCTTCGCCGATCGTGCGCCCTATTTCGAGATCTATCGCGCCGAGGAAGTGCGGCGGACGAAACTGCTGTATTCGGGCGGCGACTGGTGCTGGCGGTTCCGCTGCGCAACGGGCGAAGTTCTTGCGGCGGGCGTGGGCTATCGCAGCGAAGCCGGCTGCCGGGCGGCGGTGATGGCCTTGCGTGACGGCGCCGGCTCGGCGCGCATCGTCGCCGCAAGCTGAGCCCCGGTCGCCCGGCCGAATTGCTGGCTGCGGATCGATGTGCTAGTGTCGGAGACCGTCGGCAATTTCGGGCCCGTAGGCGCCGGCGGCTGAGAGACATCGCGCTCCCGCTTACCTGCCAGGAGCAAGCGCATCCATAATACGCTGGGAATCGTCTTCGGACTGGTCGTCCTGATTGCGTTCGCGGTGCTGCTGAGCATCGCGATCCAGTCGATGCGCGGGCGGACCACTCGGCTTCGACGCAGCGAAGCCGATCGATCGGGCGAGGAGCCCACCCAGCAGATGCCGTGGAAGGGTTGAGGGAATTCAGCCGAGCACGGCGATCGCAGCAGCGCGCGCGATCGGGCAATAGCGGGTCGGAGGGGTAGGAGCGGCTGGTGCCGCGCGCGGCGCGCTGCGGGCCGGAGCCAAGGAACCACGCAGGTCGCGATACGCGGACCGGTGGGCAAAAACAAAGTCGATGATGTTCAAGTAGATTCCTGGTGTACTATTTTATTCTCGCGCTGCGCGCGAGCGCGTTCGGTGCGGTCCTGTCGGTCCGCCATCTGCCCCCACGCCTCGGCGGCGCGTAAATTGCGCTCGCGAACGTTTTCAAGCGTCGCTGCAGCGGCTTCCGCCGCGGCACGCGCCGCCAATGCGCGATAGGTTTCGGCAAGATTGCTCAATGGGCCCTCCCCGAGGCAGCGGCGGCGAGCGTTGCGCCCGCCGCCGCAGATTGGTCGACGGGTAGGATCAGTCGGCGGTCTGGAGATTGACTGCCGAAGCCTTGCCGCGCTTGTCCTGCTCGAGCTCGTAGGTGATGCGCTGGTTCTGCTGAAGCGTACGAAGTCCTGCGCGCTCTACCGCGCTGATATGGACGAACGCGTCGCCGCCGCCGTTGTCGGGCGCGATGAAGCCATAGCCCTTCTGCTCGTTGAAGAATTTGACGGTGCCTGAAATACTCATGGAAATTCCTTTTCCAGTTGGGGCGGGCCGACTGCCGGCGCGCCCGCTGCCGCGGTGCAGACTGAAGGAAAAGGGGGCCGCAAAGCTCCAAAAACCGTCGATTTGCGACTGTAGCTCGCGTGATGTGGGGTTGTTCCGGCTCGAATGCAAGGTGCGATCGTCGACGCGGTCCTCACGCGGGTCGTGTCGAGGGTGACGCTGACCTGACCTGCGCCGATCGCTGGCCAGCCGGCCGTTCTTCGGCGTTGCCGGACTATCGCTTCTCCGTCCGCGAGACGGAATCGGCACTGCCGTTGTCGGTAGCCTCGCCGCCTGGGAGTTGCGTGATGATCGCTTCGGCACCATTCGCCAGCTCGATCTGGCGCGCGAGTTCGCCTTGCATCCGGTTGGCGGAGGCTTCGATGCCGGCGGCTTGGTTGGCGTAGCGCGCGTCGAAGTCCGACCGTTGGCCGCATCCGGCGAGCGCCGCGACACCGATCAGGGCAAATCGAACGCCGCGCATCAATAGTTCTTGCGATAGCGGAAATTGACGCTCGAGCTGCCGAAGCTGCCTGCCTGGCTTAGCAGCGACAGCGCCTTCGACAAGGTCACTTCGAGCTGGGTCGCGGTATAGCCCCGGGCGTCGGTGATGATCTCCACATAGATGTTGTTGCTGATGTATTGGCCGACCGCGAGAGAGGTTCCGCGCCCGGTTTGCTTATCTCCGCCGAGAATGCGCAGTCGGTCTATGCCGCTTGCCGATTGCAGAACGCCCAGCGGGTTGAGCCCGCCCTTGCCGCCGCGCAGGGTGTTGAGCGATGCGGCGAGCTGCAGCGCCTGCGTTGCGGTCAGCTGACCGACCGAGCTGCCGAACAATATCCGCGCCATCAGTTCGTCCTGCGGCAGGCCGGGTGTCGAGGAAAAGCTGATCTGCGGATCCTGCGCGGTCCCGCCGATGGTGATGTTGATGGTCACGTCTTCGACGTCGCCACTGGCGACGATCGTGAGCTCGGGGTTCGAGACCGCTCCGCCGTTGAAGCGTATGCGGCCCTGTTGCAGC
>Ga0068859_100001840_pt1 | contig 21596 bp, 17 predicted proteins | sample KBSSwiS22_FD_66585 | JGI IMG/M metagenome (GOLD analysis project Ga0068859, IMG submission 66585) | Switchgrass rhizosphere microbial communities from Kellogg Biological Station, Michigan, USA - KBS Switchgrass S2-2 | ecosystem: Host-associated > Plants > Roots > Rhizosphere > Soil ...
TAGCCGTGCAGCGCAAGGCCGTCGCGCGCTTTCAGCGACACCGGCTGCATCGCGGCCATCTCTTCGGGCTTGATCCACGGCCTGCGCGCAAACAGGAACGTAGCCTTGCCGGCCGCGGCGTCGTACAGAAAAAACTGTCCGGAATTGCGGTCGCTGGAAACGAGGAACACCACCTTCGAGCCGTCCGTGGTGCTGCTCGTGATGGTCACGTCCTCGCCCGGAAACTCCGGCATCAGACTGACCAGCAATTTCGATTCGCGCGCGTTCTTGTCGATCAGCGTGGTTGCGGTGCGCCCGGGCATCGAGCGGATCGCGACGGCGTCGCGGCGGTCGAACGAAGGCACGAGCTCGTCGACGCCGGCCTCATCGCCGCTCCACAAGGTCGTCAGCTTGCGCGTTGCGACGTTCCAGCGGCACAGCCCTCCGACGTGTTTTTCGCCTTCGCAATCGAAATAGACGTTCTTGTCGTCGCGATCGAACCTGAGCGGTTTGACCGGCGGATCGCCCTTCGCTTCGTTGAACAAAAGCTCCCAGGCGGCGCCGTTCTTCTCGCGGTAGAAGACGCGCAGCTTCTGGTCCGGCGCGGTCGCGTGCGCGAAGCGCACCTGACCTTGATTGTCGGCGACGAAGGTTGCGTTGCGGATCGGCGCGATCGCCACGTCGGTCGTCGAGCCGGTCGTAGCGTCCATGAACGAGGCGATCGGAAAAGTTCCGTCCGCGCTGCCGTTCCAGTGGTACTTGGCGATCAGGACCTTGTTGTCCTTGGTGTACAGCGGCCGCACGATGTCGGCGCTGACCCAGTCGAGATTCGCGCGGTGGCCGATCAAGAGCTCCTTGCCCTTGCCGTCGGCGTTGACGGCGTAGATCTCGCCGGTGAGACCCGGCATTTCAAGCGCGCTGAAGCGCTCGGCGACCGAATAGAACACGCGGTGCGGCGCGACCCACCAGAACTCGGCGACCTCGCCCCGCTCGCGCGGGCGCAGGTTCACGCCCTTCATGTCGTCGAGCTTGATCAGCGACAGCACGGCCTTGCCGTCGACGACCGCGTTCGCCGCGAGGTAGTCGCCATCGGGCGATATCTTGATGTCGCGAAACTGCGAATGGCGCGCAAAGTCGGCGATCTGTGCTTCGGCGGCAAGCGCCGGCAAGGACGCAGCGCAAGCGGCGATCGCCGTCGCGATGAAAGCAACTCTCATCGTATTCCCTCCGAGGACGAGGGAAAAATACACAATTCAGTCGGTTTTCGCAGCTGCGCGTCCGTAACGGTCCTCGAGGCGGACGATGTCGTCCTCGCCGAAGTAGTCGCCGCACTGCACCTCGATCAGGTGCACGTCGGTGTCGGTCGGGTTCTCCAGCCGGTGCACGGTGTTCATCGGGATGTACGCCGATTCGTTGCGCTGGAGCAAGAGCTCGCGCTCGCCGATGCGCACTTTCGCGGTGCCCGCGACGACGGTCCAATGCTCGCTGCGCCGATGGTGCAGCTGCAGCGACAGCACGTGCCCCGGCTTGACGACGAGCCGCTTGACCTTGCAGTCGGCGGCGTCCTCGAGCACGGTGAAGCTGCCCCACGGACGATGCACGGTCTTGTGGAATGCCGCGGCGTCGTGATTGTCCGCGCGCAGGCGCTCGACCACGAGCTTGACCTGCTGCGCGCGCTCGCGATCCGCCACCAGCACGGCATCGCCGGTATCGACGATGACGAGATCCTTGACGCCGACCACGGCGACCATGCGCGAGTCGGACTGGATGTAGCAGTTCTGGCTTTCGACCACGATCGCCTGCCCGCGCACGCGATTGCCGGCGGCGTCGGCCTCGGCTTCCAGATCGCTCATCGCCTTCCACGAGCCGATATCGCTCCAGTCGAACGTCGCCGGCACGACCGCAACTTTCGGCGCGCGCTCCATGATCGCGTAGTCGATCGAAATGTCGGGCTGCGCGAGGAATGCTTCGCGTGCGAACTCGATCGGGCTTTCGTGGTTGATCGCGCTGGCGTGACACACGCGCGCCGCTTCGAGCACATCGGGGCAAACGCGCGCGGCGACGTCGAGCAGCGCGTCGGCGCGAAAACAGAACATGCCGGAGTTCCACACGTAATCGCCGGAAGCGACGTAGCTTTCCGCGGTCTCGCGATTGGGTTTCTCGACGAAGGCACCCACTTCGCGACCGGCAGCGCCGCCAATGGCGGAACCCATGCGGATATATCCGAACCCGGTTTCCGGATGGGTCGGACGGATGCCGAACGTGACCAGCCATCCGTGCGCGGCCAGCGCTGCCGCGCGGTGCGCGTCGGCGAGGAACGCATCGATGTCGCGAATCAAATGATCGGCCGGAAGGATCACGAGCGTCGCGTCCGCGCCCGAATGCTCGATCGCGTGCAGCGCCGCGAGCAGCACGGCCGGCGCGGTGTTGCGGCCGGCGGGCTCCAGCAAGAACGGCAGCTTGTCGAGATCAGCGGACGGGTGATTGGCGTATTCGTCGCGCGTCAGGAAGTAATAATCGCGACCGGTGACCGTCAGCACCTGACCACCGTCGGCGATACGCAGCGCGCGATCGAGCGTCTTGCGCAACAGCGATTCGCCGTCGCCCATGCGCATGAACGGCTTCGGATACGCGCTACGCGAGACCGGCCACAGCCTCGTTCCGGTGCCGCCGGAAAGAATCACGGGTACAAGCATCATTCAACTCCACATTTCTTCAGCCCTCCTCTTTAAGGGAGGGTTGGGTGGGAATGGGTTTCGGTCCTAGGTCACGGCGAACCCAAAAACCATCCCCTCCCCCGCCCTCCCCTTGAAGGGGAGGGAGTCAGGCCGCGAGATGCTGGAGAACAGATTCCAGCCCGTCGCGCCAGGGCGGCAATTGTATCCCGAACGCCTTTTCGAGCTTTCCGCAGTCGAGCACCGAATAGGCGGGCCGGCGCGCGCGGGTCGGGTAGTCCGCGGTCGCGATCGAGACGACGCGCGGTTCGCGCGCGATGAGGCCGCGTTCGGCGGCTGCGTGCAGGATCGACGCGGCGAAGTCGAACCAGCTGCACTGCCCGCCGGCGACAAGATGATACGTGCCGTCGAGCCGATCGCCTGAGGCCTCGTTCCAGCGACGGATCGCGGACGCGGTCGTCTCGGCGATCAGCCGCGCAGGTGTCGGCGCGCCGATCTGGTCGGCGACGATGCGAAGCTCTTCGCGCTCGGCGCCGAGGCGCAGCATCGTGCGCAGGAAATTGTGGCCGCGCGCCGCGTAGACCCAAGCTGTCCGGAAAATCAGGTGACGCGCACCGGTCGCGCGCAACGCGTTCTCGCCATCGAGTTTCGTGCGGCCGTAGACGCCGAGTGGCGCGGTCGCATCGTCCTCGCGATACGGACGTTTCGATGAGCCGTCGAAAACATAGTCCGTCGAATAGTGGACGACGCGCGCGCCGTGGCGCTTCGCCCAATCGCCGATCGTGCCGACGGCGCGATGGTTGATCCGATCGGCGAGCTCCGATTCGTCTTCGGCGCGATCGACTGCCGTGTACGCGGCCGCATTGACGATCACGTTCGCTTGCGCGTCGTCGAGCGCGCTCGCGAGCGAAGGGTCGTCCGAAAGATCAGCGCGCAGCGAGCGCGAGCCGCCCGCAAGCTCGCCGCTGCGCGTCGCTGCGACGACATCACCGAGCGGCGCGAGCGCGCGCACGAGCTCGAAACCGACCTGGCCGTTCGCGCCGAGGACGAGAATCTTCACGACGGATACGTCGGCAGCTTCTCGCGCGCGATCTCGTCGAGAAACGGCGCGCGCTGATCCTTATCCGACAACAGCGGCTCTGCGATCGGCCAATCGACCGCGATGCGCGCGTCGTTCCAGCGGATGCCGGCGTCGGCGGCGCGATCGTAGAGCGCCGTGCATTGATAGATGAAGGTCGCGTCGTCGGACAGCACGGCGAAACCGTGCGCGAAACCTTCCGGTATCCAGAAATGCCGCTTGTTCGCGGCAGAGAGAATCGCCGCGGCCCATTGACCGAAGGTCGGCGAGCCCACGCGGATGTCGACGGCGACGTCATACACCTCGCCTTCGACGACGCTCACGAGCTTGCCTTGTGGATTCGGCCACTGATAGTGCAAGCCGCGCAGCACGCCGCGCGCCGACCGCGACACGTTGGTCTGCACGAAACGAAGATCGAAACCCGCTTCGGCAAATTTCTGCGCGTTGAAGCTTTCGTAGAAAAATCCGCGCGAATCGCCGTGCACGGCGGGCTCGATGACGACGCAGCCCGGAAGATCGGTCTTGACGATCTTCACGACACCGGACCCTGCTCGATCAGCTGCATCAGATAGCGCCCGTAGCCGTTCTTGGCCAAAGGTTCGGCCAGGCGCTGCACTTGCGCAGCGTCGATCCAGCCTTGCTGGTAGGCGATTTCTTCGGGGCAGCACACTTTCAAACCTTGGCGGTTCTCGATCGTCTCGATGTAGTTCGAGGCTTCGGTCAGCGATTCGTGCGTGCCGGTGTCGAGCCATGCGTAACCGCGGCCGAGACGCTCGAGCATGAGCGCGCCGTCGTCGAGATAGCAGCGGTTGAGATCGGTGATTTCGAGCTCGCCGCGCGCGGAGGGTTTCAGCGCGGCCGCGTAGTCGCACACGCGCGCATCGTAGAAATAAAGTCCGGTGACTGCCCAGTGCGATTTCGGTCGTGCCGGTTTTTCCTCGAGACCGACGACGCGATCGTCGGCATCGAACTCGGCGACGCCGTAGCGTTCCGGATCGCGCACCCAATAGCCGAACACGGTGGCGCCTTCGCTTCGATCCATCGCGCGATCGAGCGATTCGGTCAGGCCGTGGCCATAGAAGATGTTGTCGCCGAGGATCAGGCAGCTCGGTTTGCCGCCGACGAAATCGCGGCCGATCAGGAACGCCTGCGCGAGACCATCCGGCGAAGGCTGCACGGCGTAGTGGATCGAGATGCCCCACTGCGATCCGTCGCCGAGCAGACGCTGGAACATCGCCTGCTCGTGCGGCGTATTGATGACGAGGATGTCGCGGATGCCAGCGAGCATCAGCGTCGACAACGGGTAATAGATCATCGGCTTGTCGTAGACCGGCAGCAGCTGCTTGCTGACCGCCTGCGTCAGCGGATAGAGCCGCGTGCCGGAGCCGCCGGCGAGAATGATTCCACGTCGCATCGACACGTCGAATTCCTTACGTCGATTTCTTCATTTTGCCGGGCTCACGCGGATTCGCGATGGCCCAGCCGCTCCATGCGGTACGAACCGTCGAGCACGCGCCGCACCCAATCCTGATGTTGCAGATACCAGTCGACCGTACGCGCGATGCCCGATTCGAACGATTCGCTCTGCCGCCAACCGAGATCGCGCTTGATCTTGCTCGCGTCTATCGCGTAGCGGCGGTCGTGGCCCGGACGATCCTTGACGTAACTGATCAACGATTCGCGCTTGCGTCCGTCGGCGAGCGGCCGGCGCTCGTCGAGCAACGCGCAGATCGTCTTCACGACATGGATGTTCTCGCGCTCCGCATCGCCGCCGACGTTGTACACCTCGCCGACGCGGCCGATATCGAGCACGCGCCGGATCGCCGCGCAATGATCCTTGACGTACAACCAGTCGCGAACGTTGCGCCCGTCGCCGTAGACCGGCAACGCTTCGCCCGCCAGCGCCTTCTGGATCATCAGCGGAATGAGCTTTTCCGGAAACTGATACGGCCCGTAATTGTTCGAGCAATTGGTCGTCAGCGTCGGCAATCCATACGTGTGATGGAACGCGCGCACGAGATGATCCGACGCCGCCTTCGACGCCGAATACGGCGAGTTCGGCTGATACGGAGATTCTTCGCTGAAGCGGCCGAGCGGACCCAGCGATCCGTACACCTCGTCCGTCGACACGTGCAGGAAACGGAACGCGTCCTGCTGCTCGAGCGGCGATGCGCGCCAGTACGCGAGCGAAGATTCGAGGAGCGCCAGCGTGCCGACGACGTTCGTCTGCACGAACTCCGCCGGCCCGTCGATCGAGCGATCGACGTGCGACTCCGCAGCGAAGTTGACGATCGCGGTAGGCCGATATTCGGCGAGAAGACGCCCGACGAGCGTGGAATCGGCGATGTCGCCTTCGACGAAGACGTGATCGGCGCGACCATCGAGCGACGCCAGCGTGTCGAGATTGCCGGCATACGTCAGCTTGTCGAGATTGACGACGCGATGCCCGCCCGCTGCGAGCGTATCGAGCACGAAATTGCCGCCGATGAAACCGGCGCCGCCGGTGACGAGCAGGGTTTTCATCCGTTCCTTTGGCTCCAATGCAAAGGGCCGGTTACCCGGCCCCTGCGTATCGTAGCCTCATAGGATGGCTAAGGCGAGGCGGTAGCCCTCGCGGCGGCCCGCGATGATGGCCGAAAACGGCGAGTTTTCGCGGCGTTCGGGGGCTAGGATCGCACTCACCGAACAGCACCGCAAAGCATCGGAATCGCCTTCATGTCAGCACAATTTCTGGCCGCCACCATGAGCCTCCTCTGCGCTTCGGGCGCCGATGTCCCGGCCGCGAATGCCGACGACGTCGCCCAGCTGATCGCAACCGACAAGCGCATGCAGCGCGCTTTCGTCGATCGCGACCTGGCGGCATTGCGCGAGATTTTCACCGACGACTACGTGCTGGTCGTTTCCAGCGGTGCCGAGCGCACGAAAGAGATGATCCTCGCCGACGTCGCCTCGCCGGATGTGCGCTGGGAAGTCAACGAGTCGAGCGGCTGGGCCGTGCGCGTGCACGGCGACATGGCGATCGTCGTCGCAACGTTGCACCAGAAAGGCGTCGACCACGGTGAGGCGTTCGACAGCAACGTGAAATTCTCGGACACGTACATCCGCGATGGCGGAATGTGGCGCAACGTGCACGCGCACGCGTCGAAAGCGATCGACGTCAAGCCCGCTGCGTAGCGCCTGTCGTCAGCCGTCGAATCCATCCGCGAACAGCGTGTCGCGCGAATAGAAATACGCGGCGCCCTGCCATGAATGCCCGTCGATCATCGGATGCGGCGAGCTGAGAACCGCGGTGTCGCCGTCGAAGCCGACGGCGGCGCCGAGGAAATCATCGACCGTGCCGTCGCTCGCGACGAACTTGTGGCTCTGCACCCAGGTTCCGCCGACGTCGGTGAAGAGATATCCGGCGCCGCGGCTGGTGTCGCCATCGACCGTCGATACATCCGCCGCGATCAGCACATCGGACGCGCGCATCGCGATCGCGTCGCCGAAGTTGTCGCCCGAGCCGGCGTCGTCGGCCGCAAGCTTCTGCGTTTCGGTCCAGGCGCCGCCCGATTGCGTGAATACGTACGCGGCGCCGTGACCGTCGGTGCCGGTGGCGCCGACGATGAGCGTGGTGCCGTCGAAAGCCATGCTCATGCCGAAAGAATCATTCGTGCCGCCGTCGCTGGCGGAGATTTTCTGCACCTGGCTCCAGGTCGCGCCGGATTGCGTGTAGACGTACACGGCGCCCTGATTGGCGTGGCCGTCGACCGCGGCATACGGCGAGCCGATGAAGATCGTGGCGTTCTTGATCGCCGCAGAGACGCCGAAGTTGTCGACCGTATCGCCGTCGTCGGCGACGAGCTTCTGCAGCTGACTCCAGCCCGAACCTGAGCGGACGAACACATACGCCGCGCCTTGCGCGCCCTCGCCGTCGATCGTCGCGCCGTTGGCGCCGATCACGGCCGTCGATCCGTCGACGGCGACCGACTGGCCGAAATTGTCGAAGATCGCGCCGTCGTCGGCGACGAGTTTTTGCACCTGGTTCCAGCCGGTCTGGTCGGCCTCGAAAACATAGGCCGCGCCTTGCGAGGTGTTGCCGCCGACCGTCGCGGTGAACGCGGTGACGAAGAGCCTGCCGTCGACAACGGTCGTGCGATAGCCGAATTCATCGCCGCCGAGCCCATCGTCGGCGACGATCTTCTGCGATTGCGACCAGACGCCGCCGGCTTTTTTCATGACGTAAGCCGCGCCGCGGAAATTGTTGTCGCCGTAGGCGCCGATGACCGCAAGGCCGCCGTCGACGAAGGCGGACGTGCCGAAATACGTGTTGTCGGTGCCGTCGTCGGCCGTGGTCTTCTGCTCGATCCAGGCCGAATCCTGCGCAATCGCGAACGTCGATGCGAAGAATGCCGCGCATGCCGCGAAAATCGCTTTCATGTGCTGTCTCCTCCTCGATGGAACCCGGCGGATTCTGCGAGAACGCGCGGTCGCGTGGGTGAACGAACGCGGCCGCGTGATGTTCAGGGATCGAACCCGTTAGCGAAAATCGTGTCGTTCGGCGCCGTCGGCGTCGCGTAGAAATACGCGCTGCCTGTGAACGAATCCGCGCCGTTCGCACCGACCAGCGCGCTCGCGCCCGACAGCGCGACCATGATGCCGTACTGGGCGCCCGGCGCGGCGTCGCTGGCGGTCAATTCTTGCGCCTGGCTCCACGTGCCGCCAGAGGTGGTGAACGCATACGCCGCACCCTGCTGCGCGTTCGGACCGTAAGCGCCGACCAGCGCCGACGTGCCGACGATAGCGACCGAGCGGCCGAAATAATCCCAGGCCGCGCCGTCGCTCGACGTGAGCTTCTGCGACTGGCTCCAGGCGCCGCCTGACGACGTGAAGACATACGCGGCACCTTGGTGCGAATTCTCGCCGACGGTCGCGCCTTCCGCGCCGACGAACGCCGTATTGCCGTCGAGCGCGACCGAGATGCCGAGATGATCGTTGCCCGCGCCGTCGTCGGCCGTGAGCTTCTGCTGCTGGCTCCACGTCGTTCCGTCGTTCGTGAAGATGTAGGCCGCGCCCTGGTACGACGTATCACCGTATGCGCCGAGAAGCGCGGTGTTTCCTTGCAGCGTGACCGCGACGCCGAAGTCCGCGTTCATCGAGGCATCGCTTGCGGTGAGTTTCTGCGTTTGGCTCCACGTGCCCGCGCTTTCGTCGAATACGTAGGCGGCGCCCTGATAGAAATTGGCACCGTACGCGCCAATCAATGCAGTCGTTCCGTCGAGCGCCACCGAAATGCCGAACTGGTCGCGGCCGATGCCGTCGCTCGCGGTGAGCTTCTGCGCTTCGCTCCACGTCCCGCCCGAGCGCGTGAACACATAGGCGACGCCGTTGCCGAAGTTGAGATACTGGGATCCTCCGATGAGCGCGATATCGCCCTGGATCGCGACGGATTCGCCGAACCAGTCGTTCGCGGCGCCGTCGCTGGCGGTCAATTTCTGGGCCTGACTCCAGACGCCGTCGGTTTCGGTGAAGACGTAGACGGCGCCCGTCCCCGAGTTTTCGTAGGAAGCGCCGATGAGCGCGGTCGTGCCGTCGAGCGCGACCGAGATGCCGAAATCATCGCCGGTCGCGCCGTCGTCCGCCGTGACTTCCTGTTCGATCCAGCCTGAAGGTTCGCCGATGCGCGCATCGGCGGCGAGCGTCCGATGAATTGCGGATCGCAGAGTTGGCGGAACCGACGATGCACCTCCGGTCGAGCTCGCATCAACCGGGCTCGCCAGTGCTGTCGTTACGAGCAACAAGAACAAGAAATACATCCGCACGTTCGCTTTCATCGTCACCCTCGTCGCGTTGGTCTCATCGGCTCGATCAATGCTGCGCTCGCGCAGCGGCGCACGATCCGCCGTCGCCGGTCTCGAAACCGGCGCAGAAAATGCCGTCGTCGCCGTGCGCGTAGAAAGAAGCCGAACCTTGGAATTGATGGCCGTCGATCGTCGCGCCCGGCGTGCCGATCGCGACGGTTGCACCGTCGAATGCAACCGAGCCGCCGAAGAAATCGAGCGAGGTGCCCGCATCCTCGGTGAACTCGTCGGTCTGCGCCCACGTGCCGTCGGTCGCTGCGAATACGTAGGCGGCGCCCTGATGCTCGCCGATCATGATGCGCTCTGCGGCGACGACGGCCGTCGTGCCGGAGATCGCGAGCGTGTTGCCGAATTCGTCGCCGGATGCGCTGTCGCTCGGAGCGAGTTTCTGCTGCTGCGTCCAGCTGCTGCCGTCGTTCTGGAACACATAGGCTGCGCCGTGCGCGAACTGGTTGCCGGTTGCGCTCGCGAGCGCGCTGTCGCCGGAGAGTCCGACCGCGTAGCCGAATTGATCGCCGAGCGCGCTGTCGTCCGGAACGATCTTCTGCGCTTGCGTCCAGGTACCGCCGGAATTCGCGAACACGTAAGCCCAGCCGGCGTGCTGGAAGTTGTAGGTGAAGGTCGGCGCGCCGACGATCGCGGTCGCGCCTTCGAGCGCGACCGATTGGCCGAAGAGATCGTTGCCCGCGCCATCGTTGGCCTCAAGAATCTGGGTTTCGCTGAAGACGCCTTCGGAGCTTGCGAAGACGTACGCCTTGCCTTGCAGCGTATTGCCGTCGACCGTCGCGCCCTTGGCGCCGATCAGCGCGCTCGAGCCGTCGAGCGCGATCGCGTTGCCAAAACTGTCGCCGGAGCCGCCGTCGCTCGACGAGAAATGTTGAGTCTCGGTCCAGGTTCCGTCGATGTCGTGGAAGACGTAGACCGCGCCTTGCAGCGAATGGCCGTCGACGTTCGCGCCGGTTGCGCTGACGAGGATCGTGTCGCCCGAGATCGCGACCGCGGATCCGAAGTTCGCCATGCCGGCGCCGTCGCTGGCGACGAGCTTCTGCGCTTGTGTCCAGCTTCCGTTCTGTCGGATGAGGACATAGGCCGCGCCCTGGTAATAGTTGTCGCCGATCTTCGCGTCGAACGCGCCGATCACCGCGGTGTCGCCGTCGACGGCGATCGCGTTGCCGAAGCGATCGTCGCCGGCGCCGTCGTCGGCGACAACGGTCTCGCTCATCCACTCGAGCGGCGCCGGTGCGGCGGCTTCGGAAGAATTCGAATAGGCGGCGCCCACCACGACGAGCAGGCACAACAGCAACATCGATGACTTCAAGACGGAGCGCTCCGGCGGCGATACGCGATCGTCGCCGGAAGTTCCGTCCGAATCATTCCATTTGCGCTATCGATCGGCTAAGAATCGGTGATCGGCTCGTTGCGAGCCGATCGGCGCGGAACTCACCGACTCAAAACGGAATGTCGTCGTCCTCGAAACTGTCGGCCGGTTTCTGCGGCGGACGCGAGGCTGAGGCCGGTGCACCGCGCGGCGCACCGCCGCCCGAGCGCTCGCCGCGATCGCGGCTGTAACTCCCGCCACCGCCGCCGCCTTCACCGCCGCCGGGTCCGCCGAGCATCTGCATTTCCGAGGCGACGATGTCGGTCGAGTAGCGCTCGACGCCTTCCTTGTCGGTGTACTTGTTCGTGCGCAGCGATCCTTCGATGTAGACCTGCCGGCCTTTCTTCAGATATTCGCCGGCGATCTCGCCGAGCTTGCCGAACAGCACCACGCGATGCCACTCGGTGCGCTCCTGGTTCTCGCCGGTCTGCTTGTCCTTCCAGTTTTCGGAAGTGGCGAGACGAATATTCGTGATCGCGCCGCCGTTGGCGGTGTAGCGCGTCTCGGGATCGGCGCCGAGATTGCCGACCAGGATGACCTTGTTGACGCCGCGTGCCATGGACGATTCCTCTGTTCAGATCGTTTCGATATGGGCGAAGGATACCACCCTGAACACCGGCGTCCGCCGCCTCGCGCCGCTCGTTCGCGTCCGCGCGGCGCGGCCCCGCGCGTAGGTTACGGGCTCGGCGGCGCGCGCGATTTCGGCGATCCGGCCGCTGCATGGATCGAACGCCCGGCCGCTATACTTGCTGCATCGCACGAAGGATCGGTTCCATTGAATTCCGCCGCCACGCTCCCGAACGCCTCCTCGCCCGTCGCGACTTTCGACGACGTGCGCGCGATGGCGTCCGCCGACATGCAGGCCGTCAACGCGCTGATCCGCGCGCGGCTCGCCTCTGACGTCGTCCTGATCAACCAGGTCGCCGAGCACATCATCGGCGGCGGCGGCAAGCGCCTGCGTCCGATGCTGCACCTCGTCGCCGCGCACGCGGCCGGCTATCGCGGGCGCGACCATATTGCGCTCGCGGCGGTGATCGAGTTCATCCATACCGCGACGCTGCTGCACGACGACGTCGTCGACGAATCGGATCTTCGCCGCGGCCGCGAAACCGCCAACGCAGTGTGGGGCAACGCGGCCAGCGTGCTGGTCGGCGACTTCCTCTATTCGCGCTCGTTCCAGATGATGGTCGAGCTCGACCGCATGCGCGTGATGCGCATCCTCGCCGACACCACCAACCGCATCGCCGAAGGCGAAGTGCTGCAGCTTCTCAACATCGGCAATCCGGATACGAGCGAGCGCGCGTACCTTGACGTCATCGAGCGCAAGACCGCGGTCCTTTTCGCTGCGGCGACGCGGCTCGGCGCCGTGCTTGCGGATCTGCCGCAGGATCAAGAGGAAGCGCTGGCGCGCTACGGGCTCGATCTCGGCTTTGCGTTCCAGATCGCCGACGACGTACTCGACTACGTCTCCGACGCCGGCACGCTCGGCAAGAACATCGGCGATGATCTCGCCGAGGGCAAGCCGACCTTGCCGCTGATCCACGCGATCGCGCGCAGCGCGCCGGCGCAAGCGGAACGCCTGCGCCGAGCGGTCAAGGAAGGCGGACGCGATGCGCTCGGCGACGTGCTCGCGTCGATCCAGGAAACCGGCGCGATCGAATTCGCGCGCGAGCGCGCACACCGCTACGCCGATTCCGCACGCGAAGCACTGACTGCGCTGCCGCCGTCGCGCGCGCGCGATGCGCTCTCGGTGCTCGCCGACTACGCGGTCGACCGCACGCGCTAGCGCTTTTTGGTGTCCTCGTCGTCCGGATCGTCGTCGTCCTCGACATCCTCGCAGCCGATGTCGAGCTTGCCCGACTTGATGTCCTCGCGCGCCTTCTCGGCGAGCTTGCGATAGCGAAGGCGCACCTTGTCGAGCGTCTTGTCGTCGAGCTCCTCGAGATCGAGCAGCGCATTGTGCGCGCCCTCGAGCGCGCGGATCAGCTCGTCCATCTTGACGTGCATCGCTTCGGAATCGCGGTTCTGCGTGTTCTGGATCAAGAACACCATCAGGAACGTCACGATGGTCGTGCCGGTGTTGATGATGAGCTGCCAGGTGTCGCTGAAGCCGAAGACCGGGCCTGTTACGGCCCATACGATGATGATGAGGACGGCGATGGCGAACGTCACCGGCTTGCCGGTGGCGCGCGCGGCGCCCGCGGCGAAATGAGTGAACCACGATTTCGAGGCCATGCCGTCCTCCCTGCGTTACGGCGTCGTCACTTGGCCGCGAAGGTCTCGTTGAAGAACGCGTGCATCTGCGCGAAGCCACGCTTGGCCGCGCGCTCGTTGTAGAGGCAACCCGGCGTCGAGCCGTCCGCGCTCGGGATCGCGAAGCAGTGCACCGCGCCGCCGAACGAGAGGAACTGCCAGTCGACGTTGGCGTCGCGCATTTCCTGCTGGAAGCCGGCGATCTGCTCAGGCGATTCGAACTTGTCGTCGGCGCCGTGCAGGACCAGCACCTTGGCTTTGATCTTCTTCGCCATCGTCGGATCGTCGGTCGAGAGATTGCCGTGGAACGAAACGACGCCGGCGACGTCGGCGCCGCTTCGCGCGAGATCGAGCGTGGTCGCGCCACCGAAGCAGAATCCGAACGCGCCCCAATGCGTGCCGTCGAGCGGCGCCTTGCCCTTTTGCGCTTTCAGCTGATCCAGCGCCGCGTTGATGCGCGCGCGCAGATCGTTGCGATGCTCGTACATCGACTTGGTCGCCTTGCCGGCTTCGTCGGGCGATTTCGGACGCATGTCGAGGCCGTACACATCGGCGACGAGAACCACGTAATCCTTGCCGGCGATCTGCTTGGCCAGCGCGAGATTGTTGTCGTTGATGCCGAGCCAATCCGGCGTCATGACCAGGCCCGGGCGCGGCGTCGTCACGGCGGAGTCGTAGACGAGCACGCTTTGCATTTTTTTACCGCCGACCTCGTAGTCGATCGGCTTGGCCACCATCGCCGCATGGAGCGGCGCGGCGATGAGCAGGGAAAACGCGGCCATGAGCGTAGACAGGCGCATGAGAATCCTCCTTGGAAGGCTGGCGCGAATGGTAGTGCTTCCGTCCGCACGCAGCCTGAACTTTACAGACCGCCATGCAATCGCTGCTGTACACTCGCGCGCGGCCCGTCGCCGCAATGGATGAACCGATGCGCAAGACCGTTCCGATCGTTTGCCTGGCAGCCGCACTATCGGGGTCGATCGCCGCGGCCGCGGTGAAACCCGAGACGGCGATCCGCTATCGCCAGAGCGTTTACACGATGATCGGCTGGAACTTCGTGCCGATGAACGACATGGTCAAAGGCAAGACGCCATGGGATTCGGCCGAGTTCGCCAAGCACGCCGATCGCATCGCGACGCTGAGCCCACAGCTCCTCGAAGGTTTTCCGGAAGGCTCTGACAAAGGCGCCGATACCGAAGCCAAACCTGAGATCTGGAAATCGATGGACGACTTCAAGACCAAGATGGATGCGCTTGTGACGCAATCCAAGGCGCTCGCCGACATTGCCAAGGGCGGCGACGAGGCGAAGACCCGCGAGCAGTTCAAGAAGACCGCCGGCGCTTGCAAGAGCTGCCACGACAAGTACCGCTCCGAAGAATGAAGTCCGCTTTCGCGCCGGCGCAGAATCTAGCCGCCGGCCCAGGCGATCAGCGCCCACACCGCCAAAGCACTGGCGATCGCGAGCGCGAGCGCGAGCCACGACGACACTATCCGCATCGACTCGCTCTCTTCGGTTTCCTTGCGACCGTGCAGCATCGGCGCGACGAGATTGTCGTCGCGGATCACCCAGTGCATCAGCACCGCGATCACGTGCAGCGCGATCAGGACCAGCAGCACCCAGCGATCGATGTTGTGGATGCGCGTCATCAGCGCGACGGTCGCGTCGGAGACGTGCGCGGCGAAAGGTCCGGTCTCGGTGAGATCGTCGCTGGCGAAGAGTCCGCTGACCGCCTGAACCGCAATGCAGGTCAGCATCAGCAGAACCGACCACCCGCCGAGCGGATTGTGGCCGATGTCCGATTTCACGCGTCCGTGCAGGCTGCCGCGCAGATAGCTCAGCACGCTGCGCGGTCCGCGCACGAAATGGGCGAACCGGCTCGTGCCGGATCCGGCGAAACCCCACAGAACGCGGAACACGATCAGCGCGATCGTCGCGTAGCCCAGGCGAAAATGCCATTCCATCGACAGAACGCCGAACTCGCCGCTCGCATACTGAAGAATGATCAGCGCGACCAGAATCCAGTGGAACAGCCGCGTCGGCAAATCCCAAACGGTGAGCGGATTGGAGACAGCCATTTCCGGCGGACCGCGACGATGATGCGAAGTGCCGAGCATAGCAGCGGGCTGGTACGCCTTGCGCTGGCACGATCGGCGCAAGATTCCGGACGTCTGGCATGGACGAGGATCGCAAACGGATGAAAGCGGCGATGCGCCTGTTGCGCCCGGGAGGCTTGGTCGCGGCCGCATTTGCGGCGTGCGCGCTGTCGTCCGCGGCACAGGTCGAATCGCCGATGTCGTTGGGTCCGGTGGCCTCCGGCACCTGCACGGGCGGGCTCTGTTTGACACTCACCGTCACAACCGATCCGCCACCGGCCTGCGGCACGGCGACGACGCTCGCGGTCGCGGTCGGCACGCCGGTCAATTTCTGCTACATCGTTTCGAATGCGTCCGGCACCGAGCTCGACTATCAGTCGCTCGCCGACACGCTCGATCCCAGCGTCTTCTGGCTGCTCGAGCAGCCGCTTGCTTCGGGATCGAGCTGGCAATACAACCGCGTCGTCACCGCGCTCCAGGACATCGACCTCGCCGCGACGTGGACCGCGCAGGATGTCGAGCCCGGCTACACGAACACGGTCACCAGCGGCGGTTTCGTCGACATCACTGCCACCGGCACACCGCTTGGCATCGGCAACGAGGCAATCAAAGGCGTCCTTGTGCCGTTCGCATTCGATTTCTACGGACGCACGTCGAATCACGTGTGTGTCTCGAGCGATGGCTTCGCGCTGTTCGATCTTTGGCCGTGTCCGACGTATTCCTATTATTCGACGCAGACGCTGCCCACGCCGTACTTGCCCGCGCCGACTTTTCTCGCGCTCTGGGAAGAGCTCGTCGTCGGCAACGGCGAGGTGTATTCGGCAACGCTCGGCACCGCGCCGAACCGGCGCTTCGTCGTCGAGTGGTATCAGCGTCCACCGTATTCGTCGGAAGACGGCTTCACGTTCGAGCTGATCCTCGACGAATCCACGAACCGCATCTCGTTCGAATATCAGGACGTCGATACGACGCCGTCGCAGTGGAGCGGCGGCGGCCTTGCGACGATCGGTCTCCAAGCCAACACGACGCTGGCCGATCAGTATTCGTACTTCTTTCCGTCGGTGACCAGCGGATCGGGCATCGAGTGGCTGCCGACGTCGCCGACGATCTACGCCGCAACCGCGTCCGCGAGCGTCACGGTCGGCGGTCCGGTGATGACCGTCGCGCCGGGCGCGCTGCATCTCAATACGCTCTCCGGCACGCTGAGGACCGCGGATCTTTCGATCTCCAACAGCGGCAACGTTCCGCTCTCGTGGTCGCTCGTCGAAACGCCGGCACAACCGCCGCGCGCGCCGTCCGGCATGAGTCCGGCGCCGGGCTTCGCCGAAGATCTCAGCAACGGTGAGTTCGTCGCGTTCGACGCGAGCGATCCGACTTCGCTCGTCTCCATCGCGCCGACCGACTATCTATTGGCCGGCGGCGACTTCGTCGACAACGACCCGACGCGCCTGATCGCGATCGACGGATCCAGCGTCGCTCACCGCAACACGGTCGTTTCCGTCGACACCACGACCGGCGCCACGCGGGACATCGGCATCGCGACGCCGGTCGGAACGGGCGTGTGGACCTCGATGAAATGGGACGCGACGACGCACACGCTGTATGCCGTCGCCGCCGATTGCCAGTTCACCAATTCGACGCTGTATACGATCGACCGCGGCTCCGGCTCGGCGACGCGCGTCGGGCCGATCTCGACCGGCGCGCAGAACTGCATCATGAACATCGCGATCGATTCCGCCGGGCGCATGTACGGCATCGATCTCGTCAACATCGATTCGCTGGTGTCGATAGACAAGGTCACCGGCGTCGCGCAGCGCATCGGTCCGCTCGGCGTCGACGCGGACGGCAACCAAGGCATGGAGTTCGACGACGTCAGCGGCATCTTGTACTGGGCGCGCTACGCCGAGACTTCGCCCGGCGTCTATGTCAGCGAGATGCGCACGATCAACACCATGACCGGCGCGGCCTCGCTGATCGCACCGATCGGCGGAGCCGACGCGCCTCAGATCGCCGCGCTCGCGATCGGTGCGCGCGGCGACTGCCAGAGTCCCGCGAACGTCTCGTGGCTCTCGCTCGCCCCGCCGAGCGGCACGACCGACGCGGACGACCAATCCGCGGTCACCGTGACGTTCGATGCGACGGGTCTTGCCGCCGGCACGTACGCCGCGACGCTCTGCGTCGTCGGCAACGATCCCGACACGCCCATACAGCACGTGCCCGTCGAGCTCGATGTCATCGACGCGAACGACGTGATCTTCCGCAACGGATTCGAAGGCAGCTGATTCGAAGGTTCCGCGGTCGATTCGGCTGCGGGGAACCTAACTCACGCATGCGCGCAGATCGCGGAAAGAAGCGATCGAGCTGCCTTCCATGCGCCCCGCCTTTTTGCAAGCATCGTCGGCTTTCGAGCACGCAAGCCCCGCGCGAGCAGCGAGCCGCTAAGCTAGGGTCATGGCCGCGCCGATCTACCGCTTCCGCAACTTCCGCCTCGATCCGCAGGCGCACGAGCTTTACCAGGACGATGCGCTGATCGCATTGCCGGTCTCGACGCTCGACTGCCTGACGTATCTGATCCGGCACCGCGATCGCTCGGTCGGGCGCGACGAGCTGACCGCGGCGGTGTGGGGCCGCGCGGACGTCAGCGAGGTCTCGCTGAGTCACGCGATCATGCGCCTGCGCCGCCTGCTCGGCGATACCGGCAATGAGCAGAACAGCATCCGCACGGTGCCGCGGCTCGGCTATCGCTGGATCGTCGAACCGACGATCGAGGAAATCGGCAGCGCAACGACGCCGGCGAAAGCCGCACCGACGGCGGATGCGCTTGTACCCGTGCAAGCACCTGCGCCAACGGCGCCGAGCCGTACGCGCAAACCCCTGCTGGCGCTGTCGCTGATCGGCGCAACGCTGCTCGCGCTCGCGGCGGTCCTGGTCTGGCGTCGCGCGCCCGACGTCACCGGCCATGCCGGTACGGCCGTGCGAATGCCGGCGATGGTGTTGCCCTCCGATGTCGATGCGCCGGGCGATTGGGCTTGGCTGCGCCTTGGCTTCATGGATCTCATCGCGAACCATCTGCGCAAAGGCGATCTTGCGACGACGCCGAGCGAGACGGTCGTCGGCCTGGTCAACATGCGGCGCATCGACGCGGACACCGGCGCGGGCGATCCGTCGATCACGGGCACGGCGACGCTCCTGATCAAGCCGCACGTCGAGCTCGCGAGCGGACTTTGGAATGTGCGCCTGGACGCGCACGGCGACGGCAAGCATCTCATCGCCGAAGCGCAAGGCGAGGACGTGCTGGCGGCCGGACGCGCTGCTGCCGACGATCTCCTGGTCAAGCTCGGCCGCACGCCGCCCGCCGGCGAAAGCGACAGCTCCAGCGCGATCGAAGAGCTCGCGCAACGCATCAACGCGGCCGTGTTGGCGGGTCAGCTCGAAGTCGCCGGCACGCTGATCAAGAACGCATCGCCCACAGCGCAGGCGAGCCCGGAAATCGCGCTCAGCATGGCCGCGATCGAATTCTTCAGCGGTGAATACGAATCCAGCCGCAAGCACGCCGAGGCGCTGCTCGATCGCGTGCCGGGCGACCGCTTTCCGCGATTGCGCGCACGCATCCTCAATCGGCTCGGCGCTACTTATTTCCGGCAGGACCGCGACGACGACGCCGACGCCGCGTTCGTCGAGGCGATCCAGCTGCTCGCACTGCAGAACGACACCGATACCTTGGCGACCGCCTACACCGGGCGCGGCGCCGTCGCCGGACACGCGATGAAACTCGACGAGGCCGCCGCGTATTTCGGTCGCGCGCGCACATTGCACGAGATGAGCAACGATGCTTTCGGCGTCGCGCGCGTCGATCTCAATCTCGGTGCGGTCGCGATGGATCGCGGCCAGCCCGCTGCGGCCGTGCCGATCTTCGAGGACGCCGCGCATCGCTTCGAAAGCCTATCGACGCCCGAGGCGCTCAACTCCGCGCTGCGCGGTCTCGCCGACGCGTATTCGATGCTGCTCGAGCACGACGCGGCGCTGGCGACGACCGACCGTTTCTGGCCGCCCGAATCGCACAGCCGCAATCCGCGCGAAAGCTGGTGGCTCACCTTGAGCCGCGCCGTCGCGCTGGCCGGCGTCGGTCGCCTGCGCGATGCGCAAGCGCTCGCGGAGAACGTACGCGCGTCGAGCGATCCGACCGCCGACGCAGCCGTGCGCGTCGAGGCCGATTCGCTCATCGCCGACATCGCGCTCCTGCGCGGCGAGAGCGCGCGTGCCGCGCAGATCGGCGCGACCTTGCTGACGCCGACGCTCGAAAACACCAACTGGCAGGACTACGCATCGACTTGGCTTACGCTCGTTCGCGCGCTGCAGGAGAGCGGGCACGCCGCGCAGGCGGCCACGGAGGTCAAGCGCCTGCGCGCCTGGGCCGAAGCCGCGGGCGGCGGCGATAGGCGACTCCTTTATGTCGTGCTGGCCGAAGCCGATCAGGCCAAAGCCGAAAACCGCACGGACGACGCCTTGAGCCGCTACGCCGACGCGATGACGATCGCGGAGCGCCAAGGCGTGCCCGAAAACATCGTCATCGTCGGCGAGCCGTACACCGAGACGCTCATCAGTGCCGGACAGATCGATCAGGCCAGCGCAGTCAGCGGCCGGCTCGCTCAATGGTCGGCCAAGGACATGCGCGCGGCCTGGACGCAGGCGCGCGTCTACCAGGCGCTGCGCAAGGACGACGCCGCGCGCGATGCGCTCGCACGCGCTCGCACGCTGGCCGGCGAACGCGTGCTGCCGGGCGACACGATCGCGGCCGCCGCGCGCTGACCGGAACCCGCCGCGACGGCGAAGTTCAAGCCGCACAACGGCTTATACAAGCGCGCGGCAAACTCCCTACAAGACTTCTACAAGCGCAGCGCGCGCTCATGGGCGAGGTTCGCTTGTCCGCCACGAGCGGCGAATTTGCCCGACCCGGCCCGGATGCCGGGACCTAAGAAACGGATGCTGTCCGTCCAGGGGTTGGACGGCAGGCCTCTACGCATCGGGGTACGAATGAAAGCTTCCGCGTTTCTCGGCCATGCCGTCCCGGCCGCGCTCCTCACTCTCCTCAGCGGCGCCGTCTCGGCGCAGCCGCTGCCGCACACGAGCCTCAACAAATCCGGCGCAAGCCACGTCTATTCGATCGGCCCGGCACCTACGCACGTCGCCCATCCGGTCGGCGGTTGCGCACCGGATGGCCTCTGTCTCGCGGTGACGCTGGCGCTCGATACGGGCGATCCCAACTTCTGCGGCACGGCGACGGATCTGCCGGTCAGCATCGGCGACTCGGTCAACATCTGCTACACGGTCACCAACAACTCGACCACGACGCTGAACTACCACACGCTCGACGACGACCACGTCGGCAACCTGCTCTCGAACGACAACGTCGTTCTGGCCCCCGGCGCGAGCTATCAGTACAACCGCACGATCACCGCAAGCACGAATCCGAACAGCGACACCGGTACGTTCACGTCGACCTGGACCGCAACCGACGTGCTCCCGGGCTACGCGGCGGACGATAGCGTGGCTTTCAACTTCATCGACGTCAGCGCCAGCGGCACGCCGCTTGATTTGAGCGACGACGGCGCCGCGGCGATCACGATGCCGTTCGCGTTCTCGTTCTACGGCACGAGCTCGTCGAACCTTTGCATCGGCAACAACGGCGGCCTCCTCTTCAACGTCGCGAGCTGCTCCTCGTTTCCGTACAACAACCAGGCGCTGCCGACCGGAAGCCTCAGCAATCCGGCGATCCTGCCGTACTGGGACGACATGCTGGGCAACGGCACGATCTACTACGCCGCGGTCGGCACCGCGCCGAACCGGCAGTTCGTCGTCGAATATCTGAACAAGTTCGTCTACGGTGACTCGGGCGATCCGACCGGCCAGACCGGAGCCACGTGGGAAGTGGTGCTGAACGAAGCCGACGGCTCGATCGATTTCGAATACCAGACGACGACGTTCGGCGGCGCCGGCGCGAACTACGACAACGGCGTCTCGGCGACGGTCGGCCTGCAGTCGACGTCGTCGTTCGCGAACCAGTATTCGTACAACACCGCCAGTCTTTCGGATGGCCTCGCGATCCACTGGACGCCGGCGTCGGTCGTCAGCTATGCGTCCAGCGCCGCGGCGACGCTCGATGTCGGATCGCCGACGATGATCACGACGCCGAACGCCGCGACCGGCTTTTCGCCGACCGTGACGACCGGCAGCGCGGCGACGAGCCCGCTCCTGATCGACAACATCGGCAATCGCGATCTCGACTGGAGCCTGACACC